>Ga0075021_10001762_pt1 | contig 11208 bp, 12 predicted proteins | sample ColStrG_CSR_2012_FD_72749 | JGI IMG/M metagenome (GOLD analysis project Ga0075021, IMG submission 72749) | Freshwater sediment microbial communities in response to fracking from Pennsylvania, USA - Cold Stream Run_MetaG_CSR_2012 | ecosystem: Environmental > Aquatic > Freshwater > Creek >... | reverse complement strand
GCACCACCCCGGGGGCCCGCAAGTAATTAAATCGTCTGCGTCACCTTGCTGAGTGTCCTCGGCAAATCCGGATTCAGTCCTTTTGCCACCGCCAAGCTCGCCGCAAATAATTGCGCCGGAATGATATACGGGATTGGTGTAAAAACCTCTTCCGGCAGCTTCGATTTTCGCCCAAGCTCGGCGGGAATCGTCAGAGTCGCTTTGGCAATGCCCTTTGCAGCAGCGGCTTTGTTGCTGCGGTCGGTGATCGCGAGCGTTTCCGCTTTGATCGAATGCAATTTGCCGAGCAGTTCGCTGGTGGCCTTCCACGTGACGCCCGGCGGGCAAAAGACAAACGCCGGAAACGCCGTTTCCAGCATCGCTATCGGCCCGTGTAGCAAATCGGCCGACGAGAACCGCTCCGCTACCACATAGCAAGTCTCCATCAGCTTCAACGCAAACTCGAATGAGTTCGCATAGTTCAACCCTCGCCCCACGCAGACCGCATGCCGCATAAAGCAATACCGCTGCGTGCGTTCAGTAATCTCTTTTTCCAGTTCGAGCGCGGCTCCGGTCCATTCGGGTATGCGCTGCAAATCCGCCAGTTCAAGCGGCGCGCCTAGCGCGTATGCCAGCAGATAGAAGCACAAAAGCTGGCCCGTATAAGTCTTCGTCGCGGCCACGCTGCGCTCCCGGCCCGCCCTCACCAGAAATGTGTGCTGCGCCAGTTGCGCCAGCGCGCTTTCCGCCTCGTTCGTGATGCCGAGCGTAAACGCCCCAGCCGCTTTCGCTTTCTCCAGCACGATATTGGTATCGGTGGATTCGCCCGACTGCGACACCGCGATCACCGCCGCATCCCGCAGGCTCAGCCGGCCGCCGTAAAGTGTGAACACCGAGGGCGCCGCCAGCGACACCGGTATCCCAGTCGTGATCTCCAGCAAATATCGCCCGAACTGCGCCGCATTGTCCGACGTTCCCCGCGCCGCCAATACAATCAGCCGCACTGGATGTTTTGCGAAATAGTCGCGCAGCTTTACCGCGTTCCGCCATTCGGCCTTGAGGGTCTTCTCAATGGCCCCGGGCTGCTGGCGAATTTCCGCCGCCATAGTTGACATGTTGTCGAAGATAGCAGTTCGCCGCCCCGCGTCTACAACAAAACTTTGATACCGCGCGCCGGACCCAGCAGATATTGCGGACTGATGGCCGCCGACATCGGCAGGCGCGTCACTTGCGGTTTGATCAAAATCAACGTTTGATTGCTGGCCTTGTCGCGGGTATTTTCACTCAGCAATTGATTCACTCCCGGAATCTCCAGTAATCCAAACAAGCCGTCCCGCCCGCTACTCATGGAAGCCTGATCCAACCCCGCCAGCACCGCCCACTCGCCTTCGCGCAGCATCACGTTGCCCGTGAACTTCCGCTGCGAGACAGACGGCACCGTGTTAAACGTGATCGTGCCCAGCGCTTTAAACTCCGCTTCCACGTCTAACCCCACATCGCCGCTGCCATTCACATGCGGCGTCACCTTCAGCGCCAGCCCCAAATCTTCCTGGGTAATCTGCGGAAGCGGATTGTAAATGCTCGACTTGCTCTGCGCGAAGCCGGTGTAAAGGGTTTGCGGAATCGGGTACTTCGACCCGTAATGCAGCGTGGCGGGTTCGCCGTCGCCCGTCACTATCACCGCTTCGTAATTGGCCTTTGCCACCGACTTCGAATACGAGGCGAACAGCGTCGCATCCCCCACACCCAAGCCCAGCAGGCTCGCCCCGCCGCCAAACGTAAAGAAGTGCGTGAACGTGCCGATGCTGCTCAGCACCGAACTCAAGTTAATCTTGCCAAAATCCAAAAGCTTAAAGTTGGTCGGCGGCGAGATCCCATAATGGTAGTTCGTGTCCGCATCTATTGTCAGAATCTGCACTTCCAGCGCGACTTGCGCTCTCGGCAATAGCAGCGCTTGCAGCAGTGAGCGCGCCGCCAGCGCCCGCGTCACCCTGTCCTTGATAAAAACCGTCCGGCTCACCGAATCCCAGCCGAATGTCCGGATGTTCAGCACACCGCGCACGGCATTCGCCACATCGATCAAATCCTTTTCGCCCAGCGATTCCGGCAGCGGAACCGTCAGCAAAATCAGCGGCTCCAGTTCATTCCGCTTGGCCTCTGAATCGCGCGCGAAAAACAGCGTCGTCGGCGAAATCGGAAAAACAAAGGTATTCGTCGCAATGGTCAAAGCCTCCAGCGCGGTACGGAAATCCGCCTGTGCAACGTGCAACTGTAGATCGTTCTTCGCGTCAAGCTGCGGATCCCACGCCGCCCGCACGCCATACGCCGCAGCCACTTGCTGGATCAGCGAAATCTCGCCGCCACGCAAATCGAAATCGTGCTGGCTGTCCTCTACCTGTATGTGCGGATACGACGCCAGGCTGCGCTTCAGTTCAGTCTCGCCGGCGGGCGGAGGGTTGGCGGCTGCTTCCTCTTCCGCCGCTTCTTTTTCGACAGCAACAATATCGGCCGTCACCACCGGCTGCTCCAACTGCGTCTTCATCAGCAGGGTAGCGGTGGCTGCCAGCGCATCGCGGCCCACCTTATAAGACGGCTCGGCCGGATCGCGTTTGGCCGCCTCGCCATAAAGCAAGTAGGCCCGCACCACTTCGCCGGCATCGCGCGCCGATTTTGCTCTTTGCGCCAGCCTCTTCGCGATTTCGGGGCCGCTTGCTCCCAACGCTAGCACCGCGGCCATGCAGCAAAATACCAGAAAACGCGCCACACACTTCAGACGCAAGCCGCCCCCCGCCCGTTGTAAAAGCTGCCGCATGACTTTGATCAGGTCTAGTGACCCGGTGCTACGTATCCCGGAGGATGCGCCGCGCCTTCCCCAAAGAAGTACTCTTCCATTTGCTTCAGCAAAAACTCTTGCGCCTCGCTGGTACCCAGATTCAGACGGTATTCGTTCATAATCATCTTCATCTGTTCCACCCACATGCTCCACGCCTGCTTCGAAACCTTATCGTAAATCCGTTGTCCTAGCGGGTGCCCGTCAAATGGCACTTCGTCTAGCCCCGGCAAATCCTTCTGTAATTTGACGCAGTGGACAATTCGCTCAGTCTTCGGGGCTGGCCCGGAAGTACTGCCCATTGGCTCATCTCCTTGTGGTCGCTAACCTTGAGGATAGCCCAACTGCTTATTCAGAGGCACCCCCCGCGGCAGCCTTGCGCGGCGCGGACGCCCCCCAAAATGCCGCCAGCCTCGGCGGTTCTTCCGCCCCCTGCGCTTGACACTGCTGCACCACCCGCAAATAACGCCGCAACGCATCGCCCCGGGAAGACTTCCGCATCTTCGCCAACTGCAAATCCAACAGCAGGCTAAGCTCCCACTGCGTAAAAAGATTGCGCCTCACCGTCCCGCCAATGAGTTCCTGTATCAACTGGGTAAAGGATGTCCACTCTGAGGGTGTTGCTTTCAACATTGTAAGTGGCCGATTCAAATTAAAACTCTTCGAATTTGTGCGAAGCAATTCACTCAACCGCCACTCTCTCTATGGGCTCACTGTGCATTCACTCTGGATCTACTCGTTTGGCGCGCTGGCAGTCACCCTACTGCTTAGCGGGCTAGACGACCTTATCCCCCTTGCCATCCTGCTCGTTCATCGCCTCCGCCGTGCCCTACAGCGCCAGCCCCCCGTGCGCAAACGCATCGATCCGCCTGAAAGCCGTATCGCCATCTTCGTCCCCTGCTGGAAAGAATCCGGCGTCATCGGCAACATGGTGCGTCATAACCTGGCAGCCATCCGCTACCGCAACTTCGATATCTTCCTCGGCGCTTATCCTAACGACGAGGCAACCATCGCTGTCCTTGCGCAGCTCTCGGAAACCTTCGCTAACGTGCATGGCGCAGTCTGTCCGCGCCCCGGTCCTACCTCTAAAGCCGATTGCCTCAATTCCATCTACCGTTGTATGCAACGTTTCGAAAGGCAAAACGGCGTCCACTTCACCACCGTCGTTCTGCATGACGCCGAAGATCTCATTCACCCCGACGCGCTCGCGCTCATCAACCGCGAGCGCGCGTCTTACGGCATGGTTCAGGTTCCGGTACTTCCCCTCCCCACGCCCGTTCTCGAAGCCACGCATGGCGTTTATTGCGACGAGTTCGCCGAATTCCAAACCGTCGATATGCACGCGCGCCAGTTCAGCGGCTCATTCGTGCCCTCGAGCGGCGTCGGTACCGGCTTCGCGCGCGAAATCCTCGAACGCCTCCAGGCCGAGCGCGGCCTGGTCTTCGACGCCGAAAGCCTCACGGAAGACTATGAGATCGGCGTTTACATACACGATTGCGGTTACCGGCAATTGTTCGCGCCGCTTGCGCGCGCCGAAAACGGCTTTGTCGCCACCCGCGAATACTTTCCGCGCACCACTAGCTCTGCTATACGCCAGCGCACCCGCTGGGTCACCGGCATCGCCCTGCAGTGTTGGGAGCGCCGCGGTTGGCACGGTTCCTGGCGCACCCGCTACTGGTTCTGGCGCGACCGCAAAGGCCTTGTCGCCAGTCCGCTCAGTCTGTTGACCAATTTTCTTTTCCTCACCGGCCTGCTCGATTTCGGCTGGAGCGCCATCCGGCATCGCCCCTGGATGTTCGCGCTCGACAATCCGCGCATCGCGGTGTTGTGCACGCTCACCATGTCGCTGCAATGCCTCCGCTTGAGCTTGCGCATGCTGTGCGTAGGCCGCATCTTCGGACCCATCTTTGCTCTCGGCGTACTCATGCGCTCGTTTCTCGCCAACTTGATTAACTGTTTTGCCTCACTGCGCGCCACGTGGCGCTACCTTCTCGCCCGCCGCGCAAAACACAAACTCGTCTGGCAGAAAACCGAGCACGCCTATCCAGGCCACGAAGCGATGGGCGATCACCTGCCCGCTTTCGCCGAGGCCATCGTCAACTGCGGCTTCGTCTCGCGCGACGATCTCGCCACCGCCCAACAAACCATGCCCCCGGACGCCGATTTGGGCGAATATCTTTTTGCGAACGGCTTAATCACCGACGAGGATTTTTGCAGCGCCACCAGCCTCTCCACCGGTATTCCAACCGCCCGCATCGATGCCGCCGCCGTGAGAAAAGGCGTGCGCTGGAGCCTGCCCGCGCATCTCGAGCGGAAATTCGGCATCGTTCCCGTTGAACTGCGTGCCGGACGCTTGACCATTACCGGACGGCGAGTGCCCAGCTCGGCCGCGCTGGCAAAGATCAAGAGCTTCACCGCGCTCGCTGTCGACTTCCAACTCACGACCCGGCAAAACTACGCAGAGCTCCAAAAATTACTTTGATTTCTGTATTTGCGGATTGAAAAACTCAACCGGCGAGAAATCCACAATGCGCCATTTGCTTTCCCGCAAATTGAGCTTCACCGTCACGTCTTCGCTGCGCGTTTGCGAATCGCTCAACGTCATCACCCAATGCACCGTCAGCGTGGCTTCGCTATCCGCGATCTGCTCGCCGGTCACTTCAATCTCGTTCACCAATTGGTAGGCGTTTGTCAGAGCCGAAAAATAATCGTGCAGCCGGTCATAATCGCGGAACGTCTTATCGAACGTCGTCATGGCATCGGCGGCATTGCCCGCCGTCAGCGCCGTCGCTACATGCGTCAACTGCCGGTAAACCGCCTTGTTCGGCTGGGCGGATAACGCGGCGGAAAGGAGGAAAACGACGGCCAGCCTACGTCCGGTAGCTGCCATTAATCTGTATATAACCTTCAGTCAAATCGCAGGTGAAGAATCGCGCCTCACCTTTGCCTCCTTTTCTATTGACGATGCGAATGCGCACTTCCGCTTCATCTAGTTTTTGTTTCAGTTCACTTTCATCGAAGGCCGCCGCCAGCCCACCCCGGCACACCGGCATGCGCTGCATCTCGATATCGATATCCGCCGGATCGAACGGCACGCCCGCATATCCCGCCGCCGCCAGCACCCGCCCCCAGTTGGGATCGCTGCCGGCGATCGCCGTTTTCACGAGTGGCGAATTCGCCACCGCGCGCGCCACCTTGCGTGCATCTTCCGGCGTTTTGAAACCCACCGTCCGCACCACAATCAGTTTCTTCGCTCCCTCGCCGTCGGCCGCGATCTGTTCGGCCAAGCTTTCCATCACCCACGTCACCGCTTCCCGCAGCGCCTTGCGCTCTTTGCCCGACGGCCTCACCTTTGCCGCGCCGCTCGCCAGCAGCAAAACCATGTCATTCGTCGACATGTCTCCGTCAACCGTCAACGAGTTGAACGAGCGTTCCGTCGCCGTTCGCAATATTTCCGCCAACTCTTCGCTATCCACCTCGGCATCCGTCATCACAAAACCCAGCGTCGTCGCCATGTTCGGATGAATCATTCCCGAGCCCTTTGTCATGCCGGCCACGCGCACCGTCCCGCCATCGCACGGCACTTCCTCCGCAGCCGTCTTCACGCGCGTATCCGTCGTCAGAATGGCTTCGGCCACCCTTTGAAAACTCTCGGCCGACAACTGCTCCACTAAGTCCGGCAAGGGCGCCGTAAGCAGCTTGGCATCCAGTTCCACGCCAATCACGCCCGTCGACGCCGGCACAATGTATTCTGGCCGCGTCTGCAAAGCTTTCGCCAACGCCTTGCACGACGCCAGCGCCACCCGCTCTCCCGTTCGAGTTGCACAATTCGCATTGCCGGCATTGATCAACACGCCGGCCACTTTGCCTTTGGAAATTTTGAGGTTTTGCCTCGCAAGCCGCACCGGCGCGGCCTGCACCACGTTCTTCGTAAAAACCGCCGCCGCGCGTGCCGGCTTATCGGGCACAATCAACGCGACATCGTCCTTCTCTACCTTGCGAATGCCCGCATAGGTAGCCGCATACCGGTATCCCAAAGGAAGCTTCAAGGCTTGTCCCCCAACATTTCGTTTTCCGCCAACGGGTAGCCGTTCAGAAACGCTTCGGCGCTCATGCGCTTCTTCCCGGCCAATTGAACTTCGAGCAACTCCAGCGCCGTTCCCCCGCCGCAACTCGCAAACGTGCGGCGATTTTCAGCCCAAACGCGCCCCGGCTCTTCCACCCTTCGCTCCGCCAGCCGCGCGCGGATGATCGACATTTGCTGGCGGCGAAAAACGGTATAGGCGCCGGGCCAAGGGTTGAACCCGCGCCAGCGATTGTAAATTTCCCCCGCTGTGCATCGCCAATCCACCAGCCCATCTTCTTTCTTCAAAATCGGCGCCAGCGTCGCCCCTTCAGCGCGCTGCTTTTCGCGCTTCGCAGTCCCGGCCTCGATCCGCCCGATCGCCTCCAGCAACAACTCCGCACCCAACGGCGCCAGCCTCACACTCAACTCCGCCGCCGTCTCCGACTCACCAATCGCCAGCCGTTCCTTCAACAGCATGTCCCCAGTGTCCAAGCCGGCGTCGATCTGCATAATCGTCACGCCCGTCTCAGTCTCCCCGTTGGCGATCGCCCACTGCACCGGCGCGGCGCCGCGATACTTCGGCAGCAGCGACGCATGCACGTTCAGAATGCCGTAACGCGCCAGATCGATAATGTTTTGCGGAATGATTTGCCCGTAGCCCACCACCACCATCATCTCGGCGGCCCACGCCCGGAGCGGTTCCAGATTTTCCGCCCGCCGTATGCGCTCCGGCTGCAGAACCGGCAGGCCCAATTCTTTCGCCGCAATTTTCACCGGCAGCTCGGCCAACCGATTCCCGCGCCCCTTCGGCCTGTCGGGCTGCGTGTAAACTGCCGCGACTTCATGCCGCGCCGCCAGTGCCCGCAGCGACGGCACGGCAAACTCCGGCGTACCCAGAAATACGATTCTCAGTCCCACTCGCCGGCTTTTTGCATCTTCTTGATCTTGCGGCGGATGATATCGCGCTTCAGCGTGCTCAGGTGGTTGATAAACAGCTTGCCGTTCAGATGATCGACTTCATGCTCAAACGCCCGCGCCAGCAGTTCCTCGCCGGTCAATTCAACCGCCTCGCCCTTCTCGTTGTACGCCTTCAGCGTCACTTTATTCGAGCGCGAAACCGGCTCGCGGAAACCGGGAATGCTCAAGCAGCCCTCTTCGCCCACCTGCTTCCCCTCACGCGCTGTGATCTCGGGATTGATCAATACCAGCTTCTTCGTTTCGTCTTCGCCCAGGCTTAGATCGATCACCGTCAGACGCTGGCGAACTCCCACCTGCGGCGCAGCCAGCCCCACTCCCTTGGCCGCGTACATTGTCTCGAACATGTCTTCGATCAACTGACTGAGATCGGGACTACTGAAGTTTCGAACGGGGTCGGCCACTTGCTCCAGCACAGGCTCCCCATATTTAAGGATTCTTCGAACCAACTCTAAAAACTCCTCACCTGCTCCGCATAACCATCAAAATTGCGCTTTGTTTCGACCATGGAATCGCCGCCGAATTTCTCAAGGAACGCCTGCGCCAGCACCAGCGCCACCATCGCTTCCCCAATCACGCCCGCCGCCGGAACCACCGCCACATCGCTGCGCTCATACGCCGCCAGCGCCGGCTCGCGCGTCGGCAAATCGACCGATTCCAGCGGCCGCCGCAATGTCGAAATCGGCTTCAGCAATCCGCGCACCAGCAGATCTTCGCCGTTGGTGATGCCGCCTTCCAACCCGCCCGCGCGATTCGACCCGCGCTGAAAACCGTGCGCTTCTTTATCGTAGTGGATGGTATCTTGTACCGCCGACCCGTACGATTGCGCGCCCCGCTCCGCCTGCCCGATCTCCACGCCTTTTACCGCCTGTATCGAAACAATCGCCTGCGCCAGCTTCCCATCGAGCCGCGTGTCCCAGGTGATGTGCGAACCAATTCCAGGCGGCAACCCATGCGCCACCACTTCGAAAACCCCGCCCACCGTATCGCCCGTGCGATAGGCATGGTCGACCGCCTCTTTCATGCGCGCTTCCGTTTCAGCATCGACGCAACCGAGCAAAACCTCCGCGCGCTCGCTCAGCGCCACAATCTCTTCCCACTGCGCCGCCCGCTCCAGACGCACCGGCCCCACCCCGACAACGTGGCTCAAGATCTCAATGCCAAACTGGCTCAAAAATGTTTTGGCGAGCGCGCCTGCCGCCACCCGCGCCGTGGTTTCGCGTGCGCTGGCACGTTCTAATATGTAGCGCGCATCGGGGTAGTTGTATTTGATGGCGCCCGGCAAATCCGCATGGCCCGGCCGCGGGCGCAGCACCGGCTTGTTCTTGGCCGGATCGGCATCTTTCGCTTCCACCGGCAGAATGCCTTGCCAGTTTTTCCAGTCTTTGTTCTCAATCAGCAGCGCGATGGGCGAGCCAATGGTCTGCGAATGCCGCACGCCCGAGACGATATGGACCTGATCGGTCTCGATTTTCATGCGGCCACCGCGGCCAAATCCCTGTTGTCGGCGCCAAAGTTGCCGGTTCAAATAGTCGAGCGACACCGGCACGCCCGCCGGCAGACCCGTGAGCGTGGCGACCAAGCACTCGCCATGTGATTCTCCCGCCGTTTCAAAACGCAGCATGGAACGACTTTTATCGTAACAATCGAATACCATGGCTTCATGCCCGACTGGCCTGCGATTTTCAACGATTTTTGGCATTTGTGCGTGGCCTTCTTCTTGGCGGGCACCATTGGCTGGAACCGCGAGCAGGAAGAACACAACACCGGCATCCGCGCGTTTCCGATTGTTGGCATGGCGAGTTGCACGTTCGTGATGATTGCCAGCTTTCATGGCGACACGGCCGCCCAATCGCGTGTTTTGCAGGGACTCGTGGCCGGCATCGGCTTTATCGGCGGCGGCGCGATTCTCAAAGAAGGCATGACCATCAAGGGCACCGCGACAGCCGCAAGCGTGCTGAGCGCGGCGGCGATTGGGGCAGCGGTGGCGCTGGACCGCTTTGGGATTGCGGTGAGTTTGACGGTCTTGAATTTGGTGGCGCTGCGGGCGTTGATGCCGATCAAGAACAGGTTGGATGGACGGAGCGGGAAACGGGATTAGTTTGTGGCCTTGCAGGGTCGCGAAATAAGATTTTTTTCCGCGAGTTTGGAGGGCGCTGGGAGGCGTTATTTCCCGCCTATAAAAATAAAGAAGCGGGCGGCGGGAAATAGCGGCGATTTCGGAGGGGCGGGAGAGGAGTTTTTTTCGCGGAGTTTTGGAGAGCGAAGGCAAGGCGAAGTGCGGCGTGGACGGAGTTGGAGTGCGGCGGAAGGTGGCGGCGTTTTGAAGAGAAGAAATGAGTGCATGGTAAATCGAGCTTTCGGCTTTAGCGTGGCAGGAGGGCGTGAGGGGTAGGGAGATTTTTTGATGGAAGTTGTTGATTTTCGAGGAGAAAAAGAATTTTCGGAAGCGGTGAACGACTTGCAAAACTCGCCGGAAAGGGGCTTGACACGCGGTGAAATCTATGCGGAAGCCCCCAAAATGGGCATTTCGGGGTCGATTTGGAAGCTTGTTCACCATTTTCGAGGCCCTTTTCGAGTTTTGCAAGTGGCTCCGGTGATCGACTGCAAAATGCGCCAAAGGGGTCTTGACGCAGAGTTGACGGTTGCGAAAAGTAATGTTTTTATTGGGGTTTAAGCGATTTTGCTTTTCTCCGGAGGGCCATTTGGAGGGATCCGCTTCAACGTGTACTTTGGCGTCATTGGTTAACAACCTGAATCAAAAGGAGATTTGCGCTGGAAGGCCGGTCTGATTCATTTCTGCGTACTCCCGGAGTTGTGTTGCGAGCAAGGTGGACATTTTTAATTTCCTTAACCTTTTTGCGCATTTCTGTCTTAAAGTACTTTTCCGGAGCGAGCAAATTGTTAATTTTGCAAGTGGCTCCGGTGAACGGGTTAAGTTTAGCCACAGATGGATGCGGATCGACACAGATAAGAAAAGAGGGTCCGAGCCCCAGAAGTCGGGGTTTTGCGAATTGAAAGAAACCGCGCGGCGGCCAACCGGAACTCCGGCCCGCCGCCACGCGCAGCCATCTTTGTCCGGCCTGCAATCAGGCCGGCGCCGGACCAACGGTCTGGACATTACCAACGCACGCGGCCACCGTCCTTGAAACAGCGGCCTTCCGGCCACTTACCGCCATAACAGCAGGCGAAAGCAAGTAATGTCTTCGCGCAACGAAACCCGATGTTGTTGTTGCGATTCTCCGGGTTGTTGTTGTTGCGATAAGAGCAGGCAGCGTTGTCATGGTTGTTGTTCCAAGACCCGCCCCGGAGCACACTGTCGACCGTTCGCCCGAAATGCAACGCTCTAAATATCTGG
>Ga0075021_10001761_pt1 | contig 11209 bp, 14 predicted proteins | sample ColStrG_CSR_2012_FD_72749 | JGI IMG/M metagenome (GOLD analysis project Ga0075021, IMG submission 72749) | Freshwater sediment microbial communities in response to fracking from Pennsylvania, USA - Cold Stream Run_MetaG_CSR_2012 | ecosystem: Environmental > Aquatic > Freshwater > Creek >... | reverse complement strand
AGCGGGTGACGCCCCGCTCGGCGGCGATTCGGATGCTGCGCGTGCTGCGGCACCATCTTGCGAGCTGTCCGCGCTGCCGACTGCTGCTGCCGCCCGACACCTTCGACGGCAGCCGAGCGGGGCCCGATCGGCTACAGCCCTGGTGCCGAGCCTGCCAGACCGAGTACAAGACCAAGCGGCGCGAGGCGGCCGCCGCTTGGCGGGCGGCGCACCCTGGGCGGCAGGCCGAGTACTCGCGGCGGTATCTGGCAAAGCAGCGAGCGGCGACACGGCAAGGAGCGTGATCGCCCGGGCTGAGCTGGCGCGCGGCGGGCGCGCAGGCGTCGATTTGCAGGCCTTTTCGCCGGCGAGCAGATCAACATCATCCGCCCGGGAGGGCGGGCTGCAGTCGACGCGCAGTTCGATCGTGGCGAGCGTCTCGCGATGCTGAAGCGCTTCCCGATCACGCTCGCTCGCACTCGGCGGTCCGACTGCTGCGTTCAGCGCGATAGGAGCAGCGGACGGACCACTACTGCTCGTGCCCTGGCTCAGCCCCCGCTCCGCGCTACAGTGGGCGCGGGGCTGAATGCTCGCCTCCGGAGGGCGCTCGTTGTGCGAATAGCCGTCCTATTCCTGACTGTCGCTGCGATTGCCATGTCGGGATGCGGCAGCTCATCGTCGTCATCGGCTACATCTAGGAGAGCCCCTTGGCTACGGGCGAAAGTAGCTCGGGAATCGTTGCTCCTGCTTCTTCCTCCGAGCGAGCGCCTGCTCGAACGGTCTACACCGGGGTCTATAAGGCGACCGGCAAGAGCATCGATGCCCAGGTCTGCCGCGTCTGGAAATTCCGCAACGGCAAGGCCACCAGCTTCCAGCAGTCCCTCGACACGGCGCTGATGCAGGAAGCGATGGGAACGCGGGACGCCGAAAGCACGGCCGAGGCGAGCCTGGCATAAGCGGCAGGCGGCGTCGAGCGAGTCTCGACGCCGCCTTCGTTCCTCGATCGCTGGGGAAGCGAGGTTGCACGGCTTGGAGGGTTTTGAGTTCATGTGAAGGCGACCGCGCGGCCCCCCGGTTCGGGGCCACGCTGTGCGCTGCAGCCAGACGCCTACGGGTTAGGTATTGCCGCTGATCGTGTGTGGTCCGTTGAACGTGTTGCCGGTGTTGGTGAACCCGCCGCTGTTGCCGGTGATCGTCACCGGCGCGCTCGAGGTGTTGCCCGAGAACCCGACCCCGCCCGTGTTGCCCGTGATGTTCACCGGCGCGCTGAACGTGTTCCCGGCGCAGCCCGCCCCGCCGACCAGCACCGGACCGGTCGTGCCGGTGACCGTCAGCGGCGCGCTCACAGTCGACCCGCACAGCCTGATCGCCTTGGCGGCGCTGGCCGATATCGGCGCGGTGATCGTCGCGCCCTGCACCACCAGGCTACCGCCAGCGGTCACGGTCACCTTCGCGTTCACGCTCGCGCCCGCACCAACCAGCACCGACTGGCCAGCACCAACCGTCAGTTTCGCGCCCAGGACGCCCGTCACCGCGCTCGTGTACAGGACCGCGAACGATTGCTGCACCTGCGGCGCGGCAAGATAGCCCGCGTTCCCGGCCTGGTTGGCGTCGACCAAGCACGTTCCCAACCCCGTGAACCTGACGACCGTGCCCGCGATCGTGCACGCCCCCGCCGTGCCGGACCCGTCGATCGAGAACGTCACCGGGTTCCCCGACCCACCACCCGTCGCCGACACCGTGTAGCTACCACCGACCACCGTGTTCACAGGCGGCGACGAGGTAAACGTGATCGACTGCGGCTGCTGGGTTGGAGTCCACACAACTGCGTGCTCGCCGGTGCCATCCGCCATCTGACTCCAGCCCGCGACCTCGCCGCTTGCGTTCACGGCGGAAGCGCCACTGCTGACGCTCAATCCCCCAAGCGACCCGAGGTCGACCATCCCGCCGGACTGCTTCCACGCGAACGCGTGGAAGCTACCCGGCGAGGATGAAGCAGCGACGACTGCGCTCTGCCCAACAACCAGGCCGCTGTCGTTGATCGCAAACGCCTCGGTACCCCCCTCGGATGTGGTGATACCGGCCAGCGACCCCAGACCCGTCCACCCAGACGCCTGGGTCCAAACGAACGCGGCCCGGTTGTAGTAGGTGTCCACCACCTGGTCGATCAGATACACGTTGCTGCTACTGGCGCCTATGACCTGCGATGCCACCCCACCGTTCGTGCCGAGGTCCTGCAAACCGAGCGTCGGACTCCAAATGAACGCATGAGTACCGGATGAGTTCGAGTTGGAGCCATACACAACCCCGCTGCTCGTAATGCCGTACGGGTTGCAGCCGCTCCCCCCGAACGTCGTCAACCCGGCCGTGGAACTCCACACGAAACATTGGACGCCAGCGCTCGTATTGATGATGCCAAGCACCTCACCTTGATCAGTGATGAGACTCGCGACGGAAGACGTGGCAGAAGGGGTGAGGTCCACCATCCCGCCACTCGCCGTCCATAGGAACGCGTGAGCCGCCGCCCCCGTGCTCGTCCAGCTCCCACCGACAACCTGCCCGCTCGCGTTTACGCCGGATGCCTCGCTGTAGGAACCGCCGAGCGTGCCGAGATCGACCATCCCGCCCGACGGCGTCCACATAAACCCATGGTCATTGCCACCCGCCACATCGCCGTACCCGACGACCTCGCCGGAACGGTTCAGCCCATTGGCGAAGCTCAGCGTGCCACCGGGGAGCGTGCCGAGGTCAACCATCCCACCGGACGGCGTCCAGTAGAAAGCGTCGGCCCCGGACGGGTTACCAGCGGGCGCGCTCTCGCCGACGACAGCCCCCGCCGCGTTGATCGCATCGGTATAGCTCCACCCTCCGCCCAGGTCCCCAAGATCGGTGATCTTCCACGAACCGCCCGCCAAAGCCGGACCGGCAAGCAGACCCCCAAACGCCACCAGCAGCGACACAACCACAACAAGAAGACCGCCAAGCCACCACATCACCCCTCCCAGCCCTGCATCAAAGTCAGCACCCCTCGCTCACACCGAGAGATCGTGGCGGCACGCTACCAGGACCATGAAGCTCCGTGGTGAATTCACGGGGGTTCCGGAGTTCGCCAGACCGACAGATATAGGCTTCGCTATACGCCGGTCGTGGCGCTCGATGAACTCGCCCGCGTTGATACCGACTATCGAGACGCGAAGCGGCAGTTTGAGGAAGCCCGTCGCCGCCGCCAGGACGCGATCGTCCGCGCAACCGCCGACGGCGTGACCCAGGTTGAGATCGCCCGCATCCTGGGCATATCGCAACCGAGCGTCGCCCAGATCCTCAGCCGCCAGCGTGGGACCGGCAAGCGCGGAAAAGGGTGATCCGAGCGGTTAGACCCCAACAAGCCCGAACCGACGTGGGGCTACGCTCGGATCGAGAACGTCGTCCTCGGCCGAACGCTCGGCCGAGCTGGCGTCTGGCGCAAGCTATGGAAGTAGTTCAACCGAAAAGCGGCCCCGCACCGCTCGAGCGGCCGGGGCCTGACCCAGGAGGTATCGACTGCCTGAGCGCCGCGAACATTGACGGGACGGCGACCCGCAGCCGCCACTCGCGGGCTTGCCCGCCGGCAACGGGGGAACGTGCAGATGCACACCGTCCTACGAAGCGTGGACCTACGCGAAGAGGGACGGCAATAGGATCCGCAAGACCTTCTCGGGCAAGGGAGCACCGGCCGAGGCGAAGGGCCGGCGCTCCGACGCGCAGTCTGCAGTCCGCAAGGGCACGATGAAGACGCCGACCGCGATCACCGTCCGCGAGGCGGCCGAATCGTGGCTGGAGCTGTCGCGGACGGGCGCGGTCCGCAACCGCCTGAGCGAGGCGCCGGAGACCTCGCGCGTGTCGTCGGATGGCGTCGGCGGTAGGGGAGAATGCCCGAGATGGAGCCCGAGACACGTTACGCGCTGAGCGGCGATGTGCACATCGCCTATCAGGTGGTCGGCGATGGGCCGATCGATCTCGTGTTCGTGCCGGGTTTCGTCACTCACATGGAGCTGCAGTGGAAGCTCCCGGAATACGGAGCGTTCATCAACGAGCTTGGGTCGTTCTCCCGTCTGATTCGCTTCGACAAGCGGGGAACCGGCATGTCCGATCCGGTCAGCGGCGCTCCGAACCTTGAGACGCGGATGGATGACGTCCGAGCGGTGATGGACGCGGTGGGGTCTCGGCGCGCGGCGTTCTACGGCCTCTCGGAAGGCGCGGCGATGAGCATTCTGTTCGCCGCGACCTACCCTGAGCGGACTGCGGCCCTGATCGTTCGCAGCTGCTCGCCGCGGACGCTGTGGGCTGCCGACTTTCCGTGGGGTCGCAGCGAGCAGGCCTACCAGCGTGAGATGGATGGGGCACTGCGGGTGTTCGGCACGCGTGCGGAAGCTCGGGAGTCGGTGCGGGCGCTCGGCATGCAATCGGACGACGAGGTAGAGGCGTTCGTCGACTATGTCCGCTTTGGCACAAGTCCAGGGATGCTCGAGGCGCTCTATCGCATGAACAAGGAGATCGACGTTCGCGAGGTGCTGCCCACCGTGCGCGTGCCCGCGCTCGTGATGCACGGCAGCGACGATCAGGTCGTGCCCCTTCAGGTCGGCGGATACACGGCGCAGCGGATGCACTCGGCGCGGCTCCTCGAGCTTCCGGGTGTCGGACACCTCGCCATTCGGGGCGGCGCGACCATCGCATCCGAGATCAAGCGGTTCCTGACCGATGTCTCTCAGACCGGCTGGGAGGAGGCAGACGCCGACCGGATGCTCGCGACCGTTCTGTTCACGGATATCGTCGAATCGACCGCGAAGGCGATCGAGCTCGGCGACCGGGACTGGCGCAAGCTACTGGAGCGCCACAACGAGACGATACGTCGTGAGCTGCTGCGCTTTCGCGGGCGGGAGATCGACACCACCGGCGACGGTTTTCTGGCGATCTTCGACGGGCCGGCGCGAGCGATCCGCTGCGCCTGTGCGGTCGTCGACCGGGTGCGCGAGCTAGGCATATCGATCCGTGCCGGGCTTCACACCGGCGAATGTGAGGTGACCGGCGGTAAGGTCGCGGGGATCGCTGTTCATACCGGCGCCCGCGTCGCCTCCGAGGCGGTCGCCGACGAAGTGCTCGTCTCGAGCACGGTCAAGGACCTGGTCGCGGGATCAGGGATCGCATTCCAGGAGCGAGGTCTACGGGAACTCAAGGGGATCCCGGGAGAGTGGCGGCTGTTCGCCGTGGCGCGGCCGGCCAGTGAGTAGGCGCCGCCCACGGCAGGCCGAGCCAGGCGAGGGCTCTACCGGCCCGGAGCGTCGCTGGCCTCGGGCGGGCTTGGCCGAACGCTGATGGCGCTCGGGTGGGCGCGCAATCGCTCGATCTGGTCGAGCACGTCCTTGAGCCCGCCCTCGGTGTGCGTGTCCAGGCGGTCGAGGGCCTCCTCGACCCCCTGCCACGTTCGGTCGTGCTTGCTCAGCAACGACTCGACGTCCGCGAACGTCTTCTCCGCACGTGCGTCGGCGGCGGCGGACTGGAGGTTCTGGCCTACCATCAGCGCCGGCAGCAGCACCAGCTGGATCCAGTTCGAGCTGACCCACGCGATAAGCGGCTGGAGGCTCCCCTGCGAGATCACCGACGGGAGCGACACGAACGCGACGCCGTTGAACACGTAGAAGCACCACATCGTCCCGACGCTGCGCGTGAGCACCAGGGCGAACTTCGCGTTGAAGCTGTCGGCGCGCCTCAGATCCTCTCGGAGCATGCGAGGGGAAAGCCGTAGAACGGCGGGCAGGTAATGGTGCGTCTGAGCATGCACCGGCCTGCCGCTGTCGGTATACCCGTAAGTCGGTTGTGCGTCCATCGCTCCTCCGAGAGTTCGCCGACACCGCGCATGCTCGCGCGTCAGATTCGGCCGAGCCTAGTGCAGCGGGCAGTTGACTAGTCAAACCTCGCCGGCTCGGGCGGACTCGAGCGCTCAGGTCCAACGGCGTCAAGCGCTCAGGAAGAAGACCGGCAACCGCCTAGCCGAGGGGCGTCAGCCGCTCAGAACAAAGAACTCGCGCAGCGGCTCGGTGATCTGCCACGTCGCCTGAGCACCACTCGGGAACGAGGCGATCTGGCCTGGTCCGAGGGTCACCGAGTCGCCGTGGTCAAGCGAGACCGTGACCCGGCCCTCGATCACGTAGATCGTCTCGTCGGCTTCGAACGTGTAGCGAAAGCGCGACGGCTGGGCCACGAATATGCCTGTCTGAAGGGTGCAGTCGCCGCTCCCGGTGGTCCGCAACCAGTGGACCCGAGCATCGGGATCTCCCTCGACCACGTCGGGCAGGGGGAGCGGCTCGAACTCCGTCGGACGGTCGATGGAATGCTTGATCTCGTACGGGCCGTTCATATTGCGGGGTTGCGGCAGGCAGCGGTCATCACACGCGCACGTCACGCCGTTATGTAGTGTCCACTCGCCGGGTGGCCGGGGCGACCGTCTCCGTGCGGTCCCCCGGCCCGGCCTTCGAGAGGGGGAACCTTCTCGGCAGCACCTTCAAGATACCGCGCGCGGGTGCAGGATCAAGCCGTCGACGTCATACGAGCGCTGCTCGGCTCTAGATCCGCGCCGGAACGGCGCTCAGCGCGTCGGCCGGTGCGCTGCGCGCGAGCGCCGCCTCGGCTGCCGGAAGCGTGCGGGCGAGGGCCAGCAAGGTCGCGACGGTCAGCCACGTCAGCGAGCCGAGCGATGAGTGGATCACCTCGCTCGCGTGGTCGTCGACCACCGAAACGATCACCGCGCCGGCGACCGCCTGGATCAGGAACAGCAGCAGCACTAGGCCGGACACGCGCACGATCGGTGCGGCAGACGGGCGATCACGGCGCGCGCGCACATGCACCCAGGCCGCGAACAGCAGCATCGCCCCGGCCCAGATGCGGTGGATGTAAGCGATCGCCACGTTGTGCGAGATCGCCGGGAAGAGTGCCCCGTTGCAGAGGGGAAAGCCGCTGCCACAGGCGGTGTCCGACCCGGCGTTGGCAAGCGTCGAGCCGGCCATCAGCAGCCCGAAGGTAAGTCCCGCGAACCACCAGACGAGCTTTACGAACCGGTCCGCGGGGACCGGCTCGGAGCGCGGATAGGCGAGCCGGACGGCGACCAGCGCGATCGAGGCGACCAGCAACGCCGCGCATGCGAAATGCCCGACGACGGTCCACGCGACGTTCTTCAACAGAACGGTGATGCCGCCCATCACGACCTGCGCGAACAGCAGCCCGAGCGCACAGAGGGTCGGCACGACGACGCTGCGCTCACGGCGATAGCGGCGCAGCACCACAGCAGCAAGGCCCACAAGGCCGATTACCAGGACCGTTCCCACCCAGCGGTGTGCCTCCTCGATCAACGCATGATGCCCGCCTGCGAGCAGCCGGCCATGGCACGCCGGCCAGTCCGGGCAGCCGAGCCCCGACTGGGTCGCCCGGACGAACGCCCCGAGCGTCATCATCAACCAGGCGAGCAGCGCCATAGCCCCCGCCCAGATCGTCAAGTGGCGCCGTGTGAGGCGACGGGATTCGGGCGCCGCGCGGGTCGTCTCCCCGCTCGGAACGGCGGATCCCTGCTCGCTCACTGGTCCATCGGGTCGGTCGCTCGGTCGAGTCCGTCAGTCACTGATGCTTCGCAGGGTAGCTGAGAGCGGTGCCGGGAGACTCAGGGCTCGGGGGTTTCCGCGAGCAGCCGCTCGAGGGCGCTCAGAAGCGCGATGCCGGCTGCACGCCGCCGGGGAGAGAGCCGTCCGAGGGCGCCCGCCACGCGCGCGACGACGTCTGCATCCCCGGCACCGTCGAGGGCCGCGCCGGCTCCTCGCGCGCGGGAGATCACGTCCAACGCGATCGACGCCTGGCGGGCGAAGATCGACAGCAGATCCATCTGCGCCACGCCGAAAGGCTCGTCGGCCGGGCGGTCGAGCACCGACAGCACGCCCAGCACGCGGTCACCGACGAGGAGGGGCGCGGCCATCAGGGCGCGGGGCACATAACCGGTGCGAGCGGCGACATCGCCCGCGAAGCGCGGGTCGCGCTGCACGTCGTCGACGACGAGCGGCTGGCCGGACACGAGCACCCAGCCGGCGATCCCCTGCGTCGACGGGAATCGCGTCCCGATCAGGGTCTGCGAGCCGGCCCCGGCGACCGCCCTGAAGACGAGCTCGTCGGCCTGCTCGTCGTAGGTCGCGATCGACGCCGCGCCGGCCTCGAAGATCGCCCGCGCCACCTCCACGATAGATCGAAGCAGCTCCTCCTCGGCGCCCTCGCCGGCGAGTGCCGACGCGGCGACGGCGGCACGGAGGGCCTCCTCGCTCAATGCCGCGCTCCGGTCGTGTTGGCGGCGGTCAGGCGCATCACGCTCTTGAGCTCGAACGGGGTCAGCTCCGGGTGCTTGGCCAGCACGAGCGCCGCGATCGCGCTGATGTGAGCGGCCGCGAAGCTGTTGCCGGAGGCGCGCAACGTCCCACCACCCTGCCACGCCACCTCGACATCGAGCCCGCGCGCATAGAACTCCACCGGCGGGGCCGGGTTGTAGTAGAAGCACATCGGGTCGGACTGCTCGTGACTGCCCACGCTGAACACCGAGGAGAATCGCCACGGGTAGCTGTCCACCGCCATGTTGTGCGCCGCCGCGATGACGACGGAGCGGCGGAAGTAGGCGCTGTCGGTCAGCTCGTGCAACGCCGCGAGCAGCTCTCGCCTCGAGGTCGAGAGGCTCATGTTGATGACGTCGTAATCGTGTTCGATCGCCCACCGCAGCCCCGCGAGCATCACTTCGCCGCTGCCCCGGTTCCTGGCGCCGAGCACGCGCACGCTCGCGATCCCCGCATCCGGCGCCAGCGACCGCACGATCCCGCCCACGGCGGTCCCGTGGCCGAATAGGTCGCCGTCCTGATCATCGACGATCCGAATCTCCGAATCGTCGTCGAGCTCGATCGCGACCGCGCGTTCGACCCCGCCGATCAGCGGGTGCCCTCGCTCGATCCCGCTGTCCAGTATGCACACCCTGACCCCGCTGCCGGTCGAGCCACGCCACGCCCAATCGGGGGTGACCTCGAACGGCCAGTCGCTCGCAAACGTGATCTCGGTCGCTCTCGCCGCCGTTAGGCTGTTGGAGGGAAGCGACGATATGGCACCCGGCATCGTCCGATCCTACCCGCTGGTTTGCGGCGCCAGGTCCAAGGACAGAGCAGAGGAGCATGACCTTGAGGAGCGGCGGCGGTCGGCCCAGAACCTCTTTCAGAATGAGGGTCCGGGCTTGCCAATCATGATGAAAGCGGCTCTTGAAGCGCTGAGCGTGGGCGAACTGCTGGACGCGTTTGGCCGTCAGCCCGGCGGCCCCGGTGGCGGGTCGGCGGCCGCGGTGGTCGTCGCGCTCGGTGCGGCGCTGGTCGAGATGGCGGCGCGGGCTTCAGGTGAGCACTGGGATCAGGCCGGAGGGACGGTCGCGCAGGCGGTGGCGCTTCGGGACCGCGCGCTCGCCCTGGCCTCGCGCGACGCCGAGGCCTACGACGCCGCGGTCGCGGCGCTGTCCGGAGGGGGCGACGAGCTGCTCGGCGACGCACTCGCGCGCGCGGCGGCTGTGCCGCTCCAGATCGCGCATCTCGGGGTGGACGTGGCGCAGGTTGCCCAGCTGACCGCCGAGCATGGCGGGGCAGACCTCGCGGCCGACTGCATCGTCGCGGGTAGGCTCGCCTGCGCCGGCACGCGTGGGGCCGCGGCGCTGGTCAGGATCAACCTCGGCACGACCGCCGCGGATCCTCGTCTGGAGCAGGCTGCGGAGCTCGACGCGAGAGCGGCCGCGTTCGAGCGTGCTCTGGGCGAGCTCGAGGGGTGACCGTCCGCGAGCCCCGTGACATTGGGGACGCGGAGCTCGTCGCGCGCTGCCGGCGCGGCGAGCCGGCGGCCTGGGCGGAGCTGGTCGACAGGTTCGAGCGCTACGTCTACGCGATTGCCGTCCGCGGGTACAGACTGTCCGCCGAGCAGGCGGAAGAGGTCTTCCAGGAGGTGTTCGCGAGGGTCTACGAGCACTTGGGCACGCTGCGCGACGATGGAGCGATCCGTCCGTTCATCGGAGCGCTCACCCGGCGCCTCGCAGTCGACCAGTTGCGGGCCGGCGCGCGGCTGAAGCGGCTCGGCGACGAGTACTCGACCGAGCACGACTCGGCGGAGGCGTTCGAGGCGGTGGAGCGCGCACTCGATGTGCAGGAGGCGCTTGCCGGATTGACCGGCGAGTGCCGGGAGGTGCTTGACCGTTTCTTCGTACGGGACGAGAGCTACGCGACGATCGCGCGGGCGCTGGAAATCGCGCCCGGGACGGTGGCGAGCCGTATCTCCCGCTGCCTGTCCAAGCTGGCCAAGGAGCTCGAGGGAAGAAACCTGGGTCCAGGTCCGTCCGGTGAGCGAACACGATGAGTGGCTCAAGCCGAAGCTATGAAGAGGAGGGGGTCGCGCAGTCTCTGCGCGCGCTGCGGCCCGCACCGGCCGCGTGGGTCCAGGCGGCCAAGGAGCTTCCGGCCGCCAGGAGAGAGCTCGACGGGATCGTCGAGCGTGCCCGCGCAGACGCGGCCTACCGGAGCGCGGTGCTCAAGGACCTCGAGGGCTCGCTCCGGCATGCCGGGCACGGTGATGACGTGATGCGTGCTGCGGCGCTGCGCGCTCGTCTGAGTGCGATCCCCCAGCCGGGGTCTGTGTAATTGACCACAGAGCGAAACAAATGGCGGGCGCTCACCGTCATGTGACCAGTTGCGAGGCGTTGGACCTCGCGAGACCGACAGGAGGAAGAGATGGGTTCAGAGGAAGGTAGATTGATCGGTTTGACCGACGATCAGGGCGAGGGGTTCAAGAAGGGACACCGCGGCGAGAACGAGGACGTCGAGGGGCATGTCGGCTCCGCCGAGGGACGCCTGGGTTACAGCGACGAGAGCGACGAGGCCGACGGCGAGGGGTATAAGTCCCGCGGGCGCAGCGAGGACGACGACGCCGAAGGTCGCCTCGGCTAGGTCGCTTCAAAAGCGGCGCATGCGGGTGGCGAGCCGCGTGCTCGCCGCCCGCATCACTGCGTAACTCGGGCACGCTCGTGGAACAGTGTGCACGTGTGCACACAGTCCGGGCTGCGGCCGTGCCGGAGCGCCGGCTGCGATGCTCTGAGCGTGCTTGACGGACTCCGCGCCGTCCTGATCGACCTCGACGGCGTCCTGTACGTGGA
>Ga0075021_10001759_pt1 | contig 11211 bp, 11 predicted proteins | sample ColStrG_CSR_2012_FD_72749 | JGI IMG/M metagenome (GOLD analysis project Ga0075021, IMG submission 72749) | Freshwater sediment microbial communities in response to fracking from Pennsylvania, USA - Cold Stream Run_MetaG_CSR_2012 | ecosystem: Environmental > Aquatic > Freshwater > Creek >... | reverse complement strand
AGGGAGCCAGTCCGACGGGGTCGGGCCTGCAGTTGCTGCCGCTGATGGGGGGGCTGCTGATCACGTCGATCGCCTCCGGGCAGCTGATCACGCGCACGGGCCGCTACAAGGTCTTCCCGATCGTCGGCACCGGCGTGATGGTGATCGGGCTGTTCCTGCTGTCGGGCATGGACGCCGGCACGAGCCAGGGGACGATCTTCGCGTTCATGTTCGTGCTCGGCCTAGGTCTCGGCATGGTCATGCAGGTGCTTGTGCTGGCGGTGCAGAACGCCGTCGACTACGCCGATCTGGGCGTCGCCACGTCGGGAGCCACGCTGTTCCGCTCGATCGGCGGATCGCTCGGCACGGCGGTGCTCGGCGCGATCTTCTCGAACCGGCTGACGTCGGAACTGAAGGCGCAGCTGCCGGCCGGCTCGGCCGCCCACGTGAGCGCGTCGGGCAGCATCAGCGCGAGGCAGATCGCGGCGCTCCCGGGTGGCCTGCGCGACGCCTACCTGCACGCGTTCACGAGCGCGATGGGCAGCGTCTTTGCGACCGCCGCGGCGGTCGGCGTCGTGGCTTTCGCGCTGTCGTGGCTGATCCGCGAGCTGCCGCTGCGGGCGACGGTCGCCGGCGGTGACCTGTCGGACGCGTTCGCGACTCCGCGCGAGGGCCAGTCGCTGGCGGAGGTCGTCAACATGATCGGCCGCCTCGAGCGCCGTGAGGGTGGGCGCGAGCTGATCAAGCGCCTCGCCGCGCGCGCCGGCGTCGGATTGGAGCCGGCGGCGTGCTGGCTGCTGGCGCGTCTGAGCCGCGGCGAGCAGGCGGACGTGCCGGCGCTCGCCGCCGCGCACGAGATTCCGGCGGACGTGGTGGCGGCGGCGCGCGAGGAACTGGAGCGCCAGCGCCTGATTTCGCCGGACCCGGGCGTCGCTTCGGGCTATGCACTGACGGCGGCCGGCGAGGACGCGCTCGCACGTCTGACGCGGACGGGCGAACAGCGCCTGTCGGACCTGCTCGAGTGCTGGCGCCCGGAGGAGCACGCCGAGCTGGCCGGCCTGATCGCGGGGGTGGCGCGCGAATTCTCGATCGATCCGTCGCCGCTGCGCGAGCCGCTGGCTGTGTAGCGCCGCGGGCGCAAGTCTGAGAGGCGTGAACTCGGACGTTTCCATTCGGACGGGCGTCCAACGATCGGGCGTGGATGTTGGGCAGACACCTCTACGGCGTCCGCGCGCCCGGCGGAATCATTCGCCCGATGGAGACTCTGAACCGAACCGGCCTGCTGCTCGCCGTGGTGTGCGCGATCTGCGCGAGCGCGCCGGCGGTGGCGCCCGCGGAAACCGTCGCGTCGCAGCAGCTGGCGTCGGAAACGGCGGACGAAGCGGCCGAAGAAGCGGCCGAAGCGGCCGAAGAAGCGACTGAAGCCGGCGAAGCAGCGACTCAGGAGGCACCGACACCGGCGTCCGACGAGCTCGCGGCGAACCTCCAACAGAGCCCGCTCGTGAGACAGTACCGGCGCAGGATCGCGTACCTGAAGGAGCTACGCGCCCGATGCCGTGCCGACCTGAAGATCGTGCGCGGCCTGCCGCACACGACGGTGCGCTGGCTCGAGCACGGGCCGCGCAAACGGCTGCACATCAAGCAGTACACGGCGCGCATCCACGAACTGCGCGCGCTGATCGCCGCCGCGGGCTAGCGCGTCGCGCTCGCCGAGCGCTCCACGCGGGCGCTGGGGCGCCGCTCTGCTGCGCCGTCGGAGCGCGACGACCACGCACCGGGCGGGATCGAGGTGGATACTCAGTGCACCATGGCTGAGCGGCCTGCGGCCGATCCGGTTGAGCTCACGCGGCGACTGTTTGCGTGCGCCGACGGCGGTGATATCGACGGGATCATGGACGCCGTCGATCTCGACGCCGTCTGGGATGCGTCGTCGTGGGGTTTCGGCGTGTACGAGGGGCGCCGGCTGATTCGTCGTTTTCTCGAGGATTGGATCGGCAGCTTCGAGGAGTTCCGGCGCGACTCCGAGGAAGTCGTCGATCTGGGCGGCGGCGTCGTGTACGCCGTGGCGGTGACCCGTGGCCGCACGCGCGGCGGGCCGGAGATCCGCATTCGCGGCGCGACGGTGTGTCTGTGGGTGGATGGACTGACGAAGCGCGTCGCGTTCTATCAGGACCCGGCCGACGGTCGCGCCGCCGCCGAACGGCTCGCCGAGGCGGGCGCGTAGGGGATGTCGCAGGAGAACGTCGATGCGGTGCGCGAGGTGATGGCCCTGCTCAACCGCATCACCCGTGGCTCGGATCCCGGCGCCGAGCGCGACCTCGACGCGGAGCGCGATCTGCTCGAACGCATCTCCCCGGAGGTGCGCATCGACATGAGCCGCCGCGTCTTCAACCCGGACGTGTACGAGGGCTACGTCGGCCTGGCGCGGCTCGGACGCGAGATCGGCGACGTGTGGGCCGACTTCCGGATCACTCCCACGCAGTTCGTCGACGCCGGCGACCGCGTCGTCGTGATGGAGACGCGCGCGGCGCGTGGCGCCGGGAGCGGAGTCGAGGTCGAACAGCACGCGGCGGTGATCTGGACGCTGCGCGCCGGTCGCGTGGTGTGCATGGAGACCGACTTCGACCCGCAGGAGGCGCTCGCCGCCGTGGGGCTCGGGGAGTAGTCGTGCCGCAAGGCGGACACAAGCGAGATCCCGTTCCGCGACGCGGACCTGGGCTCCACGCATTCGCGAGCGAGCACCCACGCACAACAACCGCGAGCAGGCCCTGAGAGCCGCGGGCCTGGTTGCGTAGACGATGTCACGGGAGAACGTTGAGATCGTGCGGCGACAGTACGCGAACTCGCAGTCGCTGCTCGATTCGAAGGACCTTCGTCCTGACGCGCAGTTCGACTTCACGGACCTCTACCCCGATCAACCCGTGATCCGGGGCGTCGCGGCGATGCGACGATTCCGCGACGATGGCCCGTGGGGACGATCGACTCGTTTCGCGGCGGAGCGTTACTTCGATGTCGACGAGGAAACAGTGCTCGTGTTCACTCGGGTGACCTCCACCGGGCAGGGGAGCGGAGCGACGCTCGACACGCGCGTCGCTCAACAGTTCACGGTCCGCAACGGACTGATTACCCGAGTCAAGGTCTACGCGGACCGCCAGCAGGCTGTCGAAGCCGTGGGCCTCGCGGAGTAGGCGATCCACGCGCCGATTCCGGGGTCACGGCGAACGATGGACACCTGAGTGCGCCCGGCTGGATTCGAACCAGCGACCTCTCGCTCCGGAGGCGAGCGCTCTATCCACTGAGCTACGGGCGCGGGGTGGCGCGAAACCACTATTCGGGCGTCGCGGCGTCAGTATGGCCGATACGCGCCGTCCCGTAGCGCAAGGACGGCCCGATCGAGAACAGCGCCGACGCGGAGGTTCGGTGGAGATCGGGAAGCGTCAGACCGTCCGAGAGGGCCGCCGCCTCGAGATCGGTTGGTGGCCTGCGCGATACTGGCCGGGTGACGTCTGGGGACTCCGCGAACGTGGAGATCGTGCAGGCTGCGTTTCTCGCCTACGAGCAGGGCGACATGGACGCGGTCCTGCAGCTGTGCGACGAGAACATCGAGATCACGCAGGACGCCAAGCTGCTCGGTGCACCGGGGCAGCAGCACGGTCATGCCGGAGTGCGCGAGGCGTTTGCGCTGTGGCCTGATCTGTGGGACGACTTCCGTGTCGAGGTCGTGCGAGTCGATGACTTCGGCGCTCACGTGATGGTTTCGACGGTCAACCATGGCCGCGGCAAGGGGAGCGGGGTGCCGGTCGAAATGCCGTTCACGTTCTTGTTCATGCTGCGCGACGGGAAGATCACCGAGTGGCGCCTGTTCATGAGCGAAGCACAGGCCCTCGAGGCGGCGGGACGCTCGGGGTAGGCGCCGCCCGCGGTCTGCGTGCGGCGCGCACGCCGGCGCCGCTACCGTTGCGCCATGGACATGTCCGTGTTCTTCCTCGGCACGGCCGGGTCGGTGCCGAGCGCGCGCCGCGGCCTGCCGGCGGTGCTCGTGCGCCACGGCGGCGACCGGCTGCTGTTCGACTGCGGAGAAGGCACGCAGCGCCAGCTGCTGCGCTCGGTCGGGCTGCCGGATCTCGACACGGTGTTCATCACGCACTTCCACGCCGACCACTGGCTCGGTCTGCCGGGGATGCTGAAGTCGTTCGCGCTGCGCGAACGCAGCGAGCCGCTGACGGTATATGGACCGCCCGGCCTGAGCGAGCTGATGGGTGCGATGCGCGTCGTCTACGGCCGGCTGCCGTATGAGCTGGGCATCGTCGAGCTCGAGCCCGCGCAGGCGGTGCCATACGACGGCTATGTGGTGGCGGCGATCCCGGTCCGTCACAAGGGCGATGCGTCGTTCGGCTACGCGCTCGTCGAGGACGCGCGCCCGGGGCATCTCGACGCCGCGCTGGCGGAGAGCCTGGGGGTGCGCCCGGGCCCCGACTTCGGCCGCCTGCAGCGCGGCGAGACGGTCGCCGGCGTGCGCCCGGAGCAGGTGATGGGCGAGCACCGCGAGGGGCGCAAGGTCGTCCTGTCGGGCGACACCGCGCCGTGCGAGGCGCTGGCGCTGGCGGCGCACCAGGCGGATCTGCTGGTGCACGAGGCGACTTTCGCTGAGGACGAGGCTGACCGCGCGCGCAAGACGCTGCACAGCACCGCGCGCCAGGCGGCGGAGCTGGCGCGCGACGCGGAGGTGCGGCTGCTGGCGCTGACGCACGTGTCGAGTCGCTACGCCGGCGGCGAGCTGCGCGAGCAGGCGCGCGCGGTGTTCGCGGCGACCGAGGCGCCGCGAGACTTCGACACGATCGACGTGCCGTTTCCCGAGCGCGGGCCCGCCAACCTCGTGCGCTGGTCCGAGCGTCAGGCGCGTGAGCGCGCGCAGGAGCAACAAGGCGGCGCTGGCGCGCCGGAGCCTGTCGCATCGCCCTGATACATTGCTGGCGCTGCTCCTTTAACCCGGTCCCGCGAGGCCAGGAAGGAACCGATGCAAGGCAACGAGAAGGTCGTCCTCCGCGAGGAGGAGGTCGGGCGTGCGCTGACGCGCATCGCGCACGAGATCGTCGAGCGCAACGCCCCCGGTCGCGCGCCCGCGCTCGTCGGGATCCACCGCCGCGGTGCATTTCTCGCCAGCCGCCTGCACGCGCTGCTGGAGCAGATACTCGACGCCGACGTGGCGCTCGGCGATCTCGACATCGGCTTCTACCGCGACGACGTCGCCACGCGCCCCGACGCGCCGGTGCTGCACGCGTCGCACATCGACTTCGACGTCAGCGGCCTGACGGTGGTGATCGTCGACGACGTGCTGTTCACCGGGCGCACGGTGCGCGCGGCGATCGAGGCGCTGTTCGACTACGGGCGCCCCGAGCGGGTTCAGCTGGCGGTGCTGGCCGACCGCGGCCACCGCGAGCTGCCGATCCGCCCGGACTACGTCGGCAAGAACCTGCCGACGGCGCGCGGCGAGCACGTGCATGTGCGCCTGCGCGAGCTCGACGGCGTCGACGAGGTCGCGATCTCCGGCGCCGACGAGCTCGAGGCGGCCGTGACCGGGGCGCGGGCGTGAACCACCTGCTGTCGATCGAGGAACTGGACCGCGCGGCGATCGAACGGATCGTCAGCCAGGCGGAGCGCTTTGCCGAGGTGTCCGACCGCGAGATCAAGAAGGTGCCGGCGCTGCGCGGGCGGATGGTGCTGAACCTGTTCTACGAGGCTTCCACGCGCACACGCAGCTCGTTCGAGCTGGCCGCCAAGCGACTGTCGGCGGACGTCGTCAACTTCGCCGCCAGCGGCTCGAGCGTGGAGAAGGGCGAGTCGCTGAAGGACACCGTGCTGACACTGAGCGCGCACAAGCCCGACGCGATCGTGCTGCGCACGCCGTGGGTCGGCGCATCCGAGCTGGTCTCGCGCTGGTGTAGCGCCGCGATCGTCAACGCGGGCGACGGCAAGCACGAGCACCCGACGCAGGCGCTGCTGGACGTCTACACGCTGCGCCGCCGCCTCGGCTCGATCGACGGCGCGTCGATCTGGATCGTCGGCGACGTCGCGCACTCGCGCGTTGCGCGCTCCAACGTGCTGGCGTTTCAGCGGATGGGCGCGAAGGTCACGATCGTCGGGCCGCCGACGCTGATCCCGCGCGGCTTCGAGGAGCTCGGATGCGAGGTGCGCTACACGCTCGATGAGCTGGCGAGCGCCGACATCGTCTACGCGCTGCGCATGCAGCACGAGCGCATGAGCGAGACGTGGGTGCCGTCGATGCGCGAGTACGCGAGCTGGTACCAGATCAACGGGCGGCGGCTGACGCCGCGCCAGATCCTGATGCACCCGGGGCCGGTGAACCGCGGCGTGGAGCTCTCCGGCGAGGTCGTCGACTCACCGCAGGCGGTAATCACGGCGCAGGTCGAGGCCGGCGTCGTCGTGCGGATGGCGGTCCTGTACGAGTTGCTGGCGGGGCCGCGCGAGCCCCGAGCCGAGGTCCGGCCGCCGGCCGCGGCCGAGGCGGAGCGCGCGGCGGTCGGCGGAGGCGGCTCGTGAGCGCGCCGCCGCAGCTCGTCGCGGGCCCGGCCGAGCAGTGCGAGCTCGTGCTGCGCGACGTGCGCGCGATCGACCAACGCGCCGGCGTCGACGCGCGCCTGGACATCCGCATCGCGTCAGGGCGGATCGTCGAGCTGGCCGATGCCGGCTCGATCGAGCTCGACGACGGCGAGGAGCTGATCGACGGCGCCGGCCGGCTGACCGCGCTGCCGGCGTTCTTCGACCCGCACGTGCACCTGCGCACGCCCGGGCAGGAGCACAAGGAGGACCTCGACAGCGGCACGCGCGCGGCTGCCGCCGGCGGATTCTGCGGCGTGATCGCGATGCCCAACACCGACCCGGTGCTCGACTCTGCGCCGCTGCTGCGCTCGGTGCGCGACGCGGCCGCGCGTCACGCACGCGTGCCGGTGGGCTTCTTGCCGGCGATCACGCGCGGGCTCGCCGGCGAGCAGCTGAGCGAGATGGCGGAGCTGCGCGCCGAAGGCGCACTGGGCTTCAGCGACGACGGCAGGCCGGTGACGAGCGCGGGCATGCTGCTGAAGGCGCTGCAGTACCAGCGGCTGTGTGGCGGGGTGCTGGCGCTGCACGAGGAGGACCCGACGCTCTCGCGCGGCGGCTCGATGAACGAGGGCGTCGTCAGCGCGGCGCTCGGCATCGCCGGGATCCCGACGGTGGCGGAGTCGACGATGGTCGCGCGCGACGCCGCGCTGGCGGGCTATGAGGACGCGCGTGTCCATTTCCAGCACCTCAGCTGCCGCGCGTCGGTCGCGGCAGTGGCCGCGGCCAAGGCGCACGGCTGGCGCGTCAGCGCGGAGGTCTCGCCGCACCACCTGCTGCTCACCGAGGAGGCGGTGCGCGGGCTTGACACGCGCATGAAGATGCACCCGCCGCTGTGCACCGAGGACGACCGCGGCGCGCTCGTGCAGGGTCTGCGCGACGGCACGATCGACTGTGTCGCGACCGATCACGCGCCGCACGCGCGCGACGAGAAGGAGGTGCCGTTCGAGCAGGCGCCGATGGGCACGACGGGTCTGGAGACGTCGTTCGCGGCGCTGTACACCGAGCTCGTGCTGCCCGGCGTGATCACGTTGGAGCTGCTGGTCGAACGGATGACGGCCGGCGCGGCGCTGTTCGGCCTGGCGGTGCCCACGCTGGCGGTCGGAGAGCTGGCGAACGTGGCGCTGCTCGACCTCGACTCGGTATGGGTCGCCGGCGAGCACGGCTGGGAGAGCCGCTCGGAGAACTGCTGCTTCGCCGGGCGGCGCATGCAGGGTCGGGTGCTCGCGACGATCGCGGCCGGCGCGCTCGCGCATCGCGACCGCTCGCTCGCGCTGGCGGACGCGCGATGAGCCTGCTCGAACGCGGCCGCACGGCGCTGATCGTGGTCGACATCCAGGAGAGCTTCCGCCCGTACGCGTCGTTCCTGCCCGTCGCGCAGGCATCGGCGAAGCTGCTCGAGGCTGCGCGCATCCTCGGCGTGCCGGCGCTCGTCAGCGAGCAGTATCCGAAAGGCCTCGGCCACACCGCGCCCGAGGTCGGCCTGCGCGAGGAGCCCGTGATCGAGAAGAGCGTCTTCTCGGCCGCGCGCGCCGACGGCTTCGACCTCGGCGGGCGCGACCAGGCGATCGTGTGCGGGATCGAGGCGCACGTGTGTGTCAGCCAGACCGTCCACGACCTGCTCGCCGACGGCGTCGAAGTGCACGTGCCGGCCGATGCCGTCGGCTCGCGCCACGCGGTCGACTACGAGCGCGGCCTCGAGCGCCTGGAGCGCGCCGGAGCGGTCGTCGGCACCGTCGAGGCGGCGCTGTTCGAGCTGCTCGAGCGCGCCGGCACGCCCGAGTTCAAGGCCGTCCAGAAGTTGATCCTCTGAGATGGGAGCCGCGACGGGCTACGTGCTGCTGGAGGACGGGACGCGCTTCGATGGCGAGATCTGCGGCGCCGACGCTCACGCCGTGGGCGAGATCGTCTTCACGACCGGCATGTCCGGCTATCAGGAGTCGCTCACCGACCCGTCGTTCGCGGGGCAGCTGATCGCGTTCACCTACCCGCACATCGGCAACTACGGCGCGAGCGCCGAGGCGATGGAGTCCGAGCGCGCGTGGGCGCGCGCGGCGATCATGCGCGAGGCGTGCAACGGCGAAGACGCGCCGAGCGCGGAGCGCGGCTGGCTGGACTGGCTGGCGGACTGCGGCGTGTGCGCGATCAGCGGCGTCGACACGCGCGCGCTGGTGTTGCACATCCGCGAGGCGGGCGCGATGCGCGGCGGCGTGTTCCCGTCGTCGACCGCCGAGACGCAGGCACGCGAGCTGATCGCCGCCGAGCCGCCGATGGCCGGCCAGGATCTGGCGCGCGTGGTCAGCCCGCGCGAGGTCAGCCACCACGGCGGCGGCGACGGGCCGAGGATCGCGATCCTCGACACCGGCATCAAGTCCTCGATGGTGCGCGAGCTGGTCGAGCGCGGCGCGCGCGTGTCGCTGTACCCGTGCGCGAGCTCCGCGCGGGAGCTGCTCGCCGAGGACCCCGACGCGGTCTTCCTCGCCAACGGGCCGGGTGACCCGTCGGCGCTTGGCTACATCGTGGAGACGGTGCGCGAGATCGTCGGGCGCAAGCCGGTGTGGGGGATCTGCCTGGGGCACCAGCTGCTGTGCAGGGCCGTCGGCCTGGAGACGTTCAAGCTCCCGTTCGGTCACCACGGCGCCAACCACCCGGTGCGCGACCTGCAGACGGGGCGCGTCGAGATCACATCCCAGAACCACGGCTTCGCGGCGCTCGGCCCGGGCGGCGCGCGCACGATCGACAGCGACGAGCCGGTGCGCTGGGAAACCGATTTCGGTGCCGCCGCGCTGTCGCACGTCAACCTCTACGACCGCACCGTCGAGGGCCTCGAGCTGCTCGACGTCGCCGGCGGCACCGTCCAGTACCACCCCGAGGCGGGGCCGGGGCCGCACGACAGCCTTTACCTGTTCGATCGCTTCCTGGATCGCATTGCCACGGCGTAGCGACATCCACAAGATCCTGATCCTCGGCTCCGGCCCGATCGTGATCGGCCAGGCGGCCGAGTTCGACTACTCCGGCGTGCAGGCCTGCAAGGTGCTGCGCGAGGAGGGCTACGAGGTCGTGCTCGTCAACTCCAACCCGGCGACGATCATGACCGACCCGGAGTTCGCCGACGCGACCTACATCGAGCCGCTGCTGGCGGGTCCGGTTGCGCAGGTGATCGAGCGCGAGCGCCCCGACGCGCTGCTCGGCACGCTCGGCGGGCAGACCGCGCTGAACCTGGCGAAGGAGCTGCACGACGACGGCACGCTGGAGCGTTTCGGCGTCGAGCTGATCGGCGCCGACTACGACGCGATCGCGTGCGCCGAGGATCGCGACCTGTTCCGCGAGGCGATGGCGCGCGCCGGACTGCGGATGCCGCGCAGCGTGATCGCGACGAGCATGCAGGAGGCGGCCGGTGCGCTCGACGAACTGGGCCTGCCGTGCATCGTGCGTCCCGCGTTCACGCTCGGCGGGCGCGGCGGCGGGATCGCGCGCACGGCCGAGGAGTTCGAGCGGATCGTCGCGCAGGGCATCGAGGCATCGCCGATCGGGCAGGTGCTGCTGGACGAGTCGGTGATCGGCTGGGGCGAGTTCGAGCTCGAGGTGATGCGCGACGCGGCCGACAACGTCGTGATCGTGTGCTCGATCGAGAACGTCGACCCGATGGGCGTGCACACCGGCGATTCCGTCACGGTCGCGCCGCAGCAGACGCTCACCGACCGCCTCTACCAGCGGCTTCGCGACCAGGCGATCGCGGTGATCAGGGCGGTCGGCGTGGAGACCGGCGGCTCGAACGTGCAGTTCGCGGTCAACGCCGAGACCGAGGAGATCCTCGTGATCGAGATGAACCCGCGCGTGTCGCGCTCCTCGGCGCTGGCGTCGAAGGCGACCGGATTCCCGATCGCCAAGATCGCTGCGCGTCTGGCCGTCGGCTACCGCCTCGATGAGATCGACAACGACATCACCGGCGTCACGCCCGCCTGCTTCGAGCCGACGATCGACTATGTCGTCGTGAAGTGGCCGCGGTTCGCGTTCGAGAAGTTCCCCGGCAGCGACCCGACCCTGTCCACGCACATGAAGTCGGTCGGCGAGGCGATGGCGATCGGGCGCACGTTCCAGCAGGCGTTCGCCAAGGCGCTTCGCTCGCGCGAGCTCGACAAGCCGCCGTCGCTGAAGGACACGCCGGAGCAGGAGCTGCTGGACAGCCTCGAGCGACCGGGACCGGAGCGCTTTGAGACGGTGCTCGAGCTGCTGGGGCGAGGCGTTGCGGTCGAGGCGCTGCACGAGCGCAGTCGCATCGACATGTGGTTCCTGCGCGAGCTGCGAGCGCTGGCGCTCGACCCGCAGGCGCCGTTCGACGGCGAGCGCGTGTTCCGCTCGGTCGACACCTGCGCCGCCGAGTTCCCCGCGCGCACGCCGTACTACTACTCCGGCTGGGAGCGCCGCGGCGGCGGCGAGGTCCGCCGCGGCGAGCGCGAGTCCGTCGTGATCCTGGGCTCCGGCCCGAACCGCATCGGTCAGGGGATCGAGTTCGACTACTGCTGCGTGCACGCCGCGATGACGGTGCGCGACTCCGGCCGCGACGCGGTCATGGTCAACTGCAACCCGGAGACGGTGTCGACCGACTACGAC
>Ga0075021_10001758_pt1 | contig 11215 bp, 8 predicted proteins | sample ColStrG_CSR_2012_FD_72749 | JGI IMG/M metagenome (GOLD analysis project Ga0075021, IMG submission 72749) | Freshwater sediment microbial communities in response to fracking from Pennsylvania, USA - Cold Stream Run_MetaG_CSR_2012 | ecosystem: Environmental > Aquatic > Freshwater > Creek >... | reverse complement strand
GGCAATAATAACGTCTGTGGATTCTGTCCAGTGTGTGGATTGTCCACAGAGTATGGAGTCAATGGAGAGCCACCATGGACATGGGCGGAAGTGGAACCCGCGCATCCCCGCGAAACGAAACGTGGGGGCTCTGTACGTGTTTTTGTACGATAAAGCCGCCAGAGCAGAGGTTTTTGCGGTTTGAGCGGCTTGTGGAATCAATAAGTTACGCCGCTGCAACCCCGGGGATGGTGTCGAGTCCCGCCCGGCTCACCAGTTTTTCCGTTGTCCGGCCCAGACATATGGGTAACAGAACGTACCGGAGACATGGTCGCACTTTTGGACCGAACGGGTTTTCGAGCATCGATATAACTGAGATCATAATCCATAGAGCTGACGAGCCAGATACGCATTCGCGAGCCCGCAATTGCCGCAAGCTCGTCCTTTCCGAATCTTTCATGCCGATGGCCAATCCTCCGCATCTGGATTCCGCTCTTCGGGCTTGCATGAGACAAGACTGCTTTGCGCCCGAACACATAAGGGATGCTAGAGTAATAAGAGTCCTCGCTTTGCTGTAACGCTTCCAAGCCTAGAGCAAAGTCCCCATCGTCTAGAGGCCTAGGACATCGCCCTTTCACGGCGGTAACGGGGGTTCGAATCCCCCTGGGGACGCCAAATTTCTCGAGATTTTTCAAGTGGTTAGCGTCTTATCGCCGATCGCAAGACTGAAGGCGAACCATGCAGGTTTCATCGCGGGTAAGCCCGTAACTGAAGTTGGAAAGCCGCTGCACGAATGTCGCTGTTACCTCCTGCCCTTTCCCTAAAACCAGCAAGCCACTTTTGCTCTTAAGGTCCTCTTCGAGGATCATACCGGCTTTTAATCCCGAAACCTGCAAGAGCCGGATTTCATCGGAGGCTTCCGTCTTCTCAATCGAGGCCATGGCGACAAGGATTTCTGGCATATAATGGCCCGGCTCGAGGCGCATCAACCGGAGAGCTTCTTCATGAGCCAAACCTTTATAGCGCAGCTCGTCGAAATCGATCGCAGCCTTTAGTATTTGGCCACCCGCGGCCGCCAGTATCGGGGCAGCCAGGGTTGGCGCTGGGGAAAGACCTTTGAGCGGGACGTGCTGCTTTTCGATGATCCTCGCTACCAAGTCAAGGCGTGGGATCTTTTCTATCATGCGGGCGGCGGCGGAAGCGTGAGTGAGGAAGGCCGGCAGGTCTTCGCTTGATATTTTATGTTCCGCGGCATCGGCGAGCAGATGGGGCGGCAGAGTAATCCACCCGATCTGAGACAACATCGCGGCGGTCTCGAGCTGCCACGTGCCAGCGAGACCGAGCTCCCCGGCAATTTGCCGTACGTATCGGCGAACGCGCGTAGCCCGGCTGAACGCCTCCGGTTGAACAATGCTCAGAACATCCACCAGTACCTGGACGCATCCGAGTAAAGTCTGTTGCGTGAGTTGCCTTTCGGAAATCAGCAACTTGTGTTGTTCGATTCCCGCCTCCAGTACTTTTTCGAGGATCAATGGTGTACAGGGCTTCACCAAGAAGCGGAAGATGTTTCCCTGATTCACGGCCGCCAGCGCGGTTGAAAAATCGGATTGGCCGGTCAACATGATGCGGACAGTTTCGGGCGAAATTGCACGCACCTTCGTCAGAAACTCGATTCCGTTCATGCCGGGCATTTGAAAGTCCGAGACAACCACGTCGAAGGGCCCGCTCTTGATGATCGTTTCCAGACCTTCGCTTGCTCCAGGGGCGGTGTGGATCTGGAATTTCTTACGGAGCTGTCGGCGCAGGCCGTCCAGAATGTTAGCGTCATCATCGACACAGAGAATCATCGGCAGACGGTCTGCTCCGGCGTTTCCCGGCAAAGCACTTACGTTTGCAAGAGGATCGATCGGCTTGGTATCGACGGTCATGATCGTTCCTGTGTGATCACTTGCCGCGCTTTGCTTCGCCATTCCGGTATGCAGCCGGTCAACTGCATATCGGCCAGAAAGTTGATGTCGATCCCCGATGGAATGGCCGGCAAATCTTCGGGCGCCATTGTTTGCTCGTGTGCCAGAGCATCGGCGACGTGGATCAAGGCACGCAAGTTCAATCCACCCGAGGGATCGCCCACGCCGACCGGTTTGTGATGAACCGATATGGCGTCCACCGCCTCGCTCGGCAGCCCCCACAGGTTTAGCATGTACCCGCCGATTTCGGCATGAGTGGTGCCAAAGACCTCCCGTTCACATTGATCCAACGGCCTGCCTTGGGAAACCGATTCATCCAGCGCTCTCTCAAATTGGTCCGGAAGGCGGGTGGCCAGAACAAGTTTTCCAGCGTCATGCAGCATGGCCGCCATTACGCTCACTCCGTGGACGCTGCGCTGCGCCAACACGCTGACAATGTTGGCGGTTGCTTGGGAATGCCGTTCAAACTCCTCGAGCGAGAAACCGCGGATCGGGCGCACTGGATGAAACGTCTTCAAGACCTCGGCCGAGACCACCAACTGCTTCAGTACTTCGAACCCCAGGAAATTCACGGCCGTTCTGACATCCGACACTTCACGCGGAAGACTGAAGAACGCGGAATTGACGAGCTGAAGTACTTTGGCGGTAATGGCAACATCCTGATTGATAATCCGGCCGATTTCCTCCACGGAGACTTCGGGCTTTTGGACTGCCTCCAAGCGATTGCGCAGACTCCCGGGGGAGAGGGCAGCACCCCAATCGCACTTACGATGCGGCGCGTGGCTTCGTCAGGTACTGCGGCACCGGTCAGTTGCGAGGACCGCTCGATCGCGGCCTTCAGCTTATCCGGGTCGCAGGGTTTGGTCAGAAACTGATGTGCGACCGGAACGGCGCGGAGACCGGCCTCAACGTCGAATTGGCCCGACAGCACAATCCGCATCGCCCCCGGAAATCGCGCATGGACTTGCTGCAATAGACTCGCGCCGTCCATGCCTGGCATCCGCATGTCCGTCACCACGACGTCCACCGCGGTCTGCGCCATCACGGCCAGGGCTTCTTCGCCGCCATTGGCGAACAACATGTCCCATTCGTGGCGTTGCGGCCTCAGCATTCGCTGTAGGCCCTGCAGCAGTCTGGGCTCGTCGTCAACAAAAAGAATTCGTTTCATAGCGTACTTTCGCTTGAGGAAAGGAGGGCGCTCACACCGCTGGAGTCTCGATCAGGTCTTGCGCCAAGAGTTCGGCCGGCTCGATCTGGTTCGGCGGTGTCAGAGCGCCACCATCGCGTGGCAGACGAACCACGAACATTGTCCCCTTTCCAATTTCCGTTTCAAAGTGAATCGTCCCTCCGTGTTTATCCACTACCACTGAACGAGCGATGGCAAGTCCCTGGCCGGTTCCCTTTCCCACTTCCTTGGTTGTGAAGAACGGATCGAAGATGCGGTCGCGCACTTCAAACGGAATTCCCGACCCGGTATCCTGAATGCGAACCTCAACGTACCCGGAGCAGGCCCGGGTTGTGATGGTGATCTTCCCTTGCGCGCCGTTCTGAGCAACACTCCCGATGGCGTGAGCGGCATTCACGACGAGATTGAGCACTACTTGGTTGAAGTCGTTGATCAGGCAAGGGACCAGCGGGAGGTCCGCTGCCAGATCCGTCTCCATTTGGGCGACGTATTTCCATTCATTCCGCGCCACCGTGATCGTATTCTGGATCGCTTCGTTGATATTCGCTGGCGTCTTCTCTTTTTGACCGGGGTGCGAAAACGCCTTCATGGCTTTTACGAGCGTAGAAACCCGGTCAACACCGTCGATGGCTTGCTCAAGCGCCTTGGGAATCTCTTCCATCAGATACGGCGTGTCCGCCGATTCGATCGCCGCCTTGATCTCCGCGGCGGCGGCGCGCAGCGGTTCGTGATCTTCGAGCAGCGGCAACACCCGGTCGTGCGCCGACAGCACCGATTGCACGTCGCGGAATGCATCCTCCAGAAAATGCAAATTGTCTCCGATGTACTGAGTCGGGGTATTGATCTCATGAGCGATTCCAGCCGCCAGCTGTCCGATGGATTCGAGCTTTTGGGCATGGCGGAGCTGCACTTCCATCGCACTCCTTTCCCGCTCGGCACTTTTGCGCTCAGAAATGTCGTTGGATAGAACCAACAGAGCCTTGCGGCCAGCCCAATCCACGGGTTGTGAGGTGACTTCGACGTCCATGATGGTTCCATCTTTCTTCCGGTGGCGCCACTGTTTAATTGGGGTCGCTCCGCTAGGCATGTGAGCCAAGAATGCTTTGAAGGCCTCGAGATCTTCCGCCGGCCGGATCTCGAAGGTGTGCATCCGCAGGAACTCGGCCTCGGAGTACCCGTACTTCCGCACTGCCTGTTGGTTCACGGCCAAGAACATCAGAGTCTCCACATCGCACAACCACATGGGAAGCGGGTTGTTCTCGAACGTGAACCGATAGCGTTCTTCGGAGTCGGCCAGTTCCGCGGTGCGTGCCTTCACTTCGCTCGTGATATGGTCGCTCATTCCCTCCAATCGCGCCTGGCGGCGTGCAACCGAGCGCATTCCTTTGCGGTTCTCCTGAATGGAAAGGATCAGCACGACCACCTCGAAAACAACCCAGGCGGCGTGTTCCAAAGGCCGCCACAGAGTAACGCCCGGCACGCCATACATGGATTCCGGCCACATGATCGCTCGCAACACGTGATCCGATCCTGCCACGACCGTAGCCGTTACCAGGATCCGCCAGTCATAGTAGAAGGAAAGAAAGGCCAACAGTCCGAAATAGATGAAGTGCGTCTCCAACCGTCCGCCGTTCATGTGTACCAGCAGGCCAGCCATCAGCATCTGGGACGCCGCGGTTACATGCCGCGTGAGCGCGGTTCCAGGACGCAGGAATGCGAGCCCTACAGGCAAAGAGATGATGAAGCCGCCCAAGCCGATGGCGATCAACACATGGGGATGAATGGTGCTGCTTTGACCACTCCAAGCCCGCGGCGCAATCCACAATGCGGCACAGATGGCACAGACCCATTCGAACAGAGCCAGGAACGCGAACTGGCGGTCGGCGCGACGCGTAATTCCTTGTTGCCGCTCGCGGTCGAGCTCTTGCGTTCTTGCCACAAGCTCCGCGGAATCTGAAGAAAGAGTAGTTTGGCGTTCCATGTTGTTCAAGATATTGGCGGGCTCGGATTTTCGAGCTGACATCCGAAGACCCGCGTCCGGCGGCTGCGCGGCGTTCCCTGGATGATCGCATCACGGATTGCCTGAGCCCCCTTGCTGTCACCCGTCTGCCCTCGTGCTGGCGTAATTCCGCCCGAAAATTGCAGCGCGCCCGTGCTCGCGAAGACCTCGGTGAAACCTGAGGTCAGGGCTCCGAAACGATGAGCTTCCAACCCTCCACGATCTTGGATAATCGTCATGTTGGGAATCTCTGAAGCACGTTGAACGATGGAGGAATTCGCCCAAGCTGGGCCGGGGTTGTCGGGCATTGCAAAAATCGCCAAGGCGCGAACCCGCCCGTGCCCCCAGTTCAACAGGCGTTCCAGTTCCGTAAGCGTTGCTTCACTGCATGAACATCGAGGATGGATAAAAACAAGAATAGTCGCGGCGTCTTTTGTAAGGACCAATGAAGTTTCGCGTGGCCACACGACAGGGACGGGGCCAACCGGTCCTGGCGTGGTTTCATAGCGCGCCATCGCCCAGACACCCAGGCCGATTAAGGCTGCCCAGCCTACGGCCAAGCTCGTAAACAATGTCCGCTTTGGCATCGTCGACCTCCTTCAGCTTGGTTTCCCGTGAATCTTATCGGCACAAGCCAGCCAGTTTGACCGTCAAATCCTCCATCTTGCACTCCGGTAAAACAGGTAACCGCGCGCGCCTGCGCTAGGACGCTCCCCTTCCCGTTGGTTTACGAGAAGTAACGCGCACCCGTTTTCCCGGAGCGGTCGGCGGAGCCGAAGCCGCGCGGTAGCGCATAGACTGAGGGGCGATAGCGCCGGCTGCCCGTTGGGTTGGTTCGTCTTTCCGAATCGTTCATGCCAATGGCTAATCCTTGGCATGCGGATTCCGCCCTTCGGGCTCATCTCCTAAGGAACACTTTTCTACGGGTGCTGGGTTTGAGCCGGGACAAGGTCGAAGCCCACGGCCTTTGCTTGGGCTTTCAGCTTGGCTTCCCTGCGAAGGCGAGCCCCCTGTTCCAGTTTGGCGAAGTTACTTTCGTCGTAGGACTGACGAGTGGAAAGGAGTTGGTAAACGATGCGATTAAAAAAGGTCGTTAGGGCTTGCTGGCGTCCGGACATCCGCCATCAAGGCTCAAGCAAACCCGGTTTGTCCTCTTTAGGAGCTTTGCCGTGTTAATTGATGCGGATGAACCGATAATCGCCGGACACGTGCATTTCAGCGAGATGCGTCACCACGCCCTGGCTGTCTGGCAGGAACTTGATTCCGAGGCCGAAAAACCCGGAAAAAGTAATCGGCGACTGCGCAATCAGTTGCACTTTGCCCCGTCCCTTCAGTTCCGCAAACAGTGCGCCATCGGCGGCCGTGATTTCGATAAACCGCGGCAGAGGCTCACCGTTCCAGACATCCAGCGTCTTGTAGGTTCCCACGTATTTCGCTAAAACTTCCGGCGCGACTTTGACTTCCGATTTCTTATCGTCGGAAGCCTTTCCCACCCAATGGTCGAGTGCGCTCTTGGCATTTTCGGCGCAAACATATTCGATCAGTTCTGTATCGGCGGCGAACTGCGCCTCGAGTCTCACCGTCCAAGGCTTGGCGTAAACGGAAGGGTCCTGGAGCGTCAGTTCGGTTTCGAGATGCCCGAAGTCCCTGCGCCGGTAGCGTTCGGTGGTGCGCAGCGCCTCGCTGTGGGGATGCCCGTCTCGATCCAGCCAGGTGCGATTGTTGAATCCGTTGCTTTCGACCACCAGCGTGTCGCCGTCCCAATGACCTACCGAATAACCCATCCAACTCGGACTGGGATCGGCTTCCAGTTTGCGCCCGTCCATATAGATTTGGCGGTAGGTGAGATCGGGGTTGAGGAAGATGATGATGGTTGGAGTCTGGATGATTTTGGTCATGCCCGCGCCGGTACTGCCGCCGTCAGTGATGTACTCGACACCGAGCGGCAAGCACAGTGCTCCCATGTAGTCTTTACCTAAATCTTCCTTGCGCTGCTGCACCAGAGCTTGAGCCCAGGACTGTACTTCCCCGGGCTTGAGGTCCGCTGCGATGTCGCGGCCGTACTTGGGGGAAATTTTCTCCCACAGCCCGGACAGATCGGGTTTGCCATCCGATGTGCGCGGCGTGGGCGCGTTGAGATTTGGTTTGCCATCGGCCGCGCGAGGCATGTGAGGCGTCGGGTAGTTGGCCCACTGCGCCGCGAGCGGCACCCCGGGAACCGACGCAAGCATCAAGCAAAAAACGGCGCGTGATTTCATGTGAGACCTCCTGCGGATCAATCGTGTGTTCGCCGCTGCTCATTGTATAGGGTTGACCCGACGTTGGCTAGCCAGGTGGCGAAGCGAGCCGCAAACGGCGCGCCGTTTGCGCTCGGCTTCTCAGTCGCGCGAGTCCTTATCCGCAAGAACCCGCGTGATTTCCTGGAACAGATCCGCGGGCCGGATGGGCTTGGAAAGATAGCCGTCCATGCCGCGTTCCATACATTTTTCGCGGTCGCCCTGCATCGCATGGGCGGTCAGCGCGACCACCGGCAGATGGCCCCCGCTTTCGAGCTCATGTGCGCGCAGCGCGGCCGTGGCTTCAAACCCGTCCATGTCCGGCATCTGCACGTCCATCAACACCAGATCGAATTGTTCCACTGCGAGCGCGGCCAGCGCTTCCCGGCCCGTGCCCGCCACGGTCACCTGGTGGCTCCGTTTCTTGAGCAGCCCCGCCACCACGCGCTGGTTCACGGTATTATCCTCTGCCAGCAAAATATTCAACTGGCGCAAGCTCTGCGTGAAGCTTTCCTCGGCTGCCTCCGCGTCCTGTTTCTTCGCTTCCGGGTCGATCGCGTTGACGATCGCTTGCCGCAACTCCGTTTGCCTCGGTGGCTTGGTCAGCACGTTTTCGATGCCGCTTTGCTGGCTGAGCGCAATATTGCGCGAGCCCAGCCTGCTCAGCAAGACCAGCGCGGGCCGCCCCAGGCGCGAATCCCCCGAAATCCGCCGTGCCAAGCCGAGAGCATCGGTCTCAAGTCCCTGCCCGCAGCTCACGTCGCGATCCATGATGATTACCGCGCAGCTTTGCTTTTCAAGCATGGCCAGCGCCTCGTCGCCATCCACGGCCGTAACGACGTGCATGCCCCAGCTATCCAGCAGCTCGCTATTGATGGCGCGAGTCGTCGCGTTGCCGTCTACAATCAGCGCCGCGACATCCTTGAGTGGATTTTCCCGTGAAACCGGTTCCTCACCCGGGCGCAACGGCAGCACAAAGTAGAACGTCGACCCCTGGCCCGGCGCACTCTTCACTTCGATTCTGCCGCCCATCATTTCCACCAGCCGCGCTGAGATCGTCAAGCCCAGGCCCGTTCCGCCGAAGCGCCGTGTGATGGAGCTGTCCTGCTGCGAAAAGGCCTGGAAGATCAATGCCTGCTTCGCCGGATCAATCCCGATCCCCGTGTCGCGCACTGAGAAGCACAGGGCCGTTCCTTGCGGAGACACATCCATCGCCACCTCGCCGTGTTCGGTGAACTTGATGGCATTGCCGACGAGATTGATCACCACCTGACGCAGTCTGCCCGCGTCGCCAATGAAGCGGTCCGGCAATTGCGGATCAATGCGGCAGGCGAGCTCCAAATTTTTCGCGTGTGCGCGCAGCGCCAACGTCTTGATCGCGCTTTCGATCGTCTCGCGCAGAGGGAATTCGACCCACTCCAGCTCCAGCCTGCCTGCTTCGATTTTCGAAAAATTCAAGATGTCGTCGATCACCGTCAGCAGCGCTTCCGTCGAGCTCTTGGCGGTTTCTACGTACTCTTTTTGCTCAGCCGAAAGCGGTGTCTCCAGTGCCAGCTCCGTCATCCCGATCACGCCGTTCATGGGCGTGCGGATTTCGTGGCTCATATTGGCCAGAAATTCGCTCTTGGCCAGGCTGGCCGCTTCTGCAGTGGCCTTGGCCTCGCGCAGTTCGCCTTCCAGGCGGATGCGTTCGCCGATTTCCTGCGCCACAAACACCGCGCCCCGCAGCTCACTGCGCAACTGCATCGCCGTTCCTGAAAACAGCACCGGCACCAGTGGCCCTTCGCGCGGTACGAAGTGCAATTCGCGGTTGGTGAGCGAGCCGTGCGTGAGCAGTTCGAGAACACCCGCCGGTTGAATCAAATCGCCGATGAATTTCCCGCGCAACTCCGCTTCACCGTAGCCGAGCAGCCGGGCCGCTGTACGATTGGCCTCCAGGATCGTGCCTTTTTCACTGGTGACAAACACCGCATTGCGAATGTGCGCCAGAATATTGTCGACATAAGCTTTTGAGACGGTGGTGAACTGCAGCGTCTCGGTCATGTGGTTGAACGATTGGGCCAGATCGGCCAACTCGTCGCGCGAGAAAACCGGAATGCGGTGCGTCAGATCGCCGTCCGCAATACGCTGCGTACCGAGCACCATCGCCCGCACCGGCGCGAGCATCCGCCGGAACATGAAAAAGCCCACCACGCCCGCCAGCACAACCACAAATCCGGTGACGAAAACAATCTGCAGGGTTCCCGCCTGCATTGCCCCATCCATGGCTTCCTGATTGTTGCGAACGATGCCCGCCATTGCCGCTTGCGTGCGTTCGGTCGAACGCCCGATGCTCAGCACGCCAATTTGCTTCGCCCGGTTGAAAATCGCCGCATCGTATTCGACCACACTATTCCAGCGCGTCACCAGCACTTGCCCTTCATGCGGTGCTTGCGATGCGTTACTCAGCGTGAGCCCCCCTGCTCGTTGACGCAGGTCGGCCAAAACGATTCCGTGCGAATCCACCACCCGGATATATGCGTTTTGCGGATCGGCCATTTCTGGCTTGATCACATCCTCGATCCGTCCGCCCGAACTGAGCACTCCGGAAAGCTTGCCCGCCAACTGGCGTGTCAATGTGGTGCCGGTTTGATCGGCCTCCTGCTCAAGCGCCGCGCGGATCAGCGCCTGCTGCCCTTCCACTGTTCGCTCCGCGCGCGTGCGCACCAGCGTTGCGGTAATAAAGATGAAGGCGGCCACCGTCAACACCATCAACGCGGCGTTGAAGAACGTGAATTTGCCTTGAATGGTTCTGAACAAACGAAACTCACCCTGAGCCCGTCCATTGGACTACTCATCTGTCCATCGGAGGTCTGGTATATAACCTTTAAACCCTCGGGAGATACAAGGAGTAGGAGTTCACTCGACTCCCGCAGGCTTTGCGAAGACTATGGAACGGCAGGAGTTCGACGTGTGCGCCCGTTCCTTTGAACCTTATTGATGCATACGGCATGATACATCCGGACCTGTTACATCGGACCTCGCCAAATAGTGTCCTTTGTGCTAGCCTCCATCCAGTAGGAGCCGTATGAAAAAACTCTGCCTCTGTCTATCTTTTCTCGCCGCCGCTGCTTCCGCGCAGTGGCTCAAGAATCCTACGCCCGGTCTCCCGCGCACCGCTGACGGCAAGCCCGATCTCAGCGCGCCTGCGCCCAAATTGCCTGACGGCAAGCCCGACATCTCGGGCCTTTGGGAACCCGCCGAGGTTCTGATTGGCGACATCGCCAAGAATCTGAAACCGGGGTCGGTGCCGTTTCAGCCCTGGGCCGAGGAACTCTACAAGAAACGCCGAGCCACGGAAAGCAAGGACGACCCCACCGGCTGGTGCGTTCCTGGCGGCGTCCCACGCAACGACCTCGTGCCCTACCCCTACAAAATCGTGAACGCCTCCAACATGGTCATCATTCTTTATGAGGCCGTCCACAGCTACCGGCAGATCTTCACCGACGGCCGCGCGTTTCCGAAGGACCCCAACCCCAATTGGCTCGGCTATTCCGTCGGCCACTATGAGCCCGGCGCTTTCGTCGTCGAATCGCAAGGATTCAATGACAACGTTTGGCTCGATAACTGGGGCAAGCCCGCCACCGAAAGCCTGCACGTCACCGAAACATTCAAGCGCAAAGATTTCGGTCACATGGATGTTGAGATCACCATAGACGACCCCAAGGCCTACACGAAATCGTGGACCGTCGTTCAACCTCTGCGGTTGCTGCCAGACACCGAACTGCTCGAATACATTTGCGTTGAAAACAACAAAGATGTGGAGCAC
>Ga0075021_10001757_pt1 | contig 11216 bp, 9 predicted proteins | sample ColStrG_CSR_2012_FD_72749 | JGI IMG/M metagenome (GOLD analysis project Ga0075021, IMG submission 72749) | Freshwater sediment microbial communities in response to fracking from Pennsylvania, USA - Cold Stream Run_MetaG_CSR_2012 | ecosystem: Environmental > Aquatic > Freshwater > Creek >... | reverse complement strand
TTTCAAGTCCGGGAAACACTGTCAACCGCAGCAGCTGCCGGCTCGCCCAATTGCGCCCGCCGAGGTCCGCATAAGCCGCGAGCAGCTGAACCATGGATCTGGCCGGATCCAACGGCAGCCGATCAATCACCTTCTGGGCGGCGGCCAGAATGCGGCGCAAGTCCGGCTCCAGCAATTCGACCACGATGCCTTCCTTCGAACTGAAGTACTTGTACACGGTCGCCACGCCCACGCCGGCGGCGGCGGCGATTTCCTCGAATGTGGTGCGAGCGTAACCTTGCCGCTCGAACAGGCGGCGTGCCGCGGCAAGCATGGCCGCACGCCGCTTCTGCTTTTGCAGTTCGCGCCGTCCCATCAGGGAGACTTCGCTCCGGCCATGGCGCGGCGTATCTGCGCGAGGTTGTCAGACAGAGGCTGCTGCGGATGCAGAATCGCAACGACCCGACCGTCGGGCGCCGCCAGATAGGTGAACACGCCGTGTTCGATGCCGCCCTTCGCGCCCCCGCTCACCGGCACGCTGAAAGAACGCGCGGCGTCGGCGATGGCCGCCTCACTGCCGGTCAAGGCCTTCAAACGCGGATGAAAATGCGCGGCGAATTCCTTAAGCCGCGCCGGCGTGTCGCGCGCGGGATCCACGCTGACGAACAGCGGCTCGATGGCATCACCCTCGCGTCCGAGTTTGTCCAGCAGCAGGCGCATCCGCGTGAGCGACACCGGGCACAGATCGGGGCAATCGGCATAGCCGAAAAATACCAGCAGCCAATGTCCGCCGAGTTCGGTCGGGCTGACGCGGTGACCGAATTGATCGATGAGCCGTTCGTCCGTCTTCGCGGCAGCGCCGGCGTCGCTGATCGCCGGCTGGAACGCACTGATGAGCCAACAAGCCGCGGCGACGGCCGCCAGCGTCCTCATATCGCCACGATCCATCCCATCGCGCCGCGCTCGGCCATGCGGCTTTGATGTGGATGGAACATGTAGCGGCCGCGGCGCGGCAGCGTGAATTCGAGCACGGCGCGCTCGGCCGGCCCTAAGCTCACGATGTCAGTGTGTTCATGCGGCGTCATCGAGGTGCCGCTGCGGTACACGTCGAAGGTCTGGGCATGCAGGTGAAACGAGGCGATGGGGTCATGCTCCACCATGTTCATGAGATAGATGCGCACGCGCTCGCCGACCGGCACTTTGAGCGGAAATCGCTCGTAATAACCAGCAACGCCGTTCCAGGCGTACACCTCATCGCGGCCATCGCCATCCACATCGAAGCCGCACAGGCACAGCACGAATTCATGCGCGGGCGGCCGCGGCGCCGGTGGATCGACGATCATTGCACCGTACATGCCCTTGCTCAAATGCCATGCATACGGCGGCACATGGCAATGATAAGGATGCAGCCCAATCGGACCGGCGTCGAATTCGTAACTGGTCTCGGCGCTGCCGGCTACGCGGTTCAGGCCATCCTGCTGCACGTCGTGAGCGCCATGAAAGTGCACGCTGTGCGGCGTTCCGGAGTGATTTGCGCAGCGCACGCGCAGGCGCTGTCCAACGGTTGCGCGCAAGATGGGCCCGGGCACTGTACCGCCGTACGCCCACACGCGCACGTTCTGCCCGTTGGAGACTTCCAGGGTTGTCTCCACCACGGATAAATCGACGTCACGGACCGCATCGCTGCGCGGCGCCCAGGGTGCCGGCGTATGCAGCACATCGCGGCTGCCGGGCGCGAGATAATTCGGCGGCGCGTACCTGGCGATGTAGCCGACACCGGTGCCGGCGGCCGGCGCGTCGCTGGCGCAATCGATCTCGCTGCCCGGCGCGGGCGCCTTGTCCGGCTCCTTGGCGCCGAGCAGCCGCTTTCCGGGCAGCATCAGCCCGCCGATGATGCCTGCGGCGCCGCCGATGCCGCCGAAACGAAACAGATCGCGCCGGCGCAGGCTCATGTCAGCTGATGCCGCCGAGACTCGCGCCCACCACCAGCACCAGCGCATAGATCGCCGCGCCGCCGCCCACCGCGACCAGGCGCGTGCGCGAACCGAGCTGAGCGCCGCCGAAGACCAGGTAGACGAGCGCACCGACGAAGGGCAGCAGAAAGATAGCCAGCGCCCAGATCCAGACGGCGCCGGTGGACATGTCTTCGCGCCGGCCCAGATCCCATAGCGCCAGCGTGCTCCAAACCACATACAACAGCAGCGGCAGAAGATAGCCATACAACGCGAGGAGCATTTGCAGATGACTGGGCAAGGTGACGTTCATGGTGTAACTCCAGGAGGAAAGGGTGTCAGCTCAAGGCCTTGGGTCCCAGCGGTCCGCCGGCCAACCAGAGCCCGACGATCAGCGGAACCAGCCACACTATCAGGCCCGAAAACACGATGGCGAATCGCGAGGAGCCGCGCAGGCGGCGGGACGATCCGAGCAGATAAGCCGCCCCACCGATCAGCGGAAACAGCAGCACGGCCGCACCCCAGGCGAAAGAACCCGGCTCACCGGCACGCGCCCGTTCGTTAAGGTCCATGAGGGACAACGCCGCCCAACTGGCATACAGCAGCAGCGGCAGCACATACACGTACACGACGAACCACCATTGAAACGCGGTGGCGGGGTTTGAAACGCTGAAAAGACTGGGCATGTCGGGCTCCTTTTTCGCTATTGCAGCGAGACCATCGCCGTCTTGATCGGCGCGCCCTCCGACGGCGTCCTGATGACATTAAGATCGGGTTTCGCTGCCTCAAACACATGCGCCGCGGGAACGACCGGCGCGGCAGCGCCGCCCGGCAGGTTCGGCTGCGGCGGCGGCACCGGACGAGTGCGGTAGTCGTTCAGTTTGAATTGGCCCATCCGGATCTGCGCGATCGAACCGAAGAACGTCATGTACGCCGACAAGTCCGAGGCGATCGGCACGCGCGCACCCTCGCAGCCATTGAGGGTCTGCAGTCCCCAGGGAAGCGAGGTGCGGTAAAGGTTGCCGGAAAAGCAATTGCCCAGCGTACCGAAGCCGCCGGCGGCGAGGTCCGCGCGGCCCGATTGCAGCACGACGTTGTTGCGCACGACGTGGCGTGTCGAAGGCCAGAAATGCCGATCCAGAATCGGCACGATCAGAATGCCGTTGTTGCGGCTGCGCAGAACCGTGTTGCGTTCCACGCGATTGGTGTGCGTGCCGACCAGGGCGATACCGTTGCCGGCGAGCGTCTCGGTGGCGTAAAAGCCCGCCGCCTCGTTGTCGAGCCCTGAGTCGCTGACGAGGTTGCCCATGATGGTGGTGTCGCGTCCCGGCGGTACAAGCTCGATGTCGAACGTTGTGGTGCTGAGGCCGGTGCGATTGTGCTCGAAGCGTGAATTGACCACGTACATATCGCCGCTGGAATTCGTGCCCGAGTAGCCCAGGCCGCTGTAAGCGCCGACCACATCGTTCAGCACCACATTGCAGGGAGCGCATTGACCAATGTAAAAGGCCGAGTCCGGCGAGCCGCTGCCGTAGGAATGCTCGAACAGTCCGTCGCTGGAGCCGAAGGCGTATATACCGTAGTCGCCATTGTTGTAGGCGGTCAGATAGGAACCGCGAAAACCCCGCACGCCGGTCCAGAAGAATCCGTTGAGCGTGTAATTACGCGCCGTCATGTTCTCGATGACCACGCCGTTGCCGCCGACCATGACACCGGTGCCGATCTCAAACTTGCCGTCGAGGATCACTTCGTTGCGATCGACTCCGCGCAGTGTCACGCTCGGCGTCGTGACGAACACCGCCTCGGTGTACACACCCTTGTCGACTAGCACGAGGTCGCCGGGATTGGCGGCGTCCACGCCGTTCTGAATCGTGGGATAGTCCTGTGGCACCCGTCGCGTGACGCCGGTGGCCTTGTCGACGACGGCCAGCACACCGCGATTTCCCGTGGGCGGCGTGTATTGCACATCGCCGACGACAGCCACGCCCACCATGCCCACCTTGCCGTCCGGCGTGGCATGGAAAGAGCAGTAAAACGGAAAAACGCCGGCATGTGCGAACACCAGTTCGCTCATTGATTCCGGCGGCATCTTGATGTTGCCGAATGTCTTCTCGGTCGAAAAGGAGTGATCCACCGCGATGACGTTGTGATCGTTGCGTCCGGTGTTCATGAACACCACGGACCCTCCGACCGGCACGCGCACGATGGCCGGGGAATAGCTGTTGTCCGCCATGGACACCAGCACGGTGCCGGTGAGCTTTGGCTCCGGTTTGCCGCAGCCGGACATGCCGATGGCGCCGACCAAGGCCAACAGACCACAGATCGTTCCTGCAACTCTGGTATTTGCCGTTGTGAACATGAATCTCCGCGCGCGCATGCAAGCAAGACCTTCTATAAAACGTAGAGCTTATCGAGAATTACTATCGTATTTTCAAGAACGATACTCGGCTGTCAAGCGGCCGTCAACGCGCCAATGAAAAAGGCGGCGCCGTGTGGCGCCGCCTTTAAGTCTCGCAGCAAATGCCGGGAGTCAGAAGGAAGCGCGGACCTCGACGCCCACGGTGCGCGGTTGGTTCACAAACAAGCGCGGCCTGCCCGGCGTTTCCGCCGCGATCGAGCGGCTGTCGCCGAGATTGGCACGCTCATCGGACAGGTTCTTGCCGACGATGGCGAATTCCAACGGCCCGCGCGTCAGCGCGATGCGCGCATTCACCAGGTTATAGGAAGGCCGCTCACGCGGATCGATCGGGTTGTTGTTGCCGCTGAAGCTCTTGCCGATATAGGAAAAATCCACGCCGCTGATCAGCTTCCAAGTGTCGTTGATCGGCATGGCGTAGTTGACCCCGGCATTGGCGGTCCAATCCGGCACCTGATATACGGGCGAGCCGACTTGCTGCGGCGAGCTGGTACTGGCCTCGGTGATTTTGGCGCGCTGATAGCCCAGGCCCAGCGAGAAATCCAGCCGCTCAGTCGGGCGCGCGCGAATTTCGACTTCACCGCCCTTGCTCTCGGCGGCGCCGGCATTGGCGCGGTATTGGAATCCACACGGCAAGAGGATCTGTTGCTGGATGTCTTTCCACTTGATGAAGAACGCCGCGGCATTCACGGTGAGGCGGTTTTCGAACCAGCCGGTCTTCGTGCCAAGTTCGTAGTTCCACAGCGAATCCGATTTGAAGCGCCGCGAGGCGTCGAGCGTGAGGCTCGGATCGATCGCCGCCAGATTGGCGGCGCAGTCCAACGGCGTACCGGGAATGCCGGCCGGCACGGACGGCACGAGACCGCCTGGGCGAAAACCCTTCGCCGCGAGCGCATAGATCATCTGGTCCGGCGTGATGCGATAATCGATTTGCACCTTGGGATTGACGCCGCTCTCGGTGGTTGTGGTCGGAAGATCAACGATCTTCGGGCCACCGCCCACGGCCAGACCTTCCTGAAAGCCTTCCGCCGTCGTTTTCACCTGATACCAGCGAAGGCCCGCGGTCAGCTTGAGCGCCTTCGTGAACTCATAGGACACTTCACCGAACGCGGCCGGCTCCTTGATCTTGGTGTGATAGTCGGTTGCGAACACAAGGTCGGCGACGTCCGGGTTGTTGGGACCGCCGAGCGCGTTGTCAAGGCCCGGCACCGTCGCCCCTGGGTACTGGGCCGCGAACGGCACGCGGCCGTGGAAATCCGAATAGAAGCCGCCGATCACGAACTGCATCGGGCCCGGAAGGTCGGATGCGAAGCGGATCTCCTGCGCGAAGCGCTGGTAGTCCTTGATTTCGGTGATGCCGCCGGCACTGGGCTCGGCGCCGGCATTCGAGATGATCGCGGCCCAGACGAAGTCGGTTTCATCCTCCGTTTCCTCAACCTTGCGATCAAAGTAGGCTGTCGAGGATACGAATTCACCGTACGGGGTTTTCCACTTCACACCCAGCGAGTACAAGCCCCACTCGTCGTAACCGCCTTCCGGGACGTTGAACCACCGCGCCTGGGTCAGATTGCCCGGTGTCAGCGCATTGGGCAACGGTGCAGCGTCGGCATACAACGGGCCGTAGGCGTATCCGATGCGGTTACCCGGTGCGCTCAGCACATCGCTCAACGGAAAGCCGTTGTAGCTGGATTTTTGCCGCATCAAGCGCGGCGTGATCGTCAGGTTATCGTTGACCTTGACCGTCAGGCTCGCCGCTCCACCGTAGGTGCTGACCGCACCGATGTTATCGAGCGTCGTGATGCCGGTGGCATCGAGCGGCCGGCACGTGTGCCCCGTCGTTGCATCGACCCCGGCAGAGGCCGGATCGGTGCAGAAGCTGCGCTTGAAATAGCCGGCCTGGCGGTCATAGAACCCCGACAGGCGCACCGCGACTTTGTCCCGGATCAGCGGAATATTCACGATTCCATCGGCGGTCCAGTTCGGATCGCCGGCATTGGCGGTTTTGCCGGCACCGGCATGAACCGTCGCCTCGAAGTCATTCAGATTCACCGGCTTGGTGATGACGCGAACCGTACCGCCCATGGAACGCGCGCCGTACAGCGTGCCCTGCGGACCGCGCAGCACTTCGATGTGATCGATATCCAGCACCCGCGGGTCGATCGAATCCGGCAGCGGCGTCTCGTCCACATAAAAACCGGTGACGTTGTCGCCCGAAATGCCGCGAATGGAGATGGTGCGAGAGGTGCCCACGCCATCGCCCGTCGGTGCGAAGGCAAGATTGGGCACCTTGGTGCCGTAGTCGAAGAAGGTCGCAATGGCCTTTTGCTCCAGCGCCACCGCGCCAAACGTGGTCATGGACAGCGGCACGGTCTGCTCACTCTCGGAGCGTTTCTGCGCGGTGACCGTGATCACTTCCAGTTCGCCGGACGAAGCAGCCGAATTCGCGCCGATGGCGGGCAGCATGCCGGCGGCCCCAACGAGGCCGACCATAGCGACGCATGACATCCTCATCCCCATTTTATTCTCCTGAAACGAACCGCAGAGGCAGATTATCTGATCTTGTAACGGATCTGATCGTAGTTTTCCTGCTACAACTGTGACACAGGAATTTATACTCTGCAATGTTTGACGTGTCGTTTTGCGGCGGGAGAATGTCGGTGACGGTGAACGATTGGCGGGCGCATTTTTGAAAATTCCGCCGATGCGAACCGCAGCGGCCGCGATCTACCGACCGGTCCCCGCCATTATCTCGACCCAATGCCTCACCGGCACCGCGGCGCAGGCACCCAGATGCGTGAGACAGCCGATGTTCGCCGTGACGATCACGTCGGGGGATTCGGCCTGCAGGGTCTGCAGTTTCAAATCCCGCAACTGATTGGAAATATCGGCCTGCAGCATCGAATACGTGCCTGCCGATCCGCAGCAGCGTGTGGATTCCGCGGGCTCCAGCACTTCGAATCCCGCGGCAGCCAGCAACGATTCGACGCGGCCGCGAATCTTCTGGCCATGCTGCAAGGTACAGGGTGATTGCCAGGCCACCCGAACACCGGCGCCATCGCGGATGCCGGCGTTGGCGATGTCCGGAGGTGTCAGCACTTCGCAGACGTCGCGAGCGGCGGCGCTGATGCGCGCGGCCTTTTGCGCGTACCCAGCATCATCTCGAAGATGATAGCCGTAATCCTTGACGAGGACGCCGCAGCCGCTTGCCGTGATGATGATGGCTTCGACACCGGTGTCCAGCTGCGGGGTCCATGCATCGATGTTGTGCTTCATTTGCGCGATAGCCGCGGCGCCGCGGCCCAAATGGTGATTCAAGGCGCCGCAGCACACGCCGCTCTTCACGCGGATCAGGCTGATACCGACACGATCGAGCAAGCGCGCCGCCGCAGCGTCGATATCCGGCTGCAGCGCCGGCTGCACGCAGCCTTCCAGCACGATCATGCGCCGGCGGTGCCGCGCCGGCGGCCATGGGCCAGCAGCGCGCGCGGCCGGCACACGCGATGCCAACACCTGGGGCAAAAACGGCCGCAGCGCGCGTCCCAGGCGCAGCAATCCACCGAAGAACCGCCGATTCGACAACAAGGATCCGAGCAACGCGCGCGTCATGGCCGATGCGGGTGTGCGTGCGGTCCGTTCGCCCAGCATGTCGCGCCCCAGATCGATCAATCGTCCGTACTGAACGCCCGACGGACAGGCCGACTCGCAGCTTCTGCACGTCAGACACTTATCCAGATGCGCTTCGGTGATCGGGCCCGGCGCATTGCCTTCGGCCATCTGCTTGATCAGATAAATGCGTCCGCGCGGGCTGTCCAGTTCATCTCCGAGCAGTTGATACGTTGGACAGGCCGGCAGACAAAACCCGCAATGCACGCAGCTCTTGATCAACTCCGCGGCCTCACGGGCATTCGGGTCGTTGCGTTGACTCGCCGGCAGCGGAGTGTGCATGGTCCCCTAGACTCCCGGGTACATGCGGCCGCGGTTGAAGATGCCGTGGGGATCGAAAATTCCCTTCAGCGATCTCTGCATTTTCATCTGGGCATCGGATACGGGAGCGAAAATCTCACCCGATCGATTCTGTGTTCGGAAGCGCACCGCAAATCCGCCCAATGCGAGCGCGGAAGTCTGCAAGGCTGCGAAATCAATGTCGCCGTTGAACCAGCGCTGAGCCCCGCCCCACTCGATCAGACATCGGCCGGGCAACGCGCTCGACGGACTCAACGCGGGGACGACCACTCGAACCAGGGACTCGGAAAAAAAAACATGCCTCTGTTCGCGAATCGAGCGCCAGAAAAGCATGCTGCCTGGCTGCTCCACACCGCCAAAACGGGCGGCGGCGGTCTCGATCGCCGCCTCCGAACCGGACAGCCGGACGTACAGGTGCCCGTCGGCCCAACAGCTGGCACTGAGACAGGAAGGAAGCTGCGCCCATTGACTCAAGCGTTTCAAGGCCGCATCCATGTCCAATTCAAACGCCAGGGTCTTTTCATGCGGCGGCCTGGGCAATACTTTCATCGAGACATCCATCAGGATGCCAAGCGTTCCCAAACTGCCAACCAAGGTGCGCGCGATGTCGTAGCCGGCGACATTCTTCATCACCTGGCCTCCAAATCTCAGGGTCTTGGCCTCACCATTCATCAACGTAACACCCAGGACGAAGTCCTTGGCTGCGCCGATGTACGCACGTGCGGGCCCGGCGACCCCGCAGGCAATCGTTCCGCCGAGGGTCGCAGAATCGCCGAATCGCGGCGGCTCAAACGGCATCCACTGACCTGATCCGGCCAGAACCGACTCGATTTCGGCGAGGCGTGTACCGGCCCGCGCCGTCAGCACGAGTTCCGCGGGATCATAGGAAATGATCCCGGTATGCCCCCCCATCGGCAGCTCATCACCCGGGACATCGCGGCCATAAAACGACTTCGTTCCGCCGCCGGCAATCGCAATCGGCGCCTCGGCCGCGATCGCGCCACGGACCTGATCGCGAACCGCGGCGGTGGCGTCGCTGTCCAATCGTCAAAACCTCGGCAGATGCGGATGCGGCAACTGCCCTTGATGCACGTGCATCGCGCCATAGTCGGCACAACGATTCAAGGTCGGCACGGCTTTGCCGGGATTCAGCAGCTCATCGGGATCAAACGCCCGTTTGACGGCATGAAAGACCGACAGTTCCTCGGCGTTGAACTGCATGCACATGGGACCCAGCTTCTCAACACCGACGCCATGTTCACCCGTCACCGTTCCGCCCACGGCCACGCACAGCTCCAGAATTTCGGCCCCCAAGCGTTCGGCCCGCTCCAGTTCGTCCGCTTTTCCCGCATCGAACAAGATCAACGGGTGCAGATTCCCATCGCCCGCGTGAAAGACGTTCGCGATGCGCAGACCATAGCGCTGCGACATCGCCTCGATCTTGCCCAGGACTTCGGAGAGCCGCTTTCTGGGGATCGTACCGTCCATGCAGTAATAATCGGGCGCGAGGCGCGCAACCGCAGGAAAAGCGCTCTTGCGTCCCGACCACATGCGGTCGCGCTCAGGAGAATCGGCCGCCTTGCGCACGAGCGTCGCGCCGAGTTCCTGCAGGATCGCGGTCACTCGATCAATCTGCCAGTCGACATCCGCGCCGACGCCGTCGAGTTCGCACAGCAGCAAAGCTTCCGCGTCCGTGGGGTACGCGCAGCGGGCGAACGCCTCGGCCGCGTTGATCGCAAGCTTATCCATCATTTCGAGCCCGGCTGGAACAATGCCCGCGGCGATGATCGCCGCGACGGCCGCCGCGCAGCGTTCGATGTCGTTGAAGGCCGCCAGCAGGAGTTCGGTTTGTTCCGGCCGCGGTACGAGCTTTACCGTCACTTCGACAATCACTCCGAGCATGCCTTCGGAGCCGGTCATCAAGGCGAGCAACTCATAGCCGCAGGTCTCCTGCATCTCGTTTCCGAGCACCAGCGATTCGCCGTCGATGGTGAGGACCTTGATCTGCAGCAGATTGTTGAACGTCAACCCGTATTTCAGGCAATGAACGCCGCCGGAATTCTCCGCGATATTGCCGCCGATCGTGCACGCGACTTGCGAGGACGGATCCGGCGCATAGAACAAGCCGTAGGGACGCGCGGCGTTCGATATCGACAAATTCGTGACGCCGGGCTGCAGCCGCGCGATTCGCCGTGCCGGATCGATTTCGAGGATCTTGTTCAACCTGGAAAGCACCAGCAGCACGCCGCCGGCAACCGGCTTCGCCCCGCCGGACAATCCCGTTCCGGCTCCGCGCGTGACGACCGGAACCTTGAACCGGCGGCAAATTCTCAGTACGGCCTGCGCCTCATCGACGCTCGCGGGCAGCGCGACGATGTCGGGTATCTGCCGGTGAGCGGTGAGCCCATCGCATTCGAACGCGACGCAGGCCTCGCGCGCGGTCATGACGGATGTATCCGATAGTGCCGCGCGCAACTCCCCGATCAGCGACATTTAGCCCGCAACACGCGCGAGCGCCGAGTCCATGGTGTTGGACAGCAGCATCGCGATCGTCATCGGTCCAACACCGCCGGGTACGGGCGTGATCCAACCCGCCCGCTTGACGGCGCCCTCATAGTCGACGTCGCCCACCAGCTTGCCCGAGGTCAGCCGGTTTATTCCGACGTCAAACACAGCCGCTCCTTCTTGTATCCATTCGCCGCGTATCATCTCCGGCTTGCCGGTGGCCGCGACCACGATCTCAGCGCGCTTCACCTCGCTCGCAAGGTCCCGGGTCCGCGAGTGGCACACCGTGACCGTCGCGCCGGCCAGAAGCAGTTCCAATGCCATGGGCCGCCCGACGATGTTGGACGCGCCGACCACCGTGGCCCGCTTGCCGACGAGCGAAATCCCGTATTCCTGCGCCA
>Ga0075021_10001754_pt1 | contig 11225 bp, 9 predicted proteins | sample ColStrG_CSR_2012_FD_72749 | JGI IMG/M metagenome (GOLD analysis project Ga0075021, IMG submission 72749) | Freshwater sediment microbial communities in response to fracking from Pennsylvania, USA - Cold Stream Run_MetaG_CSR_2012 | ecosystem: Environmental > Aquatic > Freshwater > Creek >... | reverse complement strand
CCGGCGTGCTTGGCGGTCCCGGCGGGGCGGGCGGTACCGGCGGCGGAGGCACGATCGCCGGAATTGGTGGCGCCGGTGGAAATGCCGGCCTGCTCTGGGGCAACGGCGGCGACGGCTTAACCAACGGTGCGAACGGAGGCGCCGGAGGCGCCGGGGGTTTCCTGTTCTCTAGCGGTGGGACCGGCGGGACCGGTGGATACTGCGCCGGCGACACGGGCGCAGGCGGGGCAGGCGGGACAGGGGGCGCCCCGATGTTCCTTGGCTTCGCCGGCGACGGTGGCGCCGGCGGTGGCGGCCACTTCGCCGGCGGTGTCGGCGGCACCGGCGGCACCACGACGCTGCTGGGTCTGTCGGGCAACGGCGGAGAAGGCGGACAGGGCGAAACGCTCGGTGGCACCGGCGGCGGCGGCGGCGACGGCACGCTCGTCGGCGATGCCGGCAATGGCGGCAACGGCGGCACGACCGCTGCCGGTGGGACACCCGGCCGCGGCGGCGTCGCCGGCAGCGGGGGTCTGGTGTTCGGACTCGACGGGATGTCGGGGTTGCCCTCTTAGTTGTCTAAAAGGGTGGTGGTTCGTCGTCGTCTGAGGGTTGGTGTTGTGCGGCTTGGTAGGCGGCTTGGCGGCGTTGGCGGTTGTGGTTGCGTTCGGTGGCCACGCGGTGGGCGCGGTCTTGGGCGCGGGTGCGGCGGCGTTTGGGCATCATCGCGGTCCGCTGCCCGCAGTGGTCCTGGGGTGGTTCGGCTTGGGCGGCGGGCATGCCACCCACGGCGTAACACAGGCTGGGGAATAGCAGCGCGCTGCCCGGGGTGGTGACATGGGTGTGTCCGGCCGGTGAGGTCAAGATCAGCGTTCCGTCGGCCAGTTGTTGTTCCTTCCAGCCCCAAAAGGTTTTCACCAAATGATGGGTTCGGCAATAACATTTGAGATTCGCGGCGTGGGTGGGCCCACCCTGGGAGTGCGGAATGGTGTGGTCCACATCGCAGTCGCGGGCCGGGTGGTCACAGCCAGGCCAGCGACACGTCAGGTCGCGGCAGCGCACGAAATCCGCCAACGCCTTCGAGGGCGTGTAGCGGGGTTCGGGTGGACTGTCGCCGGGATGAACCAGGGGCACCAGTTTCGCGGTGCCGGCCAACTCGGCGATCAGCTCCGGGGAGATGAGGCCGTCGGCGGCGATCTCGGATCCCGGTGCGCCGCCGGTGAGGCTGGCTTGCTCGGCGATCACATGGATCACGACCGGGCCCGCCGGCGGGCGGGTGCCCGCGGCACAGTCGGATCGGCCACACCGGCACCCCAACCGGTCCGCGCCGGCAGCTAACGCTCCCAACGCATCAGCGCGACGCTGAGACCGGGTCCGCGGGTCGTGCGGGCACACCGTGGCCGCCAACGCCGTCAGCCGCTTGTCCAGGGCTGCGGCGTCGGGATGCAGCAGACTGCCGGAAAGCTCACACAACCCGTCGAACGGCTCGCCGATATAGACCTCACGCCCGACCCGGCGCTCGGTGCGCCGGCGCAGCGCGTCGCGGTCGGCGTTCACCACGATCGCATCGACCTTGCCCGACAACCGGCCCCGGCTCATCGAGGGCCAGCGCGCCACATTGGCCGCCAACTGCGCATCCACGGTGGCCATCACCGCGGGATCCACGATCAGATCGGTGCGAAACACGATCGTCTGAAACATCAGGTAATTGATGTCCCCGGCGGCAAAAACCTCACCCACCTTCGGAAGGCGTTCGCGCTTGGCGCAGGCATACCGCAACCGGGACGCGGCCAGGCCCTGGCTGATCCCCAACCCCGCGGCCACCTCCGCAGCGACCGCCTCCATGGTGTCGACCACCCACTGGTCAGTCCCGGGACCTTCCGCGCACCGATGCGAGAACAACTCCCAGATCCCGTCCAACTGCGCGGCCGCACCCCGATTCTCCGCGCGAGAGGCCGCACAGATCCGCTCCACGATCTCCGACGGAGCACCAGTATCGAACATACATTCGATTATGCCACCACCCACCGACAGCTACCCGCCGCGGGCGGCGATCATGGCCGACCGATTGACCTTGGTTGCCGCGGTGCGCGGAATCGCGTCGACGAACTCGACCGTCTTGGGGGCCTTGTACGGGGCCAACCGGCTCTTGGCGTACTCGATCACCTGTTGCTCGGTGAGCGGGTCTTGGGCAGCTGGGTCGGCGAGTTGCACTACGGCGTGCACCCGGCGTCCCCATTGCGCGTCGGAGATCCCGATGACCACGACATCGGCGATACCGGGGTGACCGGAAAGTGCCGACTCCACCTCGGCCGGAAAGACATTGGCGCCACCGCTGATGATCATGTCGGCGCGGCGGTCGACGATGTACAGGAAGCCATCCTCGTCTAGGTGGCCGATGTCGCCCGCGGAACGAAACCCGTCCTCCGTCGATGGCAGCGGGGGCGCGCCGCCCAGATAGCGGTACCCGGCGCTCATCGGTGCGCGCAGATATACGTCGCCGTTCTCGCCGGTGGCCACCGGTCGTTTCTCGGCGTCCAATATCCGGATCTCGGTGTCCCGGAACCCGCGACCGACACTGCCCTGATGGGCCAGCCACTCGTCGCCGCGCAGCGCGGTAAGGCCGAGATTCTCCGTCATGCCGTAGGCCATCACCACCCGCTCGGGACCGAGCAGCTCGAACCAGGTATGCAGCAGCGCGGGCGGCATCACTGCGGCGCCCTGCAAGATGAAGACGACGCTGGACAGATCTCGCTGCCGGATGTCGGGCAGGGCCGCGACGCGCGCCAGCATCGTCGGGGTGGCGGTGAAGTTGGAGACCTGATACCGCTCGATCGTCTCGACGAATACGGACGCGTCGAACTTCTCCAGCACCACCAGATGGTCGCCGGCCAACAACATCAGCAACGTGGCGAACCCGTTGGTGTGATACATCGGCGCGGGCACCATGATGGTCTGCGGCTGGGCTACCGGTGTCCAGTTCGTTAAGAACGGTTCGCCGTGCTGCTCCGTCCAGAGCGACGGCGCCAAGTTGAGGATTACTTTCGGCACGCCGGTCGAGCCGCTGCTGCAGATGCCATGCGCGGTGGGGGATATGGCTGTGGGCAGCGGGCTTTGGGACTCGCCGGCTGCGCGTGCCTCCAGCTCCCACCGGCTTTTTTCGTCGATGACCACGGCGGGGTCGATCACCGCTCGCACCCGGTCTCGCTCCCATTCGGGCAGATCCCAGTGCATGGGAATGGGAACCGCGCCGATCTTCCAGCACCCCAGCGTGGCGAGCACCAGGTGCTGTGAATTCGGAATCGCAAGTGCCACCAGGGAACCCGTTTCAGCACCGGCGGCAGCCAGTGCCCGGCCCCACTGGTTGGCGCGGGCCTCGAGTTCACCGAAGGTCAGCGCCTGGGTGGTGCCGTCCAGCGCGACATTCGTCACCGCCGGCTGGTCAGGGCGCTGCTCTGCGAGCTTGTGCAGTTTGGACCCGAACGGGATCCCGTCGGCGAGTGGGTCGGGGGCCACCTCGGACCCGGCGGGTTGGGTGCTCATGCCGATACGGGCCCACTGAACAGCGTCTGCAGCGAGCCGTCGGGCACGCCGGGAATCAGGCGGAGCGCGAGTCCCTCGGCGCCAAGGGGCAATCTGATCAGCGGTTGGGTGTGCCGGTCGAGCACGCTGACGTCGGACTCGTCACAGAAACCCAGGGCGCCGAGCAGTTGGTGGGATGCGCGCAGCACCTGCCGCGCGGTGTCGGCGGCCTTGAATCGGAGCACGAGTGCATCGGCCGAACGAATCTGCGCCGGTGTGTCTTTCGGTCTCGAGATGGTGTACTTGGCGAGCTCGTGCAGTCCGCGCACCGCGACGGAGGCATCCGCAACGCTGAACCGGACGGCCTGGAAGTCGGCCAGCGGCTTGCCGAATTGAATCCGGGCACGCACGTGCTCGGTGACGATATGCAGCGATTGCTGCATCGCTCCCAAAATCCGCCACGACCCCAGCACGAGATGAAGGTTGACGTCGTCGATCGGGATGGTTCCATCGGGTGCGCTCAGGGCAGCGGGCACCAGAAACGGCCCCAATTTCGCGTTCGTTCGCGACGCCGGTTGCGGTCGGTAGCGGGTGCCATCAAGGTCGGCGGCGATCCAGTCGCCGGGCAGATCGCCGTGGTCGATGCGTGGCGCCTCGGGATTGACCAGGGCCAGGCGGGCGCCGTCGATCGCCAGGATCTCCTCGACCAGCGGATACGGCAGCGCCGTCGCACCGGCGGCCTGGCAGAGCACCGCGGCGGCCAGGGCGTCGTCGGACGACGACCGGGCATCGAGCTCGAATGCGCCGACCTCGCTCAGTGCCGCGCGTGCCGCGTCCCTGATGCTGTCGTCAGTCTCGGCGCGCAGCGCGGCCTGCGGGCCGCCGAGCCGGTTGAGTCGCTTGGTCGCGACCGCGGCGAAATCGCTAATATCCTGTGGTAGTGCGGTTTTCACCGGTGCTCTCCCAACGCTTCTCGGGCCACCAGCATTCGCTGCACCTCGATGGTGCCCGATGCCACGGTGGCGGCTTGTGCATACCGCCAATGGTCCTCGATCGCCCCGTGCAGGGGCGCCGACGTGCCGCTGTCCAGCGCGATCGGACCCAGCACGTCGAAAAGCAGCTCGGCGACGAGCTGATCGCAGGTGGTGGTGGCGATGCGGGCGGCGCTGGCCGCCGCACCGGCCGACGGATCGTCCTGCAGCGACACGGCGCGATAGGCCAGCAGCCTGGCCACCCGCAGGTCGACGAGCGCCCGAACCCAACGGTTGCGAATCGATTCGGGCAGCTTGTCCCAGTCGTCGCCGAGCTGGGTGCGCATCCGGTCCAGCAGAGATTCGCAGCGCGCGTAGCGTGCGATGCCGACGCGCTCGAACGCCAGCGCTTCGCGCATCACCCGCCAGCCGTCACCCACCTCGCCCAGTACGTCGCCGGGGAGCGCCTGCACGTCGTCGAGGAACATCTCGTTGAGGTGATGGGGCCCCAGCATCGACGAGATCGGTCGGACGGTGAAACCCGCGCGGTCCATCGGAATCAGAAAGAGCGTGAGCCGCTTGTGCTTCGGGGCGTCGGGGTCGGTGCACGTCGCCAGCACACACCACGACGCCATCCCGGCGTACGACGTCCACACTTTCTGTCCGTTGATGCGCCAACCATCCCCGTCGGGTACTGCGCGGGTGCGCAACGAGACGAGATCGGATCCGGCCTCCGGCTCGGAGAAGCCTTGGCACCAGATCACATCCCCGGATGCGATCGCCGCCAGATGTTTGGCCTTCTGTTCCGCAGTCCCGTAGCGCATCAGTGCCGGGCCGACCCAGTTGATGCCCATGTACTGCGGACCGCGGGGCTCGTGCTGAGCCCACATCTCCTCGCGCAACACCGTCTGATGCCAGACCGAGCCGCCGCCGCCGCCATATTCTTTCGGCCAGGCCAACGCAAGCAGCCCCTCGACGGCCAGCATCTTGCAGAACGTCTCGGTGGTGGCCAGGTCCTGCGGATCCTCGGTGCACGCACCGAGGAAGTCGGTGGGTACGTTATTGGATATCAGCTCCCGCAGCCGCGTTCGCAGTTCGCCGGCGTCGTCGCCGAGGTCGTAGTCCATCGTCATCCCTTCGGCAGCCCGAGTAGTCGTTCCGCAATGATGTTTCGCTGTACCTCCGACGTCCCGCCGTAGATGGTGGCGGCCAGCGCGTCCTGGCGTTCGAAGAGGAGATCCGGGTCACCGGCCGAACTTGGTCCGGCGGCAGCCGCGCTGAGCTCCCAAACCCGTTGCAATGTAACCGACCCCAATAATTTCATGATATCGGCTTCCGGGCTGGGTCGCCCCGCGAGTTCGTTGCCCAAGGCGCGGTATCCGGTGGCCCGCAAGGCTTCGGCGTCCGCGAGTAGGGAGCCGAGCTCGGCGTAGATGTCGTGGCCCCGATCCTGACCCGTCGCGCAGCCGCTGCGCACCGAGTCGAGTCCGCGCTTGACTTCGACCCAGTTCATGATCCAAATCATCTGGCGCTCATGGTGTAACGACGACAGCGCGACATTCCAGCCACCGTTGAGGGGCCCCAGCAGGCTCTCCACCGGCACCTCGACGTCGTCGAGGAAGACCTCGCAGAAGGTCTCGTCGGAGATCGATGACATCCGGATGGGCTCGATCCGTACCCCCGGCGCGTGCAGATCGAGGATGAGGCAGGAGATTCCGCGGTGTTTCGGCGCCTCGGGATCCGTGCGGACATACAGTGTGCACCAGCGCGAGAGATGGGCCTGGGTGGTCCAGATCTTATGACCGTTGACCCGGAACACGTCTCCGTCGCGCTCGGCCCGGGTGCGCAGGCCGGCGAAATCCGATCCGGCCTCCGGCTCGGACATACCGAGCGCCCACCATTCGTCACCGCGCAGCAGGGGAACCAGCAGGCGGTCGATCTGAGCGGGGGTGCCAAATTGACGGACGCCAGGCGCGGCGACGTTGGGACCGGCGATGTTGGGCAGCTTGGGTGCCGATCTGAGCGCACCCTCGATGCGGATCTCCATCGCGTCGCCCAGGCCCAGCGATCGGCCGCCGTGCTCGCGGGTCCAGGTGGGCTGTAGCCACCCGGCCTCGAAGGCGGCCCGCTGGTATTCGCGCCGGAGCGGAAGATCCCAGCGGTACTCGCGATAGCGCTCGTAGTAGTCGTTCGGCAGAAACTCGGCCAACCAGGTGGCGAACTCGGTGACTACCTCGGATCGGGCTTCTGGGCCTTGTTGCGTGGTCATGCCCCGACCCCCTCAAAGCCTCCCACAAAGCGACAGCCCACTTCGCGATACAGCGCGCGACTGTCACCCAGCATCGCCGCGCCCTGCCAGGCGTGCCGAACATAGAGGTGGACGTCGTGCTCCCAGGTTTGCCCAAGGGCGCCGTGCACCTGGACCGCGGTGCGCGCACAGCTGGCCGCGGCGTCACCGGCCGCCGCCTTGGCCAGGGCCGCGGCGGTCCAAGCCGCCGCGGGTGCGGTGCCGGGATCGGCGATTTGCGCTGCCGCCGAGTAGATGAGGCTGCGCGCGCGCTCCACGCTGACGTAGTTGTCGGCCAGCGCGTGTTTGATCCCCTGGAACGCGCCGATCGGCGTGCCGAACTGACGCCGCGACTTGGCGTATTCGACGGAGCGCTGCAGGGCCGCGCTCGCCACGCCGAGCAAATCGGCGGCCACCGCCACCAGCGGTGCCGTCAGCACCGATTCGATGTCTTCGATGCCGAAGGTAGCCACGGGTTCGGTGTCGAACTCGACGTCGGCGATGGGTTGTGCCGGGTCGGTGGACTCGACGGCCAGCGTGCTCAACCCAGTACCGCAACGCGCCACCGCGACCACTGGCCGCTCTCCGTCGTCGTCGGTGGCCAGCGTGACGACCAGCTCCGCTCGAGGCAGGTTGGGGACCGCGACCGCGCGCCCGCGCAGCCGTCCCCGGTGCAGTGTCGCGGCGGGCCCAGGGAGCCGAGATCCGGGCGAGTGCACCGCCAGGGTGGCGACCACGCCGCCCGCGATGTCGGCGAGCAGGGGGCCGGCACCCGGGCCGCAGGCCCGCAAAGCGCCCGCGGCCAGTCCCACGCTGCTCAGCAAGGGGATCGGCGCGAGGGCAGCGCCGCACTCCTCTAAAACGACCGCCAGTTCGACCGGGCCGAAATCGCCGCTGGGGTCAGGCGCGGCGAGTTCCGTCCAGCCGAGGCCGACTATCGTCTTCCACAGGGAACGCCAACGTTCGGGATCCGTTCCCGCGTCGTTCAGAGCTTGGCGGGCGGCGTCCGGGGGACACTCGGCACGCAGGATGTCGCGCACGGTGTCGCGCAGCGACAGCTGCTCGGAATTCAGTCCGACATCCATAAGACCCCTAACATAATAAAGATAGTAAGCTAGCCAACCGGGCGCAATCGCGCAGAACGCTGAGAGCAACATCACGCACGCATAGGTGGCGCATGGTTCACGAGGTCCAGTGGTACCTGTTCCTGCCGCAGGTTCGGTTATCGGTGGCCGACATCACCGAGCGCGCGCGCCATGCCGAGGCCAATGGCTTCGATGGAATAGCGTTCATGGATCACCTCGAGGCGCCTGGGCTGCCCGATGAAACCATTTGGGAGGCAATGGCCATTGCCACGTGGGTGGCGGCCAAGACGGAGCGGCTGCGGATCGGCCATCTGGTGCTTTGCGACGCTTTTCGGCATCCGGCCGTGCTCGCCAAACAGGCGGTCACCCTGTCGGACGCGTCGGAAGGCAGATTCGACCTCGGCCTCGGGTCCGGATCGTGGCCCGCGGAGTTCATCAGATTCGATGTGGGTCAGCAGGATCCCGTGGCCCGCGTCGAGCAACTCGACCGCCATTTGGCGCTGATCAGGCAGTACTGGGGCGACGACACAGGGTACGAGACGGGGTGCGAAACGGGAGAGGCCGGCGCTGTTCAACTGCCAAGACGGACCCACCCGATACCGCTGGTCCTCGGTGGCAGCGGGCGGCGAATCATGGAACTGGTTCGCAAACACGCTGATTGGTGGAACCTGCCGGCTAACCACATTGACCGCTTGCCCAAGCTGGCTCCGACGGCGGGAACGGCCAGGCTCTCGATTCAGCAGATGGTGGGCTTCGCCCGGTCGGGTAGTGATCCGGCAGCAGTACGCGAGGTGAGTACCCGACGATTCGGGAACCTGGGGGCGGGGCTGGTCTGCGGCGACGCCGACGCGCTGGTCCAGCACTTCGCGGGTCTGGCCGCCCACGGCGTCGAGCGTTTCTACGTGTGGTTTGCCGATTTCGCCATTCCGGATTCCCTGCACGAATTCGGTGAAACGGTGATCAAAAAGTTCCCCGCCGGCGCCACGCGATAACCGTCAACCGCGCCGCTCGGCGCGCCGCCGGGCCTCGGTGGGCACAATCGGCGCTCGGGCGAACGGACCGCGCTGCACGGCGCTCAGCCGGATCTCCGGCAGATCGACGGCCGGGTCGACGGTGTCCAACCACGCTACCGCCTCGGCGATGTCAGACACCTGGATTGCGTACATCTCGAACGGAACGTCCTGCAGCATTTCGGTTTCCACCGGGCCCGGGGTGACGATATGGACACTGATGCCGTCACGATCGACTTCGAGCGCCAATGCGCGGGCGAAAGCGTTCATGCCCGCTTTCGATGCCGAGTATGCCGTCCGGGCCGGCATCGGTTCGTGCGCAGCGGACGAAGAGATGAAAACGAATCGCGAACCCGCGCGCATTCGGGGCAGCACGGCGGAGGTCACCACAAAGCACGAGTCCAGGTTGGCCGACATGATCGACCGCCATTGCTCGAATGTCTGCTTGCGCGCATAGGTACCGCCCAGCACGCCGGCGGCATGCACGACCAGGTCGACCGTCTCGAATGTGCCTACCGCAGCAGAGAATCCGGCCGGATCGGACGCGTCGGCCACGACGTAGCGCGCGCCGATCTCCTCGGCGGCCGCGCGCAACGGGCCTTCGCGCCGGGCGGCCAGCACCACGTCGTACCCGAGCTCGCACAGCTTGCGCGCGCAGCCTTTTCCGATCCCGCCGCTGCCGCCGGTGACCAATGCCGTTCTCATGGGATGTTTGCAGGCTCCTCTAGGAACGCCGGATATCACGCGAGCGCGACGCTGGACGTGAAAGAGCCTGCGGTGAAAGCGCATAGATCCGTTGATGAGGCCGGCCAGACAATACGTGGGTCTGCGCGTCGGCGAGGTGGCGGCCCGCGATGCGGCGAGCCCGGTCGACGTCGCCCTCAGCGATGGTCTCGGCGAGCTTGATGTGCGTGGCGAGCACCGCGCGGCGGTTGGCCAGCGAGGGATAGGTGCCCTGTGACGCGCTCTCGTCGGCCCATTGCCGTTCGTGGCTGCTCCAGAGTGTCTCTAAGCTGCCGACGACCGCGATGATGGTGTGGTTTCCGCAGCCCTGCACGATCAGATCGTGGAACTCCCGACCGATTTCGGTGAAAAGCCGGTCGTCTTCGAGATGCTCGGCCATGGATTCGTTGACTCGGTTGAATTCTGGCACCAAGGTGTCCGCCCGGTCGGCCCGCTGGGCGGCCAGCGCGGCGCAGGCCGGCTCCAGTTCGCGCAGCGCCATGCCCAGATCGGCGATCTCGACATGCTCGCTCTGTAACAGCAGACCGAGCATGTAGGCCGCGCTGGTCTTCGCCGGTGCGTGCACGACGGCACCGCCGCGGTTGCCTCGGCGGACCGAGACCAGTCCCTCGGTTTCCAAGATCCGCAGTGCTTCGCGCAACGAGACCAGGCTGACGTTGAACTGTTCGACCAGCACCTCCTGACGTGGCAGGAGATCACCGTCGGCGAGGTCACCGTCGACGATTTGGCGGCGCAGTTCGTCGGCTACAATTTCGGCGATCCTGGGCGCCGACAACCGGCGACGGGCGTCCGGGCCAATTCCCAGGGCGGTCATGACATCCTCGCAAAAAGCAGCAGGAAAAAGCGCGCGGCAGGAACCGGGGCCGCGTACTTGACTGGCTTAGCTATTTTAGCAGTAATGGTATAAATAGCATCTCTGGTCGCGTCTTGACCGGGAGGGCGGGTGCAAGTGAGCGATCGTCCGACGCCGCTGCACGGGTTGCGGGTCGTCGAGATCAGCGACCGGATAGCCGGCAGCTACTGCGGGAAGCTGTTGCTCGACGCGGGCGCCGAGGTACATAAAATCGAGCCGCCGCAAGGGGATCCGTTGCGGCAGTACACCGCCACCTGTTCGCCAGTGACAGGGGCCGCGCCGTTCTACTGCTACCTCAACGCGGGCAAGAGCAGCATGACCTTCGCGCCCGATTCCGAGCGGTACCGCGCCGAGCTGGCGGCCGCCGACGTCGTGATCGTCACTGCGGCCCGGTCGCGGGCGGCGGCGCTGGGCATCGATCCGGCGTGGCTGCTGGCCGACTCTCCCCAGGCAGTCGTGGTCACCATCTCCGACTTCGGCTGGAGCGGGCCCTACGCCGCCCGCGCGGCCAGCGAGTTCACCCTGCAAGCCTGGTCGGGCTCGCTCGGCTTCCGGGGCGACCCCGCGGGGCCCCCCATTTCGATCGGTGGCGACCTGGGTGAGTACATGGGCGGGGTGTTCGCGGCTTTCGGCGCGCTCGCGGTGTGCCGCCGTGTCGAACGGGGCGGCCCGGGCGAACATCTGGACCTGTCCATGCTCGAAGCGATGACGACGATGCAGAGCAGCGAATGGTTGCATTCGCAGCTGCTGCAGGTGCCGCCGGTCCGCCGCACC
>Ga0075021_10001753_pt1 | contig 11227 bp, 10 predicted proteins | sample ColStrG_CSR_2012_FD_72749 | JGI IMG/M metagenome (GOLD analysis project Ga0075021, IMG submission 72749) | Freshwater sediment microbial communities in response to fracking from Pennsylvania, USA - Cold Stream Run_MetaG_CSR_2012 | ecosystem: Environmental > Aquatic > Freshwater > Creek >... | reverse complement strand
TCTGGCCGGTGTCGACCAGGTCGTCGACCACCAGCACGCCCTTGCCGCGGCCGCCGCCGAGCGCCGCGATATCGGCCGCCACGGTCTTGAGCACCTTGAGCTCGCCTTGGGTCACATGATCATAGCTCGCCACGCACACCGTCTCGATCACCCGGATGCCGAGCTCGCGCGCCACGATCGCGGCCGGCACCAGCCCGCCGCGCGTGATGCAGACCAGCGCCGCGAACGGTCCGGATTCGGAGAGCCGCCATGCCAGCGCCCGCGCGTCGCGGTGAAACTGATCCCACGACACCGGAAACGGCTTCTGCGGAGAGGGTTGCGGCGGCGGCTGTTGTGCCATGACGCGCGCTCAGAGCTTGCGCTTCACGTGCGCCAGCATGGCCTCGACGGCGCCCTTGGCGGCGGCGAGCTTGTGCGGATCGCGCGCGCGCAGGACCACATTGGTGTTGGGGCCGCGCGCCTCGTCGAAGAACGGATAGCTGCCGATCGCGACCTCCGGATGGGCCTTGGCGATGTCGCCCAGCGGCGTGCCGATGTCGCCCTCGCGCGCATCGGCGCGCACCGTCTCCGACAGAATGCGCACGCCGGTCTGGAGCTTGCCCGCCACGCCATCGAGCATGGCCTGCATGATGCTGGGCACGCCCGCGAGCACGATCACGTTGCCGAGCCAGAAGCCGGGCGCGGCCGACACCTTGTTGAGCACCAGCTCGGCGCCGGCCGGGATGCGGGTCATGCGCATGCGCGCCTCGTTCATCTCCGCCCCGGTCTGGGCCATGCGCTCCTGCAGGATCTTCACGGCGCGCGGATCGTAGTCGATCGACACCCCGAACGCCTTGGCGATCGACTGCGCGGTGATGTCGTCATGGGTCGGCCCGATGCCGCCGGTGGTGAACACGTAGCGGTAGCGGGAGCGCAGCGCATTGACGGCCTCGACGATCTCCGCCTCCTCGTCGCCGACGACGCGAACCTCCTTCAGGTCGATGCCGAGCGCGGTCAGGTATTCGGCGATATAGCCGATGTTCTTATCCTTGGTGCGCCCGGACAGGATTTCGTCGCCGATGACCAGAACGGCGGCAGTGACTTCAGGCTCGCGCAAGTCCGTCATGATGATCCTTGATCCCGGCGTGCTTCACGGCCCATTCTGCCCCCGGCCGCGGCCGGGCCTGCCATCGTGCCCATCATGTGCGCTATCATGGTGCGCTGGCAGGCGACAAGCCACACGCAAATCGCTCCTCAAGACCCCTCTCCAATCCCCGCCAAAGTGCCGCGGGCTCGCCCGCAAGGCCGCCGGCCGGCCCCCAAAGGAAGCATCACCGTGATCGACCTCTATACCTGGACCACCCCCAATGGACGCAAGATTTCCATCCTGCTCGAGGAGCTGGGACTGCCCTATACGGTGCATCCCGTCGACATCGGCAAGGACGAGCAGTTCAAGCCGGAATTCCTGCAGATCAGCCCAAACAACCGGATTCCCGCCATCGTCGACCGCGCCACCGGCTTCCACCTGATGGAATCGGGGGCCATCATGCTCTACCTCGCCGAAAAGGCCGGCAAGCTGCTGCCCAAGGACATGGAGCCCCGCTACCGCGTGGTCGAATGGCTGATGTGGCAGATGGGCGGCCCCGGCCCGATGTTCGGGCAGGTGCATCATTTCGTGAAGTACAACCCCGGCAAGGCGCCCTATGCGGAGGACCGCTACCTCAAGGAGGCGCACCGCCTCTATGGGGTGCTGGACCGCCGGCTGGCCGATCATGAGTTCGTGGCGGATGCCTATTCAGTCGCCGACATCGCCATCTGGCCGTGGGTGTCGCGCTTTGAATGGCAGACCGTGGACCTCAAGCAGTACCCGAACGTGGCGCGCTGGTACCGCGCCATCGCGGCCCGCCCGGCCGTGCAAAAGGGCTACCACGTGCCCAAGAAGGTCCAGGAGATTCCGATCCCGTGAACGGCCCGCTTTCGTAGGGGCGCCCCTATAGCCCGTCAAAGAGCATCAGGGCGTTTACGCCCGTCTTCGCGGGGCTATGCCGTAAACGCCCTGGTGGTGGGCGCCCGCCGCGGTGACGGTGAACGCGGTGACGGCGAAGGAGAGGGCGGCCACAAGGGCCGCCCCTACGAGCCCATCCGATCTGTCTCGCCCTTGCATTGACCAAGGACCTGCCTAAATCCTAGGCAGCCCTCCATCGAAATGCCGGGGGCGCGGGGCCAGTCGCCCTTCCGGCCCGCGCCGACACCAGACTTTGTATTGGCGCGGAGTTTGCAGCTAAGGTTCTGAACGCGCGCGGTCTTTGCGTGGAAGCGCGCGCAGGGAACGCCATCGTGCCGGCGGGGAACTCAATGGCGGTCGCCTCATGACGGTCGCGTTCGACGAGATGACGGGGGGCATCGACGGAGCGGCACGCTCGCCGTACGGCGAGCTGTCGCGCTGGCTCAGCGAGATACCCTCCGATGTCCTCGACTACCGGAGGCGCGAGGCCGAACTCCTGTTCCGCCGCATCGGGATCACCTTCTCGGTCTATGGCGACGCCGACGCGCAGGAGCGCCTGATCCCCTTCGACGTCTTGCCGCGCATTCTCTCGGCCGCCGAATGGGACATCTTGCGCGTCGGGCTCGAGCAGCGCGTCAAGGCCATCAACCTGTACATCAAGGACGTCTACGGGCGGCGCGAGATTCTCAAGGCCGGCCACGTCCCGGAGGACCTGGTGTTCCAGAACCCGGTGTTCCGGCCGGAGATGAACGGGCAGAAAGTGCCCCACGACATCTACGTACACGTGGGCGGCATCGATATCATTCGCGTCGATGCCGAGACCTTCTACGTGCTGGAGGACAACGCCCGCACCCCCTCGGGGGTGTCCTACATGCTGGAGAACCGGGAGATCATGCTGCGGCTGTTCCCGGAGCTGTTCGCGCGTCACCGCGTGGCGCCGGTCGAGAACTATCCGGACGAATTGCTGGCGACCTTGAAATCGGTGGCCCCGACCATCACCAATTCCGACCCGACCGTGGTGCTGCTCACGCCCGGCGTCTACAACTCGGCCTACTACGAGCATTCCTTCCTGGCCGACAAGCTCGGCGTCGAGCTGGTCGAAGGGCGCGACCTGTTCGTCAAGGACGAGCTCGTCTTCATGCGCACCACGCAAGGGCCCAAGCGCGTCGACGTGATCTATCGGCGCATCGACGACGACTTCCTCGATCCGTTGGCGTTCCGTCCGGACTCCGCGCTCGGGGTGCCGGGCCTGATGTCGAGCTATCACGCCGGCAACGTCACGCTCGCCAACGCGGTCGGCACCGGCATCGCCGACGACAAGGCGGTCTACAGCTACATGCCCAAAATCGTGAAGTTCTATCTGGGCGAGGAGCCGATCTTGAAGAATGTCCCGACCTGGCGCTGCCGCGAAGCCGATCATCTGGCCTACGTGCTCGATCACCTGGAGGAGCTGGTGGTCAAGGAGGTCCATGGCTCGGGCGGCTACGGCATGATGATCGGGCCGAAATCCGACAAGGCCACGATCGCGGCGTTTCGCGCCAAGCTCAAATCGAGCCCGAAGAATTTCATCGCGCAACCGACGCTGGCGCTCTCCACCTGCCCGACTTGCGTCGAGGAAGGTGTCGCCCCGCGCCATGTGGATCTGCGCCCCTTCGTGCTGACCGGGCGCGACCGCGTCCGCATCGTGCCGGGCGGGCTCACGCGGGTGGCTTTGAAGAAGGGCTCGCTGGTGGTCAATTCGAGCCAGGGCGGCGGCACGAAGGATACCTGGGTGCTGGACAACTGAACATGCTTTCCCGTACCGCCGATAATCTGTTCTGGCTCGCCCGCTATGTCGAGCGCGCGGAATGCCTCGCCCGCATCCTGGAAGTGACGCAGCGCGTCACCACGCTGCCGCTCGCCTATGTGGGCTCGACCAACGAATGGGAATCGGCGATCGAGACCGCCGGCTGCGCCGCCGCCTTCGCCAACAACTACCCCGAGGCCAACGAGGAGACCGTCATCGACTTCCTATGCTTCTCCGCGGCCAATCCGTCCTCGATCCGCAGCTGCTTCGAGATCGCGCGCACCAATGCGCGCGCGGTGCGCACCGCGCTCACGGTCGAGATGTGGGATGCCATCAACGGGACCTGGCTCGAGCTCAAGCGCTTCGGCAACGGCCCGACCTCGCGCGAGGAATTCATGCGCTTCCTGCGCTGGGTGCAGGAGAACTCGCTGCGCTTCGACGGCTCGGCCTACCGCACCATGCTGCGCAACGACGCCTATTGGTTCTCGCGGCTCGGCGTCTATATCGAGCGGGCCGACAACACCGCCCGCATCCTCGACGTCAAATATCATCTGCTGCTGCCGGCGAACGAGCGCGTCGGCGGACCGCTCGATTATTTCCAGTGGGCGGCGATCCTGCGCTCGGTCTCCGCGCTCACCGCCTATCACTGGGTCTACCGCGAAAGCGTCAAGCCGTGGCTGATCGCCGACCTGCTGATCCTCAAGGACGAGATGCCGCGCTCGCTCGCCAGCTGCTACAGCGCGCTGGTCCAGAACCTCGATCAAATCGCCCGCGCCTACGGCCGCCAGGGCGCTGCCCAGCGCAAGGCACGCTCGATCCGGGCGCGGCTCGAGAACAGCCGGATGGACGAGATCTTCAAGGAGGGACTGCACGAATTCATCGACGGCTTCATCAATGACAACAACGAGCTCGGGGCGGCGATCAGCGAGCAATATCTGATGTGATCGCGTCCCCGCAGAGATCGCGCCCAGGAAATCAACGCACAGAGATCAGCGCACAGAGATCAGAATGTCGGTCGCGGCGCGCAGGAAGTCCAGCGTCTCGGCCTGCTGATCGCCCGCCGCGACGATGCGATCGGCGGGTGCGACCGCGGCGGTGAAGTGATGCGAGTGCCAATGTCCGATCGGCGGCAGAGAAGGCAGCCCGGCCACATCGGGCGGCGGATAGCAGCTGACGTAAAAGTAGGGCTGATCGTAGTATTCGTCGCCGGGCGCGAAGCCGACGCCGACCGTGCCCGCCGCCGTGCCGGAGCCACGCCGGATCAAGCTGTCGAGATCGAAATGATGCGGCCAGCAGCGCACCGGCGGCGCCTCGATCTGACGCGCGCCCATCCTCGCCCGCGTCTCGCCCATGGCCTGGTTGGCGTTCGCATACCAGGTGGCGAGCTCGCCCAGCGCCGCCCCGGGCTGCCCATAGGGCGCGCCGCGCCCGAGCGGATGCTCGGGCATCTGATAGGGCGACGGCGCATCGAGGGCGCCGGCGTCGAAGGCGTGGGCGGCGAGCTGCCGGCCGAGCCAGTCGCGGATCTCGCTGTCGCGACGGCCGGCGAGGCTGATGGTTTGCGCTCCCGCCATCGCTCCCGCTTGGGGCGGGCCGTCCCACCAGGCGAGCATCAAATCGGAGATGATCAATCCGAGCACGCTCCCCTGTGGCAGCGCATGCGTGGTCATGCCCACGATGGCGTCGTCCCAGCCGAGATTGGTATGGCCGTCATCGGGTGCCGGCGTCACATAGGCCCGCGCCGCGCGCGCCAGCCACTGCACCGCATAGTGGGCCTGCAGGCGTGCCTCGCCCAAGGAGCCCCGATCGACGCTATTGAGCCTGCGCCACTGCCATCCACTCACCAGCCGGCCTCCCTGTTGCGACCACGTTCGGGCGGATGCATTCGCGGCCACACCGATCCTATCGGCCGGCCGGGCCGCGAGGAAGTCATGTACAGGATCGATCGAGGGCCGGCCCGCCCACCAGACCGCTCGCCGCCGGGAGCATTTTCGGCGAGAATGGCGGGCGGATCTGCGCTCGATACCGCCCAAACACTCTCAGGTGATGCCGGCCATGCGTCTTAGCATCTCGCACAAAACGACCTACCAATACGTGCCGCCCGCGACCCGGGTGATCCAGGTGCTTCGGCTCACGCCGCGCAATCACGACGGCCAGTACGTGGCGAGCTGGCGCATCGACGTATCGGCCGATTGCCGGCTCGACCAGCACGAGGACGCCTTCGGCAACATCACCCACGCGTTTGCGGCCGAGGGCCCGCTCTCGGAGTTGTCGCTCCTGGTCGAGGGCGAGGTCGAGACCCGGGACGCCCAAGGCGTCGTGCGCGACGCGGTCGAGCGGTTTCCGCCGAGCCTCTACCTGCGCGAGACGGCGCTGACCGCCTGCGACGGCGACATTGCGGCCTTTGCGGCGGCGGCGCGCAAAGCCGACGGCACTGACCCGCTGAAGGTGCTGCATGGGCTGCTCGAACGCCTGCATGGCGAGATGGAACGCGACGCCGATCCGACCTATGTGGCGACCACCTCGGCGGAGGCCTTCGCGCGCAAACACGGCATCGTTTCGGACTTCGCGCATGTCTTCATCACGGCGTCCCGCTGCCTTGGCATTCCGGCGCGCTATGTGGGGGGCTATTTTTGCGGCGAGGACGAGCCGCGCAATGCCGGCCACGCCTGGGCGGAAGCCTTCGTGCCCGATCTCGGCTGGGTCGCCTTCGATCCGGCCATCGGCATGTGCGCGACCGATGCGCATGCGCGCGTCGCGGTCGGCCTCGATCACCTCGGCGCCGCGCCGGTGCGCGGCATGCGCTATGGCGGCGGGTCGGAAACCCTGGCGGTCGACATCCAGGTCGATCAGGCTTCGCGCCAGACGCAGAGCTGAAGCGGCATTGCCCGCCCGCCACAAGGCTCGCTATAAGGGCGTGTTTACACCATCCGGGGCGCCTACGGCATCATGACCTATTGCTGCGGAATTCTCGTGCGGGATGGCCTAGTCATGTTCGCGGACACGCGCACCAATGCGGGTGTCGACAACATCTCGACGTTCCGCAAGCTGCACGTCTTCACCCAGCCCGGTGAGCGCATCCTGGCCATTGCCAGCGCCGGCAATCTGTCGATCAGCCAATCGGTGGTGAGCATGGTGCGCGAGGGATTTGAAAATCCCAATACCGGCGAGTCCGAAACTTTGATGAATGCCCCGACCCTGTTCCAGGCGGCGCAACGCGTCGGGCGCACCATACGCGATATCTTCAACGAGGAAGGCAAGACGCTGGAAGCCTCCGACGTCAAGTTCGACGTCTCGTTCCTGCTGGGCGGGCAAATCAAGGGCGAGCGCCCGCGGCTGTTCATGCTCTACTCCGCCGGCAATTTCATCGAGTGCACCCAGGACACCCCCTACCTCCAGATCGGCGAGCACAAATACGGCAAGCCGGTGCTCGACCGCGCCATCACGTTCGATTCCGATCTCTACGACGCGCTCAAGATCGGGCTGGTCTCGGTCGACTCGACGATGCGCTCGAATCTCAGCGTCGGCCTGCCGCTCGACATCGTGATCGCTCGGCGCGATGTCTATGACGCCGAGCTCAATTACCGCATCGAGCCGGGCGAGCCCTATTTTCACGACCTGCGCGAACGCTGGTCGGCGGCGCTGCGGGCCGCCCATGCCGCCATCCCACGGCCGCCCTACAAGACCAGTCGCTGATCGTTGGCGAATTGATAGGGGAATTCGTCGCGGCTCTTTACCAAAGATTAACGGCACGGCGCAAAAGGCCGCCTTTTGCCGGACAAATTGCGGCACCGCGTCATCTGCAAAGCCAAATGCAATCATTCTCGCCTAGCCTCTGAGGGCACAAAAAACCCTTGAGGGTGGGACACTTGACCGGAGATCGGTCCAATATCGGCGGCCCGCGTAAATACTTCGGTTGGAGCCACATGCGCCCGAGCGTGGTGGTGCCGATCGGCGTCATCGTGGTGGTCGCGATCGTCTGCGTGGTGGTGGCGGCGCTCAGCTCCGCCCAGCGCGCGGACACGGTCGCGCTCGACAACGAGCGGCAGCTGTTCACGCGCGCGCTGACCAATCAAGGCGAACGCGTGCTGCGCGAGATTTCAGCCGTGGCGACCTCGGAGGCCGCCTATCGCAGGATTCGCGTCAGCTTCGATTCCGACTGGGCCCAGATCTCGGTCGGCCTGCGACTGCAATCGTTCTTCGATCACGACTTCGTCTTCATCACCGATCCGTCCGATCATGTCCTCTATGCCTCGCTCGGTCGCCGCAGCGTCGATCCGAACTGGTTCAACTCGGTCCAGTCCGAGCTTCGACCGGTTCTCGACGTCATGCGCGGCAATCCCGACCCCGGCGGCGCCGTCACCATCGACGCGACCGGCCTGGGGAACAACCGCGCCGCCCGCCTGCAATCGTTTCTCGGCCGCCCCGCGATCGTGGCCGCGGTCGCGGTCGCGGTCGCCAACGGCAATGAAGCGCGCACCGATGTGGATGCCCATGCCCCCGTCATCCTGAGCGTGAAATTCATCGAAGACGACATGCTGAAGGACATCGCCTCACGGCTGCGGTTGAGCAATCTGCACGATGCCGCGGAGCGCCCACCCGACCCCGGCGACTACGTCTTCAATCTGACCGACAAGCAGGGCCGGTCGCTCGCGCGTTTCGCCTGGACGCCGACGCAGCCCGGCGCCGAGATTCTCAACAGCGTCGCCCCCTTCATCAGCATCGCGCTGGGCGGCTTCGTGCTGCTGGCGGGCCTGGTGCTGCGCCACATGCGCAAGACGGCGGCCACCATCGCGGCCGGCGAGACCAGGCTGCGCCATCTGGCGCTGCACGATCCGCTGTGCGGGTTGCCGAACCGCATCTTCTTCAGCGAACGGCTCGAGGCGATGATCGAAAGCGTGAAGGGCGGCGCGCCGCCGGCCGCCATATTCTATATCGATCTCGATCACTTCAAGGACGTCAACGACACGCTCGGACACCCGATCGGCGACGAGTTGATCCGCTGCGTGACGCAGCGCCTCACCCAGAGCTTGCGCGGCGACGATCTGGTGGCACGATTGGGCGGCGACGAATTCGCGGTCATCACCTCGGCCGGTCACGACCAGGCCACCTTGGAGACGATCGGCAGCCGCATCATCGGCTCGCTGTGCGCGCCCTATTCCATCAACGACCAGACCATCGTGATCGGCGCCAGCATCGGGGTTGCCCTCATCAACCAGCATGTCGGGGCGGTGTCGGACGTCATGCGCCATGCCGACATGGCGCTCTATCGCGCCAAGAACGAAGGCCGCAACCGCGCCTGCATCTACGACACCGCGATGGACGACAACCTGTTGAAGCGCAAGCTGGTGGAGAACGACCTGCGCGCCACGATCGAGAAGGGCGAGCTGCGGGTGGCCTATCAGCCGATCGTCAACAATAGCGGCGAGACGGTGGTCGGCGTCGAGGCGCTCTGCCGCTGGACGCATCCGGAGCGCGGCGAGATCCCGCCGTCCGAATTCATCCCGATCGCCGAGCACTCGGGTCTCATCATTTCGCTCGGCGAATGGGTGCTCCGCCAAGCCTGCCTCGACGGCAAGGCCTGGCCGGACATCACGGTCTCGGTCAACGTCTCGCCGCTGCAGTTCCGGCGGGCCGATTTCGTGGACGTGGTCGAGCGCATCCTGCACGAGACCGATTTCGACGCCACGCGGCTCGAGCTCGAGGTCACCGAAAGCACGCTCTTGGGCAACGTCGACACCGCCGAGCTCGCCATGTTTCGGCTCAAGGCCCTCGGCGTGCGGCTGGCGCTCGACGATTTCGGCACCGGCTATTCGAGCCTGCTCTATCTGCGCCGCTTTCCGTTCGACAAGCTCAAGATCGATCGCAGCTTCGTGCACTCGATCGAGCGCGCGGCGGACGCCGCCGCGATCGTTCACGCGGTCGTCAGCCTGGGCCGCGGCCTCGGCATGAAAGTGACCGCGGAGGGCGTCGAGACCGCCGAGCAACAGCTCTTCCTGCGCGCGGCCGGCGTCCACATGATGCAGGGGTACCGCTTCGGCCGCCCCGGCACCGCCGCCGACGTCAACATGCGGCTGTCCGTGCCGGCCTCCTTCACCATCACGGACACGCCCAGCGACCTGGCGATGGCCGGCTGACCGGCCTGACGGGCCTGACCGTCGGCGCTTCGATTCCCGACCCGGAGGATTGCGGCCAACGCGGCTGTCCGCCAGGATGCGCCGCCGCACGCCCACATCTGCGCAGGGAAGATTTCCAATGAGCTCGCCGACCAAGATCGCCCTCGTCACCGGTGCCGGGACCGGGATCGGACAAGCCGTCGCTTTGGCCCTGATGCGGGAGGGCTATACGGTTGCGCTCGCCGGGCGGCGGGCGGACAAGCTGGAAGAGACTGCTGCCGCGGGCCACGCCATTGGGGCCCAGAGCCTGGCGGTGGCGACCGATGTGAGCGACCCGGCCTCGGTCCGGGCGCTGTTTGCCAAGATCAAGAAGACCTTCGGGCGCCTCGACGTGCTGTTCAACAATGCCGGCATTGGGGCGCCGGCCATGCCGCTCGAGGAACTGCCGCTCGAGACCTGGAAAAAGGTGGTCGACATCAATCTCACCGGCATGTTCCTGTGCACCCAAGAGGCCATCAGGATCATGAAGGCGCAAGCACCGCGCGGCGGACGCATCATCAACAACGGCTCGATCTCCGCCCATACCCCGCGCCCGCACGCCGTGGCCTATACGACCACCAAGCACGGCGTCACCGGCTTGACCAAGCAGACCGCGCTCGATTGCCGTAACTACGAAATCGCATGTGGCCAGATCGACATCGGCAATGCCGGCACGCCCTTGACCGAGCGCATGGTCGCCGGTGTCCTGCAGCCCGACGGCAGCAAGCGGCCGGAGCCGCGCATGAATGCCGACGACGTCGGCAGGGCCGTCGTCTACATGGCGGGCCTGTCGCTCGACACCAACGTGCTGTTCATGACCGTGATGGCCAATCTGATGCCGTTCGTCGGGCGCGGATGAACAGCAAGCGCTAAGCAACGGCCGTCACCTTGATGCGAGTGCCGGCCTTCACCTTGGCGAGCGCCTTCACGTCGGACAGAGCTGTGGCGAAGATGTTGCACGGGCTGGCGAGCCGCGTCTCGTCGCCCTGGCTGATGGGGGTGCGGCCGAAGCCGATGGCGATGCAATGGCCGTCCGGCCAATAGGCGATCTCGCCCGGAACCACCACCGCGCGGGCGTCGCCTTCGCGTGCCGCCTCGACCGGCACCTCGAAATAGACTTCCTCGCCCCAAACCAGCGCCGACGAGGCGATCGGCAGCGCCGCCGCCACCAGTTGGGCGGTCGGGGTATCGTGGAGCTCGGCATCGAGCACCAGCGAGCCAAAATCGAAGCGAATGCGCGGCATGGCGGCGAACCTCGTTTACACACTATCATGCGCCGCGCCGGGAGCTCGAGCGCGGGGA
>Ga0075021_10001751_pt1 | contig 11230 bp, 8 predicted proteins | sample ColStrG_CSR_2012_FD_72749 | JGI IMG/M metagenome (GOLD analysis project Ga0075021, IMG submission 72749) | Freshwater sediment microbial communities in response to fracking from Pennsylvania, USA - Cold Stream Run_MetaG_CSR_2012 | ecosystem: Environmental > Aquatic > Freshwater > Creek >... | reverse complement strand
ATGCGGTTTCGCTGCAACGGGCGATGCGCAGATGGTCGAGGGCACAGCTGGCGGCCATCGACGCGGCGTACGTCTCGACCGCCGCGCTCACCAAGGCGCACGACGCCGTCGCACCGTTCAGCATCCCGGCGCTCGCCGGGACGATCGTCCACCTCGCGCAGCTGCGGTTCCGCTCCGAGGCAACGGTGTCTGGCATCACGTTGTACGCGCGCGGGACGGCCGCATGCCTGGCTCCGGCGCGCTCGGGGTGGCTCGTGATCGTCGAGCCCGGCCCGTGCACGCACTAGCGCACCCTCCGCAGCACGCCGGCGTGCCTCGCTAGTCTCTCGCCGAGGGAGGCGACCATGCGAAGCACGATGCAAGAAGGGCCGCTGCTGATCAGCGGACTCGTCCGCCACGGCACGTGGCTCTACGCGGACAAGCAGGTGATCACCTGCGAGGCCGACGGGTACCGGACCGCGACGTTCGCCGAGGTTGTCGAGCGTGCCGAGCGGCTCGCCAGGGCGCTGCGCCACCTCGGGGTGGGCGAGGGGGACCGCGTCGGGACGTTCTGTTGGAACAACCAGCAGCACCTCGAGGCCTACTGGGCGGTGCCGTCGATGGGTGCCGTGCTGCACACCTTGAACATCCGCCTCTTCCCAGAGCAGCTTGCGTACGTCATCAACCACGCGGGTGACAAGGTCGTCATCGTCGACGCCTCGTTGATCCCTCTGTTCGCGCGGATCCGCTCGGAGTTGACGACCGTCGAGACCATCATCGTGTGCGGCAAGGGCGACACGGAACTGCTGGGGCCGACGCTGGACTACGACGAACTGCTTGCCAGCGAGGAGCCCGGATTCGACTGGCCAGACCTCGATGAACGGGCCGCGGCGGCGATGTGCTACACGTCGGGCACCACGGGCAATCCCAAGGGCGTGGTCTACTCGCATCGATCCACGTGGCTCCACTCCATGGCCTCGACGTCCGCGAACGGGCTCGGCTTCTCCGAGCGCGACCGGGTCCTTCTCATCGTGCCGATGTTTCACGCCAACGGATGGGGGGCGCCGTACACCTCGCTACTGGCCGGCGCCGAGCTCGTGATGCCCCAGCAGTTCCTCCAGGGCGCCCCCTTGCTCAAGATCATCGAGGACACACGACCGACGATGGCCCTCGGCGTGCCCACCATCTGGAACGACCTGCTGCACGCAGCCGAGGGCCAGCACGGCGACCTCTCGTCGCTGCGCGGGGTCCTGGCCGGGGGCTCGGCGGTCCCGCGGTCGCTCATCGAGGCCTTCGAGGCGCGCTTTGGGGTGCCGATGGTCCAGGGTTGGGGGATGACCGAGACGAGTCCGCTCGGTGCCGTTGCCATCCCGCCCGCGGGCACCCCCGCGGAGCAGGCGATCGACTTCCGCGTCAAGGCCGGGCGCATCGTCGCGGGCGTGGAGATCCGAGTCTGCGACGACGACGGCACCGAGCTGCCGCTCGACGGCGAGTCGGTCGGCGAGTTCGAGGTGCGCGGCCCGTGGATCACCGCGTCGTACTACGCCTCGGACGATCCGGAGAAGTTCCACGACGGTTGGCTTCGCACCGGCGACGTCGGCTCGCTCGACAGCATCGGGTTCATGACGATCTCGGACCGGACCAAGGACGTGATTAAGTCCGGCGGCGAGTGGATCAGCTCGGTGGAGTTGGAGAACGAGGTCATGGCGCACCCTGACGTCATGGAGGCCGCGGTCATCGCGATCCCCGACGAGAAGTGGCAGGAGCGCCCGCTCGTATGCGTCGTGGTGAGGCCGGGCGCAGCGGCGCCGACACCGGGCGACCTCGTGGAGTTCCTCGCGCCCAGGGTCGCCAAGTGGTGGCTGCCGGACCAGTGGAGCTTCGTCGAGGCGATCCCGAGGACCTCAGTCGGCAAGTTCGACAAGAAGGTGCTGCGCGCGCAGTTCGCCAAGGGCGAGCTCGACGTGGTGACCCACGACCACCACCGCGAGGCGTGAGCACCTCCGAGGAGCTCGGCGAGCTCGCCTCGCAGGTCGACGCGTTGGCGGAGCACGCGGCGGACAAGGCGTTGGACCTCCTGCGTGCCGCGATGTCCACCGGCCCGAAGGGTCCCGAGGCGACGGCCGAGAAGATCGTGACTCGCGCGCGCCGGTCGCTCGAGAAAGCCGCGGTGCTGCTGCGCAGCGTCGAGCTCGACGAGACCTAGGCGCCGCCGAGCTCGCGACGCAGATACGCGGACCGGCCGAGCGCCCCGACGATTGCCGCAACCCCAAGCAGCACCGTGCAGCGCACCCACCAGGAACCCGACAGGGGGAGTGGCGCCACGTGCGTGAACGGTGAGAGGTCGCTCACCCAGCTCGGCAGGCCGAGGAACGGACCGAGGACCGAGGCGACCGCGCACCACACGACGACGCCCCAGGCGATCGCGCCGGCGCGTCGGGTAGCGCCGACCGCCGCAACGGCGACGGCAACGAGCGCGACGACCGCGGGAACGCAGACGATCCCGGCTTCCACGCCCCGGGCAAGGCCAAGCGTGCTGTGGTCGACCAGCAGCCGCCCGATGCCGAGTCCGAGGCCCCATGCAAGCGTCCCCACGACGCCGGCGCACAGCGCGGTCGCACTGAAGCCCTCGATGACAGAGGAGCGAGTCGCCCCTGCCGCGCACAGCACGGTGACCCGCCCGTGCGACTCCTCGCTGTGCAGCCGCAGGACGAGCGAGACTGCGAACGCCCCCATCGCGATGCCGCCGTAGATCGCCATCGTCGTGGTGAAAGCGTCCTTGAGGACGTGGGTCCCCCCGAGATGGACGATTGCCCTCTCGAGCACGGGGCTCGACTTCACGAACCGGTCGAACAGCCCGACGATGCTGCCCGCCAGCACCGCGTAGGCGAGTCCCGCCACCGCGGTCACCGCGATCGCGACATGCTCGAGTCGCCACGCGAGCCCAAGCGCGGACGGTGACAGGGGCGTCGACGGTGCAGCGCGCTCCGCCCGCAGGCCGCGGCCCTGCTCGCGGCCGAGTGCAACACATACCGCGCACGCCCCCACCGCTGCGCCGATGCCGAGCGGGACCACGAGAAGCCAGTAGCGGGGGTCCGCGAACGCGCGGAGCGTTCCGACCCAGCCGATTGGCGAGAGCCATGTCACCCATGACGCGTAGAGCTCCCCGAGCGCCCGCACGAGAAAGGAGGCCCCGACGATGCCCGCCGCGATGCCGTTGGCGGCGCGAGACGTCGCGGTCAGCTGGGCGACCAGCGCGGCGGCCGCGCCGAAGGACCACGCGGATGCCCCGACGCCGAGTCCGAGAGCCAGCGAGTCCGTGGGGGACTGTGCCAAACACAGCAGCGCTGCGACGATCGACAGGCCGGCCGCTGCGTCGAGCACCGCGGCGTCCAAGAGCGCGGCGACCACCGGGGAGCCTCGACCAACGGGCAGCGAGGCAAGCAGCGCGCCGCGTCCGCGTTGCTCCTCGCCGCGAGTGCGCGCCACGACGAGGAACGTCGTGGCGAGCGCCAGGATGACCGTCAGGATTGAGCCCATCCGCCATGCGACGAGTCCACCGGTGGTCGCCGGGGCGAGGAGCGGTCCGAGGATCGCCCGCAGCACCGGCGAGTCGGCGAGCGCGACCAGTGACTCTCGAGAACCACTGGTCGGATACAGGCGGTTGAACGCGATGCCCACGACCACCACGACGATCCCCGAAGCGACGGCCCACGCCGTGATCCGCCGTCGGTCCACTCGAAGCGAGAAGGCCGCGAGACGACCTGCGCCGGCGATTGCCGTCACGTCGAGGTCGCCCCCTGATCGCCCGAATAGTGCGCGAGGAAGATCGACTCGAGCGACGGCGGGTGGCACTCGAGCGTGCGGACGCCCGCGGCATGCAGCACGCCCAGCAGGCTGTCGAGGTGCGAAGCCTCGACCTTGCAGCGCAGTGAGGTCACCGATGAAACCGTGTCGCTGAGCCCGCGCACCGCCTCGAGCCCCTCGATCGGCCGGAGTGTCTCGGCATGCACGGAGATGCGCGCGAGATGTCGCAGCGAGTCGATTGTGCCTGCCTCGACCGTCCGACCCTCACGCAGGATCGTGACCCGATCGCACGCCTCCTCGACCTCTGACAGGACGTGGCTGGACAGCAGAACCGTCGCGCCGCGCTCACGCACCCGCACGGTCTCCTCACGGAACACCTCGACCATCAGGGGGTCGAGGCCGTCGGTCGGCTCGTCGAACAAGAACAGCTCCGCACCGCTCGCGAGCGCCGCCACGAGCGCGACCTTCTGCCGGTTTCCCTTCGAGTACGTGGCGACACGTCGAGAGGTGTCGAGCTCGAAGCGCTCCACGAGCCGCGCCTGGCTGGCTGCGTCCACGCCGCCGCGGAGCCCCGCGAGGAACTGAAGTGTCTCCTCGCCGGTGAGCTGACCCCACAGGTCGACCTCCCCGGGCACGAAGGCGAGTCGGCGATGCAACTCCGTGGCGTCCCGCCAGGGGTCGAGTCCGAGGACCGTGGCGGTGCCGCCGTCGCGCTGGACCATTCCCAGCAGTACGCGGATCGTCGTTGTCTTGCCGGCACCGTTGGGCCCGAGGAAGCCGTGCACCTCGCCCGCGCCGACCGACAGGTCGAGTCCGTTGAGCGCCGAGATCGACCCGAAGCGCTTGCGCAGGCCCGCGACGTCGATGACACCCACGAGGGCAACCTATCCGCGCGCAGTGTCGGACCGTTGCGACGCTCGGTCACGAAGGCGCCGCTGGCTGGTGCGATACTCGCGCGACCCAACGAGGCGAGAGTGCACGATGCCGACGACCGCAGATGCCGCTTCCTCCGCGCTGATCAAGACGATGCACGACTGGCTCGGCGCAGCAGGAGTCGGATGGGTGCGGCGTCGCGGGGGCGCCGCGGCGATGTTCAGCGGATGGCCCGTCGCCGCCTTCAATGGCGTGCTCCTCGCAGACGCCAGAGCGGACCTCGACGCGGTGCGAGAGCTGCTCGACGAGGTCGCCGCGACGGGTGTCGCCCACGCACTGTTCACACGACCGGGCACGCCGGCGGCAACGCTCGCGGCGGCCGCGTCGAGGGGGCTGCGGCGCCAGCCGTTCACCGTGCCGCTCATGGTCCTCGACGACCGTGCCCAGCCCGCCGGGGCGCTAAGCCCTTCGGGACTCACCGTGCGGCGCGTCGAGCCCCACGAAGCCGCGACGCTGTCCGCGGCGGCAGCCAGGGGCTTCGAGATGCCACTTGCGCTGGCACGCCAGGCGATCACCTCGCCCGTCCTCGGGCTGCCCGAGCTGCGCGCATACGTGGGGGAGGTGGACGGTGACGTGGTTGCCACTGCGATGTCGTACGACCATGAGGCGCTCACGGGCGTCTACATGGTCAGCACGGTGCCCACGCATCGTGGACGCGGCTTTGCTGCCGAGATGACGACGAGATGCGTGCTCGAGGGGCGCCGCGGCGGCGCTGGCGGGGCGTACCTCCAGGCCTCCGAGATGGGCGAGGCGGTCTATGCCCGGATCGGGTTCAGGACTGTGGAGCGCTGGGAGACGTGGAGTTCCCAGGGCAGCCCGCGCTCGCGCTGAGCGAGTCGCGAGGCACCTGGGCGTCTCAAAAGTCGTTCAGCGCGTCGATCAGCGCCCGCAGCCGGGCATAGCTGCGCTTGTCGAATCGCAGCGTCACGCGGTCGAGGTCGAGGTGCTGACCCGCGGAGCGCTCCGGGGGCAGCGGCGCCGCGGCCCGCAGACGCCCCGTGACGATGATGTCGGCGAACTGCTCGGAGAGCCGGCGCAGTACGTCATCGTCGGGTGCGCGGTGCACGCGCAGGACGAGCAGATCCCCGACCCAGCGAGCCGAGTGGTAGTTGGCGTAGTACCGCTGGATCTCGGCGTTGGCTTCCTCGATCGACGTCACGATCTTGAAGAAGGCCATGTCGGGGGCGGACACATAGCCACGGGGCACGACCTCTGCCTCGACGAAGTGGAGCCACGCATGCCAGAAGCCGCCTCCGGGCGTCTCGACGAGCACCACGGGCGCTGGTTCCGCCTTGCCGGTCTGCAGCAGCGTCAGCAGCTCGAAGCACTCGTCAAGCGTGCCGAAGCCCCCGGGAAGGACCACGTAGGCGTGGGACTCCTTGATGAGCATCAGCTTGCGCGTGAAGAAGTAGCGCATCTCGACGAGCTTGGGGTCCTGGGCGATGAAGGAGTTCGCGCCCTGCTCTTGGGGGAGGCGGATGTTCACGCCGAAGGACCTCTCGCGACCGGCGCCCTCGGTTCCTGCCGCCATGATCCCTGGGCCGGCGCCCGTGACGATCATCCACCCCTCGTCGGCGAGCCGGTGCGCGAGATCCCTCGCCAGCACGTAGATCGGGTCGTCGGGCGCGGTTCGCGCCGACCCGAACATGGTGACCTTTCGAACGTTGCGCCATGGTCGGAACACCTCGAAGGCCTCGGCCATCTCCTTGAGCGCGGTGTCGACGATCTTGAGGTCGAGCAGGTCGCTGTCGACACGGCCCAGGCCGACGACGGTCTCGATCATCGAAACGACGAGCTCGCGCTGCTGGCGCGACAGCTCGGCGCCCTCGAGCAGCCGGTCGACCGCCGAACGGTACCCTTCGACGTCGTTCACGCAGGTACCGCATACAGCGTGGTGCGCTGGCGAAGGGGCCGTCCGAGCGGTGCGACGATCGCCTCGAGCTCCTCCTTGCCCATGCGCTGCCCATGGGCGGCGCCCGCGGCGCGAGAGATGTTCTCGTCCATCAGCGTCCCGCCGACGTCGTTGGCGCCCGACGCCAGCACCTGGCGCGACCCCTCGGCGCCGAGCTTCACCCAGGACGTCTGGATGTTGTCGATAAACCCGTCGTAGGCGAGACGCCCGACGGCGTGCATGAGGAGCACCTCGCGGAACGTCGGGCCCCGACGCGAGCGTCCCTGGAGGTAGATCGGCGTGGCCATGTGCACGAAGGGGAGCGGGACGAACTCGGTGAACCCCCCGGTCCGCTGCTGCAGCGCTCGGGTCACCAGCAGGTGCCGAGCCCACGACCGAGGGTGCTCGACTGCTCCGAACATGATGGTCACGTTCGAGCGCAGCCCTACGCTGTGGGCCGTCTCGTGCACCTCAAGCCACTGCGCAGTGGAGATCTTGTCCGGGCACAGGATCTTGCGGACCTCGTCGTCCAGGATCTCCGCCGCGGTACCCGGGAGGGTCCGCAGGCCCGCCTCCTTGAGCGCGACGAGGTAGTCCGACAACGTCGCGCCGGAGCGACGCGCGCCCTCATGGACCTCGAGCGCACTGAAGGCGTGGATGTGGATCCTCTCGGAGCCCTCGCGCACCGCCCGCAGGACGTCGAGGTAGTAGTCCCCGTCGAAGCTCGGATGGATCCCGCCCTGGAGGCACACCTCCGTCGCGCCCTCTTGCTCAGCCTCGGTGACGCGCCGGGCGACCTCTTCGAGGTCCAACAAGTAGGGGTCGCCGCGAAGATTGAGCGACAGCGGACCCTTGGAGAACGCGCAGAACCTGCACTTGAACGTGCAGACGTTCGTGTAGTTGATGTTGCGGTTCACGACGAACGTGACGTCGTCACCGACTCTGCGGCGGCGGAGGTCGTCGGCGGCCTCGCAGATTGCCTCGACGTCGCGGCCTCGTGCGGTGAACAGCGTCACGAGCGCCGCTTCGGTCGGCTCCTGGCCCGCCATGAGGCCCTCGAGCACCTCTGCGACGGCACCGCGCCGAGTGGCGGCCGTGTGCCTGGGCTGCACTGCGGGAGGCGCCAGCTCACCGCCAGCCACCCAGCTGTCGGGTCGCCCGAGTCCTACCGCGTCGCTCAGGCGAAGCACCGCGGTGCGCACCGCGGGGTCGAGCCAAGTCTCGGGGTCCGCGGCATGGCGGGGGTGCACGGTCAGGCGGGGCGTCAGTGTGTAGCCGTGGCGCGCTATCACCTCGGAGAGCGACGCGAGCTGCGGCCATGCGCGCTCCGGATTGACGTGGTCCAAGGTGACCGGGGAGATCCCTCCCAGGTCGTCGGCGCCCGCGGCGAGGATCGTCAGCGGGTCGTCGACGAGGTTGGGCGGCGCCTGGACGTGGACGTCATCGGGGAGCACGAGTCGGGCCGCGGCGATCGTCCATGCCAGTTCTTCGAGCGAGGCGGCCGGCCAGGCCGCCATCTGGGTGTGGGGCTTGGGCAGGAAGTTCTGGATGATCACCTCCTGGACGTGGCCGTGGCGCCCGTGGCTGGCAGTGATCGCGTCCAGCGTCGCGAGGCGGTCCTCTCGGTCCTCGCCGATGCCAATGAGGAGCCCCGTCGTGAACGGGATCCGCAGCTCTCCGGCGAACTCGAGGGTCGCGAGCCGCCGCTGCGGGGTCTTGTCGGGTGCGAGTCGGTGTGCCTCGAGGTCCTCCCGGATGGTCTCGACCATCATGCCCTGGCTCGCCGAGACGCCGCGCAGCGCGGCGAGTTCCTCGGCATAGAGCGCACCGGCGTTCGCGTGGGGAAGCAGGCCGGTGGACTCGAGGACCGCGGCACATGCAGCGACGAGGTAGTCCACCGTCGAGGCGAAGCCCTGCTCGGCCAGCCACTTGGCCGCGTCGTCGTAGCGCAGCTCTGGACGTTCGCCGAGGGTGAAGAGTGCCTCGGTGCACCCCGCGGCCTGTCCTTGGCGCGCGATCTCCAAGACCTCTTCGATGCTCAGGAAGGGCGCCGCGAGTCGCGCAGGTGCCTTCGCGAAGGTGCAGTAGCCGCAGCGGTCCCTGCACAGCTCGGTGAGCGGGATGAAGACCTTGGGCGAGTAGGTGACGGTTCGCCCGAACAGGGCGTCGCGCCGCTCGCTGGCTCGCCCCGACAGCTCCGCGGCGCTCGCGCCGGTGAGCGAGTTGGGCCACGTCACGTGATGCGCCTCGTTGCGCGGAGGGTGCTCACCGCGACATCGTACGGAGCGCAGCGGCCCGCTCGGTCGCTCACCGCTGGCTTCGCGCGGCGGCGATCGTGCCGAGCAGGGTCTCGTAGCTCGCGGCGAACGACGCGACCCCCTCGTCTTCGAGGGACTGCGCGACGTCGTGCATGGACACCCCGGCCGCCTCCACCGCCGCGAGCGTCCGGCGAGCGCCCTCCACGTCGGCGTCGATCGTCCTGGCGACCGTGCCGTGATCGCGGAACGCCGCAATGGTGCTGTCGGGCATCGTGTTGACGGTGTCCGGTCCGATCAGGGTGTCGACGTAGAGGAGGTCGTCGTACGCGGGGTTCTTGGTCGACGTCGAGGCCCACAGCGGGCGCTGGACGCGGGCGCCCTTGGCGGCGAGGGCCAAGAAGCGCGGCTCGGCAAACCGCTCGACAAACAGCGCGTAGGCCGCCACTGCCTGGGCAACGGCGGCCTTGCCCTGCAGCTCGGCGGGCGCCGCGGCGGCCTCGAGCCGGCGGTCCACCTCGGTGTCGACCCGCGAGACAAAGAAGCTGGCGACCGAGTTGATGGCGGCGAGCTCGTGATGGGCCCGGTCAGCGCCCTCGAGGCCCTCGAGGAACGCATCGATGACCTCGCCGTAGCGCTCGAGTCCGAAGATGAGCGTGACGTTGACGCTGATGCCCTCCGTCAGCAGCGCCGAGATCGCCGGCAGACCCTCTTTGGTCGCGGGGACCTTGACCAACAGGTTGGAAAGGTCGAATCTCGCGGCGACCGATCGTGCCGCAGTGACCGTGGCCGCGGTGTCGTGCGCGAGACGGGGGGAGACCTCGAAGGAGACGAAGCCGTCCGCCCCCTGGGAAGAGGCATGCACGGGCGCGAGGAGCGCGGCGGTGTTGGCGATGTCGCGTCCGGCCAGCGCCACGAACGCCTCCTCGTCGTCCACGCCATCGAGCGCTGCGAGTTGTGCGTCATAGAGGTCCGTCGAGGAGAGCGCGTGCGCGAAGATCGTCGGGTTCGACGTCACGCCCCGCACGCCGGCTTCCACGAGCGCGGCCATGGTCCCGTCTTCGAGCCAGTCACGGCGGACGTTGTCCAGCCAAGGGCTCTGACCGCCCTGTTCGAACAAGTCGTGCAGTGATGTCATTCCCCGAGCACCTCCCGTACGCACGCGGCCACGGCGGCCGGCGTGAAGCCGAAGTACTCGAACGCGACGGTGGCCGGCGCGCTCGTGCCGAACTCGTCAATACCCAAGGCCACGTCGGCGTAACGGTCCCACCCGAACGTGGCGCCGGCCTCCACGGAGATCGTCGGGAGGTCCTCGCGAAGCACGGCGTCCTGGTAGTCGAACTCCGTGCGGTCGAACCACTCCCAGCACGGCATCGAGACCACGCGCACCGCGATGCCGGCGCCGGCGAGCTCGTCGGCGGCCGCCAGGCACAGGTGGACCTCGGAGCCCGTGGCGACCAGCGTGGCCTGAGCCTCGCCGTCCTCGCGCAGCACGTAGGCGCCACATGTCGCGTCGCCGAACGCTGGTGCGGCGGTCTCGGCCAGCACCGGCAACTCCTGGCGCGACAGGACGAGCGCCGCAGGGCCCTCGACGGCCAGGTAGGTGTCGAACACCGCGGCGCACTCGTGCTCGTCGGCCGGCCGCACCACGTCGATGCCCGGCATCGCTCGCAGCGAGGCGAGCTGGTCGACGGGCTGGTGGGTGGGGCCGTCTTCACCCACACCGATCGAGTCGTGGCTGAAGAACAGCCGGATCGGTGCTTTGGAGATCGCCGCGACGCGCAGTGCGGGACGCATGTAGTCCGAGAACACGAAGAACGTGGCGCCCAGGGGCTGGACCCCGCCGTGCAGCGCCATCCCCGTGAGCGACGCGGCCATCGCGAACTCCCGGATTCCGAAGTGGATCTGGCGACCGCCCGGGTCATCCCTGGACTGCGCCGACTCGGCCGGGAGTTGCGCGCCGGTGTTGCCCGTCAGGTCCGCGGAGCCTGCGACGAGGCCGGGGATCCTCGCCGACGCCTCGATCAGCAGTCGGTTCGCCGCGACGCGCGTCGCCACCTGCTCGCCGACCGCGCCGTGGACGACCTCGCCCGCCCCGGGCGCGCCGGCGGCACCCGCGTAGTACCGGTCAAGGAGTGCCGCCGTCTGGGGGTCCGCGTCCACGCGCGACTGCCACTGCGACCTCGCCGCACGCATCGGTGCGAGCGAGGCGGCGAATCGCTCGCGAAGTCCGTCGGGCACGTAGAAGGCCTCCTCGGGTGGCAGGCCGAGGACTGCCTTGGTCGCCGCGATCTCCTCGGCGCTGAACGGCGAGCCGTGCGCTTCTTTGCGATCACGCATCTTCGCGGACGGGTACCCGATGTGC
>Ga0075021_10001750_pt1 | contig 11232 bp, 9 predicted proteins | sample ColStrG_CSR_2012_FD_72749 | JGI IMG/M metagenome (GOLD analysis project Ga0075021, IMG submission 72749) | Freshwater sediment microbial communities in response to fracking from Pennsylvania, USA - Cold Stream Run_MetaG_CSR_2012 | ecosystem: Environmental > Aquatic > Freshwater > Creek >... | reverse complement strand
GGTCTACGACGACGCGGGCCAGCTGCTGACCGGCACCCTGATGGACTACCCGATGCCGCGCGCCGACGAGATGCCGCCGCTCGACCTGGTCCACATGAACTTCCCGTCCGCGATCAATCCCCTGGGCATCAAGGGCGTGGGCGAGAGCGGCGTCATCTCGCCGGCCGCCGCGGTGGCCAACGCGGTGGAGGACGCGCTCGCCGACTACGGCGTCCTGGTGGACCGGCCGCCGGTCACCGCCGCCCGTGTGTTCGAGCTGCTGCGGGCCACCGGGCGCTGGCCCGCCACCCGATAGGACCGTCGAGAGAGAAGGAGGAGCCCCGATGATCGAGCGTCGACCGTTCGGCCGCACCGGGCACCAGTCCACCGTCACCCTCTTCGGCGCGGCCGCGCTGGCCCGCGCCAGCCAGGACGAGGCCGACCGCGCGCTCGAGGTGCTGCTGCGGCACGGGGTCAACCACATCGACACCGCCGCGCGCTACGGCGACTCCGAGCTGCGCATCGGGCCGTGGATGGCCCGCCACCGCAAGGACTTCTTCCTCGCCACCAAGACCGGCTCGCGCGGCGGGCGCGAGGCGCGCGAGGACCTCCACCGCTCGCTCGAGCGCCTGCGGGTCGACTCGGTGGACCTGATCCAGATGCACTCGCTCGCTCACCCGGACGACTGGGACCAGGCCATGGGCCCGGGCGGCGCGCTCGAGGCCCTGGTGGAGGCGAAGGCGCAGGGGCTGGTGCGCGCGATCGGGGTCACCGGCCACGGCTGGACCATCGCGGCGATGCACCGGCGGAGCCTCGCGCGCTTCGACTTCGACTCGATCCTGCTGCCCTACAACTTCTTCATGATGCAGAACGAGCGCTACCGGGCGGCCTTCGAGGACGTCACCGCGATCTGCCGCGAGCGCGGCACCGCGGTGCAGACCATCAAGGGCATCGCGCGCGGGCCGTGGGCCGCCGCGGACCGGAGCCACGTCACCTGGTACCAGCCCCTCGAGCGCCAGGAGGACATCGACCGCGCGGTGCACTGGGTGCTGGGCCGGCCCGCGGTCTTCCTGAACACCGCGGGTGATCTCACCCTGCTCCCGAAGGTCCTCGACGCGGCGAGCCGCTTCACCCGCCGTCCCTCCGACGAGGAGATGACGGCCCTGCACGACGCCACCCGGATGTCGTCGCTGTTCGGACTGCCGACCTGACCCGAGAGGAGACCAACGCTCCATGCGTAAAGCCGCCATCGTCCTCGCCATGCTCGTCCTGTGGGCGCCCGCCGCGGCGCTCGCCCAGACCACCAAGCTGCGGGTAGCCATCTGCGCCCGGACGATCAGCATGGGAGTCGGATCCCCGTTCGCGGTGGCCATGAAGATGGGCTGGTTCAAGCAGGAGGGGCTCGACATCGAGATCGTCCCGCTGCCCGGCTCCACCGACTGCGTGAAGGCGGTGGCCACCGGGGAGGTGCCGATCTCGCTGCCGAGCGTGGAGCCGCTCGCCAACGGCCGACCGCAGGGAGTCAAGGCCAAGATCTACTACACCGCGTACCAGACCAACGGCTACGGCATCGCGGTGCCCGCGGAGAGCCCCATCCAGGGCCCGGCCGAGCTGCGCGGCAAGTCGATCGGGGTCACCAGCCTCGCCTCCGCCGGCGTCGTGGTGGCGCGGGCCCAGGTGGCCGCGGCCGGCCTCGATCCCGCGCGCGACGTGCAGATCGTGGTGGCGGGCGAGGGCGCCCAGACCGCGGCGATGGTGCGCAACAAGCAGGTGGAGGCGCTGAGCCAGTTCGACACCCAGTACGCGATGGTGGAGAACGCGGGGGTGCGCATGCGCTACCTCGACCGGCGCGACATCGAGAAGTTCCCCGGCAACGGTTTCCTCGCATCCGAGGAGAGCCTGAAGACGCGCCGCAAGGAGCTGATCGGCATGGCCCGCGCCTACGCCAAGGGCACGATCTTCACCATCGCCAACCCGGAGGCCGCAGTGCGCATCGTCTACGAGCTGTTCCCGCAGACCAAGCCCACCGGCAAGGACGAGGTCACCGCGATCCGCGAGGACATCAAGGTGCTCGAGGCCCGCATGCCGCACTACAAGCTCGAGCCGGCCGGGGTGAAGCGCTGGGGCGAGAACTCCGAGATCAACTACCGCGACTACGTCGACTTCCTCGTGAAGTGGAGCGTGATCACCCAGAAGGTGCCGACGTCCGACCTGATCACCAACGACCTCATCGAGGACATCAACCGCATGGACGTGGGCAAGATCGCCGCGGAGGCGGCGGCCTACCGGTACAGCCGGTAGACGGGGACGCCCGGGCCGAGTGGAGAGCTGGGAACGCAACGTCTGGGCGCTCGCCCTCGTCGTCTTCATCGCGTTCGTCGGCTTCCAGTTCTTCTCGCCCTTCCTGCCGCTCTACGTGATGGAGCTCGGGGTCACCGACCCCACCCGGGTCGCCCTATGGTCGGGGGTGCTCACCGCGGTGACCCCGGCGGTCTCGGGGCTGCTGGGGCCGCTCTGGGGCAGCTTCGCGGACCGGGTCGGCCGCAAGATGATGATGGTCCGCTCGCTGGTCGGGTTCGTGATCATCGTGGCCGCGATGGGCCTCGTCACCTCGGTCACCCAGCTCCTGATCCTGCGCGTTCTCCAGGGCGTGATCGCCGGCTTTTCCATCTTCGCCATGGCCCTGGCCAGCGTGTCGTGCCCCAAGGAGCGCGTGCCCCTGGCGATCGGGCGGGTGCAGGGCGCGCAGCTCCTGAGCGTGGCCGTCGGGCCGGCGGCGGGCGGTTACGTGGCGTCCCACTTCGGACTCCGGTACGCGTTCTTCGTCACCGCCGGGATGTGCGCGCTGGCGCTCGTCGGCCTGCTGGTGCTGTTCGCCGAGAACCGGCCGCACGGCGACGCGGGACCCGTCGCGGACACCGCGGACACCGGCTTCACCCTTCGCCAGGTGTGGACCACGCGCGGCTTCCCGCTGGCGCTGGTCCTCCTCTTCGTCGCCCAGTTCATCGACCGCGGGCTCTCGCTGCTCGTGCCCCTCAAGGTCGGCACCCTGCTCGACGTCACCCGGATCGCCGCGACCTCGGGCGAGATCATCTCGCTCGCCGCCATCTGCGCCACCGGCTCGGCCCTGCTCGCGGGCCGGCTCGCCCAGCGCTGGCCGGCGGAGCGCCTGCTCCTGGTCGGCCTGGTCGCGGGCGGGCTGCCCTGCGCCCTCATGGCCTTCACCACCGGCTGGCAGAGCCTGATGCTCTTCCGCTGCCTCACCGGACTCTGCCTGGGGGGCGCGCTGACGCTCGCCTACTCGATCGGCGGGAGCCTCGTGACGGGTGAGCGCCGCGGCGCGGCCTTCGGCTGGCTCGCGCTCAGCGTGCAGATCGGCACCGCGGCGAGCCCGCTCGTGAGCGGGGGGCTGGCCGCGATCAGCCTGCCCGGCGCCTTCGTGCTCGACGGGACGCTCGCGTGGCTGGCGGCCGGGATCTTGCTGCTGGGCGCGCGCCACCTGCGGCGGGGTGCGGCCCCCTGACCGGAGGCGCCCCGCTAGCCCTCCCGGCTCTGGCGCGGATCGAAGGCGTCGCGGATGCCGTCGCCCACGAGGTTGAACGCGAGCGCGGTGAGGAGAATGGCGGTCCCCGGCATGAAGACGAGCCACGGGGCCAGCCGCATGAACCGGTAGCCGCGCCCGACGTCGGTGCCCCACGAGGGCTCGGGCGGCTTGATGCCGACCCCGAGGAAGGACAGCGCGGTCTCCGCGAGCAGCGCGAAGGCCACCCCGATGGAGACCTGCACCACGATCGGCGCCATCACGTTGGGCAGCACGTGGCGGGCGAGGACGCGGGCGTGGCTGGCGCCGGCGGCCCGCGCGCTCTCCACGAACGGCTCCTCGCGCAGCGCGAGCACCTGCCCGCGCACGAGGCGCGCGAAGCGCGGGGTGTAGACCACGCCCACCGCCACCATCACGTTGAAGAGCCCGGGGCCGAGGGCGGCCGCGATCGCCATCGCCAGGATGAGCGCGGGGAAGGCCTGGAGCGCGTCGATCACCCGCATGAGCGCGTCGTCGATCCGGCCGCCCAGGTAGCCGGCCACCAGTCCGATCGGGACGCCGGCGAGCGTGGCGATGGCCACCGCCAGGCCCGCGGCTCCGAGCGACAGGCGCGCCCCGTAGAGGAGGCGGGTCAGCACGTCGCGGCCCAGGTCGTCGGTGCCGAGGAGGTGCGCGGGCGACGGTCCCGACAGCATGCGGGCGAGGTCCTGGCGGAGCGGGTCGTGGGGCGAGACCACCGGCGCGGCGAGCGCGCCCGCGATCAGGAGCGCCAGGAAGGCCGCGCCCACCAGCGCCATCCGGCGCCGCGCGAAGCGGCGGAGGGCGATCCGCGTCTCACCCATAGCGGATCCGCGGGTCGATGAGGCCGTAGAGCAGATCCGAGAGCAGGTTGACCACGATCACGGCCAGCACCGTGACCAGCACCGCCCCCTGCAGCATCGGGAAATCCCGGTTCAGCACCGACTCGAGGTTCAACCGCCCGAGCCCGGGCAGCGCGAAGATCGACTCCACCACCACCGTGTTGCTGACCAGTCGAGAGATCGTGAGGCCGGCCACCGTGACCACCGGGATGAGGGCGGGCCGCAGGGCGTGCTTGGCCACCACGCGCCCCTCTGCTAAGCCCTTGGCGCGCGCGGTCCTGACGAAGTCGGCGGCCAGCGTCTCACCGAGCGAGGAGCGGAGCTGCCGCGTCACCTCTGCCACCGCGGAGGCGCCGAGAGTGAGCGTCGGCAGCAGCATGTGCCGGAGCGCGTCCGACGCGGAGTCGAACGGGCTCACGTAGCCGGTGGCGGGCAGCCAGCGCAGGTGGAGGGCCAGCACCAGGACCAGCATCGACCCGAGCCAGAAATTCGGCACCGCGACCCCGAAGGCGGCGAGCCCGCTGGCCGCCGCGTCCATCGTCCCACCGCGCCGCCGGGCCGCGAGGATCGCGAGCGGCATGCCCACCAGGAGCCCGAAGGCGGTGGCGGCCAGGGCCAGGCCGAGCGTGATCGGCGCGCGCTCGCGAATCGCTTCGGTCACCGGCTGGCCGGTGCGCAGCGACACCCCGAGGTTGCCCTGCGCGACCCGCCCGAGCCAGCTCGCGTACTGCACGATCAGGGGCCGGTCGAGACCCATGCGCTGGCGGATCGCGGCGAGCTTCTCCTCGCTCGCGTCCTCCATGCCGATCAGCGCCACCGCGGGATCTCCGGGCAACAACAAAATTAGCGAGAACACCATGGAGGTGACCAGCAGCAGCAGGGGCACGACCGCCAGCACTCGCCGGCGAAGAAAGCGCCCCACGCGGCAGTGCCTCCTACTTGCCCTGCAGCCAGACCCCGCGGAACACCGGCTTGCCCAGGAAGTTCTGCTGGTAGCCCTGGACGGAGACGGTCATCGCTTCGAGCGAGCTCGCGACGTAGATGCCGATGTCCATCGCCTCCTGCTGCACCACCTCGGCCACCTGCTGGTAGAGGCGGCGCCGCTCCTCGATCTTGTAGGTCGCCTTCGCCTGGTCCATCAGCTCCTCCACTCGCGGAACCTTGAGGCCGCCCGGGTTGTAGAAGCCGGTGGAGTGGAACATCGCGCGCACCGACTGATCCGGATCGGGCCGACCGGTCCAGCGGTAGTTGGCCGCGGCCAGCTCCTTGCCGCGGAAGAAGCTCTGCACGCCCTTGGCGAGGTCCATCGGCTTGAGGTCCACCTTGATGCCGACCGCGCCCCACTGCGCCTGGATCGCCTCGGCGCGGCGCACGTGCTCCGGAGTGGGCTCGAGCACCATGTCCAGCGTGAAGCCGTTGGGCAGCCCGGCCTCGGCGAGCTTGGCCTTGGCGCGCGCCGGGTCGTAGGGCCAGGGCTTCAACGCCGGGTTGTTGGCCCAGTAGCCGGCCGGGAACGGCGAGGCCACCACCTCGCCGAGCCCGAAGATGATGGTCTTGAGCAGGGTCGGGCGGTCGAGGGCCAGGTTCATCGCCTCGCGCACCGCCTTCTTCTCGAGCGGCGCCTTGGCGACGTTGAGGAAGACGCGCCAGTAGGCGAGGGTGGGGCCCTCGAGCGCGCGGAGATTGCGCTCGCCCTTGAGCCCCGCGAAGTCCTGCGCGGGCACCTCCATGATGAAGTCCACCTGCCCGCTGCGCAGCGCGGAGACGCGGGTGTCCGCGTCGGGGATGATCTTGAACACGATCGCGTCGAGGTAGGGGCGACCCGGCTCGTAGTAGTCGGCGAAGCGATCGAGGCGCACCTCGCTGCCCGGCTGCCAGCGCGCCATCCGGTACTCGCCCGCGCCCACCGGCGCGCGGCCGAACTGGTCGCCCTGCTTCTGGGCCGCGGTGGGCGAGATCATCATGCCCGCGCGATCGGTGAAGGCCAGGATCAGCGAGGCGTCGGGGGCCCTGAGCCGCAGGCGCACGGTGGACTCGTTGACCACCTCCACGTCCTGCACGTTGACCAGCTCGGACGACATCGACGAGATCGTCTTGTCCTGGGCCCGCGTCAGGTTGAAGCGGACCGCCTCCGCGTTGAACGGGGTGCCGTCGTGGAACTTCACGCCGCGCCGGAGCTTGAGCACGAGGGTCTTCGGATCCGGCGTCTCCCACGACTCGGCCAGCCCCGGTTTCGGGTTGAGCTTCTCGTCGAAGCGCACCAGGGTGTCGAACACCGGGTAGAGGTACATGTGGTCGCTGCCCGAGGCGCCCCGGTGTGGATCGAACGTGGTGACCTCCGCGCGCAGGGCGGCGCGCAGCGTGCCGCCGGGCTTGGGAGCCTGGGCCGCGGCCGGGGAGCCGGAGAGCAGCACGGTGACGATCGCGAGGCAGGCGGCGGCGAAGACCGCCCGGGTCGGCTGGGACATGGAGGCTCCTCCTGGAGTCGGGGCGCGGCGATGCACCGGCGGATGCGAGCGCACGAGGGATCGTCGCGAGTGTACGTGGGCCCGCCGCGGGCTGTCAATGCGCCGGGGCCCACGGAGGCGCCGCTTGACGTCGGACGCGCGAGCGCCTAGTGTCTTACGGCACAGGAGGCGCACATGCCGCTCGATCCGCAGGCCCGGAAGGTCGTCGACGCCCTCGCCGCGCTCAACCTGAAGCCGATCAAGGACTCCACCCCGACGGAAGCCCGCGAGTCCATGCGCACGCGCACCGCCGCGCTCGGCCCGTTCGAGGAGGTGGCCGCGGTGGCCGACCATCGCGTGCCGGTCACCGGCGGCGAGATCACGGTGCGCCTTTACCGGCCCGCCGGTGTCGGGCCGCATCCGGTGCTGGTCTTCTACCACGGCGGCGGCTGGGTGATCGGCGACCTCTACACCCACGACGGCATCTGCCGCTCCATCGTCAACGCGGCCGGCTGTGCGGTCGCCTCGGTCGACTACCGGCTCGCGCCCGAGTTCAAGTACCCGACGCCGGTCGAGGACTCCTACGCCGGGCTCCAGTGGGTCGCGGGCAACGCCGCGCGCCTCGGGCTCGATGCGGCCCGCATCGCGGTCGGCGGCGACAGCGCGGGCGGCAACCTGGCCGCGGTGATGGCGCTCCTGGCGCGCGACCGCCACGGGCCGCGGATCCTGCTGCAGCTGCTGATCTACCCGGTCACCAACCACGACTTCGGCACCGTCTCCTATCGCGAGAACGCCACCGGGTTCGTGCTGGGCACCGAGGACATGCGCTGGTTCTGGCGCCACTACCTGGCGCGCGAGGAGCAGGGGCGCGAGCCGCTGGCCTCCCCGCTCCTGGCCAAGAGCCTGGCCGATCTGCCGCTGGCGCTCGTGGTCACCGCGGGCTGCGATCCGCTGCGGGACGAGGGCGAGGCCTACGCGATGCGACTGCGCGACGCGGGGGTGGCGGTGACGCTCACCCAGTACGCCGGGATGTTCCACGGCTTTCTCCGGATGACGCGCATCCTCGATCAGTCCCGCGCGCTGCTCGACGAGATCGCGGGCGCGCTGCGGAAGGCCCTCTCCTAGAGCAGGAACGGGACCTTCGCGGAGGCCGTCACCCCGCGCAGCTGCTCCATCAGGTCGTCGGGAATCGGCACGCCCTGCTCGAGCCGCTCGGCGCGGGTGAGACGCTCCGGGTCGCCCGCCACCAGCACCGGCTGGGCCGGGTCCGCGCGCTTGGCTCCGTGCAGCACGTCGATCACGTCGTCGAGATCGCTCTCGAACTCGCCCTCGTCGCGGAAGGCGCCCGGATCGATCGCCATGAAGAAGTGGCCGATGTTGTGCGGATCCGAGTCGCGCTGGGTCCGGTTGCGCAGGGGCGAGAACGACGCGCCCGCCAGGGTGCCGCCCAGGATGTGCACCATCACCGCGAGGCCGTAGCCCTTGTGCCCGCCCAGCTCGCGGCCGCCGCCGAGCGGGGTGATGCCGCCCTCCGGGCGCTCGAACACGTGGCGGAAGGCCTCCGCCTCGTCGGTCACCGCGCGCCCGTCGCCGTCCACCACCCAGCCCGACGGCACCGGCTTGTGGTTGAGCTTGTAGACCTTCACCTTGCCGGCGGCCACCGTCGTCGTCGCCATGTCGAGCTGGAACGGGGCGTTCCGGCGCGCGGGCGCCGCGAACGCGAGCGGGTTCGTGCCCATGATCGGCTCCGCCGCGAAGGTCGGCACCAGGGTGACCCCACGGGTGGCCGAGGTGACCATGCCGATCACCCCGCGGTCCGCCGCGATCTTGGCGTAGCAGCCCGCCGCGCCGAAGTGGTGCGAGTTGAACACCGCGACCACGCCGACGCCGGTGGCCCGGCACTTGTCGACCGCCAGGTTCATCGCGTGGGCCGAGATCGGATGGCCGAGCGAGCGATCGGCGTCGATGCGCGCCATCGAGGGGCGGTCACGGACCGTCTTCCACTGCGGCCGCATGTTGAGCCGGCCCGCGCGGAACTCCTTGTCGTAGGTCGGGAGCATCGAGATCCCGTGCGAGTCCACTCCGCGCAGATCGGTCTCGACCATCATCTGCGCCGTGACCGCCGCGTGCTCCGCCGACATCCCCCACGCCCCGAACACCGCCACCAGCTGCGCCTCGATCTTCCCCGCCGGCACTCGCATGAGATCTCCTCGGTTGGGGTCAGGTCCTGCATTCCGACATTTCGCCGGAGGGCTCGGTGGCGGTGCGGCGGCGGACTTCCGGGAGCACCTGGCGGCCGAGCAGCTCGATGCCGGCGAGGATGTCCGCCTGCGGCATGCCGGGCCAGCTCACACGCATGGTCAGGTGGGTCGCGCCCGCCGCGTGCTGGGCGACCAGCGCGTCCGCGACCTGGGCGGGCGAGCCGATCGCGAAGCGGTTGGCCGCGAGGCCGCGGAGCTGGTCCTCCGGCCGCGCCTTGGGGTCGAGGGTGACACCCTCGAGGCCCCACGAGAAGTAGGCCGCGTACTTGTCAAGCAGGTAGGGCGCGGCGCGGCGGATCGCGGTCTCCTCGTCCGCCGCGCAGACCACCTCGAGCAGGCGGCAGATCTGCGCGGCACCGGCCCGCCCCTCGGCGGCGCGGGCGGTGGCGAAGGCGCGCGCCTGCGCGGCGAACTCGTCGATGCGCGGCAGCGGCACCACCAGCCAGCCGTCGGCGATGCGCGCGGCGCGCGCGATGCCCGCCGGCACCTGCGAGCCGACCAGGATCGGCGGGCGCGGCGACTGGATCGGGCGCGGCCGGATCGTGAGGTTCTCGAACGTCCAGTGCCCGCCCCGGTGGGTGACCTTGTCCTCGGTCCAGAGCCGCCGGATGATCTCCACGCCCTCCGTGAGCCGGCTCACCCGCTCCGCCATCGGCACGCCGAAGATGGCGAACTCCTCCGACCGGTAGCCGAGACCCACGCCGAGCAGGAAGCGGCCGCCGGTGAGCACGTCGAGGAACGCGCCCACCTCCGCGATCTCCACCGGGTTGTGGAGCGGCAGCAGCACGAGGTTGGTGCCGATCTCGAGCCCCGGCACCTCCGCGGCCAGTCGCTGCAGCATCGGCAGCAGCGGGAAGTAGTGGAAGCCCGGCGTGGCGTGGTGCTCCCCGCCCCAGATCGAGTCGAACCCGAGCGAGCGGATCAGGCGCGCCTGCTCCAGCGTCTCCGCGAAGCGGCGCGCCGGATCGTCGCCCGCCGGGTGCTGCGCGTTGAGATAGATCCCGAGCTTCATGGAGATGGGGTCAGGTCTTGCAATGCAAGACCTGACCCCGGATGGCGTTTAACCGGGGGCGGCGCCCTGGGTCGCGGTGTAGACCGCGTAGAGCGACTGGCTGGCGGCCATGAAGAGGCGATTGCGCTTGGGCCCGCCGAAGCAGACGTTGCCGCAGATCTCGGGCAGCCGGATGCGCCCGATGAGCTGGCCCTGCGGCGTCCACACCGTGACCCCGCTGTAGCCCACCGCGCGGCCCGCGTTGCTCGACACCCACAGGTTGCCGTCCACGTCCGCGCGCACCCCGTCCGGCCCGCACTTGACGCCATCGACCATGAAGGCGCTGAAGAGCTTGCCGTTGCTGAGCTTGTTGTCGCTGCCCACGTCGAACACGTACATGTCGCCCTTGCCGCCCGCGTGGGTGTCGCCGGGGCCCTTGCCGGTGCTGATGATGTAGCACTTCTTGTAGTCGGGGGAGAAGCAGATGCCGTTGGGATCCGGGACGATGTCCTCCCCGGCCACCTGGGTCATCGTGCCGCTCTTGTCCACGCGGTACACCGCGGTGGGCAGCTCGCGCTTGTAGGAGCCGAGCTCGAGCGGCTGCCCGAGCTTCGGGTTGAGGCGGCCGCCGGTGTTCGCGGGCCCGCCCGCCGCGTCCACCGTGCCCTCGTAGAGCTGGGCCCCGTAGGGCGGGTCGGTGAACCAGTAGCTGCCGTCCGGATGCGGCACCACGTCGTTGGGCGAGTTGAGCCGCTTGCCGTTGAACTGGCCCGCGACGAGGCTGACCGAGCCGTCCAGCTCGTAGCGCACCACGCGCCGGGTGACGTGCTCGCAGGAGACCTGCCGTCCCTGGAAGTCGAAGGTGTTGCCGTTGCTGTTGTTCGACGGCATGCGGAACACGCTGACGTGCCCGTTGTCCTCGATCCAGCGGAGCTGCCGGTTGTTCGGGATGTCGCTCCACACGAGATAGCGGCCCTGCGCGCTCCACGCGGGGCCCTCGGACCAGAGCGCGCCCGTCCAGAGCCGCTGGATCGGCGCGTTCGGCTGCCGGAGGCCGTTGAAGGCCGGCTCCACCGTGAGCACGTCCGGGTCGGTGAAGTACGTGGTGGGCGCGCCGCGCGGGCTGAAGTCGCGGGGCGGCTGGGTGATGGTG
>Ga0075021_10001748_pt1 | contig 11236 bp, 16 predicted proteins | sample ColStrG_CSR_2012_FD_72749 | JGI IMG/M metagenome (GOLD analysis project Ga0075021, IMG submission 72749) | Freshwater sediment microbial communities in response to fracking from Pennsylvania, USA - Cold Stream Run_MetaG_CSR_2012 | ecosystem: Environmental > Aquatic > Freshwater > Creek >... | reverse complement strand
ATCATGAACATCATGCTGGTCTCGGTGACGGAGCGGACCCGGGAGATCGGGCTGCGGATGGCGGTGGGGGCGCGGGGCCGCGACATCCTGGCCCAGTTCCTGGTGGAGGCGGTCACCCTGTCGCTCATCGGGGGCGCCATCGGCATCGGCGCCGGCCTCCTCGGCTCGTACGCCATCGCCTACTTCGCGGAGTGGCGCACCCTGCTCCAGATCGAGGCGGTCCTGATCGCGTTCGGCTTCGCGGCCGCGGTGGGCATCTTCTTCGGCTTCTACCCGGCGCGCAAGGCGGCCGGGCTCAACCCCATCGACGCCCTCCGGTACGAATGATCGCCCGCCGGCTCCTCGGTGTCGCACTGGCCTGGGTCGCGCTCGGCGCGACGGTCGACGCCCAGACCTACTCCCCGCAGTCCTCCTCCCGCCTCGCGGTGAGCTTCACCACCGAGCGGGTGGGCAGCGGGCGAGTGCTCGTGTACGGGGACGTCCGCAACGGAGCCAGCTCCCCCTGCGAGCGAGTGATCGTGGGGGTGGAGGGGCTCGACGAGAACGGCCGTGTGGTCAGCCGGGGACGGGCCTTCGTCTTCGGCGTCGTCCCCTCGCGGGGCTCGAGCCCGTTCGAGGTGCGCATGTCATCTCCCGGCACCGAGAAGCGCTTCCGGGTGGAGATCGAGTCCTTCCAGTTCGTGTCCTCCTCGGGGAACTGACGCCGGCGGTCGTGAAGAAGCGCAAGAAGCCTGTCTCATCCCGCCGCCGGCGCGCCCGCCGCCGCCGGGCGCACCGTGCACGCGCGATCGTCTCGACGCCGCCGGCCCCGGGCCCCCCGCCGCCCGCCGCGCCGGCGGGGCCCGGGGCGACCCAGGTCGAGCAGCGTGGACAGCCGATCGTCACCGCGCTGGCGCGAATCGCGCGGACCACCGATCCCCCGCGCGTGCGCCTCGAGTTGGCGATCCGGCTGCTCCTGGCCGCCTACGGAGAGAGCGACCCCGACTTCTCCGGGCTCTTCCTGACCGGCTGGGCCCGGGCCCGGCACGATAAGCAGTTCCGTCTGACCTTGGCCTGGCAGCGCGAGCAGATCCGGCTCTCCCTCGAGGAGATCCTAGTCGAGGGCGCGCGGGCGGGCGGCTTCCGCGCGAATCTGGACGCGGGCGCGGTGGCCGCGGTCATCGTGGGGGCGGCCGAGGGCTGCCTGCTGCAGGCCGTCACCGAGGGCGGCGCGGTCCCGGCCGAGCGTCTGGTGAGAACGCTCCTGACGCTCGCCCTCAGCGGGGCTTGAGCTCGATCCGGTAGCCGTCCGGGTCCTGCACGTAGAGCGAGGGGCCGCTCCCGAACGCCCCGCGCCGCTGCACCACGTCGCCGTCCACCGTCACCCCGCGGGCGCGCAGGCTGTCCCGGACCGCGGCCAGGTCGGCGCAGCGGATCGACAGGCAGAAGTGGTCGAGACCGCCCCCCTCCGCCCGCTCGCCGGGCAGCAGGTCGATGAGCTGCTGACCGAAGCGCAGTTGCACGAGCGAGATGCCCTCGTTCACGTGGTCGAGCGTGCAGCCCAGGAGATCGATGTAGAAGCGCTGCGACGCCGCCTGGTCGCGCACGCGCAGCACCAGGTGATCGAGGCCGAGGGGCTCGAACCCGCGGCTCATCGCCTGAGCCCCATCGCGACCAGCCCCAGGACCCCGGCCAGCATGCTCACGCCGTTCAGGAGACTCGACAGCCGATGCAGCCGCGTGAAGGCCAGGCCTTCGGTGGAGACCGCACCCGCCGAGGGGGCGGCCAGGCGCAGGGCCTCGCGCGCGGCATGGGCCGCGGGCAGCACCACCAGCCACGCGTACAGCGTGCTGCCGAGCATCGCGGCCACCAGCAGCAGCGAGAGCCAGCCGCCGGGCCGGCCGTCCCGCAGCGGCAGGCGCAGCAGCAGGGCCAGCAGCGCGAGGCCGCCGAGCCCGACGCCGACCGCGTAGTAGCGCGGGAAGATCGCGGCCACGAAGCGGCCCGCCGCCTCGCGGTCGAGCGCGGCAAACGCGGCCGGCGCGACCACCGCGGCGAAGAAGCCCATCACGCCGAGCCAGCAGACGATCGCCGCGGCGGCCAGGAGTCTCATCCCGGCTACCATACCGGCCGCGCGCCGGCATCGCAAGACGCGGCCGCCCCGCGCTCGGTTGACAGTCCGGGCTCGGTCCCTCTAGCATCGGGCGCGATGCGCCTCCTCGCGGTGATGGCCTTGATCCTCTGTACCGTCACCGCCGCCTCCGCCCAGTCGCCGCTCGCGGCCGAGGTCCGCGCCCTGGCCGCGCGCTATCACGAGGATCCCGCCCGGATCGACTCCCTCCGCGCCGGCATGACCCGGGCGGTCGAGAGCGACCCGCAGGTTGAGAACCTACTGGCCCTCGCCCAGATCGCGTTCCTCTACGGCGACGTCCGCGCCACCACGTCGGACGAGAAGCTCGCGGCCTACGAGCAGGGCCGGCAGGCCGCGCGGCGCGCGGCGGAGGCGGCGCCCGGCAACGCGCGCGCCCACTTCTGGTACGCGACCAACGCGGGCCGCTGGGGCCAGACCAAGGGCGTGGTGCGCTCGCTGTTCCTCCTGCCGGAGGTGCGGAAGGGCATGGAGACCGCGCTCGAGCTGGACCCGCGCTTCCCGCCCGCCTACGCGCTCGCGGGCACCGTCTACTACGAGGTCCCCGGCCTCTTCGGCGGCGATCTCGACAAGTCGGAGGCGCTCTTCCGGCGAGGCCTCGAGGTGGACCCGCGCTTCACCGGCCTGCGCGTCGGCCTCGCGCGCACCCTGATCAAGCGCGGGCGGATCCCGGAGGCCCGGCGCGAGCTGCAGGCGGTGCTCGACGAGAAGGCCCCCGGCAACGTGGCGGACTGGACGCTCAAGGACGCGCCGGAGGCGCGGGCGCTGCTCGCGTCGCTCGCGGGCGGCCGGTGAGCATCGGGCACACGATCCGCCGGCTCCGCCGGGAGGCGCCCGCGTGGCGCGCGACCGCGCTGGCCCTGGTGGCGGATCAGTTCCACGACCCGTTCCGCGTCCTGATCGCCTGCCTGCTCTCGCTCCGCACCAAGGACGAGACCACCGGCCCCGCCGCGGCGCGGCTCTTCGCGATGGCCGACACTCCCGAGCGCCTGCGGCGTCTGAGCCCGCGCACCATCGAGCGGGCGATCTACCCGGTGGGCTTCTACCGCACCAAGGCGCGGGTCCTGCGCGACGTCAGCCGCGACCTGATCGAGCGCTTCGGCGGGGCGGTGCCGGACGAGATCGACGCGCTCCTGACCCTCAAGGGCGTCGGGCGCAAGACCGCCAATCTGGTGGTCACCCAGGGCTTCAACAAGCCGGGCATCTGCGTGGACGTGCACGTGCACCGGATCTCGAACCGCTGGGGCTACGTGACCACGCGCACCCCGGAGGAGACCGAGACGGCGCTCCGCCGCCGGCTCCCCCGCCGCTACTGGATCGGCTACAACGATCTCCTGGTGTCCTTCGGGCAGAACGTGTGCCTGCCCGTCTCGCCCCACTGCTCGCGCTGCCCGATCCGCGCGGGCTGCCCACGCAAGGGGGTGGGCCGCTCCCGCTAGCTCCGCGCGCCGCGCGCGCGCCGCCTCAACCCGCGGAGCAGGGCGAGCGCGTCGCGGTCCGCCCGCGGCTCCGGGTCCTTCGGCGTCTCGAGCGCCATCGGGACCCGCGCGAAGCGCCGGTCGGTCATCAGCAGCCGGAAGGCCTCGACGCCCAGGTGGCCCCGCCCGATCTTCTCGTGCCGGTCGAGGCCGGAGCCGAGCGGCTGCTTGGCGTCGTTGAGGTGGAAGGCGAGGACCCGCCCGAGACCGAGCCGGCGCGCGCACTCCGCCATCGTGGCTCGGTACCCGGCGCGCGACCGGATGTCGTAGCCGGCCGCGAAGAGGTGGCAGGTGTCGAGGCAGATCCCCACCCGCTCCGGCTCCCGCACCGCGTCGATCACCGCGGCCAGCTCCTCGAAGCTGCGCCCGACGCTCGCCCCGCCGCCCGCGGTGTTCTCGAGCACGATCCGTACCCGCTGCCCGCGCGTGCGCTCGTGCAGCACGTCGATGGCGCGCGCCACCCGGAGCACGCCCTCCGCGAGCCCGGTCGCCCGGTGCGAGCCGGGGTGGATCACCACGAAGGGCAGCCCCAGGGCCTCGGCGCGCTCCAGCTCGTCGTGGAAGACGTCGACCGCGCGGTGCCACTCCGCGGGCACCGGGGTCGCCAGGTTGATCAGGTAGTTCGCGTGGGCGAAGACGGTCCGGATGCCGCTCGCCTTCCACGCCGCGCGAAACTCCCGCACCTCGCGATCGGTGTAGGGCCGCGCGGTCCACTGCCGCTGGTTCTTGAGGAAGATCTGGACGACCGAGCAGCCCACCGCGAGCCCCCGCTCGAGCGCCAGGGCGAGGCCCCCCGCGATCGACATGTGGGCGCCCAGCCAGTCACGCGTCGAGCTGCCGGGCGACCTCATGCAGCTCGCGCTCGAGCCGGCGCAGGCGCCCGCTGAGGGCCCGCCCGCGGGGCTTCCGCCGCAGCAGGCCGCCCTCGATCAGGGAGAGAAAGGCGGCCGAGATCTCCTCCGCGCCCCAGCGGCCGCGGGGGTTGTACCACTTGTGCACCCAGTTGACCATGCCGAGGATCGCGAAGACCACCAGGCGCGGCGGGACGTCGCGGAACACGCCGGCGCGCACGCCCTCGGCCACGATGCGCTCCACGCCCTTGTCGTAGCGGTCCTTCTGGGCCGCCAGCGACCGGGCGAAGCGGGCGGGCAGGTTCGCCTCCTCGCCGAAGAACACGGTGAGGAAGGACCGGTTGGCGATCACGAACCGCACGTGCTGACGGACCACCCGGCGGAGCTGGTCCTCCGGGCCCAGGTCCGAGGCCAGCACCAGGCTCAGGTCGCGGGTGAAGGCCTCGATGGTCTCGCGCGAGATAGCGGCGAGCATCGCCTCCTTGGCCCGGAAGTGGGTGTAGAGCGAGGCCTTCGACATCCCGAGGCGGGCCGCGATGTGGTCCACCGTGGAGGCGGGGTAGCCCCGCTCCCGGAAGAGATCGGCGGCCGCGCGCAGGATCTGGGCCCGGGTCGCCTTGCGTCGCGCGTTCATGGCGCCCCAGTCTACTTGACACTCCCCGGACCCCGTGCTAAAAACCGAAGAGTATAGAAACTATACTGTCCGGTTTTTTCTGGGCCGATTTCGGTCGGTTTCCAGAGGAGGTGCCTCGATGGAGCGTCGCGTGATCCCCGGTCAGATCGACACCGTGTTCGAGTTCGACTATTCGGTGCAGGCGGAGGACATGCGCGGCCTCTACGAGAAGGCCAAGCGTGACCAGTGGAACGCGAGCCGCGACATCGCCTGGGAGACTCCCGAGCCCTCCGACGGGCGCGTGCTCTCCGACGAGCTGGTCGACATCTACGGGAGCCGGATCTGGTCGAGCCTCTCCGAGAAGGACCAGGTCGAGCTGAACCGGCGCATCGCGGCGTGGCGCCTCTCGGTGCTGGTCTACGGCGAGCAGGGCGCGATGCTGGCCTGCAGCCAGATGGTGAACATCGTCACCGGCACCGACGAGAAGTTCTTCCAGGCCACCCAGGTCATGGACGAGGCCCGCCACAACGAGGTGCTGGAGCGCTACATCCAGACCCGGCTGGGCGGCCTGCACTACCCGATGCCCGAGAACGAGCGCGTGCTCTTCGATACGATCCTCACCGATTCCCGCTGGTACATCAAGACCATCGCGCTCCAGCTGGTGGCCGAGACCTTCGCGGTGGCCATCTTCAAGATGATGCAGGAGGCCGCCGCCGACCCGCTCCTCCGTCAGGTGTGCGGCCGGATCCTCCAGGACGAGTCGCGCCACATGGGCTTCGGCATGCTGGCCCTGCCCGACATCGTCAAGGAGGCGAGCGACGCGGAGCGCCGGGAGATGGAGGACTTCACCTGCGTGGCGCTCGAGAAGGTGCTGACCGGCTTCTTCCCCCTCGAGGCCTACCGCGACGTCGGCTTCACTCCGGCCCAGATCGAGGAGGCCAAGGCCTACCGGCGCGACGTGGCCGCCCGCAACGACTACGCGGTGTACCGGAAGTTCTTCAAGCGGGACATGCACACCTCGATGGTGAACAACCTCGCCCGCATCGGGCTCCTGACCGAGCGGGTACGGCCGCGGCTGTCCGCCCTCGGCATCGAGCTCCCCTCGGCCGCGGCCTGACCCCCGGCGACGCCTAGCCGCCGAACCGCTCGCGGAGCCGGCGGTCGCGGTAGTCGAACAGGCCCCGGACCAGGAGGCCTCCTCCGAGCGCGTGGACGAGGCGGCCGAGCGGGCCGGCCGGGAACCGGTAGGTGACGCGGTCCTCCACCCAGGTACCGGGCGCCGCCTCCGGATCGTCGCTCCGCGGGCCCTCCAGGAAGCGGTGCCGGTGCTCCCAGCGCGCGAACGGGCCCCACAGCTGCACGTCGACGAAGCGATGGGGCGGGTCGAACTCGCGGATCATCACCCGCCACGCCATCGGCACGCCGCGGATCCGGAAGTCGAGCACGGTCCCCGCCGCGAGGCGCGCCGGCGGCGGCGCGATCCAGCGGGGCCGCGCCCACGCGGGCTGGACGCGCGGGAGATTGGCCGCCTCCGCGAAGAAGTCGAACACCTCGGGGCGGGGCCGCGCCAGCCATACGCGACGCTCCAGGATATGGTCCGGCATGACGGCCGCGCTATCATAGGCGGGTGCCCGACGCCGGTCAAACGCGAGCGTACCTCGCACTCACGCTGATCTCGGCGCTCTGGGGCTCCTACCCCGCCTTCGCCAAGCTGGCCCTCGCGCACTTCCCGCCCTACGTGCTGGTCGCGCTGCGCTGCTCCCTCGCGTCCGCGTTCCTCACCGTGCTGCTCTTCCGCCGCGGCTGGGAAGAGTTCCGCGAGCTGCGCGCGGCCGACCTGCGCACGTTCGCGTTCCTCGGCTTCGCCGGGCTCTTCGTCTCCACCGGCGGCACCTACCTCGGCATCGCGCTCAGCACCGCGGCCAACGCGGCGATCCTCCAGGCCGCGACCCCGGTGATGGTGGCTCTCGGCGCGCGCTTCTACCTGGGCGAGCGCCTGCGGCGGCGCCAGTGGGCGGGCGTGGCCGCCTCGATGGCCGGGGTGCTGCTGGTCATCACCCGCGGGAGCTGGCGGGCCATCGCCCACCTCGACCTGATGCCGGGCGACTTCATCCTGCTCGTCTCGCAGGTGGGCTGGAGCGCCTACACCATCTACGGCAAGCAGGTGCTGGCGGTGCACTCGCCCGCGGTGGCCACCACCGCCTCCTACATCCTCGGCTCCGCGATGCTGCTGCCGATGATGCTGGTGGCGGCTCCGTTCTTCCCCCGCCCCGATTTCACCTCGCAGACCGCGTGGCTGGTCGTCCTCTACCAGGCCTTCCTCGGCGCGGTCGCCCACGTGTGGTGGTACGAGGGGGTGAAGGAGGTGGGCCCGAGCCGCGCCGCGATCTTCATGAACCTGCAGCCGATCGTGGGCGTGCTGCTGGCGTGGGTGATGCTGCGGGAGGCCATCGAGTGGCCGGAGGTGGGCGGCGGCGCGCTGGTCCTGCTGGGCGTGGCCCTCACCACCCAGGCCCCGCTCACGCCGCCCGCGCCGCCGTCTAGCCGAGCTTCTTGACCTCGGCGAGGATCTTGTCGGGATCGGGCAGCTCGCCCTTGCCGTAGCGCTCCGTGAAGCGGATGACGCCCTGCTTGTCGATGACGAAGGTGGCCCGCGCGTTCGCGTTCCAGTCCGGCCAGTAGACGCCGTAGTCGCGGACCGTCGAGCGCTGCATGTCGGACAGCAGCGGGTAGTGGGAGATGCCGACCGACTTCGCCCAGTTCTCGTGGCTGAACGGGCTGTCCGTGCTGATACCCATGACCTGGGTACTCGCCGCCTCGAAGTCGCGGATGCGACGGTCGAAGGCGGGCATGCAGGTGGATCAGCCCGGCGTCCAGTCGAGCGGGTAGAACAGGAGCACCACGTTCTTGCCCCGGTAGGTCTTGAGGGTCACGTCCTTGAGCCCGATCGTCTTCAGCGTGAAGTCGGGAGCGGGATCGCCCACTCCGGGTGCCTTGCCCTCGCTCATTGCGCTCATCCCTCTCTCACCCGCCCGAAGCGCGGGCGGAAGCTGGTCGCCTCTGACCCCCGATTCTCGCCGGGGACGGCCCCGCGCGCCCGCGACGGGCGCACCGGCATCGGCGGCTTGCGTCGCCCCGTCCACAGCTCGCGGCGGCGCGCCTCGAGCGGCGCGTCCCGCTCCCCGAGGTAGCCCGCCGCGGTGACGACGCGCCCCGTCTCCCACAGCCGGCGGAAGCGCTCCGGGTACGCCGCGTCCCGCAGCGCGTGGTGATCGAGGATCACCCGGCAGCCGGTCTGATCGATGATCCGCAGCAGGTGCTCGATCCCCCGGTCCACCAGCTCGGCGCCCAGCTGCGACTCGAGATAGGCGGGCGGCCCCGACAGGTAGAGCAGCGTCGGCCGCTGCCGCGCCAGGTAGGCCGCGGCCACCGGGGACAGCGGCCCCTGCACGTCGGAGGCGTGCACGAAGCGCGTGCCTTCGCGGCGGTCCTCCACCGTCAGCGCGACCACGTAGCCGAACCCGGTGCCGTCGGGTCCGTGGGGGAGCGGCGGCGAGGCCTGGAGCACCGCGTCCACCGTCTCGAGCCGACGGCCCTCCGCGGCGTCCGTCGGGCACGAGCTCCCGATCACGCTCCAGAACCGCTCCGCGCGCTGGGCCTGCCGGCCCGCGATGTGGCGCTTCGGATCCTTGGCCCAGATCTGCCGGCCCGCGTAGAGTCCGGGGTCGTGGCGGAAGTGATCCTCGTGGTAGTGGCTGATGAAGATCAGCGACGCCCGCGCCGCGTAGGTCGAGATGCGATCATTGGCACGGTGCAGCGCCTCCCACTCCTCCTCGACCGGGGGAAGGTTGAAGCGGCTGGGGGCGAGGATCGCGCCCGGATCGATGAGGACGCGCGTCTGGCCGACCTCCACGTAGGTGGCCACCGAGCGCACCCCCAGTGACTCGGCGGCGAGCGGGGTGACGATCATCGTGTCACGGCTAGATGCACCGGCCGCCGTCGACCGGGAAGACGCTGCCGGTGATCATCGCCGCGTCGTCGGAGGCGAGGAAGAGCGCCGCGTTGGCGAGATCCTCCGGCTTGTTGAGCCGGCCGAGCGGCACCGTGCCGCGGTAACGCGTCATGCCCTCCTCGTCCACCTGCTTCTTGCCCATGAAGGTGGCGAGCATCGGGGTCTCGGTGGCCACCGGGGCGATCGCGACCACGCGCGCCCCGAAGGCGGCGAACTCGAGCGCCAGGCTCGCGGCCATGATGTGCACCGCGCCCTTGGAGGCCGAGTAGCACTGGACGCCCGGCCGCGGGCGGACCCCCGAGGTGGAGCCGGTGATCAGCAGCACGCCGCCCTTCTGCCTCCGGAAGACCGGCATCAGGTACTTGGCGGCGAGGAACACCCCCTTCACGTTCACCGCCATGATCTGATCGAACACCGCCTCGTCCACGCTCTCCACCGGGGTCGGGAACTGGGGCACCCCCGCGTTGGCGTAGAAGACGTCGAGCCGGCCCCAGCGCGCGACCGCCTGCTGGATCGCGGCCTGGTTGTCGGCCGACCTCGACACGTCGGCCCGGATCGCGAGGGCCTGGCCGCCGCTCCGCTCGATCTGCTCCGCGGTGGCCTTCGCCGCATCTTCCCGGAGGTCCACCACCGCGACTCGCGCGCCCTCGCGCGCGAACAGCACCGCGGTCGCCTGCCCGATGCCCGAGCCCGCTCCGGTGATCAGTGCCACCTTGTCCTTGAGTCTCATGCCGGCCCTCCTTTGGGATCGCTTCGGGCGGGATCGCGCCCGGCTTCCTTGATGTCGACGATCGTCCCGCCGGTCGCCCGCACCAGCTCCTGCGGCGCGATGGGGAACACGCACTCGGGCAGGCCCGCCGCGGCGTAGACCAGGTCGTAGCCGAGCAGGTCGCGATCGACGTAGATCGGCAGCGGGCTCGCGAGGGCGATCGGAGGCACGCCGCCGATGGTGTAGCCGGTGGCCTCCTTGACGGTGGCCGGATCCGCGCGGCGGACCTGCCCGCCCGCGAGCTCGGCCAGGCGCCGCTCGTCCACCCGGTTGGCTCCCGAGGCCGCCACCATGATCGGCCGCCCGGCCGCGGTGAAGACGAGCGACTTCACGATCTGGCCCACCCCGACGCCGAGGGCGTCGGCGGCCTGCTGCGAAGTCCGCGCGTGGACCGGCAGCTCGATCACTTGACGGGCGAGCCCGTGGCCGGATATGGCGGCCTGCACCTTCTCCACGGCGGGCTTCACGGGCCTAGAGCGCCAGCTCCGCCATCAGCTCGAGCGCCTCCGGCTGGACCGCGCCGCAGATCAGCGTGGTGATGCCGGAGCTCTTCCACCGCGGCAGGCGCTCCCGGATGCGCTCCTTCGGCCCGCACAGCGCGACCTCGTCGACGAGCGCGTCGGGCACCGCGGCGGCCGCCTCGTCCTTCTTGCCGCCCAGGTACAGATCCTGGATGCGCTTGGCGTCGGCCTCGTAGCCGTAGCGGCTCACCAGCTCGTTGTAGAAGTTCTTGCCGCGGGCTCCCATCCCGCCCACGTAGAGGGCGAGCCGGGGCTTGACCATCGCCCGGCACGCGGCCGCGTCGGGCCCCAGCACGATCGGCACGGTGGGTGCGACGTCGAAGCGCGCCAGGGACTTGCCGCCGCCCGCCGCCTTGAAGCCCGCCTCGAGGCTCGGGGTGAACACGCTCATGCGCTCGGGCGAGAAGAACACCGGCAGGAGGCCGTCCGCGATCTCGGCCGCGAGGGCCACGTTCCGCGGCCCGATCGCGGCCAGGTAGATCGGGATGTCGCTCCGCCCGTGCAGGATCGACTTGAGCGGTTTGCCGAGCCCGGTGGCGTCGGGGCCCGCGTAGGGAATCTGATAGTACTCGCCCTTGTGCTCGACGGGCCGCTCGCGCTTCCAGACCATGCGGACGATCTCGACGTACTCGCGCGTCTTGGCGAGCGGCTTGCCGAAGGCCACCCCGTGCCAGCCCTCCACCACCTGCGGGCCGGAGACGCCGAGGCCCAGGAGGAAGCGGCCTCCGGAGAGCTGGTCGATCGTCAGCGCGGTGGTGGCGGTGAGCGTGGGGGTGCGGGCCGGGATCTGCATGATCGCGGTGCCGACCCGGATGCGCTCGGTGCGGGCCGCGATCCAGCAGAGCGGCGAGACCGCGTCGGAGC
>Ga0075021_10001747_pt1 | contig 11237 bp, 8 predicted proteins | sample ColStrG_CSR_2012_FD_72749 | JGI IMG/M metagenome (GOLD analysis project Ga0075021, IMG submission 72749) | Freshwater sediment microbial communities in response to fracking from Pennsylvania, USA - Cold Stream Run_MetaG_CSR_2012 | ecosystem: Environmental > Aquatic > Freshwater > Creek >... | reverse complement strand
CACCGCCATGAGGATGCCGCGGGGCGCGACCGCGTCGCCAACCACCGTCGCGTCCTCGGGCCACCACGCAATGGCCGGAAGGCCGGGACCCGCGTCGACGAGCGCGTCGGCCGCGAGGCCGACGTGCGCTCCGGTAAAGCGGTCCTCGACCTCGACGTGGCCGTCGGTGGCACCGACGACCGTCGCGTGGCGCCGCACGTCGACGCCGAGTGCCGCGAGCCGCGCATTCGCCGCGACGAGGTCCCCGGCTGCGGCGAGCTGGGAGCCGACGACGACGTCGGGGGTAATCAGCGTGACGCGAGCGCCCGATGCACTGAGGTACTCCGCGATGCCGACGCCCACCGGCCCACCGACGGGGTCATCGATTACCACGGCACCGCCCGGTGGCTCGATGCCAAGTGCGTCGCGCGCGCAGAGCCGCCGAACCGAGCCGTCGTCGCCGTGGCGCAGCTCGACGGGTCGCTCGCGGGCGCCGGCCGCGGCGATGACGAGGTCTGCCGCGGCGAGGTCTCCCGGGGTCGCCGCGTGACCGAGCACGAGCCGCACGCCCTCGCGGTCTGCCTCGGCGACCAACCAGTCCACGACGTCCGCCAGCCTTTGTCGACCGGGGATCCGGCTCGCGACGAGGACCGCCCCGCCCGGCTCGTCGGCGCGCTCGTAGACGGTGACGTCGTCACCTTCTCGAGCGCTCACCCGCGCGGCCTCGAGACCCGCGACGCCCGCACCGACGACCACGACGCGCCTCGCGCGACGGGCCCGCGGCGGCGCCACGACGTCGTCCAGGGCGCCCTCGTCGAGTTCGTGTCCCGCCACGGGATTGACGCAGCACGACACGAGCGGGTTGCGCACGTCGCGCACCAGGCAGTGCTGGTTGCACAGCACGCACGGTCGGATCCGCGCGACGTCACCACGGGCCGCCTTCGTGCAGAGGTCGGGATCGGCGATCTGGGCGCGCGTCATCTCGACGAGCTGGCAGTCGCCGGTGCGCACGAGGCGCTCCGCGGTGGCGACGCCGACGATCGAGCCTTGGGCGCAGATGAGTGCCGGGAGTCCGGCCTCGCGCAGCGCCGCCGCCACGAGCGACGTGGTCGCGGCGTTGACAGCCTCGGGCTCATGGAGGTCCGGCTGGGTTGCGGACTCCGAGTAGATCGAGCCGCGCACGACGCAGACGTAGTCGGCTCCTGCGGCGACCTCAGCGAGCATGGCCGCAGCGGCCTCGGGGACAAGCCCCGCCCACGGTGCGAGCTCGTCGGCGCTGAAGCGGAGCCCGACGACCCCGTCGCCTACGCAGGAGCGAACCGCCGCGAGCACCTCGCGCAGCAGTGCCGAGCGGTCCTCGCCGTAGCGGTCCGCGCGAAGGTTCGTCAGCCCCGAGCAGAACTGGCGCAGGAGGCTGTGCTGCCCGGCGTTGACCTCGACGCCGCCGAGCCCCGCCGCCGCCGCGGCCCGGGCGGCCTGGGCGAACCCGTCGACCACCGCGGCGATCTCAGCGTCGCCCATCACGATCGGCTGCTCCTTCGTGGCCACGTTGGCGACGAGCGAGGGCGCCCACAGGACGTCTTGGCTCCACGCCGTCGAACCCTGCATGCCGGCGTGCCCGAGGCCCGCGAGCACCAACGTCCCGTGCGGCGCGCACGCGCGGGCGATCTCTCCCCAGCCCGCATCGCACGACGCCGCGAGTGGCGCGCGCTCGTAGGGCCAGTCGCTCGGGTGCACCGAGGCGACCTCGGTCACGATGGTCCCGCACCCCCCGCGCGCCCGGCGCTCGTAGTAGGCCGCGTGTCGCGGCGACATTTCGCGTCCCGAGCCGAGATTGGTGACGTGTGGACCGAACACGACGCGGTTCTCCGCGCCGCGGCGCCCGATCGTGACGGGGTCGAGCAGGCGCTGGCTCACCGCGCTGACGCGGACACCGCGCTCGAGTGGTCACGGCTGGCGCGCGGGCGCAGCGCGACGGGGGAGGCGCCGACGGTCGCACCGAAGCCGTGGACGCAGTCCGGGTCAGGCCCGTCGAGCGGCATGCCCGTGAAGAACTTGGCGGCCATGCAACCGCCTCGACACGCGTCCCATGAGCCGCATGACGTGCACGCCCCCGCGCTGCCCGGTCGGCGGAGCTCCTCGAACAGCGGCGCGGAGCGCCAGACGGACGAGAACCCCCCTGGGTTCCGGATCGAGCCGGCGAGGAACTCGTCGTGGATGGTGAACGGGCACGCGTAGACGTCACCGATGGGATCGACCAGGCACACGACGCGGCCGGCGCCGCAGAGGTTGAGCCCGTCGAGTGGCTCCCCGAACGCACTGAGGTGAAAGAACGAGTCGCCCGTGAGCGTGTCGGGATGGTCGATCAGCCACTCGTACAGCACCCTGTTCTGCGCCGCGGTGGGCCGGAGTCGCTCGTAGTGCTCGACCGCGCGTCCCGAGGGCCGCAGCCGGGTCAGACGAAGCTGGGCGCCGAAGCCCGCCGACAGCGCCGCGAGCGCGTCAAGCTCGTCGACGTTGTCCCTCGTGACCACGACGGAGACCTTGAATCCCTCGAACCCCGCGTCTGCGAGGTTCCCCATGGCCCTGACCGCCGCGTCGAAGGATCCCGTCCCGCGCAGTGCGTCGTTGACCGTGGCAGTGGCGCCGTCGATCGAGACCTGGACATCGACGTAGTCCATCGCGGCGAGCCGACGCGCGCGATGCGCGTCGATCCTCGTGCCGTTGGTGGAGAACTTCACTCCCACGCCGCGCGACACGGCGTGCTCGAGCAACTCGAAGAAGTCTCCTCGGATCGTCGGCTCCCCCCCGCCGATGTTGACGTAGAAGATCTGCATCTCGGCGAACTCGTCGATCAGCGCGGAGGCCTCCGCGGTCGTGAGCTCGTTGGGGTCGCGTCGACCTGACGAGCTGAGGCAGTGCACGCACGCGAGGTTGCAGGCCCAGGTGAGCTCCCAGGTCAGGCAGATCGGTGCGGCAAGACCGTGCTCGAATCGATCGCGCAGGGTGCTCTCAGCGCCCATCGACGACCCCGGAGGCCGAGAGGCGGCCGAGTGCATCGAGGTAGGGCTCGACCTCGTCTGAACCTACGTGGGCGACGACCGCTTCACGGGCCGACACGTGGTGCTCGAGGTCGCGGAGCACGTCGACGAGCGCGGGCGACTTCACGAAGACGAGCCGTCGATTGCCGAAGTGATAGGCGAGCGCGCCGAAGCTCTCCGGGCGCAGCGAGACCTGGGTGCTGAGACGCGCGGGGGCGTCAGGGTCGAACCCTGTGGACGCACCCGGGGAGGCGAGCGTCACGGTCCTAGTAGACCCCGCACAGCCCGTCGATGGAGACCTCCTCGACGAGCAGCTCGGTCATGTGCGCCCCTGCGACCGGCTCGACCGGCTCGACCGCCCCGGTCGACGCTTGCGCCCCGGTCGATTCGGTCGCCTTGGTGTCCTCGGTCATCTGACAGCCTCCCTCGCGAACGGTTCAAGTCGCCATTCTGCCGCCTCCGCCCGGCTGGCAGCGAAGGGCCCGTGGGAGACTCATCCATGGCCCCGGGCGACTCGGCGGCGCTCGGCACGCCGGATGGCCGGTCGTCGCGACTCCCCCACGGCACGGTGTTCGAGCCCGACGCCTCGATTGAGTGGTTCGGCGACGACGTGGTGGCCGGAGGGTCGCCGTGGCGCCTGATCCGCCTCACCGAGCGGGGCGGCCGCGCGCTTCGGTCGTGGATCGCAGGGTCGTCGCTCGGCGACGACCCTGCCGAGGCGCGTCTCGCCCGACGGTTGGTCAACGCGGGGATGCTGCGCCCGGTGCTCGCACCGCGGCTCCCGCCCGCGGGCGACGTCGACGTCATCGTCCCGGTCTTTGACGACCGTCGTGGTCTCGATGCGCTGCTCGCGTCACTGGGCGCGAGCGTCGCGCGGTTGGTCACGGTCGTCGACGACGGATCTTCGGACCCCTCCGCGCTGCAGTCCGTCGCCGCGGCCCATGGGGCCAGAGTGATTCGCCGAGAACACCGAGGCGGGCCGGGTGCCGCGCGCAACTCGGGTCTTGCCGCCACGGCCGCGCCGATCGTCGCGTTCCTCGATGCCGACGTCGTCGCGTCCCACTCCACGCTCACGACCCTGTACGCCCAGTTCGACGATCCCCTGCTCGCCGCGGTGGCACCGCGCGTTCGCGGTCCTCGTGGCGGCGGTGCCCTTGCGAGGTTCGAACGGGCGGCGTCCCCCCTGGATCTGGGGCCGTCGCCCGGCGTCGTTCGTCCCGGCGCAGCCGTCGCCTACCTGCCAGCGGCCGCTCTCATGTGCCGGCGCACCGCACTCGCGTCGGGCTTCGACGAGTCCTTCCTCGTCGGCGAGGACGTGGACCTGGTCTGGCGGCTCGTCGAGGACGGATGGCTCGTGCGCTACGTGCCGACCATCGAGGTCGCGCATCCAGCGAGGGCCACGATGACCGCATGGCTTGCCCAGCGCGTCGCCTACGGGCGCAGCGCAGCCGCACTCGAGGCGCGCCACGGCGACGCTGCCGCGCCACTGCGTGCCGACCTTCGGGTCGTGGCGACGGTCGGCCTGGTGCTCGCCGGGCGTCCACGGGCCGCGGCGGCCGTGCTGGCCACGACCGCCGCCTCGCTCGGCCGGCAGCTGGCCGACGCCGGCGTGCCTGTCGGCACGGGTGCGGCGCGCCGCCTGGCGCTGCGCGGGACCGCGTTCGCGATCCCGGGCCTGGCCCGCTCGATGCTGCGCTCCTATGCGCCGCTCGTGCTCGTCGCGGTGGCAGCCCGCCCGCTTCGCAGGACGGCGCTCACCGTGGCCGTCATCGCCACCGCGACGAGGTGGTCGCGCGCCGGTCGGCCCCGGCCCATCGCGGAGTTCGCGGCCCTGAGCGTGCTCGACGACCTCGCCTACGGCGCGGGCGTGCTCCAAGGGGCGATCCGCACCCGGCGCGCCGGCGCACTGGTCCCCCGGCTGCGCACGTCGGCGCGGCGAGCTAGTCGAACTTGACGACCCCGCGGATGTTGCGCCCCGCGGCGAGGTCGTCGTAGCCCTGCTGGACCTCGTCGAGGGCGTACTCCTTGGTCACGAGCTCGTCGATGAGGAACTTGCCCTCGCGGTACAGCTCGAGGACGCGCGGGATCTGCACTCGCGGGCTGGCCGATCCGAACACGGTGCCGAGGAGCGACTGGTTCTGCATCGCGAAGAGGAACAGGTCCATCTTCACGTCGCGCGCCTCGTGGCTCGCGAGGCCGACGGCGACCACTCGACCGCCCTTGCTCATCGCCTGGGTGGCCTCGAGGATCATGTCGCCCGTCAGGGTGTCGGGCGTCAAGATGACCGCGTCCGCGAGGCGGCCGCGTGTCAGCTCCGCGGCGACGAACGCCGCCTCGAGGAGGCTGGCGCAGGTGTGCGTGGCCCCGATGACCTTGGCGTTGTCGAGTTTGAAGGGGATCGGGTCGACCGCGATGATGGCCCCGGCGCCCGCGATGCGTGCGCCCTGGATCGCCCCCGAGCCGACGCCGCCGCACCCGGCGACGATCACCACCTCGCCGGGGCGCACCTGGGCACGGTCCACCGCGGCGCCGAAGCCCGTAGACAGCCCGCAGCTGATCAGCGCGGCGGCCCGGAGGTTCACCCCGGTGTCGACTTTGACCAGTGAGGCCTCGTTGACGACGATGTACTCGGAGAACGTGCCGAGCTGGCACATTCGGTTGAGGCTCTCCTCGCCGAGGTGGTGCCGGTAGGTGCCGTCGGAGATCATCGGCCCCACGAGCGTCGTCGCGTTGAGGTCGCAGATGAACGGTCGCCCCGTCGAGCAGAAGTGGCACTTGCCGCAGGAGGGAATGAACGACGCGGCCACGTAGTCGCCCGGGGCGAAGTCGCGGACCTCGGGCCCGACGGACTCGACGATGCCCGCGCCCTCGTGGCCGCCGATCGCCGGGAACATCGTTCCGTTCGGCGACATCAGCGCGAGGATCTCGGGCGCGGCCCCCATGCCGCCGTGACGCAGGTGCTCATCGGACTTGCACATCCCGGCGTAGGCCATCTTGACCCGCACCTCGTGCGCGTGTGGGTCGTCGAGCTCGATCTCCTCGGTCCTCCAGGGGTCGCCCTTGGCGCTCACCATCGATGCACGGACCTTCATCGGGACCTCCTGCGCTCTCGGCGCCCTCCGCGCCACCTAGGCGAGGCTACATCCGCTCGGGTGCGTCGATCCCGAGAAGCGACAGGCCGAGCTTGAGGGTGGTCGCGGTGACGTCGCAGAGCACGAGTCGGCTCTCGCGGGTCGGCTCGTCCGGTGCGCGCAGCACGGGGCAGTTCTCGTAGAAGGCGGTGAACGTCTGCGCGATGCCAAAGAGATAGCCACAGAGGCGGTGCGGCGCGAGCCACTCCACGGTCGAGGACAGCGACTCGCTGAAGCGCAGCAGGGCCACGGCGAGGTCGCGCTCGCAGGGGTGGTCGAGGCGGATCTCGGCGCCCGGTGTGGCCCCCGTGCGGTCCAGGCGCCGGAAGATCGATCGGATCCGTGCGTGGGCGTAGGCGAGATACGGACCCGTGTCGCCGTCGAAGGAGAGCATCCGGTCCCAGTCGAAGACATAGTCGCGCATCCGCTCGGTGGAGAGGTCCGCGTACTTGACCGCCCCGATCCCGATTGCCTCGGCGAGCACCGCGTGCTCGTCGGACCCGTAGCTCGCACCGCGCTCGTCGAGGGCGGCGCCCGCGCGGGCGACGGCCTCTTCGAGGAGGTCCATGAGCTTGAGCGTGCCGCCGGCGCGGGTCCGCAGCATCTTGTGATCCTCGCCCAGGACGTTGCCGAACGACACGTGCTCGCAGACCACGGCGTCGGGAAGCCATCCAGCCGCGCGGGCCACGGCGAAGACCATCTCGAGATGCTGTGCCTGGGGTGCCCCGACGACGTAGTAGAGGTGGTCGCAACCCAGATTCCCCACTCGATCGCGCACCGCGGCGAGATCCGTCGCCCCGTAGCCGTAGCCGCCGTCGCGCTTGCGGACGATCAACGGCAGGGGCTCACCCTCGCGGTTCGCGAACCCATCGGGAAAGACGCACTGTGCCCCGTCACTCTCGACGAGCAGCCCCGCGTCGCCCAGGTCGCGCACGACGGCACCCAGGGCCGGGTTGTAGCTCGACTCCCCTGCCACGTCCTCGGGGCGCAGTCCGACGCCCAGCAGCCGGTAGACGCGGTCGAAGTATCCGACGGACTCGTCGACCAGGATGCGCCAGAGTCGAAGGGTCTCGTCATCGCCGCCCTGGAGCGCCACGACACGGGCCCGGGAGCGTTCGGCGAACGCGGCGTCGCGCTCGAACTTCTGTCTGGCCGACGTGTAGAAGCCGTCGAGATCCCCGACGGACAGCTCGTGCGCCGCCTCGTCCTCGCCCACGTCGCACAGGTGCTCGATGAGCATGCCGAACGGCGTGCCCCAGTCGCCCAGGTGGTTCCGCGGGATCACCTCGTGGCCGAAGAATCGCAGCATGCGCGCGAGCGCGTCGCCGATGACGGTCCCGCGGAGGTGCCCGACGTGCATCTCCTTGGCCACGTTCGGTGAGGAGTAGTCCAACGCGATGCGATAGGCGACGGGTGCGCGCTCGATCCCGAGTCGGGGGTCCTTTGCGACCGCAGCGAGCGAGCCGGCGAGGAAGTCGTCGCGAACCGTGAGGTTCAAGAAGCCCGGTCCGGCGATCTCGGCGTCCGCGATGCCCGTGAGGTCAAGCTCCGCGAGGACCTCGGCGGCGACCTCGCGAGGGGGCCTGCCGAGGGACTTGGCCAACGCCATGACGCCGTTCGCCTGGTAGTCGGTCCGGTCCGAGGCCCGCAGCACCGGGTCCGCACCGGGCAAGACCGCGTCGAACGCGGGCTGGAGTCGCGCGAGCAGCGCGGAGGCGAGGTCCGTCATCGCATCGGGGCGCTGGCGCTCACGATGACACGCAGGCGCCACCGCAGCACCCTGCCCCGGAACCGCAGTCCGACGCTGGGGCCGCGAAGCCCGTGGTGGCGAAGACCGGGAGGAGCCGGGTCACGGCCTGGTGGCCCGATGAGCACGCCGCCGGGGCGTCCGCGTCGCGCATCGCGCGGCGCTCCTCGAAGCGCTCGTCGCATCGCTGGCAGCGGTATTCGTAGATCGGCATCACGTCCTCCCGGATCGATCCTACCGATGGGCCCTCCTAGCGCTCGTGCGCGCGCGGCAGAATGGGTCCATGCCGAACGCCCACCCGAACTCCTTCTCCGCTCGCACCTCCCTCCAGTTCGCAGGGAGGGAGCTCGAGATCTACGCCCTCGACGCGCCCGGCCTCGCGCACCACGACGTGGCCCGGCTCCCCTACTCGATCAAGATCCTGCTCGAGAACCTGCTGCGCCACGAGGACGGCCAGAAGGTCACGGCCGCGCACGTCGAGGCGATTGCCGCCTGGGGGGAGCACCCCGAGGCCCACGGCGAGGCCGCGGGTGCCGACGCCCAGGAGCTCGCGTTCCTGCCCGAGCGAGTGCTGATGCAGGACCTCACCGGCGTGCCCGCGGTCGTCGACCTCGCAGCGATGCGCGACGCGATCATCGCGCTGGGTGGCAGCGCGCACGCGATCAACCCGCGCGTGCCCGTCGAGCTGGTCATCGACCACTCCGTGATCGTCGAAGAGTCGGGGACCCCCGACGCGTTCTTCAAGAACGTCGAGCTCGAGTACGAGCGAAACCTCGAGCGCTACAAGTTCCTCAAGTGGGCGCAGGACTCGTTCCAGAACTTCCGCGTCGTGCCGCCGGGCGCGGGCATCTGCCACCAGGTCAACCTGGAGTACCTCGCACGGGTGGTCTTCGAGGCGGACGGCCAGGCCTTCCCGGACACCGTCGTGGGCACTGACTCGCACACCACCATGGTCAACGGGCTCGGCGTGCTCGGCTGGGGCGTCGGGGGCATCGAGTCCGAGGCGGCGATGCTCGGCCAGCCCATCCCGATGGTCGTGCCCCCGGTCGTGGGGCTCCGCCTGACGGGCAAGACCAATGAGGGCGTGACGGCGACCGACGTCGTGCTGACCATCACCGAGCTACTCCGCCGCCAAGGCGTGGTCGGGAAGTTCGTCGAGGCGTTCGGCCCCGGCGTCGCCGCGCTCTCGCTCGAGACCCGCGCGACGATCGGGAACATGTCGCCCGAGTACGGCTCGACCTGCACGATCTTCCCCATCGACCAGGTCACGCTCGACTACCTCAGCTTCACGGGCCGCACCGCGGATCACGTCGCGCTGGTCGAGGCCTATGCAAAGCGCCAGGGGCTCTGGCACGACCCGTCGAGCCCCGCCCCGACGTACTCGGAGATCGCCGAGCTCGACCTGTCCAGCGTCGTGCCGTCCCTCGCGGGGCCCTCGCGCCCCCAGGATCGCGTCACGCTCATGGGGATCAAGCACGCCGCGCGGGACGCCCTCGGCCGCGCGCCACTCGCCCAGGCCGCAGAAGGCGTCACCGATCGAGTGCGCGATGCCGACGTGGTCGTCGCGGCCATAACGAGCTGCACGAACACGTCGAACCCCGCGGTGATGGTGGCCGCCGGACTGCTCGCGAAGGCCGCCCGAGAGCGCGGCCTGCGCTCCAAGCCGTGGGTCAAGACGTCGCTCGCGCCGGGCTCGCGGGTCGTCATGGACTACCTCGAGCGGGCCGGGCTGGTCGACGACCTCGAGGCAATGGGCTTCTACCTCGCGGGCTACGGCTGCACGACCTGCATCGGGAACTCCGGGCCGCTGCTCGACGGGGTCTCCGAGGCGGTCGCTGCCGGCGGGCTGTCTGTGGCCTCCGTGCTCTCGGGGAACCGCAACTTCGAGGGTCGAATCCACCCCGACGTCCGACAGAACTACCTCGCGTCGCCGCCGCTCGTCGTCGCCTTCGCGATCGCGGGGACCGTGGACATCGACCTGACGACCGAGCCGATCGGCACGGACGTCGACGGCAAGGACGTCTTCCTGCGCGAGCTGTGGCCCAGCGACGCCGACGTCGCCGCGGCCGTGCGGGCGTCGCTCACGCCCGAGCAGTTCACCGACCGCTACGCAGAGGTCTTCAGCGGCGGCGAGCTGTGGAACGCGGTCAAGGTCCCCAAAGGAGAGACGTTCGCGTGGGACACGAGCTCGACCTACGTGCTCCAGCCGCCGTTCTTCGACGGCCTCGGCGCGACACCCACTGCGGTGCGCGACGTCACGGGTGCACGAGTGCTCGCGGTGCTCGGCGACTCGGTGACCACGGACCACATCTCGCCCGCCGGCGCGATACGACCGAGCGTCCCGGCCGGCGAGTACCTCCTGGACCACGGGGTCAAGATCGAGGACTTCAACACCTACGGAACGCGTCGGGGGAACTTCGAGGTCATGGCGCGCGGGACGTTCGCGAACCTTCGACTTCGCAACCAGCTGGCGCCGGGGACAGAGGGGGGGATCACCACCAAGCTCCCCGGCGGTGCGCAGACCACGATCTTCGAGGCATCCGAGGCCTACGCCGCCGAGGGCACCCCGCTGCTGGTCGTAACGGGCAAGGAGTACGGCTCAGGCTCGAGCCGCGACTGGGCCGCAAAGGGACCGATGCTCCTCGGCGTGCGCGCCGTCCTCGCCCAGAGCTACGAGCGGATCCACCGCTCGAACCTGATCGGGATGGGCATCGCCGCGCTGCAGTTCCTGCCCGGCGAGACGCTCGCGACGCACGGCCTCGACGGGACCGAGACCTACGACGTCGTGGGCCTCGAGGCGCTCAACGAGGGCCGGCTTCCCAGCTCGGTGACCGTGCGGGCACGTCGCGACGACGCCAGCGAGGTCGCGTTCGAGGCGAAGCTGCGGATCGACACGCACACCGAGGCGGACTACTTCCGAAGCGGCGGCGTCCTGAACTACGTGCTCCGCGACCTCGCGGTAGCGCCTACTTCTTGACGACGAAGTTGACCGCCTCGTCGACCGAGTCGAAGAGGCGGTTGCGCCCGACGCGGTCGAGCAGTCCGGAGTCGCTCAGCACGGTGCGCAGCTCTGGGTGCGCGCGTGCGAACGCCGCGTCGATGTCCTGGCGGTCGAGCTCGTCGAGGAGCCGCCGGAGCATCCGCGTGCCGGTGAAGTCCACGTCGGAGACCGCGACGAGGTCGAAGACGACGTGGCGGGTGTCGGGGTACAACAGCAGCCGGCGCACGAGCTCGCCGCGGAACACGTCGGCGTTCGCGTAGAACACGGGCCCCGAGAACAAAAAGACCAGGCATCCCGGGACCGGCACGGCCTCGTCGGTGTGCGCCGGCTCCCAGCTC
>Ga0075021_10001745_pt1 | contig 11242 bp, 10 predicted proteins | sample ColStrG_CSR_2012_FD_72749 | JGI IMG/M metagenome (GOLD analysis project Ga0075021, IMG submission 72749) | Freshwater sediment microbial communities in response to fracking from Pennsylvania, USA - Cold Stream Run_MetaG_CSR_2012 | ecosystem: Environmental > Aquatic > Freshwater > Creek >... | reverse complement strand
TCTGCTTTTTCCGCGGCGTTTAATGAAGTATACTTGCCTGCATACACCCGGTAGAACACCTCGCCGTTCAGGTTCGTCATATGGATCTCGGAGAAACTGAAGAGCTTCTTCATTTCTCCGGACAGCCGTCCGGCATTCTTATAGTCCTTGAATGATCCTACCTGCACCGTATAATTGCCGGCATCGTAGTTCTCCGGCGCCTTGTAGGTGTCCGCGTTGCTGCCGCGGTACCCCAGGGCCTCGATCCTGACCGGCGCGGTGCCGGCGATGTCCACGCCGAGCTTTTTCGCGGCCGCATAGGACAGGTCTATGATGCGGTTCTTGACGAACGGTCCCCGGTCGTTCACGCGCACTATCGTATCGCGGCCGTTATCCTTATTATGCACCTTGACGTACACGCCGAGCGGCAGGGTCTTGTGCGCCGCGGTCATGGCGTGCATGTCGTAGACCTCCCCGTTGCTCGTCTTCTTTCCGTGGAAGTCCTTTCCATACCAGCTCGCGACACCGGTCTGGGTAAAACCCTCGTGAGTCCTGAGCGGCTCATACCGCTGCCCGTTCACCGTATAGGGCTTCTGGGACGCCTTCGTCTTCGTCCGCTGCTGGTCCGGCTCCGGGGTCGCTGTCACGCGGGTCTTTTTTGAAGCGCAGGCCGACATCAGGAGCACGCAGAAGAAAAAAAGGAGATATCTTTTGGCCATCCCTACCATGCCTCTTGCTCTTTCACCTCCCGGCGTGTATTATTTCGCAGCGTTCTTGAACAACGGCTTTATCAATCTGTCCGGGGCGGTGTTATAATACAAAGTATTGAACAGGAGAGCAACTGAAAAAGGCCGCTTTCCTGCTCAACAACCTTAACTGTTTTGAGGAGGAGCGAAGTGATCAAGCATATTGTCATGTGGAAGCTGAAGGAAGTTGCTGAATGCGGAGATCGTGTCCAGAATGCCCGTAAAATGAAACACGACCTCGAAGCATTGAAAACAAAGATCCCGCAGATCAGGCATATCGAGGTCGGCGTCAACAGTATTCCTTCCGAAGCCTCGTATGATGTCGTGCTGTATTCCGAGTTCAACAACGAACAGGACCTCGAGATCTATCAGAAGCACCCCGAGCACCTCAAGGTCGCCGAGTTCGTCGCAACCGTGCGGGAGCGCAGGGCGGTCGTTGATTATCACCGTGAATAGACCAGTTACCGCGAGAGGACGCCATGGAACGAACGATCAAACCTGAGGACGTGAAAGAACAGCTTGCCTCCCGCAAGGATATCATGCTTCTCGATGTCCGTCGCGCATCGGACGTTGCTGCCGACCCTTCATCCATTCCCGGCGCCATATGGCGCGACCCGGAGAAGGTGTCTGAATGGGCCGGGGACCTTCCCAAGGACCGGCCGCTCGTAGTGTTCTGCGTCCGCGGCGGTTCCGTAAGCAACACGGTTCTCGATAAGCTCAAGGACAGGGGCGTTATCGCCCGATACATCGAAGGCGGACTCGCCGCATGGAAGGCCGCAGGCAACAAGACCGATCATCGCTAGCCCGGGGACCCTTTCGTGACTCTTGATCATGACATTATACCATCAGCAGTGAAGCTCTATCAACAGCTCGCGGGCGGTCCCCCGGGTCTTGATCCCCAGGAGCGCTTCCTTGCCAAATTCAGCGTCTATCTGCCCGACCGCCCCGGCTCGCTTGCGGGATTTGCCACGAGCATTGCCCAGTCCCTCGGCAACATCTCCTTCTTCCACTACGACCGTTCCCTGGACAGCAGCCGTGTTGCGATCGAGGTCCAGCTTACCTCCCGGGACCACCTTAACGCGCTTCTCGCCTCCCTGCAGGAGAAACAGTACGGATTCGAAAGCACGCGACCGGCAGAGGACGACGTGCAGGTCACGTCGATCGAGAGCATCCTGGAGATCAAGGTCCGGCTTTCGAACAAGCCCGGCTCGCTCGCCGCATTCGCGCACCTGCTCGCCGAGCGCGACGCGAACGTGATCTACATGCTCTATGATGAGGACATCGATCCCGGGTCCGCGGACATTGCCATGGCAACAAGGAACCCGCAGGAGATCGATGCGCTCCTGCAGGCGGTCAACGAGCACGGGTACCATTACCGCGTCGTGTACCGCGGATGCAACGAGCAGGAGGCCGCCAACATCATCGGCCTGAAGATCGTCGAAAAGTTCTTCCTGAGGCTCAAGAAGCTCCTTCCCGCAAGCGACATCGCTGAGATCAGATCGCTCGTTGACTCATCCAAGGACCTTCACCAGGACCTGATGCAGTTCGCAACCGAGGCCGGGAACGACCTTGAAGCAGGTGACGTGTTCGAGACCGTGCTGACGTTCGCCTCACGCTCGCGCAGCATGACGGGCGACAAGTTCTCCGCGATTGCCATGCCCGCATTGCGGTTCCCGGGCGATACCGTGCTCCGGGGCTTCCGCCTGCCCACGAGCGAGAACTTCTATCTTTTTCAGGACCACGGCGACCTTACCCTGATCGATACTGGACACGGCATCTATTACCACGACATCAAGAAACTGATCCGGGAGCACGGCCTGGACCCCTCACGCGTGAAGAGAATCTTCGTCACCCATCCGGACACGGACCACGTGGGCGGGGCAGGGTACTTTGAGCAGGAGTTCGGCGCCACGGTCTTCATGCATGCCGGGAGCGGCGACGTGGTCAGGAACATGAACCGGGCCCACGGCGCGACGGGCAGGCTCCTGAACTTGAACAAATACTACACGCGCCTGTCCATCAGGTTCACCGAATGCCGTTTCCCGTCTCATCCTTCCTATTTTACTTCACGCGACCTGGGAACCGCGGGGCGATTCAGGGTCATCGACCGGTTCCTCATCGGACCGCTTTCTTTTGATGTGCTCGAGAGCCTCGGCGGTCATACACCCGGCCTGGTCTTTTTCCTGAATCACGAGTTCGGCCTGCTCTTTACGTCCGATTTTCTTCTGAACGCAACAAGCCTGACCGCGGCCGACAAGGAGCATCTCGGCATCTACCGATATCTGCTCACGAGCCCCAACCGCGACTCGCGCATCTATAAGGAAGAAACCGCTGCTCTACGGGAGCTGATTCTCGATCTGGACGCTGAACTGAAGAAACGGGGCGGCGCGGCGCACATCTTTTCGGGTCACGGTGAATACTATGCAGCAGCGGAGCTCCTCGAATAATGATCTAACAAATTACTTTCGGGGTACTCCGATGTTATCCGCAATCCCGTCGCCATAATGATCCTTTTCAGGATGGATCCGCTCAATGATCCCGCGTGAAAAGATCCGGTCCTCTGCAATATCTTCCTGGATATACCCCAGCCTTTTTAAGACCGGCACGAACTTCATTGTCGAAGCGATATAGTTGTCCGTGAGACGGGCACAGTACTTTGGTGAAACCCTGAGCGTATCGAGAACGAAATCCGCATCAACGATGCCGACGTAACCAGCGATCAATCGAGCGGCCTCCGCCGGACGGTGCCTGATCATTTCCTCTGCATCTTCATGGAGCGCCAGAAACATCTCCACGAGCTTTGTTTCTCCTGCAATAAATCGATTATCGACGATGATTCCATAGCTCGGGTTATTCGGCCAAAGCCCTGTCGGAGGAATGAGTATCTTACCATTAGCGTAACGCTCTATTGCGATAGCAAGGGCCGGCGTACCGAACGCCGCGGACACCTCGTCCTTCACAACCGCTTCGAGCACCAGGTCGGCCCATGAATAATTTATAACGGTGATATCCCGCTCAAGACCGTACCGTTCGATGCAATCCTTCAGGATAATATCGTGGATGGAGCCCTTGCCCGGCACGCCGATCCTGTGTCCCTTGAAGTGCTGAAGCACCGTTCCGGGATCACCCAGCCCGGCATACACCGCCCATTGCGCCTTTCCTGCCATGACCGTGCCTTCCATGTGACCGCCGGCAACACACACGACGTTGATGCCCTGGCTGATCCCGATGATCGCCGGCGGCAGGCCAATATATGCCAGATCAAGTTCACCGCGAGCAAAGGCCTGCATGATCGCCGGGCCCGTACCCATGAGCTTCCATTCGACCTCAACACCGAGCCGCGCATCCGCGTCGCCCCTGGCCATCAGCAGAATGGCCGTGTGGTAGAAGGTGGAAAGGTGTCCGATTCTGATCTTCATTAGCCTCAATGCTCCCTCTCTATGCGGTCGGTGATCATAATTCAATATTAGTCTCCTTCACATGAGGAGTCAACCCCGATAGAGAGCAGCGACCTGGGATCACATCAGTCCCTTGTCCTGGATCTTTGCCCCTGGTACTCACATTCCGAACTCCGCATTCCGCAATCCGCATGAGAAACCGCCCCTTTCCAGTTGCCGGGGCCGGACGTGTGTGCTACTATACCGGTATGAAGATCATGCTCGACAAGGACAGTTCGGAGCTGCTCAGAACGCTTGATGTCCTGGGCATGCCCGCCTTCATTGTGGACCAACAGTGGGCCATCCTTTCCTGCAATGACAACGTGCGCACCCTGTTCGAATACGACCGGTCCGATATGATCGGCCGGAACCTCGAAAAGTTCATAACCCTTGACACCATCCTTCGGGAGCGTGATGCGTCCGGCTCCTCGCCGGTCGTCGATGCGGCGGTGCACGGGGAGTCATCATCGTCCCGGCGCGCCTTCTGTTTCCGGAAGAACGGAGCTCCCCTCGCGTCACGCATCGCCGTCATCCCCAATAGAAACCACAAACCCGATCGCATGATCGTCGTGGTCCGCGAGAGCGGCGGCCGGACAAACATGCCGGCGGAGCACGATGCCCGGCCACAGGACGGGTCCACGCAGGTCGAGCTGATCGGCGAGTTGAGCGGCATCATCAATTCAAGCCTGAGCATCGGCACCATTTTTCGCATGGTTGTTTCCGAGCTGCGGAAGATCATCGACTACAGCAGGGCAAGTCTGCTCTTGTATAACGAACAGGACGACAACCTGCTGATCTTCGCCCTGGACACGGACATGAAGACGGTTATGAAAAAAGGGGTCCGCGCCCCCATCGAGGGCACGAGCGCGGGCTGGGTCATACGGAACAACAAACCCTGGATCAGCTACGACCTGAACGACACCGCGTTTCCTCTCGACCGGAAGCTGTTGCGGGAAGGCATCCGGTCCACGATCAGCATTCCCCTGTTCCATGACCACATGCTCGGCGTGTTCAATTTCGACAGCACCGAACCATCAAGGTACGCGGACAAGGACCTCGAGCTCCTTCTCCCGGTGGCCAAGCACATCGCCATCGCCCTCGAGAACGCGCTCCTGTTCGAAGAGATCTCCCGGGAGAAGAAGGAGTGGGAACGGACTTTCGACGCCATCACCGACATGGTCTGGATCGAAGACGGAAGGCAGCAGGTGATCCGCGCAAACTACACGCTGCTGATGAAGACGGGGTTTTCCAAGCAGGAGATCACGGGCAAGCACTGCGCGGAACTCCTCGACAAGATCGGGATTCCCCTCGCGGACGACTGTCTGTGTTCCGAGACGCTCTCCTGCAAGAGGCCGTCGTTCCAGGAGCTGAGAAGCGGCCTCGGCGGCATTTACCATTTCTGGGCCTACCCGCTCATCGACGAAGAGGGCCGGCTCTACGCCATCGTCCACTACCTGAAGGACGTGACCGCACAGAGGCGGATCGAGCAGCAGCTCATCCGCACGGACAAACTCGCCTCGCTCGGCACGCTCGTGGCCGGCATTGCCCACGAGATCAACAATCCCCTGGGTATCATCGCGGGCTACTCCGAAGCGCTCCTCGACCGGGCCGCGGACAAATCGCTCACCGGTATTCAGGGGTTCGAGGACTTCCCCGAGTATCTCAAGACCATCCACAGCGAGATCTTCCGGTGCAAGGGGATACTCAAGAGCCTGCTCGATTTTGCCCGTCCCTCGGGCGGAACGTTCCGTGAGATCGACATCAATGAACTCATCAAGGAAGTTCTCCTTCTGCTCAAACACCGCACCTCGAAGCTCAAGCATACCATCGAGCTCAACCTGAACCGGGAAGTGCCGAAGATCTATGCCGACGCCGGGAGCCTCCGGCAGCTCGTGATGAACCTGCTGCTCAATGCCATCTACTTCACACCCGAGGGAGGCAGCATCTTTATCAAGACCGAACTGGACGATGCCTTACCGGAAGCTGCCGGTGTTGCGTGCCCGGACCGTATCCGGCTGTCTGTCAGGGACACGGGAGCGGGGATCCCCGGTGATCTTATCGATAGGATCTTCGACCCCTTCTTCACGACCAAGCCCGTGGGTGAAGGCACCGGGCTCGGCCTCACCATCTGCCACAAGATCGTCGAAGAGCACGGCGGCGCCATCAATGCGGAGAGCGAACCCGGAAAGGGCGCGGCCTTCATTATCACACTGCCGTCAATCACCTGTCATGATTAAACTGCTCGTCGTCGATGACGAAGAGCCCTTCAGAAGGCTCCTGAAAAAAGAACTCACCCGCAAGGGCTACTCCGTGGAGGTCGCGTCCGACGGGAACGAGGCCCGGCGGGTCCTCCACGACCGCGTCTTCGACGTGATCCTGCTCGACATCGTCATGCCCGGCCTCGACGGGGTCTCGCTCATGAAAAACCTGAAGGAGGAATCAGGCGTCCCGCCGATCATCGTCCTGACCGGCAAGGCAACGGTGGAGACGGCGGTGGAGGCCATGAAGAACGGCGCCTACGATTACCTTACCAAGCCTTACAAACTTGACGAACTCGTGATCGTCATCGACCGGGCCTATGAATTCAGCCGTTTAAGCGTCAAGAGCAAGCTCCTGGAACAGGAGCTGGTCAGGAAAGAATCTCCCTTCGCTTTCATCGGGAAAAGCAAACAGCTCAAGGACATCCTGGTGATGATCCAGAAGGTGGCGCCCACGGACTCGCCGGTCTTCATCCAGGGCGAGAGCGGGACCGGCAAGGAGCTCGTGGCGAACACGGTCTGGCACCACAGCACGCGCAAAAACGCCCCATTCATCGCGCTCAACTGCGCCTCGCTGTCGGAAAACCTCATCGAGTCCGAGATCTTCGGCCACGAGAAGGGGGCCTTCACCAGCGCCTATCAGATGAAGCACGGGCTTGTGGAAGTGGCGGACAGGGGGACGCTCTTTTTGGACGAGATCGGTGAAATGCCTGTCGGGCTCCAGTCAAAACTTCTGCGATTCCTCGACTCCGGCGAGTTCCGACGAGTGGGCGGGAACAAGACCCTGAGCGTGGATGTGCGCGTCATCGCCGCCACCAACAAGGACCTCACGGGCATGATCCAGAATGGGAAATTCCGAGAGGACTTGTTCTACCGGCTGAATGTGATCAACATCACGATCCCGCCGCTCCGGGAACGAAGGGAAGACATCGTTGAGCTGTCACGGCATTTCCTGATGAAGTATGCCAAGAAGCTGTCCAAGTCCATTACCGGTTTTACACCCGAGGCGGAGGAACTGCTCGCCGGATATCACTGGCCGGGCAATGTGCGGGAACTCGAGAACGTCGTGGAGCGGGCAGTGATTCTGTGCGAATCCGACCGGATCGGGGCCGAAGACCTCTCCATCCCTTCCTCTGCGACCGTTTCGGAACTCGGGACCAACCCCTCCCTCGAAGAAATGGAAAAGGTCTATATCCTCAGGGTGCTCAAGGAAGCGGACGGCAACCAGTCAAAGGCAAGCCAGCTCCTCGGAATAGACCGGAAGACCCTCTACCTCAAGCTGAAAAAGTACGGGATCAGTTAGCCTTGTTCCGGTGCTCCCTCAAACAGGACATTTCTCTTTTGGGTTGACAAGCGGCCCTCGAGGGGTCTCGCCTCCTCCTAAAAAAAGAGCATCCCGTCGTACTCCAGCGCGTAGCTGATCAAGTGGATTCCACCAACGATCTCGGTCCCATCAATCAGGTCATCTTTCGTAAGTTTCCTGTTCTTCGCTACCTGCTCACACAACTGGAATTTGACCCCGGCCTCGAGGGCCTCCGCAAGGCGCTGTTCAAAGGTCGGGACACCCGGAGGGAGCGCCCCTTCTTCCTTGATCGCCCCTTTGACGACCGCATCGGCCCCGTCCTGCACGCAATAGACAACGGTATCGCAGCCGGAATGCCGGGCAAGGGCGGCAAACATGAGCGCCGATTTCACTTTGCCCACGTCCCGGACCCCGGTGGATAATTGCACGGCGAATTTTTTTCTTTCCTTTTTATCGGCTTTACCCATGTCGCTCTCCTCCTCTGCCATGTACCGAAGGCGATGATCCGAGAAATTGCACATTTTGCTTACTACTTTATATTACCACTTCCTGTGCCGTAGAAAACAACCCCAAATTGGTATCGTTTGTGACTATAATTAAATTATGAGAATCAGCGAAGAATTCAAAGAGCGAAAGCAGGGGATATCCCTCGAGTTTTTCCCGCCGAAATCGGCGGAAGGGAAGGCCTCGTTCATAAAGGTCGTCAAAAACCTGAGCGCCCATGACCCTCTCTACGTGTCCGTGACCTGCGGCGCCGGCGGGACCACCCAGGACAGGACGAGCAACACCCTCAAATGGATCAAAGAGGAAACGGACCTCACGGTGATGTCACATCTCACCTGCATCGGCGCGACAAGGGCGTCCCTGGACGCGCTCCTGAAGGAGTATCAGGCCCACGGCATCGACAACATCCTTGCGCTCCGCGGCGACCCGCCGGGGAACGCGCCTGATTTCGACCCATCGCAGGGGGAGTTCACCTATGCCCGAGACCTCGTCGAATTCATCAAGCAGTACAACTATTTCTCCATCGCCGTGGCCGTGTATCCGGAGGGGCATGGGCAGTCGCCGAGCATCGAGATGGACATGGAATATACGAAGCAAAAGATCGACGCAGGTGCGGACTTCGGCATCACACAGATGTTCTTCGACAATCGGTACTATTACGACTTCATGGACCGGGCGGCAAAGCTCGGCATTACCATCCCCATTCTGCCCGGCATCATGCCGATCATCGACTGCAAAAAAATCGTGGAGTTCGCCGGTTTCTGCAATACAACGGTGCCGAAGGAAATCCTCGACAGGATGGAGCCGGTGATGGATATGCCCGAGGAAACGCGGAAGCTCGGCGTGGAATTCGCGGTCAGGCAGTGCGAGGACCTGATGAGGCACGGCGTGAACTACTTCCACTTCTACACCATGAACAGGTCCGATTCCGTGAGCGAGATCCTGAAGGCCCTCGGAATAAAGTCGCATGATGAACATCAAGAAAGGTGAGGAAAAATTCCCCGCTGATTGGGAAATTTTTCAGCTACTCTACAGATAGAAATGATCTACATCCAAAACTTTAAGCCCTGCATGAGCAACATCGATTGGCTTAATAAATCCATTCAATCGAACGAAGCGTTACAGGGGGAGCAAATAACTCCGAATTCCCGTGGATTCTGGCCTGTTCAGCACTGAGAAGCTGGAGATTGCCTGCTCTCATGAAAAGCTCTCGAACAGCATCACAACACCGACGCCTTCAGTTACACTCCCGTCTTTTGTCTGGCATCGCAAATGCATTTATCTCTCTGTAATGAAAAACATCATTCTCTGCTCCTCCAATCCCATATTGATTAAAAGCCTGTACGGCATCCTGAGAGACGAAGGGTATGAGGTAGAAACCATCGAGCATCCGGCCCGTGCCGTCCAGATGGTCATGCGAAGGTCTTACGACTTCATCATCGTCGATTCGGAGCCCTTCGGTCTTTCCGCGGAAGATGCCGTAGAGATCATCAAGACCGTTGCGCCCGGGATGCCCATCCTGTTCGTAGGAGGCGACCGCGTCAAGGAACATGCCCCGGCTGTCGAGACACCGGTTGACCTCGAAGTGTTCAAACGAACGATCCACGGTTTCGCGGTCTGAAAGCGCAAATCACTTTGGTAAGAAGGGAGACGTTATGAAACCGAAGGAAGTGATTCTCAAGGCATTCGAAGGAGGGAAGCCCGACCGGCTCCCCGCAACCCTGTTCGGCGCAGGCATGTGGAGCATCAAGGGCTGGGGCACGTCCTTCGAGGCCCTTTCACGGGACGCGGACAAGATGAGCGCCATGCTCGTCGACATGAGTGCGAAGCTCCAGTGCGATATGGTGTATGCAGGCTCGGGGTACAACAACTTCCACGCATCGGCCCTGGGCGGCAGGATCAAGTTCCGTGAAATGGGCGCTCCCGACCTGGAAGCGCATCTGATTAACACGGAAGAAGATGTGCAGAAGCTGGACATTTCGAGAATCGATGCAGATGAAGTGATCAATACGGTGAAGAAGGCCCTGAAGGTCACGAAGACGAGGATAGGCGCCGAGTACGTAGTGACCATGACGGCCTGGGGCCCCTATACCCTTGGAGCCCGGCTCGTAGGCGAAGAAACCATGATGAAGGCCACCTTCAAAAACCCGGCCTTCGTGGAGAAGGTGGTGGATTTCGCCACGCGCCTGCTCATCCATCTGTACGAGCCCCTGGTGAATGACGGCACGTTGGAGGTCATAAGCCTGGCAGACCCCACAGCGTCGGGAGATCTGATTTCCAGGAAACAGTTCGAGAAATTCGCCTTGCCGTATCTCAAGAAATTCACCGACTGGGCGAAGTCCAAAAACGTCCATACCCTGGTGCACATCTGCGGGAACACCACGGACCGGCTGGACCTGTTTCCCCTCACGGGTGCGAGCTGCATCAGCCTGGACCACAAGACGGACATCGCCAAAGCAAAGGAAGCTCTCCACGGAAAGATGTGTTTCGGCGGGAACGTGGACCCGGTCAAGATCATGCTAAACGGCACCGTGCAGGACGTGGAGAACGCCTGCAGTGACATCATCAAGGCGGCGGGCGCCGACGGCGGTTTCGTGCTCATGCCGGGGTGCGATATCCCGCCAACCGTGCCCTATGCCAATATACAGAAGTTCATCCAGGTAGCACACGAATGGAAATTGTAACCATACTAAAGGAGGTGACGCGGTTCAATAAGCCTGAAAGGAGGTCGATCAGTGGGTATCTTGGAGGAATTGAAGAAACTGTTTTCCCGGGCGACTACGTCCGGGCAAGAGGAGGGAACAAAAATGGCTGACAAGAAGATGACGTTGGAAGAAGTAAACGAGTACATGAAGAAGCAGTGCGGGTTCGTTCCGCGGATGTTCCAGATCATCAACACCGTGACGCCCGAGCCGGGCAGGACCTTCGCCGATTTCTACGCAAGCTTCTTCGGCGACGGCGCGCTTTCCCGCAAGGTGAAGGAGCTGATGTTCATGTCCGGCGGCGTGGGCTACT
>Ga0075021_10001744_pt1 | contig 11242 bp, 11 predicted proteins | sample ColStrG_CSR_2012_FD_72749 | JGI IMG/M metagenome (GOLD analysis project Ga0075021, IMG submission 72749) | Freshwater sediment microbial communities in response to fracking from Pennsylvania, USA - Cold Stream Run_MetaG_CSR_2012 | ecosystem: Environmental > Aquatic > Freshwater > Creek >... | reverse complement strand
CGTCACAGGTCCCGCGCATGCCCAGGGGTCTCGACCATATCGTCCACGCCGTGCGTGATCTCGACGCGGCGGCTGAATTCTATCGCCGGGCCGGCTTCACCGTCGGCGCGCGCAACCGCCATGAATGGGGCACGCACAACTATATCGTGCAGTTTCCAGACGTGTTCGTCGAACTGATCGCGGTCGGCGAACCCGAATTGATCAGGATCGGGGCGCCCGGGACTTTCTCCTTCGGTGCCTTCACGCGCGATTTTCTGACGCGCGAGGAAGGGCTGGCGATGCTGGTGCTCGAAGGCAAGGACGCCGCCGCCGATGCCACCGCATTCCGCGCCGCAGGGATCGGCGACTTCAAGGTGTTCAATTTCGAGCGCGACGGCAAGCGTCCCGACGGATCGCTGGTCAGGGTCGCGTTCTCGCTGGCGTTTGCCACAGACACGAAAGCACCCGACATCGGGTATTTCACCTGCCAGCAGCATCATCCCGAGAATTTCTGGAATCCGGCATTTCAGACGCATCCCAACGACGTCACCACCATCGCCGGCGTCATCATCGTTTCGGAACAGCCGGACGCTCATCGCCAGTTCGTCTCAACGTTTTCCGCTGTGGATGAGGTGCAGTCGAACGCGGCCGGAATAACCGTCAAAACCCCGCGTGGGGAAATTACGGTGGTGAATCCGACGGCATATCGCGCTCTCACCGGAAGCGAACCGCCGGATTTGGCCCGTGGCGCGCGTCTGGCGGCGATCCGGTTCGCGGTTGATGACAGATCCGACGCGCTGTCGGTGTTGGCGAAAGCGGGCATCGCGACGGCGGCGCGCAATGGCGCTGCCGTGGTACCGGCCGGCGAGACTTACGGCGCAACCCTGATATTCGAGCGCGCAAAATAGGGTTGATCCCGTCGACCCGGAACGGCATGGTCCGCGCCGGAAAAAGGAACACCTTGTGAACGCCAACGTAGCCGCTGCGCCGGTCGTTACATTGGGCCACGTCAAATTCGGCAATCATCTGCCGATTTCGGTCATCGCCGGGCCGTGCCAGCTCGAAAGCCGCGGGCACGCGCTGGAAGTCGCAAGCGCGCTGAAGGAAATCGCGACGCGGTTGAAAATCGGGCTGGTCTACAAGACGTCCTATGACAAGGCCAACCGTACCAGTGCCTCGGCGGCGCGGGGGATCGGGCTCGAACAGGCGCTACCAATTTTCGCCGAGATCCGTTCGTCGCTCGGATTGCCGGTACTGACCGACGTGCACGAGGCCTCGCAATGCGCTGAGGTGGCGAAAGCGGTCGACGTGCTGCAGATCCCGGCATTCCTGTGTCGGCAGACCGATCTGTTGCTGGCAGCGGCTGCTACCGGCAAGGCCGTCAACGTCAAGAAGGGGCAGTTCCTGGCGCCATGGGACATGGCCAATGTCGTCGCCAAGATCACCGGCGCCGGCAACAGCAATGTGCTGGTGACCGAGCGGGGCGCATCGTTCGGCTACAACACGCTGGTGTCGGACATGCGTGCGCTGCCGATCCTGGCGCGGACCACTGGCGCGCCCGTCATTTTCGACGCCACCCATTCGGTGCAGCAGCCCGGCGGCAAGGGCACTTCCTCGGGCGGCGAACGCGAATTCGTGCCGGTGCTGGCGCGCGCGGCGGTCGCTGTGGGGGTCGCCGGCGTTTTCATCGAAACCCACCCCGATCCCGATAGCGCTCCCTCTGATGGTCCAAACATGGTGCCACTACGCGAGTTCGAAGCGCTGGTGCGAAACTTGATGGGGTTTGATGCACTCGCCAAGGGGATCGGCGGTTGATGCGGAAAGTGCTGTGGCGGTGAAGGGCGGGTTGCCGCCGGCGCTCAATATCATCACGCTTGCAACCTTCGCCGCGAGCCTGTCGGCGCGCGCGCTCGATCCCGTCTTGCCACACGTCGCCGACGATTTCGGCGTCGGCATCGCGACCGCGGCGAGTTTCGCTGCCGTCTTTGCCTTCACCTTCGCGATCATCCAGCCCCTGCTGGGCGCAACAGCCGATTTGTTCGGCAAGGCAAGACTGATGATCGTCTGCCTCGTGCTGCTCGGCCTCGCCAATATCCTCGGTGCACTTGCGACGTCATTCCCGCTTTTGTTTGCCACGCGAATTCTCGCCGGCATCGGCTCAGGCGGCGTGTTCCCGATCGCGTTGGGGTTGACCAGCGATCTCGTGGGTCCCGAGAAACGCCAGGTTGCGATCGGGCGCACCTTGATGGGCTCCATGACCGGAAATCTGCTGGGTGCCACGGTTTCCGGACTGATCGGCGATTTCATGGGCTGGCGCGGCGTTCTTGCCGCACTTGGCGTGCTCGTCATCATCGCGGCGATCGCGGTAGCCGCGGGGTTTCATGGCGCTGCCTTGACACGTCCGCCCCGCGCCAATCTGTCTTCACTCAAGCACGGCTACCGTACGATCTTCACCAACCCGAACGCGCTTTGCTACGCGGCCGTATTCATCGAAGGCTGCTGCGTGCTCGGATTGTTTCCGTATATCGCCGCGTTCCTGTTCGCACTTGGGGAGACGTCTCTCTCGATCGCCGGCATCGTGATCGCCGGCTTTGCGATCGGCGGGCTGTTCTACACCCTGACTGTTTCGCGGATGCTGCCGCTGATCGGCGTCAAGGGCATGATGATATCGGGCGCGACGCTGGTCGGACTGCAACTCGCGGCCGTCGCGATGGGGCCTCACTGGCAGCTCCAGGCCTTGAGTCTGCTGTTGATGGGCTGGGGGTTCTACATGATCCACGGCTGCCTTCAGGTGTTCGCCAGCGAACTTTCGGTGGAAGCCCGCGCCACGGCGCTTTCGCTGCATTCGTTTTTCTTCTTCATGGGCCAAACCATTGGTCCGATCGCCTATGGCTTCGGGATCGAGCACGTCGGCAAGATCCCGACCCTGCTTGCCGCAGCGACGGTGATGATCGTGCTGGGTTTTTTCTGCGCCAGGTTTCTGCGGCAGACGAGACTGGCAGATGCAAAAGCAAGTCGGTAGTCTAGAATTTCTCTGTGAAGCCTTACTCGTTTCCTTTTGAAAGGCTGTCGGTAGCACACGATATGTCCGGTTTAAGTAGCACACGATCTGTCCGGTAATTCGTGCCCAGCGTGGGCCTTATCCACGACCGCGATAGGGCGCGACGCCCTGATCGGGGACCCACATGCCCTTCGGCAATTTGCCGGTCTGCCAGAACACGTCGATCGGAATGCCGCCGCGCGGATACCAGTAGCCGCCGATGCGCAGCCATTTCGGCTTGATCTCGGTCGATATCCGCTTGCCGATGGCGATCGTGCAATCCTCGTGGAAGGCGCCGTGGTTGCGGAAGCTGGCGATAAAGAGCTTGAGCGATTTGGACTCCAGCAGCCACTGGCCGGGGACGTAGTCGATGACGAGATGGGCGAAATCCGGTTGTCCCGTAACCGGGCAGAGCGAGGTGAATTCCGGCGCCGCAAACCGCACCAGATAGTTGGTGCCGGCCTGCGGGTTGGGCACACGGTCCAGTTTTGCCTTTTCGGGGTTGTCCGGCCATTCCACGGCGCGGCCGAGCTGGAGGCCGGAGGTGTTTGGGGTGTTACGAGAGGATTTCGACATCGTGACGTCTCCTGGAGCACAATCAGCAAGCCGGTTTTACGTCCGATCGCGTTCTAATCCATAGATGGCGCATGATCTTGCTGCCAATCCGCTCGCACTTTGGCGGATCAAGCGCTACCCGCGTTATTAGACAATTCGGCTGCCAAGGTCACGCATGAGGCGGCCTTTTCCCGACCGGAAGCTTGCTATAAAAGCGGCGCCAAGCTTGCCCTGCTCATTCCCGTGAAAGAGGCTCTCATGACCGCCATCGTCGACATCATCGGCCGCGAAATTCTCGATAGCCGTGGCAATCCCACGGTCGAGGTCGATGTGGTGCTGGAAGATGGGTCGGTCGGGCGGGCGGCGGTTCCCTCGGGTGCCTCGACCGGCGCGCATGAGGCGGTCGAACTGCGCGATGGCGACAAGAAGCGCTATCTCGGCAAGGGCGTGCAGAAGGCGGTCGAAGCCGTCAATGGCGAAATCTTCGAGGCGCTCAGCGATCATTCGGTCGAGGAGCAGGTTCAGATCGATCAGGTCATGATCGATCTCGACGGCACACCGAACAAGAGCCGGCTCGGGGCCAACGCCATTCTGGGCGTGTCGCTCGCCTGCGCCAAGGCGGCGGCAGAATCGCTCGACATGCCGCTCTATCGCTATGTCGGCGGCACCTCGGCGCGGACGCTGCCGGTTCCCATGATGAACATCATCAACGGCGGCGTACACGCCGATAACCCGATCGATTTCCAGGAGTTCATGATCATGCCGGTGGGCGCTGCGAGCTTCGCCGAGGCACTGCGCTGCGGGTCGGAAATCTTCCATACGCTGCGGGGCGAACTGAAGAAGGCCCGCCACAACACTAATGTCGGCGACGAAGGCGGTTTCGCGCCGAACCTGCCATCGGCCGATGCCGCGCTCGAATTCGTGGTGAATGCGATCGGCAAGGCCGGCTACACGGCGGGCAGCGACGTTATGCTGGCGCTCGATTGCGCCTCGACCGAGTTCTTCAAGGACGGTGCTTACGTCTACGGCGGCGAGAACAAGATCCGCTCGCGTTCCGAGCAGGCGAAGTATCTCGCCGACCTGGTGGCGCGCTATCCGATCGTATCGATCGAGGATGGCATGTCCGAAGACGACATGGAGGGCTGGAAGGAATTGACCGATCTGATCGGCGAGAAGTGTCAGCTCGTTGGCGACGACCTGTTCGTCACCAACGTCACGCGGCTCGCCGACGGCATCAGGAACGGGCGCGCCAATTCCATCCTGATCAAGGTCAACCAGATCGGCACACTGACGGAAACGCTTGCCTCGGTCGAGATGGCTCACAAGGCCGGCTACACCTCGGTGATGTCCCACCGCTCCGGCGAGACCGAGGATTCCACCATTGCCGACCTAGCGGTCGCCACCAACTGCGGCCAGATCAAAACCGGTTCGCTGGCGCGATCCGACCGGACGGCGAAGTACAACCAGTTGCTGCGCATCGAACAGCAACTGGGCGCGCAGGCGAAATATGCGGGGAAGGCTGCGCTGAAGGCGCTGAGGTCAGCTCAAGCTGTTTCAAAAAAGTCGTAACGGGAGGGATTAACATGAGTGAGTGCGAGACCGGGCTTGAACTGCGTTCGCTGATCAAGAAGAGCGGCGAGCTTGAGATATCGCTGGCGGACGTCGCTGTTCCCGAGCCGGCCGCCGATCAGGTTCTGGTCCGTGTCGAGGCCTCGCCGATCAATCCGTCGGACCTCGGCCTGCTTGTCGGCGCCGCCGACATGACGACGGCCAAGGCCTCCGGCACGAAAGACCATCCCGTGGTCACGGCGCAGGTGCCGGAAGCGGCGATGAGGGCCATGGCGGGGCGGCTCGACGAATCCATGCCTGTCGGCAACGAGGGCGCGGGCGTGGTGATAAAGACCGGCTCTTCGGAGGCGGCGAAGGCGCTGATGGGCAAGACCGTCGCCATGATCGGCGGCGCCATGTACGCGCAATACCGCCTGATGAAGGCTTCCGACTGTCTGCCGCTGCCCGCGGGCACCACCGCTGCCGAAGGCGCCTCATGCTTCGTCAATCCCTTGACCTCGCTAGGCATGACCGAGACGATGCGGCGCGAGGGTCACAAGGCGCTGGTGCATACCGCCGCCGCTTCCAACCTTGGACAGATGCTCAACAAGATCTGCATCAAGGACGGCATCGGCCTCGTCAATATCGTGCGCAGCAAGGAGCAGGCAGATATCCTGCACAAGATCGGCGCCAAGCACGTCGTCGATTCCACCGCGCCCACTTTCATGGACGACCTGACCCAGGCGCTGGTGGAGACCGGCGCCACCATCGCCTTCGATGCGATCGGGGGCGGCAAGCTTGCCGGGCAAATCCTCACCTGCATGGAGATTGCCGCCAACAAGACCGCCAAGGCCTACAGCCGCTACGGATCGACCACCTATAAGCAGGTTTATATCTATGGCGGCCTCGACACCGGCCCGACCATTTTGAACCGGGCCTTCGGGATGACCTGGGGGATTGGCGGCTGGCTGCTGTTTCCCTTCCTGCAAAAGATCGGACCGGCCGACGGGATGAAGTTGCGCCAGCGCGTGGTCGCCGAGCTCAAGACCACCTTTGCCAGCCATTACACGCAAGTGGTGTCGCTGCAGGAAGCGCTGCAGCTTTCCAACATCGCCGTCTACAACAAGCGCGCGACCGGCGAGAAGTTTCTCATTAATCCCAGCAAGGCCTGAAGCGTTCACGACGCCGTCATGCCTGACCGACCAAATTACCAGAGCTGAATTTCACTTCATCAAAGGAGCCGGTTCGATGTCGACAGACCTCAAATATCTGGCGTTTACCGCCATTCTCACGGCGTCGTTGTGGATTCCCTATGTGATCGCGCAGGTAACGACGAACGGGCCACTCAAGCCGCCGAATTATGTCGATCCGACGCCGCGGCCGCTACCTTTGTGGGGTAAGCGCGCGGATCGAACCTACATCAATGCGGTCGAGAACTTTGCTCCCTTTGCAGCCCTTGTGATCGTGGTTCACCTCGCGGGCAAAGCCAATGCGATGACGGCGTTCTGGGCGACGAGCTTCTTCTGGTTGCGGCTCGCCCATGCCGTCGTCTACCTGCTCGGCATTCCCATGGTGAGGACGGTGATTTTCACCCTCGGCTATGTCGCGGTTGTCGGGATCTTCTGGGAATTGATCAAGTAGTCGTGCATCCAGTTGTCTGGGGCGACAAGCCCGCTGCGGGGCTTCGGCGGTCGATCTGGCTGACCCACCAGGCCGTTGTATCGGCGAGGGGTACGGCGCCGGGCGCCCGGGCCGCGCGATAAGAATTTTCTCTGATCGCCGTCACAAAACGGAAATGCATGCACTTGCATCTTGATGCCAGCGGGGTTAGGTGAGGGCAGCCAGTCCCGGTTCACATCAAGGAAATCCAATGGCCACGAATACCATCGTTACGATTGTCGGCAGCCTTCGCAAGGAGAGCTTTTCGCTCAAGGTCGCCAATGCCCTGGCCAAACTGGCGCCGGCGTCGCTGAAGCTCGACGTTACCACCTTGAACGATATCTCATTCTTCAACCAGGATCTGGAAGCCGCACCTCCGGTCGACTGGCTCGCATTCCGTGACAGGCTGCAAAAGTCGAGCGGCGTGTTGTTCGTCACGCCCGAATATAATCGTTCGATTCCCGGCGTGCTGAAGAATGCCATCGACGTGGCATCGCGCCCCTACGGCAAGAGTTCGTTCCTCGGCAAGCCGGTCGGGATCGTCAGCAATTCCCCGGGGCCGCTCGGCGGCGTCAGCGCGGCCAAGCACCTGCAGAACATCTTGCCGGGCATTGCGGGTCCGATCATGGGCCAGCCCGAAATTTATCTGAACGGCGTCGGCGATGCCTTCGACGACAAGGGCCAGCTCACCAAGGAATCGTTGCAGAAAGTATTGCAGCAATACATCGACGCCTTTGCGGCCTTCATCGAAAAGCAGCACAGATAGGGCGCTTCAGGTTTCCCCTGACATTCTTGCAGGAACGCGGCAAAATGCAACACAGCCGCAACGGCGCGCGATCACCTTAGGATTCCCTTAACCGGGTCGTCGCATGGTGTTGCCATGGTCTCGCGCACCCGACTCAAATCGCTGCTGACCGGGCTCGCCCTCTACACCATGGCGGCCCTGATGGTCGGCTATTTCAGCGTCAACGCCTATACCGGCAAGTACGGGCTGAATGCGCGCCAGGAACTCGATCAGGAGATCATCGCCCTGACTTCGGAACTGGCGCGGCTGAAGCGGGAGCGGGCCGAAGGCGAGCAGCGGGTTTCGCTGCTGCGGTCGGATCGCGTCGATCCCGACCTGCTCGACGAGCGGGCACGCTTTCAACTCGACTACGCCCATCCCCGCGATCTGGTCCGGACCCTCAATCCGAACTGATCGGATTGATCTCGTTTCATAATCCGGCCCTATCGATACCGAAAATGTCGCCCATTGCAGTGCGGCATAGCAAAATTCCTGTCAGATCACGCAATGCTTTCAAGGCGGTTTGAGTTGGGATAGAGAGAACCCATCCAACTCTCTCATCCGGAATTGCCATGGCCGTACCGAAGAAAAGCGTCGCAAAGGAATCAGGGCAGGTGAACGGCTCCGTTCCGGAATTCAAGCGGGAGCAGGAACTCGCAGCGCTGCGCGACATGCTCCTGATCCGTCGCTTCGAGGAAAAGGCCGGCCAGCTCTACGGCATGGGGGCGATCGGCGGCTTTTGCCACCTTTATATCGGCCAGGAAGCTGTCGTGGTCGGCATGCAGATGGCGCTCAAACAGGGCGACCAGGTCATCACCGGATACCGCGACCACGGACACATGCTGGCCTGCGGCATGGAGGCGAGGGGGGTGATGGCCGAGCTGACCGGGCGCCATGGCGGCTATTCCAAGGGCAAGGGCGGCTCCATGCACATGTTCAGCAAGGAGAAGAACTTCTACGGCGGCCACGGCATCGTTGGCGCCCAGGTTTCGCTCGGCACCGGACTCGCCTTCGCCAACCGCTACCGCGGCAACGATTTCGTCAGCCTGGCCTATTTCGGCGACGGCGCCTCCAACCAGGGCCAGGTCTATGAAAGCTTCAACATGGCAGAGCTGTGGAAGCTGCCGGTGATCTATGTCATCGAGAATAATCGCTATGCCATGGGTACGTCGGTGTCGCGCGCTTCCGCCCAGACTGATTTCTCCAAACGCGGAATCTCCTTCAACATTCCGGGCAAGCAGGTCGACGGCATGGACGTTCGCGCAGTGAAAGCCGCGGCCGATGAAGCCGTCGCCTGGTGCCGCGCCGGCAACGGCCCCTACATCCTGGAAATGCAGACCTATCGCTACCGCGGCCACTCGATGTCGGATCCTGCCAAATACCGGACCCGCGAGGAGGTCGAGAAAATCCGCCACGATCAGGATCCGATCGAGCAGGTTCGCAATCGCCTGCTGGCAGCGAAGATGAGCGAGCAGGAATTGAAGGCGATCGATGCCGAGGTACGCGAGATCGTCAACGACTCCGCCGATTTCGCGCAGCGCGACCACGAGCCCGATGCGTCCGAACTTTACACCGACATCTATCGCTGAGCAGGCAGGCGCGTATTTCGCAAAAGTGGGTACCGATTTGCGGTCAAAATGCGCGACAAATAGAATACGATTTAATTCGGAGTTCCCATGCCCATTCAAGTCTTGATGCCTGCGCTGTCGCCGACGATGGAGAAGGGCAACCTCGCGAAATGGCTGAAAAAGGAAGGCGAGGCGATCAAATCGGGCGACGTCATCGCCGAGATCGAAACCGACAAGGCAACGATGGAAGTCGAGGCCGCCGATGAAGGCACGCTCGGCCGGATCCTGATCCCCGAAGGCACCGCCGACGTCGCGGTCAACACGCCGATCGCGACCATCCTGTCCGATGGCGAGAGCGTCGCCGATCTCGATAAGGCCGCCACGCCCAGCGTTCAAATGGAAGTCACGGAGTCGCGCGCGCCGGTTGGCGAGGGAAAGCCGATGATCTCGCCACCAAGGGCGCCTGCCGCGCCGGCTCCGGTCGCGGAGCCCGATCCGGAAGTGCCCGAAGGAACCGAGATGGTCAGCATGACCATCCGCGAGGCGCTGCGCGATGCGATGGCCGAGGAAATGCGCCGCGACCCCGATGTGTTTGTGATGGGCGAGGAGGTCGCGGAATATCAGGGCGCCTACAAGGTGACCCAGGGCCTGTTGCAGGAGTTCGGCGCCCGGCGGGTGATCGATACCCCGATCACCGAACACGGCTTTGCCGGGGTCGGCGTCGGCGCGGCGATGGCGGGATTAAAGCCGATCGTCGAGTTCATGACCTTCAACTTCGCCATGCAGGCGATCGATCAGATCATCAATTCGGCGGCCAAGACGTTGTACATGTCCGGCGGCCAAATGACCTGCCAGATGGTGTTCCGCGGTCCGAATGGTGCCGCCGCCCGCGTCGCCGCCCAGCATAGCCAGGATTATTCAGCCTGGTACTCGCAGATCCCGGGGTTGAAGGTGATCGCGCCGTTTTCGGCCGCCGATTACAAGGGCCTGTTGAAGGCCGCGATCCGCGATCCCAATCCCGTGATCTTCCTCGAAAACGAGATGCTGTACGGCCATACCGGGGATGTGCCGAAGCTCGACGATTATGTCGTACCGATCGGAAAGGCCCGCATCGTACGAACTGGCGGGCATGTCACCCTGATCTCCTGGTCGAACGGCATGACCTACGCGCTGAAGGCCGCCGACGAACTCGCGAAGGAAGGCATCGAGGCCGAGGTGATCGATCTCCGGACGCTGCGTCCGATGGACACCGACACCATCGTCGCCTCGGTCAAGAAAACAGGGCGCGCGGTGACGGTGGAGGAAGGCTGGCAGCAGAGCGGCGTCGGTGCCGAGATCGCCGCCCGCATCATGGAACACGCCTTCGATTATCTCGATGCGCCGGTGGTGCGCGTCTCGGGCAAGGACGTGCCGATGCCCTATGCCGCCAATCTTGAAAAACTCGCATTGCCCTCGGTGGCCGAGGTGGTCCAGGCCGCCAAAGCCGTTTCCTATCGGTGAGTCATGGCAGGCCCCAAGGAACAGCCATTGCCGCCTGATGTCATGGGTCGCGAGGACGCCACTGAAGTGCTGCGTGCGTTCGTGCTCGACGGTGGGCTTTCGATCGCGTTCACCCGCGCGTTCGAGGAACCGGATATGTGGGGGCTGCTCCTGGTCGACATCGCGCGCCACGCCGCGCGGGCCTATGCGCGCGAAAGCAACTACACCGAGGACGAAGCGCTGGCGCGTATCGTCGACATGTTCGAATCCGAGATCGCTCGGCCGACCGATCTGGGCAATACCACGCCCCGGTCGCAACAAGGTCACTGACAATGCCGATCAACATTTTGATGCCCGCGCTGTCGCCTACGATGGAAAAGGGCAACCTTGCCAAATGGCTCAAGAAAGAGGGCGACAAGGTCAAGTCCGGTGACGTGATCGCGGAGATCGAGACGGACAAGGCGACGATGGAAGTCGAAGCGGTCGACGAGGGCACTATCGCGAAGATTTTGGTACCTGAAGGCACCCAGGATGTTCCCGTCAATGATATCATCGCCGTGATGGCTGGCGACGGCGAGGACGTGAAGTCGGCGGGTGCGGCACCGGCGCCGAAGGCCGCACCGGCTCCCG
>Ga0075021_10001743_pt1 | contig 11244 bp, 8 predicted proteins | sample ColStrG_CSR_2012_FD_72749 | JGI IMG/M metagenome (GOLD analysis project Ga0075021, IMG submission 72749) | Freshwater sediment microbial communities in response to fracking from Pennsylvania, USA - Cold Stream Run_MetaG_CSR_2012 | ecosystem: Environmental > Aquatic > Freshwater > Creek >... | reverse complement strand
AGGACGTTGTCGCCGAGGCCGGCCAGCGCGTCGATGCCGACCCGCCAGAGGTCGCGCTCCTCGTCGGAATCGGAGCGGGGCCATCCGGTGTGCTCGACGACGACGATCAGGTCATCGAAGCCGGCGAGCTGTGCCGCCGCCGTTTGGAGCTGGTCGGCGTGGCTCATCAGCTCGAACACCAGGTTTCGATCCGCCAGAGCGCGGAGCACTCCGGCATCGGGCACCGGCCCCCCGTGGACGCCCATCGGCCGGACACCACGGAAGCGTGATGCGGCCATCTGCCGGTCGAGGAGTTCGATGGCCTCGGTCACCGTGTCGGTCGGTGGGAGACCGCCGATGATGGCATCGGGACCGCCGCCGGCCTGCGCCTTCGCATCGAGCTCGAGGGTCTCCTCGATCGAGTGACGGCCGGTGGCAGCAGCGACATTGATGAACTTCTCGACGTTCCACTCGGCCGTCTCGGCCCGGTAGGTGTCGGCGCCGAAGGGGCGGAACATCTTCGACGCGTCGCCGCCACCGGGTGCCTGGGGATGCGACAGGTACGGGTACCAGTCTGTGCGGGCGGGGTCCCAGAGGTGGACGTGGGCGTCGACGACGCGGGTGGGCCGGCCGCCCATCAGCCCTCGAGGCCCGGTGGGCGGCCGCTGACACCGACGATCTCCCGGAGCGTGGCGTCGAGCCAGGCGGGGACGGCGGGGCCACCGTAGGTGAGGCTGCCGATTGGCCGGGGGTGACTGCGAAGACCGAGCCAGCCTGCGCCCACCACCAGCTCCGCACCGGCGAGAGCGGCCGCCTCGGGGTGACCGAGCAGGTAGGCGACGAGCTCACCGGACGTACGGCCGGCCTTCTCCTCGGTTGCCTCCATGCTGGCGGCGAAGGCCGTGACACGCCCTTCCGTCGCACCCGCGGCGATTCGTGCCTGCTGGGCCCGGGTCTGGGCTCGACTCCGACCTCCGGCGGTGGTGCCGTCGGTGAGGGTCACCAATTGCACCGGGCGGTCGGCGAGGGCATAGTCGGCGACCGCCCGGGCCCACCCGGCGTCTGCGTGGATGTGCTCGACGATCCCCCGGTGCTCAGACAGCACCTGCTCCCAGCCGTCCCCCGAGGTGGAGGCCGGACCACCGACAGGCGCCACGACGACAGCGTCGATGGGACCGGCCGCTTCCACGACCGCCTTCAGTGCGTCGGCGGCGGCGGCGAACCCGCGAACGACGTCGACTCGGTGGCAGGCGATGGACCCGGCCTCGAGCGCAGTGGTCAGCGATACGGCCAAAGCTGGGCGGTCGGTGACGACGGCACAGGACCGCACCTGGGCCGGTTCGGCCTCGGCGGGGGCCGGCTCGGCGAAGATCGTCCCGAACCGGGGGTTGCCGCCGCCCTCGCTGGACTGGCTCGCCTCGGCCTTGGCGAACGCCCGAGGTATGACCTCCTCGAGCACCCGGGCGACGGAGACCACATCGTCGGTGCGCACCGCCTCGAGCAGCCGGGGCTCGTCGATGACCGCCACCTCCGAGCCGCCGGCGAACAGCACCCGGCCGCTACACCACCCGAATTCCTCACCGACGAGGTAGGCGCCGAACGGCCCGAGGTCCTCGGGGTCAGCCACCGAGAGGAAGGAGATCCCGCCGCCGCCCGACCGGCCCGCCTTCCGGGCGCGCTCGAGGGCAGAGGCCATCATCCGGGTGGCGGCGATGGGCGACATGGCGTTGACGGTCACGCCCGGTGGCGCCTGGCGCCCCAGCTGCCAGGTGAGTGAGGCCACGGCCCGCTTGGCCGAGCTGTAGGCGCCGGCATCGGCCGCCCGCCAGCCCGAGCCGGAGGTCACGCCGAGGACGCGGCCGTGCCCGGCGGCGGCCATGAGGGGCAAGGCGGCATCGAGCACGTTGAGGTAGCCCCCGAGGTGCACGGCCAGTACCGCCAGCCAGTCCTCCTCGGTACCCTGCCCGAAGTAGGTTTGCCGGGTGATGCCGGCGACGTTGACGACGGCGTCGAGCCCGCCGTGTTCGTCCACCAGTTCCTGGAACAGGCCGCGGACCGCATCTCCGTCGGTCACCGACACCGACGAGGCCCGGGCCGAACCGCCCGCCGCCACGATGCGACCGGCGGTGGTTTCCCCCGGCTCGGGGAGCCGCTCGGACCCGTCGAGGGTCACCAGCGGATCGACGGTGACGACGAACCAGCCACCCCGTCCGAGCTCCTCGGCGATGCCCGCTCCGATCCCGCCCCCGCCGCCGGTCACGACGGCGACCCGCTGGCGCCCGCTCACGATGTCGTGGACCGGACCTTGAGCTCCAGGCCCTCGAAGTTGCCGGCCTCCAGCCACTGCTCGAGCAGCTCGCGGTAGGCGAAATAGTCGCCGAAGCCCCGGCCGTAATTTCCGTTGCGAGGGTTGTTCAATTCCGGGTGGCCCTCGTTGTTGATGCGCGACGGCGTACAGGCGGCCATGACGGAACTGCTGTCGACGAAGGAGTCCACGATCTTCTGCGTCCACGCCTCCTCGGCCTCGGCGCTCACGTCGAATACCTCCACGCCCCGCTGCTCGAGCAACCCGGCGGCGGCGCCGACGATCTCGGCCCCGAGCACGGCCAGCTGCGTGTAGTTGACGGTTACCACCGCTTGCTGTCCGGGTGCCGGCATGACAAACATGTTGGGAAAGCCACGGCTCATCATCCCGAACAGGCTGGCGGCTCCGTCGGCCCACTTCTCAGCCAGGGTGACGCCGCCACGCCCGACGATCTCGTGGCCGACGCGACGGAAGAGCGGAGTCAGTTCGCGCTCGAAGCCGGTTCCGTAGACGATGCAGTCGACCTCATACTGCTTCCCGTCGACGACGGGGCCACGCGCCGTGATCCTCTCCATCCCAGCGGGGCAGTCGATCAGCGTGACATTGGGGTTGTTGAATGCCGGCAGGTACTCGTCGTGGAAGCACGGACGCTTGCACAAGTACCGGTAGTACGGCTTGAGGGTCTCGGCGGTAGCCCGGTCGGCCACCAGTTCCTCGACCCGGAGGCGGTGGGTCTCCATGATCCCGTAGTCCAGCTCCTCGGCAATGCGCAGCAACTCGGCCACCGTCATGCCCTTCGCTCCCGGCGGGTGCTGGACGGCGGCATAGTGGTGCGTCCACCCGTCATCCACCAGGTCGGCCTCGACGGGCCGACCCATCAGGACCGCCTGGAAGTTGTCCATCCGGGCCCGCTGCCAACTCGGCTCGAGCCCGTGGGCGAAGGCGGGGTCGGTGGGCCGGTTTCCCCGCTCGCCGATGGCCGACGGGGTGCGTTGGAACACGTAGACGTGCTTTGCCGACTCAGCCAAAGGCGGCACGCACTGGATGCCGCTCGCCCCGGTGCCGATGAGGGCGACGACCTTGTCCGACAGGCCGGTGAGGGGCTGGCCCGGGCCGCCCCCGGTGTACCCGTAGTCCCACCGCGCGGTGTGGAAGGAACGCCCGGCGAAGTCCTCCATGCCGTTGATGGTGGGCAGCTTCATGAGGTTCAGGATCCCGACAGCCAGCACGTACCAGCGGCAGCGGACCTCGTCGCCGCGGTCGGTGCGGATCCGCCACCGGGCTACATCTTCGTTCCACTCGGCCCGGGTCACCCCGGTGTGGAACAGGGCGCCGTCCACCAGGTCGAACCGGTCGGCGATGGCCTCGAGGTGGGCCCGGATCTCTTCACCGAACGCATAGCGTTGGGTGGGGACGTAGCCGAGCTCCTCGAGCATGGGGAGGTAGATGTACGACTCGACGTCGCACATCACTCCCGGGTAGCGGTTCCAGTACCAGGTGCCCCCGATGCCACCCGCCTGGTCGATGATACGGATCCGCTCCAGGCCGGCCTGGCGGAGGCGGGCGCCGGCGAGGACCCCGGCGATCCCCCCGCCGACGATCACGGCGTCGACCTCGTCTCCGACCGGGTCGCGCTGGGCGACCGGTGTGAACGGGTCGTCACGATACCGGGCGAAGTGATCGTCGGACTTCAGGTCGCGGATGTCGGCACGGTTGGGAACCAGCCGCTTGTCGCGCTCGGCGAGATACTTGGCGCGGACGGCCTCGGGGTCGTAGCCCGCGGCCGTCGGAGGGAGCTCAGACATGGCGCAACCCTAGGCCAAGACGGGCTACAAGCCTCGGGAGCGACGAGCACCAAACGAGGAGTCGTTCAACGTGCCCGTATGCCGGCCGGACCCCACCGTGTTCAGGCCGGGGTGAAGGCGACCGGCAGGGAGATCGGTGACCGGAAGGCCATGCCGCGGATGTGCAGGTCCTGTCCCGGAGCCGGGTCCAGGCGCAGATCGGGCAATCGGTCGAACAGGGTGTTCATCGCCACCCGGGTCTCCATGCGGGCCAGGTGCATCCCCAGGCAGACGTGGATGCCGAACCCGAATCCCACGTTCTGGCGGGACTCCCGGAACAGGTCGAACCGGTCGGGATCGGCGTACTTGCGCTCATCCCGATTGGCCGCGCCGAGGAGCAGGGCGATGTCGGCCCCCTCCTGCACCGGCACCCCGCCGATGTCGGTGTCGCGGGTTGCCCTCCGGAGGATCATGGTCACCGGCGGCTCCCAGCGGATGACCTCCTCGAAGGCGGGAACGATCAGCTCGCGGTCGGCGATGACCGCCTGCAACTGATCGGGGTTGGTCAACAGGCCGTAGAGCAGGCTGCCCGATGCCCGGTAGGTGGTCTCCACCCCGGCCGGCAACAGGAGCCGGAGGAACGAGTAGATCTCCTCGTCGCTCAACACCCGCCCGTCCACCTCGGCCACCACCAGCTCGCTGATCAGGTCGTCGGCCGGCTGCCGGCGCCGTTCCTCGAGGATCCCGGCGAAGTAGTCGCGGAGCGCCTCGGAAGCGGCCATGCCGCGTTCCCAGTTGGCCGCCACGCTGGTGATGGCGATGGCCCAACGCTGGAACACCGGGAAGTCGGACCGGGGCAGCCCGAGGATCCGTGCGATCACCTGCACGGGGAAGTTGAAGGTGAGCTCTTGGACCAGGTCGGCGTGGCCCTGGCCGGCGAACCCGTCGACGAGCTCGTTCACCACGCACTGCACGAGTTCCTCCTCCCACCGCTGGAGGACCTTCGACCGGAAGGTGGGCGAGACCAGCGCCCGGTGCACCCGGTGGTCGGGTTCGTCCATTTGCAGGATGGTCCGGCCCATCACCGCCCCCATCACGCCCTCGTAGACCGTGGAGGAGAAGGTCTCGTTGTCCCGCAGCACCTGGACCACTTCGTCGAACCCGAACACGGTCACCGGCGGCGGCCGGTCGGGGTCCGCGGGAGTAGCTTCGTCACCGAGGTCCACCGGGCCGACGTGGACCGGGCTCAAACGGCGGAGCTCGTGCATCCGGGGATACGGGTCCCGGATGTTCCCGGACACGGTGTCCTGCAGCTCGAACGGGTCGAACCGCTCGGGCACGGGGTCAACGCCGGCGCTGGCTGCGACCGTCGACATGGTGGTCCTCCTGGTCTGTCGGCACCGAACGACCCGCCGAGGCCCACCGTGGGACCAGAGGTCGGTTCAACCGCAGTGTAACCGAACGTTCGTTGGGTTTCCACCCAACGTTCGTTCGGCCCGCGTTCGACGCAGGCCGGATTTGGTCCGACAATGGGTGCCGTGCCCTCCTCCGCCTCCCTCGACCGGCAGCCGTCCCGGCCGGCCGGAACCGCCCAGCGCCAGCACATCCTGGCGGTCGCCCTCTCCCTCATGGCCCAGAACGGCGTGGACGGCACCAGCATGCGCGAACTGGCGGGAGCCACCGGGCTCAACGTGGCCTCGCTCTACCACTACTTCCCCTCCAAGGCGGACCTCCTGGTGGCAGTGCTCGAGGAGCACGGCTTCGTCGAGAACCTGGCCACCGCCTCGCCGCCGGCCCTGGCCCGGGACCCGGCCACCGGGCTGGCCGACCTGCTCACCGACATCCTCCTGTCGATGCTGGAGGTGGAGGACTTCGTCCGGCTGATGCTGGGCGAGGTGATGCGCGGCGACGCGACCGCCCACGAGGTGGGCGTCGACCTGTTCGCGGCCACCCAGACATCACTCGAGCGGTGGCTCGAAGAGGCCCGGCCGAGCCTCTGCGACCCCGCCTCCCGGGCCGCCATGGCGCGGATGCTGCGGGCCATGGTGGTGGGTATGTTCATCGAGCACGTAGCCGGCGTGCTCGAGGACGACGGCACCAACACGGCGGACGTCCTCCGGGAGCGGGCGCGGGAGGCGGCCGCCTTCTTCGAGGGCTATCGGCCCGCGGACTGAGCCCGGGCTCCGGTGGGGATCAGGGCAGCCGCTCGATCACCATGGCGTTGGACTGCCCTCCTCCTTCGCACATCGTCTGGAACCCGTAGCGACCTCCGACCGCCTCGAGCCGGCTCAACAGCGACCCGGCCAGGCGCACTCCGGAGGCCCCCAGCGGGTGGCCCACGGCGATGGCACCCCCGTGGGGGTTGAACAGCTCAGGGTCGGGGCCGAAGGCGCGGGCCCACATGAGAGCGATGGCGGCGAAGGCCTCGTTGCACTCGATGGCATCGAAGTCCCCGACCTTCATCCCCGAGCGGTCGAGCAGTCGGTGGGTTACCGGCACCGGAGCGGACAGCACGACGGCGGCGTCCTCGGCGGCCACCGCGAATTGGGCGAACCGGGCCCGGATGGGAAGCCCGAGGCGCTCGGCCACCGACCGCTCGGCCACCAGCATGGCTGAAGCACCGTCGGTCATCTGGGAGGAGTTCCCGGCGGTGATGTCGGGCGCAGTCTCGGGCTCCCAGGACTGGGCCGGGGGCAGGCCGGCCAGCGATTCCATCGAGCCTCCTCGGCGGATGCCCTCGTCGACGGCGAGTTTCAACCCGGTGAGCGAACCGTCCTCGGCCTTCACCGGGACCGGCACCACCTCGCGGGCGAGAGCGCCGGCGTCCCACGCCGCGGCCGCCCGGCGATGGCTCTCGAGCGCATAGGCGTCCATGTCCTGGCGGGTGATCCCGTAGCGGTCGGCCAGGACCTGGGCCACCCGGAACTGGGCCCACAGCCGCCCGTCGATGGCCGAGAGGAACGACGGAGGGAACGGCCCGGTCCCCCCGCGGGCGTTGCTCGCCATCGGCACCCGACTCATCGACTCGACGCCGCAGGCCACCACCAGGTCGTAGTGGCCGGCCACCACGCCGGCGGCGGCAAAGTGGATGGCCTGTTGGGACGACCCGCACTGGCGGTCCACCGTGGTGGCCGGGACGTGCTGGGGTAGCCCGGCCGACACCCAGGCGTTGCGGGTCACATTGGTGCTCTGCTCCCCGACCTGCGCAACACACCCGCCGATGACGTCGTCGATGGTCGCCGGGTCGACCCCGGTCCGATCGAGCAACGAGGAGATGGCGAAGCCGAGCAGGTCGGCGGGGTGCCAGTGCTGCAGTGCACCGCCCCGCTTGCCGAACGCGGTCCGCAGGACGTCGACGACGACCGCGTCGCGGCCTCCGGTGGCGGTGCTCATGACAGCCGGCTCATTCTGGTTCCTCCCGGGCATCCGGTGGTGCTGGTTCTTTGTGCAGCGAGACTAGGGCAGGTCAACGAGACCCTCCCATCCGACCGGTGGGGGCGCAAGGCGCCAGTACTGCTCACCCACGTTGGCCTCCAGGCGGGGCGTCAGCGCGTGCTCGGCCTCGAGCGGCGGGATCTGGCTCGAGTAGCACCGGACGGCCTGGCTCTTGCGGGCGCCATCGGGTTGCTGGGGCACGACGGCCGGGGTGGGCCAGATGCCGGCCCGGAACAGCTTTCCCACCCTCCAGGCGAGCAGGCCCGGCAGGTTGGCGTAGCCCGCATCCTCGTAGCAGAACCAGGCCAGGTCGGTCATCCGTGGACGCACCAGCATCCCGGCGTCGTGGGCGGTGCCGTGGTCCGGGTTGGCCAGGCCCATGGGCAAGAACACGGCCGTGGCCGTGGCGGACCGGATGGCCGCCTCCAGGGCGGGGGCCACATCCTCGAGTGTCGGGCGGTCGGCCAGGGGAAGGTACTGGTGCTCCACGAAGTCGAGCCAGACCGGCTGGGCGCCGACCACCTCCAGCGCCCGGCGGTCCTCCTGGCGGCGGGTCCCGACGACGTCGTCCCCGGCCCCGAAGCCTCCTGCCGCGTCCCAGGGCCCGGGCGGATCGGGGTAGCGAGCCGGACGCCCGGCGAACACGGTCACCACGGTGGACCCCCGGTGGCGCAGGAGGAGATGGCTCGTGCCGAGCACGGCGTCGTCGAGATGCGGTGAGACGACCACGATCCGGCGGAGCAACTCCGGTTCCACCAGTCCCCAGGTGGGATCGTCCATCAGAACGGTGCCTCGCCCGGTCCGGCGGCCCGGCCCGGGGTGAAGGTGGCCGGCATGGTGATCACCCCGGTCAGTGCCGGATTGCCCTCGTAGAACGTGGTGGCGGCCCGGTCGACCCGATAGTCGGGTGTGCGTTGCAGCACTTCGCGCAGCATGGTCTGGACAAGGGCCCGGGCCAGGTGCATCCCGATGCACCGGTGCGGTCCCACCCCGAAGGCGAGGTGGCGGTTGGGGGACCGGTCCAATACGAGCTCCTCCGACCGGTCGAAGATCTGCTCGTCCAGATTGGCCGACAGCCAACTCAGCATCAGATAGTCACCCCGGTCGAGATGCTGGCCACCCAGCTCGGTGTCCTCGGTCACGGTCCGGGTCAGGGTCTCGTTGACACAGAAGTAGCGCAGGAACTCCTCGGTGGCGGTGGCCAGCAGCTCAGGGTGGTCGATCAGCTGTGCCCGTGCCTCCCGATCTGCGTCGAGGTGGTGCAGCGCCCATGAGGTCAGCGACGTCGTGGCGTCGAGCCCGGCACCGACCAGGTTCCACACCACCGAACCGATCTGCTCGTCGGTCAGCGGTCGACGGCCTTCGAGCTTCAGATTGGCCAAACCGGTGAGCACGTCCGTCCCGGGCCTCGCCCGCCGGTCGGCCAAGGTGGCGCGGAGGTTCGACAGCATGTTCGGGATGAGGGCCAGCGCGTGTTCGTGCTCGGGCGTCCGCGGGGCGTAGGCCACGGTGCCGTGGAAGACCTCGGCATAGTGGGCCCACTCATCGCACGGGAGACCGACCAATTTCAGGATGGTGACGGCCGGGACCGGGCTGGCGAGGTCGAGCACCAGATCCATGGCACCGCCGTCGATCTTCTGGTCGACGAACCACCGGGTGGCCTGTTCCATGAACGGGGTGAGCATCTCGATCGCCGGCAGAAGGAGGAAGGGGTCGAGGAGACCCCTGAGGGCGCGGTGCACGTCCGGGTCGGCCTCGGCGATGCCGGCCTGCGGTATCCCGCGGCCCCGGGGGATGCCGGTGATCCCGAGGTACTCGACGCCGTCGTCCGAGCCGGGCACGTACCGGGAGGAGAACCTGCCGTCGTCCCGGGCTACCTGGGCCACCTGGTCGTACCCGCTCACTACCCAGAACCCCCCGTACCGGGAGCTGAAGGAGACCGGACACCTGCGCAACTCGGCCCATCTGGCGCGCCGGTCGCCCAGATACCCCTGAGAGTGGGGGTCGAAGTCGACGACGGTCCGCTCAGATTCGTCCACTGCCCCCCGATCCCCGCTCCGGCCCGGGACGCGGATCGACCGGCAGCTGCCCTGACCGGGTCAGAGCACGGCGCCTTTGATCTTGAGCTCGAGGATGGCGTCCATCTCCAACCCCAGCTCCTCGAGGACCTGGTCGGTGTGCTCCCCGTGGTCGGGCGCCCGGGTGAGGTCCGGGGGCTCCTCGTCGAATTGGAGCGGGGAGGCCACCATGTGGAAGGTGGTGCCAGATGCGGAGACCACCTCGCGGAGGTAGCCGTTGGCGATGGCCTGGGGGTCGACGAGTAGCTCGTCGGCGGTCTGCACCGGGGCCCACACCCCTTCCACGTCCATGAGAATGGGCTTCCACTCCTCCAAGGTGCGCCCAGCGAAGATCTCGTCCAGGGTGCGGCAGCACTCCTGGCAGTTCTCCGCCCGCGCCGCCGAGTCCGCATACCGGGGGTCGTCGGCCAGGTCCGGCCGGCCGATCTTGGTGACCAGGTCGCCCCAGTACCGATCCGACTCGAGCATGATGAGCGACAGGAAGCGATCGTCCTTGGTCTTGAAGTTGTTGACCAGCGGGTTCGGCATCTTGGTCCGGTCCCCCCGGGGCATGCGGCTGAAGCCGAAGAGATCGGCGGCCAGCACGGTCGCCCCGATGGCCCACATCCCGTTGGCCAGCAGCGAATTGTCGACGATCACCGCTTCTCCGGTCCGCTCCCGGTGGAACAGGGCGGCGGCGACCCCCCCGGCGATGGTCTGGCCGCCGATGACGTCGCCGAACCCGGGACCCGGCTGGCTGGAGGGGTACTCACCTGGGGGGGAGATGATGTCGGCCCCTCCGCCGCGCCCCCAGAAGGTCGAGTTGTCGTAGCCGCCCCGCTCGGCCTCGGGTCCGCGTTGGCCGAGGCCCGAGCCCCGCACGTAGATGATGTCAGGGTTGACCGCCCGGATGTCCTCCACGTCGATGTTCAACTTCTGTCGCGCCTGGGGCCGGAAGTTGGTCAGGAAGACATCGGCCCCCTTGGCCAGATCGAGGAGGATCTGGTGGCCCTCTTCCGTCTTGAGGTTGAGACCGACGCTGCGCTTCCCCCGGTTCGGCAACTCGATCATGTGGTTGACCCCGCCCGGGCCGCTCGGCACCAGTCCCGAGTTCACCAGGCCACGCTGGGGGTCGCCGACCTCAGGGTGTTCGATCTTGATGACATCGGCGCCCCACTCGGCCAGGACGGCCCCAGCGATGGGCACGTAGGTCCACGCCGCGACCTCGACGACCCGCACACCATTCATGATGCCCTTCACTGCGCACTCCTCCTTGACGAGACAGCTCTGCTGATGGTGACTCTCATTCCGGGAAGGCGAAGGCCGAGATGTCGAGGGTGCCCACCGTCATCGCCCCCATGGTGCCACCGTCGGTCAGGATGTTCTCCCCGGTCATCGACGATGCCGCCGCCGAGTTCAGGAAGATGAGCGGGTAGGCCTGCTCCTCGGGGGTGGAGCGGTGCCCCAGCGGGATCGGGTAGTTGTCCATGAAGGCCTTGCCGACCTGCTCCTCGAAGTCCGGCATCATCGGCGTGTCCGTCGGGCCCGGACTGGTGCAGTTAATACGGATGCCCAGCTTGCCCAGCTCGAACGAGCGCCACACCGTCCACACGATGATCGCCTCCTTGGAGGGCGCATACCCGCTGGCGATCTCCTCGGGGTGGTCCTCCAGCCACCTGACGGT
>Ga0075021_10001742_pt1 | contig 11245 bp, 7 predicted proteins | sample ColStrG_CSR_2012_FD_72749 | JGI IMG/M metagenome (GOLD analysis project Ga0075021, IMG submission 72749) | Freshwater sediment microbial communities in response to fracking from Pennsylvania, USA - Cold Stream Run_MetaG_CSR_2012 | ecosystem: Environmental > Aquatic > Freshwater > Creek >... | reverse complement strand
CGACCTCTTGCGCCGCCGGGTGGGCATGGTGACGCAGGACGTGCAACTGTTCGCAGCGACGGTGCGCGATAACCTGACCTTCTTCGATCCAGCCGTCAGCGACGCCCGCATCCTAAGCGTGATTGAAGACTTGGGGCTTGGGCGTTGGTATGCGGCTTTACCCAACGGCCTCGATACCGAACTGCAAGCGGGGAATGCCGGCCTATCGTCGGGCGAGGCCCAGCTCCTGGCGTTTACACGTGTATTTCTGCGCGACCCCAGCCTAGTCATCCTCGATGAAGCCACCTCGCGCCTCGACCGGGCCACCGAAAAGTTGATCGAGCGTGCCACCGATAAGCTGCTGGCGGATCACACGCGCACGGCCATCATCATCGCCCACCGCTTAAACACCATCGGCCGCGCCGACGATATCCTGATCCTGGCCGATGGCGAAGTCGTCGAGCACGGCAGCCGTGGATGCTTGGCGGCCGACCCAACCTCGCAGTTTGCGCAGCTGCTACAGGCGGGCATGGAGATGGCGCTGGCATGAAACGATAGTCGCTTGCTTCACGAAAGCGATCCACTGGCATTTGGCAGGCATTTGGCAGGCATTTGGCAGGCACACGAATCGACACATGCGTTATCCCCACTATCTTGTCCGCATAGCCCGTTATCAATCCTGGGTGCTCGCGGCGCAGTTCGTCAGCCGGGCACTCATCTTTTGCGTTTCGCCGCTGGTCATGGGTCTTATGACGCGCGCCTTATTCAACGCCATGAGCGGCAACGCACCCGCTGGCTGGAACCTTGAATCGCTCGGCGCGGCCTTTGTCGGGATCGCCTTGGTGCGTGCGCTGGTGGTCCTGGCCGACATCACCACCGACAACGTTTGGAACTTCATCAGCCGCAACTTGGTGCGCCGGAACTTGCTGCGCACGATTCTGACTAAACCGGGCGCAAAGGCCCTACCCGAATCACCGGGCTCAGCCGTCAGCCGCTTCCGGGATGATGTGGCCGAATCGCTGATGGGTCTGCGTGAGGTCCCGTGGCTGGTCTCATTTGGCGGCTTTGCCCTCGCGAGCTTTACTATCATGTTGCGCATCAATGTGCCCATGACGCTAGCCGTCGCTGTTCCAATGGTCACGGTGCTGATCGCCGCAGCCCTGACACGCGAACGGGTCAGTCGCTACAACCGCGAGCGCAAGCGCGCTTCGGCCCGCGTCATCGGCTTCATCGCCGAGATGTTTGGCGGGGTGCAAGCCGTCAAAGTCGCTAGTGCCGAGGGCCGGGTGAACGCCCAATTGGGCAAACTCAACGACATCCGGCGCACGGCGACCTTAAAAGATCGGCTTTTCAGCAGCGTGCTGGATTCACTGTTTAGCAATACGGCCAATGTCGGCACTGGCCTGATCCTGCTGGTCGCCTCGACGGTCGTGCAACCGGGCCAGTTCAACGTGGGCGACTTCGCCTTGTTTGTGCAATACCTTTCGGTGATCACGGAAGCCATGGCCCGCGCTGGCCAATATGTGGTGCGGTATAGGCAGGGCCAGGTGTCACACAGCCGGTTGACACGCTTGCTGCAAGACACGCCCGAAGACGCCCTGTCCCAGCCTGCACCGGTCTACCTCCGCACGCCCTACCCCATAGCCCCGCCGCCGCGCAAGACCCCCAGTGACGTCTTACATGAACTCGAGGTGCGCGGTCTGACCTATCACCATGCGGACAGTGGCCGCGGCATCAGCGGCATCAGCTTCCATATCCGGCGTGGACAGTTCGTCGTCGTCACCGGCCGTATCGGCAGCGGCAAGACCACCCTTCTCAGGTCCTTACTGGGTCTGCTCCCGCGTCAGGCGGGTGAGGTCTTTTGGAACTCTCAGCGCATCGACGATCTAGCCGAATTCATGGTCCCACCGCGCGCGGCATATACCTCACAGACACCGCGTTTGTTTAGCGAGTCGCTGCGCGACAACATCCTGATGGGCATCCCACCCACTCCATCCCCCGAGGATGGGCGCAATGGGGACGATCATATCGATCAGAGCAACACTGGGCGGGGGGGCGAGAGCCAAGGCCTTGCCAGCGCGCCGCCCGATTCCAGGCTCAAGACCGCCCTCTACCAGGCCGTCCTGGACTACGATGTCGCCCAACTCGAACATGGCCTGGACTCGCTGGTCGGCCCACGCGGGGTGAAGCTGAGCGGCGGCCAAATGCAGCGCGCCGCTGCTGCGCGCATGTTTGTGCGCCAAGCGGAACTGCTGGTGTTTGACGACCTATCCAGCGCGCTCGATGTCAACACCGAACGCGAGATGTGGCACCGGCTTGAGGGCCATCGGGCAACGCCAGACATGACGGTGCTAGCCGTCAGCCACCGGCGCTCAGCGCTGCAGCGGGCCGACACCATCATCGTGCTCAAAGACGGCCGGGTCGATGCCCAGGGATCGCTCGCTGCGCTGCTCACGACGAGTGAAGAGATGCGCCGGCTCTGGAAAGGTGAGATCGAGGGTGAGGGCGAGGACGAGGGCGAAACGCAAGGCGAAAGCGCAGGCGACAGTGACCATGCGCATATCGATCGTAACGGGTAAGATCAGCCCATGACCTCCGTAAACTTCGACCGGGCCGCTGGTTTCTACGACCAGACGCGCGGCATGCCGGCCTATATCGCCGGGGAGATGGCTTCGCTCGCGCTCGAGCTGATTGGCCCGGGCGCTCATGTGCTTGAGATCGGCGTCGGCACCGGCCGCATCGCCAAACCCCTGCTTTCACACGGCCTGCGGCTGATTGGGATCGATCTGTCGCGCAAGATGATGGCCCACATCCGCTCAGATAGGCCAGATGCCAAGCTCATCAACGGCGATATCATCCGCCTGCCGCTCAAATCCACCCAATTCGACGCGGTGATCGCCGTGCACATTCTGCACCTCGTCAGCGATTGGCAAATCGCCCTAGCGGAGGCCCGGCGCATGCTGCGACCAGGTGGCGCGCTACTGCTCGGCCGCAATGACCGCGCGTCCCACTCCGCGCCAAACGTGATTGGCGACATGCGCGAGCACCTGCGCGGGTTTCTGGACGCGCGCGGCATCCGCACCCGCGCGATTGGCGCGATAGAAGATGAGGTGCGGCAGGCGCTGCTGGCGTCCGGCGCCCGGGTCGAGGAACGGCGCACCCAAGGCTGGTCCACACACATGACGCTGGCGGCGGACATCGATGGCGTGTCAAACCGGTTGTGGTCGAATCTGTGGTCGGTGCCCGATGACGCGCTCGCCGATGGCGTGGCCGAACTGCGTCGCTACGCAATCCAGCGCTTCGGCTCGACCGATGTCGCTGTCGAAGGTGAGCAACACTTTGTGTGGCAACGCTTTACTTGGGCCTAATGGCCCTTTATACCCAGAGCCTTTGACGGCTATTTCGCCATCGCCTTGAGCGCCTCATACGCCGGGCGCGTCTTTGTCTGCGGGTAGACCGGATCGATGACGGCCCACCAATACTGTTCGTTCTCAGCTTTCCAATCGAATTGCGGCAGGCTGAGCGCGATCATCGGGCCGATCCATGGCTGCCAGTGTTGGCGGGCCCATTCAAAGGCATGCACCATATAGCTAGCCTTGGTTTGCTCGTCGACCGCGAACCAGGCATAGTCTTTGTGAATCGGATCGGTCGTCCAGCCGAATTCAAGCACGGCCACCTGCTTTGTGCCGTCATGTTGATCGAGCATGATCTGGTGCAAGTCTTCGACATGCCGGAAACTGAAGAAGCGTTGTCCGCCCAGTTCAGGCGAGTGGGCGGCTACATCCGGCCCAATCTCGGGCGCGGCGCGAAATCCAGGCGCATGCACGCCGAGCAGGTCGAAATAAGGCGCTGCGCCAGCGGCATACATCTCACGCAAAAACTGCTCGTCGGACATCGCCGCCGGTAACCCGCTGCCGGTCGGTGCGAGCCCGGCGCTGATGACGAGTGCGTTTGGGTCCCCAGCTTTGAGCGCGGCGTAGCAGCCTTTGAGCATCTCGACATATTGTTTTGGGTTTGGCGGCTGTCCGCCCCACTCACGGGCCAAGTTCGGCTCGTTCCACACCTGATAGGCCGCGACCTTGCCCTTGTAACGGGCCGCGATGACCCCGCAGAACTGCGAAAAGTGGTCAAGCTCACGGGGCGGGCCGGCCGCGATGCCTTGATCGAGCGGGTAGTTATATCGATCCCAATATGGCTCGCGGTCGAGCCGGATGATCAGGTTGCGGGTAAATATGTCCGTGGTCAGAAAAACAACCTTGTCGGCCCGGCTCCAGTCATATTTCCCATGCTCGATCTCGATGTCGCGCCAGGCAAAGGTCTGCTTGATCCACTTAAACCCCGCCGCCCGGACCAAACCCAAATCGCGGGTCGCGATCTCTTCCTTCCACCACAGATAGGCCTCGAAGCCGAAGCCCGGTGATTCGACCCGCGGAGCAGGCAGGCGCGTCGGTGGTAGTGGGGATGGCGGCAGAGGGGCCGTAGCTGGCAAAGACGGCGCGCTCGCACTGCAGGCGGGCATGACGAGGACCAGCGCACACGCGGCGATCAGGCCAAACAGAGCCTGGGGCAAGCGATTCTTAAAGCGCGGCATTGAGAATGAGAATGTGGGGGGTGACGTGGAGCGATGAAACGCTGGCAAACCATGAGATAGCTGGCAACCGCGCCAAGGGACCCTGCAGGGCCTGCCAGTCAAAACGGCGGGGCGGCCGGCCGATAGCCGCGCTAGCGCGGCATGGCCTTGATCGCATCGAAGGCCGGGCGGGGGCTGCCGTTACGGCGAGTGATGCTGTAGGGGGCGACGTTCTCCTGGTCCGGCTCACCTCCAACCTTTTGGATGTAATCCAGGTTAAAGACGATGCCAAACTTGACATAGCCGCTGGCTTTCATGATCTGAAAGCCCTGCACGATCCAGTCGGCCTGCTGTTTCTCGGTGTTGTCGAGCGCAAAATCGAAGCCCTTCGGCGCGCCAGTCACCGGCTTGCCATCTTTGTGTAGCAAATTTTCCATCGACGCCCAGCCAAATTCGGTCACGCACGCCGGTTTGTTGGTCTTCTGATGGTAGCCCTCGAGCGTGGTCTTGAACGACCAAGAGTGATCGGGGTTATCAAACGGCCCGCGGAATTTGGCGGCTGGGTTGTTGTACCCAGAATCAAAGGCCTTGTCTGGCGGCAAATTGAACCCGTTCAAATGCACCCCGATGCAATCCACCTGCGCCAGCCCGTTTGCGGCCACGAATTGATCCATGTAGACAAAGTCGTCCATGTATTGGCCACTTTTTGACGCGCCCACAGGCGAGAGCGCACCCATCAGCACGATCACGGCTGGGTCGATCTGGCGAATCGTGGGCACGATGGCACCCAGGAACTTGACGTAATCGGCCGGATTGATTTGGCGCGAGGCCACGGTCCACTCGCGGTCGAGGTTCATCTCGTTCCACACTTCGATGGCTTGCACGCAGCCCTTGTAGCGCGCAAGCACTTTCTCCACAAAAGCGCGGGCGTCGTCAAAGTTATCCGGGGGGCCGAGCAGGTTCGCGTCGGCGGGGTTAGCGTTTTTTGGCCGCGACCAAGCGGGCGCGTCGAGCACGCCGAACAAAATGTTCAGCCCCTTCTTGTTGGCATCGGCCGTGAAGGCATCCAGCAATTGCCACCGGTTATTGTCGTATTGGCCTTTGCCTGTGTTTTCAAAATCCGACCAGCGCACTTGGGCCTTCGTCCAATCCAGTTTGAGCTGCTCAGCCATAATGCTGTTGAATTGGCCGATATCACCCACCGGCCAGTTGCTCTGGATACCGTAGCCAAATGTCGTTGGCGCGACGTGCGGATTTGGGCAGGTGAAGTCGGGTATACCCGTGATGGCACCGCGCGGGTCCATCGTGGTCACAGGCGCCGGATTCGCACCCGGCTGGGCGGGTTGCGCCGGCTGTCCGCCCCCATCTGGCGCGGGCAGCGCTGCTTGGGCTTGGGGCGTTTGGGGATCGGGCGCTCGAGATTGCGGCGCAAGAATGGTCACCCCTGGCACAAAGGGCGTTGGTTCAGCAGCGGTGTTGCCACCACTTCCGCCCCGCAATTGGGTGATGCCAAAGATGAGCAGGGCTACGGCGAGAACAACGAGGGCGCCTATGACGATGGCGCCTATCAGAATCCGGCGGTTGCGGTCACGGCTAGGGTCAAGTTTTGGATTGAAGGTGTAGCGGCTCATTGCGATCCCATGGCAGCCCGCAGCGATTCACACGCGGGACACGTGCCATCTGGTCGTATCATGGCGTAACCGGCCGCGGGATCACCGCCGGTGCCTGTCCTAGCATCATCTCTACGCCACACCGTCGAATCCACGTTCCACACGATCATCAATCGGACCTTGCCGCTGGCTCTGGACATCTTGGCAGCTTCGGCCAGCCATGCTGCATGACTAGCCACCGTTGTCCCTGCGGCAAACGAATAAAGGGCAGGCATGCCGCCCTGGAAGCCATCGGCCGTCACGTAACCGAGGGCCGTAAAGCAGACCGGCTTTGCGCCGCTGAGTGCGCCGTAATAGCCGTTACTGAGCGGTTCAAAATACCAGGACCATTGGTTCTGGCCGTTTGCCCCGGGTGGCTCAAAACCTGAGGTGTAATGCACGCCGATACAATCCATGGCGTCCTGCGCACCTGCGCCCGCCATTTGACCCAAAAAGGCCAGTTCGTCGCACCCCTTGGCATCGCAGCCGCCGGAATACGAACCAGATGTTTGCACCAATGCGGCACTGATGACCAGCGTATGGCTATTGGCCTTTTTGATCGCTGCATAAGCCTGCTTGAGCAGCTCGGCATAGTTGGCGCCGTTTATCTGGCCCGTGGGCCAGTTCGCCTCGTAGTTTGGCTCACTCCACACTTCGATCGCGTCCACACCAAGCGCGGCCAAACGCCCCAAATACTGCGTCCACTCGGTGCGATAGCCCTCATCCATGACCCGGGTGCGGTCGCCGGTCGCCGTCACCAGCACCTTCATGCCTTTGGCCTTGGCCAGCGTGATGAAATCGGTGGGCATGGCAAACCCACGCACATCCGTTTTGGCCCAGGTCATGCCAGCGCCTTTCATCTGGGTCACGTGAGCCAGGTCATACACAACGCCGCCCAACTCAAAGCCGTCGGCGTGTACGCCCGCCGGCGTGACGCTCGCGGCAACTATATTTGCACTGCCTGCTACGGCTGGGCCGGCGGCGGCGCCTGACGTGGCTGTATCGCTGATGGTGGTCGTGGGGAGCGGGGCATCTTTCGAAATTTGCACCGGGACGCTGCTGATGACGATCTGCCGCCCACTTTCAAACACCGTGCTGAGCGTATAGTTGCCATCACCACCGGGCGCCTGAACCTGCATCTGCCCATCGGCATCCGTCAGGGGCAGGGTAAAGGGTGTGCCTGTGCCAAACGCCACCTTCAGTTTAGGTTGCGGGACAGGTGCATCCGCCAATTTGCCGTGCAAATAGCCATCGACAATCTGTTCAATACCCATGTCGTTGCCGTCGCTGAGCGCACCACGCAACGTGACCCCACGCACATTCAGGTGAGCGAGTTGGGCGAGCACCTGTTTGGTGCTGGCGGCCGTGCCCAGCCACACCGTCTGCTGAATACCACGGGCGTCGATGTAGCTATATGAGTAGCTGCTCGCAGTCACATCATATTTCGCCATGGCCGGCGAAGCGCCAGCGCGCCACTTGAGTTGCACTGGCGAGCCGGGCCGCACGAGAGAGGGGTTGGCACCCAGTGGCGCAAGACCGGCCAGCGCATCTTCCAAGCTTATAAGCGTCGTGCGGCCATTCGCATCCTGGCGCACGCTCAGGGTCGGCAGCACCAGTTGCAGCTTGAGCCCGTTCACCTGGCCCGTCGTCCAGCCGATGACGCCACCGAGGCGGTCGCTCAGCATCAAGGCCGGGTTAGCGGACAGATCAAGTTTGAGCTGTGTGACGGCGCCACCGATGCGGCGCAAATCATATCCGGGCATGGCAGGCGGGCCGCCGGCTGGGTCGAGGAGCGGCGCAGGCACCACCACGGTCAACGATTTATTCTGCTCGGCCAGCTTTCTGGCCAAGGCTTCGACGAAGGCAACGTAGTTCTGCGTCTGCTCGGGCACGACACCGCGATAATCGACTTCAAGCCCGTCATAGCCGGCATTGCTGACTGCCCTCGCAAGCTCGGTCACATGCGCTTCGCGCGCACTGGCGCTTTCAAGCATGGTGCGCAAAAGCGTGCGGTTTACTTCGCCATTTGCGCCCCAGTTACGCGTCACGGGCGTCACTTTGATGCTAGCACCAGGTGACGCCAGCATGCCCCCTTTGGCGATGGGGGTCACCTTGCCCATGTCGCCGAGATAGAACATCGGCACACTGAGTTCGGTCGCACCTTGCGGCAACGTGGCTTGGGGCGTGGGGTTGCTCAGCACATCGACACCCACCGTTGGGCGCACGGGTGCCTCTTTCATGAGCATCAAGCCAGTGGGGATACGGTCGGTGCTAGCGATGATCTCATGCGTCTTGGCGTCTACTTCACCGCCTAACCAGCGCCAGGCCCGTGTTTGACTGTCCCAGCCATACAGATCTGCGCTGCCAAACGCTTGCATGTCGATCTGTGGCGGCGCAGCCATACGCAAGGTAATGTTTTTGGGGTTAATGCTGCAGGATTTGACCGCGATGTAGTCTCCTACAGGGGTCAAATTCTGAGGGATGTTCGCCGAGGCAGTTTGAGCCTCCGCATTGTGCGCGGACGCGCCAAACTCTCCTGCCGACACCACGCTGAGTTTGACGCCAAAGCTGCCCACCAAATCGGTCGGCAAAACGTTTATTTTTAACCCGCCCGCCTCTATAGTCGTCTGATCCAGGCCAAACTCGCGGCAGCCGGTCTCACTGAGCAAATGGACGCCGAACAAGCCAGCCGTGGCGATGGCCACTGCACCCAGCACGGCCCCGGCAGCCTTCAACCAACCCGTCCGCGTTTGAGGGAGCAAAATCTGCGTCCGAGGCGTCTCGAGCGTCGGGCGCGGTGGCTTGCGGTGTTTTAACTTTCTTCCAGCCGCCAGGCGTGGAATACGGTCGATGACAGGCGTCTCTGCTAAGTCCGCTTCCGAACCGGCTACATCGGCGGTGCCGGCAGCCTGGCTTTCGGGTCTGGATTTACTCGCCCTGCTTGAATTTGAATCCCCGATCTGCGAAAGATCGTTCATGATAAGGTGCTACTCCGAGCGCGACTCACAAGACCGGCTGAACGATTGTGTGCCGGCTACAGCAGGGGTTGGTCTGCCGGTGCAAAGTGGGTCGAAGTGCGTCCATGAAGCGTTGTTGCCGTTCTTTCTGATGGGGCCTGCTTGGCATCCGATCCGTCGAGTCATGCAGAAATTGATTGTAGCATGAGGCCAGAATGAGACTACCAGCGATTCCTCTAAGCCTTCTAAGTGACGATAGTCTGGGCGCTTGACATCCCGATGGGCTACTGGTGAGCACTGCAGAACATCTGTTTCGCAACGCTCGGGCCCGGTGACCATATGGTTTACGGCGGTGAAACCGCTTCCGCTCAGATCACAGGAGCACGCGCCGGAAGGTCTCGGCGAAGAAGGCGGTGCCATCGGCTCGCAACCGCAGCGCCCCTTGCAGCATGCGGCCGTCGACCTTGGCCGGTTCTTTTACCTGCGTCACATGCTCGCGAATTGCGGCAATTTTCTTGTCGATAAAGGGCGTGATGTCCACGAGGGTATTCGGATATGCCGCACCAGCGAAGTAGATTTCCTTTGGCGCGTGCGGCTCAAAGCCGTCGGCCAACAGTTCAGGGAAGTACATCCGGTTGCCAGCAGCCGGGAAGACTGCATCACAGACCGCCATACCTACCATACGATGGTCGTTGTGATTCACGCGCACCGCACCGTAATGCAGGGTCAAGGGGTCGGTCGTGACAATCACATCCGGCTTGGCACGGCGAATCTCGCGGGCGATGTCACGCTGGGCGTCCAAGGCGTTGCGCAGCTCGCCATCGACATGCGACAGAAAGGTAACATCGTGCACACCCAAAACCAAGGCCGCGTTCCGCTGCTCATCGCGCCGAAGCGCGACCAGCTTGGCGGGCGTCATGTCGGGGTTGTCACTGCCCTTTTCGCCGCCGGTCACGATAACATAACGCACGTCGCAGCCTTCGCTGGCCCATTTGGCAACGGTGCCACCGCAGAAGAACTCGGGATCGTCGGGGTGCGCGATGATGACAAGGATTTTCATGGCAAGGAATATGGATATGGGTGAGGGGGACCGGGGGTTGGCGCTACTGAAGATACTGGCGACACACGGCGCAAAAAACCGCAAGCCCTTTAGGCCTGCAGCCGCACGATATGCACAAGCCAAGTCGCGCCCGAAACGACCGTTGGCAACACGATCACGATGCCCGTGAGACCGATACCCAGCTGCATGAGCCGGGGTGCGATTTGTAGATCGGAATCCGGACGAATTTTGGCATACCTGAGCTCGGCCAGCCAGCCAAGCGTGTAGGCCAAGTTCATCATCACTGGGCCAGCCACCAACGCCATTGGCCGAGTGGCATCGTCACCGGCATCACGACCGGAAGCGCTGACGAATACGAGGCAAAGCCCGAGGCAGACAATGCCGAGTGCGCCTGCAAACCGGTTATACGCCAGGCGGCGCGCCTCCCACCAGCCGATGATGGCCAGGCTCGAGCGATGTCCGGGTGGGACCGAGAAGCGATGCGCGAAGAGTGTGGTGAAAGCTTGCGCCACGCGAGCCTGCCTCTATCCATCAGCCGCAGACTGCCGTTATGTCGAAGTTACGGTGCTGGGCTATCGGTTGAATCGGCCGTTTTCGGATTGCGCGGCTCGGGCCTGGCGCGCTTTAGCAGCGGCTTGCGCTGCGCCCGGTTGGCGCCGGTGAGCGATGATTGGGCATCGGGCTTGGGCTCATCACTGGCACTACCCGACGCGCCGGGCTCATGCGCTTGCAAGGCCGGCTTGGCTGGCTTGGCGTATTGGCGGCGTGCGGCGCCGCGACTTGGTCGTGGGTCATCGCGGCGCTTGGGTTCGTTTGGCTTGGGTTCGTTTGGCTTAGGCTCGCCAGACTGGGCAGCCTGTTGGCGGCGTTCCTGGCGCTGTTCTTGGCGGCGCTCATCACGGCGCACCTGGCGCCGCGCACGCCGGTCAACCAACCCGGATCTGTCTGATGCTGGACGGTCAAGCGTGTGTTTTTGGCTTGGCTGCTCAGCGCTCGACTCGGCAGTGGGCACGTTGGCATCGATATATGC
>Ga0075021_10001741_pt1 | contig 11248 bp, 12 predicted proteins | sample ColStrG_CSR_2012_FD_72749 | JGI IMG/M metagenome (GOLD analysis project Ga0075021, IMG submission 72749) | Freshwater sediment microbial communities in response to fracking from Pennsylvania, USA - Cold Stream Run_MetaG_CSR_2012 | ecosystem: Environmental > Aquatic > Freshwater > Creek >... | reverse complement strand
GCCTGCAGGTTGGCTATCGCAGCCGCGTACGCCGCGGAACCGTTGGCGACCCCGTCGAACGTCACGACACCTTTCAGGTTGTCGGCGTTCGTCCCGAGGTCCGCGAGGTAATCGCCGGCGGCGATCGTGGCGAGGCCACCGCCGGCGGAGTGTCCGGACAGGATGAAGTTCTGCGGCAACGTGCCCTGGAAACCGGCGTGGCTCGCGCTGATGTTCAGCGCAGTTTCGCTGCCCAGGAACAATGAGGCCACGCCCTGCTGCATCTGCGGACTGTTCAGCGAGGCGCCGAACGGCAGCGGAATAAGCGAATTCACGGTGGGAGTGACCACGACGCTGTCAGTACTCCCCGCCAGCTGGATGCCCAGCGGCTGGTAGAACCAACCGATTGCGGCGAAGCCGTGCTGCAGATAGATGGTGCCGTTGGGCTGCATCGAACCGTTCGCCTGCGTCGGGAAGTACCACAGTGCGGGGGCTGGGTAGCTGATCTGGCCAAGCGGGATTCCCAGGATGGAGGCCTCACCAAGCGGAATCTGCACGAAGGAGAACCCGATTCTGACCCCGGTCACTCCGTCGATGCCCGGGCCGGTGAGGGCCACGGTGGTGGGGAAGTTCACCAACCCACCCAGGCCAATCGCTCTGGTTGCCGAATTGAACAGCGCCCCCAGCGTCGCAATATCGAGGCCCGCAGTCCCAGTCCAAGCCCCGGCGCCGTTAAGCAGTGGCAGCCCAAACAGCCCCTCGACGGGTGCAAGAAGGCTCTGGGCCTGTTGCTCCAGCGTCTGTAGCGGCGACACGTTGGCGGCCTCAGCGGCTGCGTAAGTCGCCGCAGCCGCGTTCAACGCTTGCGCAAACTCGCTGTGAAACAGTGTCGCCTGCGCGGTCAGCGTCTGAAACTCTTCGGCGTAACCGCCGAAAATGTTCGCGATGGCCGCTGATACCTCATCGCCCGCGGCCGCGACAACCCCCGTCGTCGACGATGCCGCCGCCGCGGTGGCCTCCCGAATCGCCTCGTGGAGCTCGGTCAAGTCTCCGGAAGCGACGGCCAAAGCCTCTGGTGCTGCGATCACATACGACGACATCTGCGAGCCCCCTCCCCGGTGGCGCGACAACCTCAGGACTGCTCGAAGGTTATACCCGCGTCAGATTGACGGGTCAGGAATTCGGCAAACGCGCCAATAGTCTGGTCGACGTCCTTCGATCGCGGAAGCAGGACACGCTTACGCTCCCACCCGAGCGTCGTGATGGCCCTCGATCGTCGGGATTCCGTCGCGGCGTGGCCGAAGCGAACCGATCGCCGGCGTTAGCGGGATGTGCAGTGCGTCGACCAGGCCGGGGGCGGCGTGACATACCCAGGGAATGGCGTTGATGGCGCGCATGCCGGTCGCGAGCAGGCCGTGGTCGGTGGAGTCCTCATCGGAGTGGAAGCCGGTTTCGAATTCGGCATCGAAGCTGGGTTCGCCTTCGATCATCACGCGCCACACGCCGTCGATGCCGCCGGCCCGGCTCTTCGGCCACTCCGGTGCTACGTCTTCAGCCATCCGGTCGACGTGCTCGATCGTGATCACTTCTTGGCCGTCGACCACGCCGATGCAGCGGAACCAGACGGCGGCGACGGTGCCGGGTTCGATCACCCCGGAAAGGGTTTCGAGTCGCCGCGGTGACGCTGCGAACTCGCACGTTTCGCGAATCTCCTCCAGTTCTACGCCGAGTGCTTCGGCGACCATGGTGACCGCCGCGCCCCAGCCGTACTTGATCACGCCGGGCATCATGATTCCGCCCTGATAGTCCATCGGCTGACCGAAACCGAACAACTCCCGCATTTCGTAGACGGTGTTGTCACGCGAGTAATCGGTGATTTCCAGACCTCGGATCGAGTAGATCCGATTCGACATCGACGCCATGGCGACGGCCAGCAGATCGCAACCGAAGCCCGGTTCGATGCCCGATGAATAGATCGAGCTGCGGCCCTTTATCGCCGAGTCGACGATGCGCTGCACGGTCGACGCCTTGATGGAACCTCGCGGATAGACCAGGCCCGGGACGGACGTGGTGACGATGTTCTTGCCCGACTCCAGAATGCGGCAGAAGTCGGTGATTGCCTCGCGAGGGCGGCTGGTCGCCGGCCCGGTGTAGATGATGCAATCCGCGTCGCCGGCCAGGATGGCTGCGTCGTCGCGGGTCGCCGCCACGCCCAACGGGTCGATGCCGGCAATGGTGCCGGCGTCCTTGCCGTCCTTGGATTCCGAGTGCACCCAGACGCCCACGAGTTCAAGGTTCGGGCGGTCCGCCACCGCACGGATGGCCAACCGCCCGACGCGTCCGGTCGCCCACACCACCACTTTGTACGGCTGCTCTGGGTGATCCAACGGATCTTGGTTCATCGTTGAGGCTCCTTCTCGTGGCGATGGCGATGGCGGTGGCGGTGGCGGTGACGGTGACCCCAAAGTTCAACACCGTTGAACCCACGAGGTCAATAGTGTTGACTGATCCGGCAGAGCACGGTTGCGTACCATCAAAGGCCTTGTCGCGACCGATGGTCATAGCAGGTGAGGAGGGTGCGGGCACCCATGGCCGGCCGTGACAAGCGCGCCGAATCGGCGTCACCTTCCGCTGCGCGCTCGGGGTCGACGTCCGCGCAGATTCTGCGCTGCGCCGTCAACCGCTTCTGGCGTGATGGCTATGCGTCGACATCCGTGCGGGGGATCGCTCAGGAGGTCGGTGTCGATCCCGCTCTGGTAATCCACTACTTCGGTTCGAAGGAAGAGCTATTTCTCAAAGCGCTCCCCGCGCAGGAGTTTTGGGAAGAAGTGCTGACCGGTCCTCTGGATACGTTAGGGCCGCGATTGGTCGAGTTTGTGCTCAGCCGTGCATCCGATCGCATGCTGGCGCTGCACACGACGTTGATCCGGGCCTCTGACAGGCCTGCCGTGCGCGCGCGGCTTTATGAGATCGTCGATGAAACGTTCATCGACAACTTGAAGGACCGGTTGCCCGGGCCGGATCCGGCGCTACGGGCCCGTCTGATTGCTGTGCAGGTGGGTGGCCTTTTGCAATCGCTGAGTATTTCTGATTGGGCACCCAGGGGCGACGATCATCCGGCGGTCATCGCTATCTACGGACAGGCCATCCAGGCCATGGTGGGCCGGCGCGATCAGGAACGCTTCGAGCCGCGTTAGCGCATTGATCCAGCGCCTGGACTGTGGCGGCTCGCGGCGGGAGGCGAGCGCTCTTGACGCAGTCAAGATCCGAAAACGAAACCGCAGGTAACGAGAAGTACTGAACTGGAACGAGACGTAACGAAACCGCAGTTCAGGATGCATTTTGCCTGGTAGAAGCTCGGTTTCGATTCCCGGCAGCTCCACTAGAAAGATGCTGGTCAGAGCGATAAGCTCTGGCCGGTTTTCGTTACTGTCAATGTCCGGGCGCTACGATCGGGCCCAATAGCTTTTCTCCGCGCCCGTCGACACGTGCATTTGACCCGTGACGCTACGGGGTAAGAATGAATAGATTCGCCGGGTCGCCGCCCTGCGTGAGGTTCTGGGTTCGTTGGCGAAACTCATCGCGCCGACTCGTCGAATGTGTCTCGACCGGCCGGTGACGGTCGCCAGATCTGGGCGCTCAGCGCTTGCCGAGCGAGTGCCGCGGCGAAGTCGGCGATCGTGTCGCACGCCGCGCCCGACAACGGGCCGAGGTTCCGTGCGCTGTTCGGTGACGACCACAGACCTCCGGCGACGCCCGCGGAATTGTTCATCGGCCACGGCTCGGTAAGTGTTTAGGTTCCCTGCAGTCGGGGTACGGGAACCTAACCGGGCGTGGGCTGGATCCGGCCATCGATTATGTCGTGATCAGCGACGAGGCGGCCATATCACCGCCGCGGTCATCAAGATTTAACGCGGAAAGCCCTTGTTAGGGATTGGATCTGCACGATTTCGAGCCTAAGCTCTTTGTGCGGTCGGGGAATTATTGGAAATTAATTATGGAACGACTAAGCGGACTTGATGCATTTTTTCTCTATTTGGAGACGCCGACGCAGCCACTGAACGTGTGCTGCATTTTGGAGTTGGATACCTCGACGATGCCGGGCGGCTATACCTATGGCCGGTTTTGCGCCGCGTTGGCGAAGCGCGTGAAAGCGCTTCCGGAATTTCGGATGAAGCTCGCCGATACCCAGCTCAACCCGGATCATCCGGTGTGGGTGGACGACGAGGCCTTCCAGCTGCGGCGCCACCTGCACCGTGTCGGTGTGCCGGCACCCGGAGGGCGCCGCGAACTGGCCGAGATCTATGGGTATATCGCGGGGCTGGCACTGGACCGCGACCAGCCGCTGTGGGAAATATGGGTAATCGAGGGCGGCGGCCGCGATGACGCACTGGCTGTGACGCTCAAGGTCCACCACTCCTTGGTCGACGGGGTTGCCGGCGCGAACCTGCTGGCCCAGCTATGCGGCCTGGTGCCCGATGCGCCACCACCGCAGCCTGTTCGTGGCGTGGGTAGCGGTAGTTCGCTGCAGATCGCCGCGAGCGGACTGAAGGGGTTTGCGTTCCGGCCGTTGCGGTTGGCCACTGTAGTGCCGGCCACGATGCTGACTCTAATGCAGACGCTGTTACGCGCGCGCGAGGGCCGAACCATGGCCGCACCGTTTTCCGCCCCACCGACCCGGTTCAACGCCCCCTTCAGCCGGCACCGCAATATCGCTTACACCCAGCTCGATATGCGGGACGTCAATAGGGTCAAGAACCGGTTCGGCGTGACCATTAATGACGTGGTGGTGTCTTTGTGCTCCGGGGTATTACGGCGGTTCCTGCTCGAGCGCGGCGAGTTGCCAGACACCCCACTGGTGGCCACCGTGCCGGTGTCGGTGCACGACAAGTCCGACCGTCCCGGACGCAACCAGACCACATTGATGTTCTGCCGGGTGGAGAGCCAAATCAGCGACCCCGCCGAACGTATTCGCACCATCGCCGCGGGAAACACCGCCGCAAAAGACCACACCGCGGCCATCGGACCCACCCTGCTGCACGACTGGTCCCAGTTCGGCGGCCCGTCGATGTTCGGCGCACTTATGCGGATCCTGCCGCGCATTCCGATAAGCCATAGCCCCGCCTACAACCTGATCCTGTCGAACGTGCACGGCCCGCAGACCCAGTTGTACTTCATGGGCTGCCAAGTCGACACGATGTATCCCCTCGGCCCGATCCTCGGCGGCGCGGGACTCAACATCACCGTCATGTCGCTCAACGGGGAACTGGGTATCGGCATCATCTCCTGCCCCGACCTGCTGCCGGACCTGTGGGACATCGCCGACGGGTTCTCCGACGCGCTCAAAGAGCTGCTGGAATGTAGCGATGAGCAGCCGGAGGGGTGACGATCCGGCGGGCGGATGCGTGAGCCGACAATTGGCCCGCTGATCGAACGGTCCCAGGCAGTAACGGCCCAGCCTCGGTCGAAGGTGCGACGGCCGCCGACACCCCTGCTGATGTCCGCACGTTATGCGTGTGCGAGACGATCCTGCGGCCTAGGCTGTCGGGGGCCGCAGGAGGGTGTCTGACAATGGAATCGAACCCGCTCGACCCCGTCGCCAGCGAACGGCTGTCACACGCTGGACAGGTCTTCACGTCTGACCTGTCGATCAATGAATTTCGCGCTGCTGCATCGGGCCGGATTCGAACCGATCGAACTCGTGATGGGCGTCTCGGTTTATCACGTGGGCTACCAGTTCACCGGCATCAGGCAACAATCGGAGCTGCCCGTGCTCACCGATGCGACCTACCGCGCGCGCTGGAATGCGATGTCGCGGATGCAGGCCGAGGCCGACTCGCTAGTGATGTATATCCAAAATAGTGAGGAACCCGAGTGCAGTTCGTCCAGATTCGCATTGCAATTTCGTTGGTGTGAACCCTCGGTGGCGAGGTCGTTTAGGAACTCACGATCGGTGTTCGCGCGTCGTGGTCTCGGGTAGCGTTTGTCCTGGTATCGGCGGCCTAAAGTTCAACAAGGGCGATTGGGGACGGTTATGAACGCCGGCGGGACGGGCATAGTGATCGGCTTCGGTGTTTTCGCGCTGCTGGTGGGTGCGATGGCCGGGTGTGGGGGCGACAGCTCGAAGTATGTCTGAGCGTGATCGCGACGAATCCGGCCGGCCCCGTAGCACCCGCCCGCGCGACGCTCTTGGCCGACCCCTTCCGCAAGGCAGCGAGGGCATTCCACGCATCCCCGATGACCTGGAGTTGTCGCCACTCGAAACCCTCGCCTATGCCCAGGACCTACTAGACCGGGGCCTGGCATTCAACGCGCACGAGGTGCTCGAGGCGGCATGGAAGAACGGCCCGGACGACGAGCGGATGTTGTGGCAAGGCCTGGCCCAGCTCGCGGTCGGCATCACCCATGTCCAGCGCGGCAATGTCACGGGTGCAATCAGCCTGCTTCGACGGGCGTCGAACCGTATTGCCCACAACGACCGTCCGGCGCCGTATGCGATCGACGCCGCCAGTTTGGTCAACTACGCAGATGCGCTGATCGACGACCTCGAGGCGGCCGCCGAGATCACACCCGCGCGCCTGCGGCCCCGTTTGGTTTCGTCCGACCCCAATGGCCCGTGACGGGGAATTCTCACGAAGCTGGCGGCAGCTGGAGCTGCTCCGGATGTGCCTGCGGTCAGGCCATCTCGGGTACACGTAGGTGCGCGATCGCCAATTCGAAATCGCGCTCGTCGAGCACCCCTGCGCCTGCTTCCTGGGTGGCCGCATCCCTGAGCCTGTCCAACTGGTCTCGGTTCCGCTGCATCGCGTCAACGCTGTCGTAGACCGCCGAGGACACGCCACGACCCGATGCTCTATCGACCATCAGGCTTGCACTGCAGAAGCCCTCGAGCTCCTCCAGTGCGGGCAGGACAGTCATCTTGAAGAGGTCGATGCCTCGGTCGATTTGGTCCGGGTCGAGCTTGACCCAGGTGGCTCGGACACAGGAGCCCTCACCCGAGCGGTGGTCACGGTGCAAGACAGCGATCTCCCATTCCTCGACCTGCGCGGTGCCACCGAGAATCTCCGCCAGCCGGTCGCGCACCGGCCGAACAGACTGCTCACTCGCGTGCATCGCCTCCTCCGACTGCCAGGCGCTGGTAGCGATGCAGCGTCCCGACGACCGGTCGACCATGAGGGACAAGCCGGTGGACCCCTCGATGCCCCCCAGCGCGGGCATCACGGCATCGCGGACATGCGCAATACCGGCGTCGATGGCCGAGGGCTGTGCCTGAATGGTGCTACTGCGGGCATACATGATCTGCCTCCTTTGTACGGGGCAGCGTCTCGACGGCGCTGCCGTCGACCTAATCGTCCTCCTTTAGGCTAAGTGCGGCAATGGGTTGCAACGATTCCCGGATCTTTTTCACTCGATTCAACAACTCAACCAGGGCGATCCCCGAGGATGAGGTCACGGCGTATGTTGCGACCCACTGGCGGGTCTAGTTGGTCATCGCCAAAATGTCCACGACCGGACTTAGGAAAGCCAGAACCTGCTGCAGCAGCAGCAGGCAAACTCGCTGGCGCGGTTCTCCGCCAGTCCAGACTTATAGAACGAGTTCGTCGGCGCAGTCATCGCCACCACGGCCTCCTCCGAGGACTTGTCCACGCAAATTCTGGATAACCCCGAGCTGAAACAGAGGCTATTGGGTGAACTGGTGCCGTTGATCTACAGCCGGTTGAAGCCGACGGTGTAGCAACTGGGGCGACGACCATTAGCCTTCGTCGATGTAGACAAAGCCGCGGTGCGGCCGAATGACCATGCTCATCAGCCGGTCGTACTCCGGGTCACCCGGCTTGAGTACCTCACCTGTTGGCAGCTTGCCCTTTGGCATCGCCAACGGGTGGTTCTGGGTCATCGCGTCGATCATTTCCCGCTATCGATTACGTCGAAAACCTTCACGGCCTGGCCAAACGGTTTGGAGGTGACGCCCAATTCGCCGAAAGGGTGGTTGAGTACGAAAACGAGATAGAGCAGCAAGCCGAGGAGGACGGCGACCGCGCTTGACAGGACCATATGACCACGGTTGCTGTGCAGGCGCAGAAACCCGGTGAGGGTTATCAGCACCACGGCGCCGAAGATCAGAGCGCACCACAACAGCGGAGGTATTCGTGGTTCGGCGGCGAGGAACCGAGTGTTGCGGTCGACGCCAACACCGTCAATTGGCCGAGGAACTCGCGGCTGATTCCGCTCGACGCGAGATTGGACTGCGCACTGCCAACGACTCGATACATCTCGGTGATCGCGCCTCGGGCTGCGTCGTTGCTGCCGCCGCTGTCTTGGGTGTTCCATTCCGGACCTTGCCCCGCGTCTGCGTACTTGCGCAATAGTCCGCGCAGCTGCGTCTGCTTTGGTTGCGGCATGGCGACGGTCTGTCCGTACATCGTGGTGAGCGTCGATGCCTCATGGGACGCATCCGCCTAGGCGGAGTGGAATTGCTCCCACGCAACGATAACGTTGAAACCCAGCAGAGCACCGTAAACAAGCCCAACAACGGTGATGAAGGGTGACAGTGTCGAATTATGTTCTGGCCCGGTCTGACTGAGCTTGCGATTCCCCAGTAGCACGCTGGCAACCGCTACGAGTACTGCTATCACGATGACTGCGGCCAACAGCAGCCATGCACCTACTGCCCCGATGCTGCCCATTGAGCAATCAGCATGCCAAACAACCGCGGACTTGCCGCACCCGATCGCGCCAAATTCCCTTAGCTTCAAAAAGCAAGCGCCTCTGCACTCGATGCGCAGGGGCGGCTGATGACTGCTCTTGACGCCGTCAAGACCCGAAAACGAAACCGCAGGTAACGAGCGGGACCGAACGGGAACGAGACGTAACGAAACGGCAGTTCAGAATGCATTTTGCCTGGTAGCTGCTCGGTTTCGATTCCCGGCAGCTCCACAACAGAATATGCGGTTTGTTAGCAGGCAGAGCACATTTTCGCCCTGGCCTGCTGCGTTTGTGGGGCATTCCCGCCCACCATGGCCGCCACCTCATCAGGTGGGACGCCGCTGAAGGTGTGGCGCAACGCCTCTCGGGTGTAGGGAGCGGTCCCCTCCATGTGCGGGTAGTCGCTTCCCCACATGATCCGGTCGACGCCGATTCCGTGGCGCTCGGCACATTCAACGGGTCGCATGAAGCTGGCGCCGACGTAACACTGGCGGGCCCAGTACTCGCTGGGCTTGAGGGTCAGCGAGCCGGCGGTGGGCCCGGCGAAGCAGGCGATCGCCGAGTTCGCTCGCCCGTAACGGGCCGCCGCGACGTCGAGCGATTCGAGGGTTGCCGGTATCCACCCGGCGCCCTGCTCGGTGAAGACAAGCGTGAGGCCCCGATGGCGATCCAGTGCGCCACTGAAAATCAGGTGCCACAGCGCCAGATGGGCAAACCAGTGTGTTTCGTATACCCATACGGCAAAGGAGCTACCCCGCCCGTCGATCGGGCTCGGTCCGGCGTGTCAAACCGGCGACAGACCGCGAAACGGCCATCGTCCAGCCGATTCCCCGCCAACACAAGGCGATCCGGAGGGCCTGGCCGGGTGCTCGGCTGGCACTAATTTCGTCGAAGTCGGGGCACATCAGGAATTTTGTCGAAACCCGGCCGACCCTTTTGGCTTCCAGTACGGTTTGGAACTACTCATCTCGGGTGGACGGTCGGGAGAACCGATGAGCATCAATCCGTTCGACGACGACAACCGCAGCAACGCAGCCTGTGGCCGACCTTCGCCGATGTTCCAGCGGGCTGGCGGGTGGTCTACGGCGAAGCGGACCGCGCCGCGTGTGTGGACTACATCGAGCAGAATTGGACCTACATACGGCCGAAGAGTCTGCGCGCGAGGCTGGCAGCGGGCCGGGCTTCTGAGATGTAAACGTGTGCGGGTTGGTTGGTCGGATGGAACTTGATGACTGTGCGCTGCCGCTGACGCGCGGACAGCTAGACATATGGCTCGCGCACGAAACGGGTCACCCCGGTACGCAGTGGCAGCTTGGGCTCTTCGCGAGAATCGAGGGCACGATCGAACGTGCTGCCCTTGAGCGGGCGATGCGCCTCGTGGTGCGAGAGGCCGAACCAGCCAGGGCCGCCATCTTCGAGATGGATGGCCAGGTTTTCCAAAGGGCGATCGATTACCCGGATGTCGAGCTGGCCTTCCACGACCTGAGCTCCTCGCGCCATCCCGCGCAGGAAGCCCGCGGGATAGCAGCATCGATCCAACGCACGCCAATGCCATTCACTGGCCCGCTCTTTAAATTTGCATTGTTTCAAACATGGGACGATGAATTCTACCTGTTCGCGTGCGGCCACCACATAGTCATAGACGGAATTGGTATTGCGCTTGTTGGCAATCGGCTTGCAACTGTCTACTCTGCGATTGTTTCTGGCGCACCCATCCCTCCTACTTTCTTCGGCTCGTTGCAGGACTTAATTCGCTGCGAGTTAGAATACGAAGCGTCCAATGATTATCTGGAAGATCAGGCCTATTGGACCAGAAACCTTCCATCGGAAAGCGGACCGTACTATCGGGTGCCCGAATCCGCCGGCGAGCATGATCCGCATAAACCTTCGGCGCCGGTTCGATTGGACCCTGTGGTCCTGCACCAAGTTCAAGAGTTATCCCAAGCGTGGAAGATGCCTCAATCATCGGTCGTCACCGCGGCGTCTGCACTTTTGGTGCATGGGTGGTGCGCTGAGGGGTCAGAGGTGGTGCTTGACTTCCCGGTCAGCAGGCGAGTACGGCCGGAGTCAAAGAGGTTTCCCGGGATGGTTGCCGGGGTGGTGCCGCTGGTGTTGAGGGTTTCGCCGGGATCTTCGGTTGCCGGTTTTTGTGAGCATGTTGACGCGCAAATACGGAAAGCATTGCAACATCAGAGATTTCCGGTGCACGCCCTTGAGCGCAAAGCTCGCCTCGGCGGCCCTGGGCAGCCAGCCGATAGGGTGAGCGTTAATTTCATGCCGTCCAAAATTACTCTCGACTTCGCTGGTCTCGAGGGGACGGGGTCATATGCCAATCCTGGCGTCGTGGGCGGCTTTGGGTTGGTCTTCATTGGCGCCGGTGACCAACTCGTACTCGGCACGGTGGGCGCCGGGCAGCCATTTTCGAATTTCGACCCCTCCGATCTAGCGACACGACTGGAGCGGGTGTTGGTGGCGATGACCGCCGATCCGCGGCGGTCGTTGTCGTCGGTGGATCTGCTGGATGGGGCTGAGCAGGCCCGCTTGGATGGGTGGGGTAATCGGG
>Ga0075021_10001740_pt1 | contig 11253 bp, 12 predicted proteins | sample ColStrG_CSR_2012_FD_72749 | JGI IMG/M metagenome (GOLD analysis project Ga0075021, IMG submission 72749) | Freshwater sediment microbial communities in response to fracking from Pennsylvania, USA - Cold Stream Run_MetaG_CSR_2012 | ecosystem: Environmental > Aquatic > Freshwater > Creek >... | reverse complement strand
GCCATGAAGCCCTTGCTGACGGTGCCGGTGAACAGGCCCGTGTTCATGATCACGAGGCGGCCCACCTGCTCGGCGTGCTCGACCGCCCAGCGCAGGCCGATCGGCCCGCCCCAGTCCTGCACGACGACCGTGACGTCCTCCAGCTCGAGCTGCTCGAGGTGGCGCGTGACGAACTCGACGTGGCGCTCGTAGGTGTACCAGGCCTGGTCGGTCGGCTTGTCCGAGCGGCCGAAGCCGACCAGGTCGGGGCAGACGACGCGATGACCCGTGTCAACGAGTCCGTCGAGCATGCGCCGGTAGAGATAGCTCCAGTCGGGCTCGCCGTGGAAGCACAGCACGGTCGGACCGTCGCCCTCGTCGATGTGGTGCAGGCGCACTTCGTCGACCTCGACGTAGTTGGGGGCGTAGGGGTATCCGGGCAGGTCCTCGAAGCGCTCGTCAGGGGTGCGAAAGACGTTCATCGTCAAGCCCTCTTCCTCTCGTCGGTTGTCCCGCCATGCGCCGCGAGCATGACGCGCATTATGTGGATTGCGTGATCGATCTGCGGCCTGTCGCCGATCGCGAACGTGGCCCACTCGAGCGCGACGCCCACCTCGACGAGCACGTCGAGCTCATCGTCGAGCGCCCGCGCCTGCTCGGCCGGGCGGCTCTCGGCGATCACATCGGCGAGCGCTTCCCGCAGCGTGCGTCTGACCACGCCGGCTTCTCCGAGCAGCAGCCGCAGCGCCAGCTGCGGCTCGCGCGCGACGAACGCGCGCACCGGCTCGAGCGTCACGGTGACCTCCATGAAGCGCCGGACGAAGTCGAGCACGCGCTCGTCGCCCTCGCCGCGCGTCTCGGCCCTGGTCGCGGCGATGAACTCGCGCGCGATCGCGTCGATCACCTGCTCGAGCAGGCGCTCTCGTGAGCCGAACCAGCGATAGATCGTGGCCTGCGAGATGTCGAGCTGGGCCGCGATCGCCGCCATCTCCACGCGCTCGCCGGCAAGGAACGCGGCGCGCGCCAGCTCGAGCCCGTCGCCGCGGCGCGGCCGGCGGATCACCGGCGCCACGGAGCGCTCGCGCCCCGCGCGGCGCTCTTCGACGGCGTCCAACGATGTGCTGCCTCGCACTGCGTCCCCCGATCGGGCTCGGCTGGATTCGGCCGGCAGGCCTGACACGGGTGTCGGGATCAGACAGCCCGTGATGTTCGCAGGCTAGCACCGTTCTTTAGGAAACTCGAGAACAATTCAAACACGAGAGATTTGACATATCTCTCATTCGCGGCTATGGTCAGACCGCCGCGGCGATCGGGCCACAACACGGCCTCAGCCGCTGGGGCACCGGTGCGCGCAGGGACGGAGACAGCGCGAAATCGCAGACACGGCCGACGGGCCAAAGGGGAGAGACAGAATGGCGAGCGCCGAGCGGGACATCAAGAACGTCGAACTGGCCGAGCGCGCGCTGTGGAGCGAGGGGCCGCCGTATGAGGTGTTCAAGGAGATGCGCGGCGGTTGCCCGGTGCATTGGACGGAGAAGTTCGAGCAGTACCCCGAGGAGGCCGGCTTCTGGTCGGTGACGACCGCCGATGACGTGCACGAGGTCAGCCGCGACTGGCAGACGTATTCCTCGGAGCTCGGCGGGATCACGGCGTTCGCCGAGATCTTTCCGCTGGAGCTGGCGCGCGGCATGTTCATCGGCATGGACCCGCCCAAGCACGACCGCATCAAGGCGCTGTTCCAGCGCGGCTTCACGCCGAAGCGGATCGCCGAGCACGAGGAACGCATCCGGGTCATCGTCAACGACGTGCTCGACGGGCTCGCCGGGCGCGAGACATGCGACCTCGTGGCCGACGTCGCGCAGCCGGTCGTCTCGCGGGTGATCGGCAGCTTCATGGGTCTGGCGCCGGAGGAAGACGCGATCTGGGCGCGCATCATCAACTCGACGCTCGCCCCCGACGATCCCGACCTCGCCCCCGGAGGCGTCGAGGAAGTCCTCGAGAAGGACATACCGGAGATCTTCGAGCGCTGCAAAGCGCTGATCGCCGAGCGCCGCGAGAATCCGACCGACGACCTGACGAGCGTGCTCGTGCACGCCGAGGTCGATGGCGGCAAGCTCGAGGAAATCGACATCGTGATGGGCTTCTTCCTGCTGATGGCCGCCGGCAACGACTCGACCAAGGCGACGTTCTGCAGCGGCATGCGCGCGCTGATGGGGACTCCCGAGCAGCAGCGCGAGCTCGTGGCCGACCCGTCGCTGGTCCCCGGCGCGGTCGAGGAGGCGTTGCGGATGTTTCCTGCGTTCGCGCACTTCCGCCGCACGGCGACGTGCGACACGGAGCTTCACGGCCAGAAGATCAAGCAGGGCGAGAAGGTCGTGATGTGGTACGTGTCCTCCAACCGCGACGAGACGCGATACGAGGACCCCGACCGCTTCGACGTCCACCGCAACCCCGAGCACCAGGCGTTCGGCGCCGGCGGCAGGCACTTCTGCCTCGGCACGGCACTGGCGCGCCTGGAGTTGAAGATCATGATCGAGGAGACGCTGAGGCGATACCCCGAGATCGCGATCGACGGCCGGGCCGTGGCCGCCGAGGCGATGTTCGTCAACCAGCTGAAGACGCTGCCGGTGCGCCTGGAGCCAGCAGGCGCCTGAGCCCCGCCACGCGCCGTTGCGACGGCCCACGTGCGATCGTTGCTCGGTGCTCACCGACCTCGTTCTCCGCGCCGCGCCGATCCGCGACGTCGCCGATCGCGCCGCGCGGGTCGAGGCTCTCGGCTTCGACGCGGTTGGCGTGACGGAGACGAACGGCAACCCGTTCCTCGCCGCGGCGCAGGCGGCGCAGGCGACGACGCGGGTTCGCGTGATGAGCGCGATCGCGCTCGCGTTCCCCCGCTCGCCGATGGACGTCGCCTACACGGCCTGGGATCTGCAATCCCTCTCCGGCGGCCGCTTCGCGCTCGGGCTCGGCTCGCAGGTCCGCGCACACGTCGAGCGCCGCTACGGCGTCCCGTGGTCGCATCCCGCGCCGCGAATGCGCGAGTACGTGGCCGCGCTCGCCGCGATCTGGGACGCGTGGGAGTCAGGTGGCGAGCTGGACTTCCGCGGAGAGTTCTATACGCACACGCTGATGCCGCCGAACTTCCGCGCGCCGCCGATGCGCCATCGGCGGCCGCCGGTGCTGCTCGCGGCCGTGCGTGAGCGAATGACGGAGGTCGCCGGAGAAGTCGCCGACGGCTTCCTCGGCCATGCGTTCTGCAGCCGGGAGGTCCTGCGCGAGGTGACGCTCCCCGCACTCGAGCGCGGGCTCGAACGAGCGGGTCGCTCGCGCGAGGATCTGGAGGTCACGGCGTCGGTGTTCGTCGCCGTCTCCGACGAGGAGTGGGAGGCCTGCCGCCGCCGCGTCGCCTTCTACGGCTCGACGCGCGGCTACCGGCACGTGCTCGAGCACCATCGGCTCGGCTCGCTCCATGAGGCGCTCTACCAGCTGTCTCGCAACGATGGCTGGACGGCGATGCCGGCGCTCGTCGACGACGACGTGCTCGCCCTGTTCGTCGTGCGAGGCGACGATCCCGTCGCGGTCGCCGAAGCGGTGCGTGAGCGTGCCGGCGGTGTGGCCGACCGCGTCGGTCTCGTGACCGAGACGACCGATCCGGCGTTGCTCGCGCCCGTCGCCGCCGCGCTCTAGCGCGCCGGGCTCTCGCCCGGGCGCCCTCGTCAGTGAAGCGCGATCGCGCTCAGTCGCCGCCGTACCCGACGGGGACTCGAAGCGCCGCACGATCGACCTGCTCGCGCGCGGGCGCGCTCGCGGGCGGCTGCGCGTCCGTGATCGGACGGGGGACGATCCGCGGACGGCTGACCCACCGGATCTCGGGACGCTCGTCGCGCTCGCGCTCGGCTTCGCGCTGCTGCAGCCACTCGGTGTACGGGTCCACGGGCCTGGCGCGCTCGCTCAACGCCAACGGTTCGTGGCGACTCACATTCGGCTGGCTGCCACCATATGTGAATGGCTGGATGGTCCCGGAGGATGTCGCGTACTGCTTCGGTGACTCGTCTTTAGGTGAATGGCTGTAGGTCTGACGCGTTTGCACGATGACCGTCTCCTGACTCGGGATGGCTGGCTCTTCGGTGTAGGCAGGTCGAATTCACGCCCCACAGCGGCGTCTCGGTTCCGTCGAATGTGGCCGGCGATGCTTCCGTTCACTTCCGCCGGGGAGGGAATGATGCACCTCGTCAAGGGGTGACGCGCCGAGCTTGGACGAACGCACTAGAAAATCGTCACCGCGGCCGACGCGGCGTCGGCTGAAACGGTCGCGCGGCGTGCCCGAATCGGGCAATATCGGTCGTGCGTGCGGCCCGGCGGTTCGAGGCGCGCTCCCCGGCGCCTGCACGTGAAAGGCGTGTTGCGCTGCTTGACAGCAACCGGCCTGTCACCGAGGGTGCGCGAATGCGAGGGACGGACGCCGGTCCTGTTCTCGACTCGACGGGGGTTGCGAGGCCTGTGGCCTTGGCCACCGTTTTCTCGCCGAGCGACGACGCCCAGTGGGTCGCCGCGCCCCAGCGGCGCAGGCGCGGGCCCGGCCGGCGCCGGCGTGCGCACGAGCTGCCCTCGCTCGAATGCGCCAACGTGCAGACGATGCTGTCGCTGCTGGAGGAGTTCAACGTCGTCGCCTACGCCGCGCCGCGGCAAACCGACAGGGCACTCGCGACGGTTCTGTTCACCGACATCGTCGCCTCGACCGCGCACGCCGCGGCGCTCGGCGACGGTGCATGGAAGCAGGTGCTCGACCACCACGACGACATCGCGCGCAGCGCAGTCGCGGCCTGCGGCGGTCAGCTCGTGAAGGGGACCGGGGACGGCATCCTGGCGACGTTCGACGTGCCCGCGCGCGCGCTCGACTGCGCGAAAGCGCTCCGCGCGGCGCTCGCGCACGGCGGCATCGCGATCCGCGCCGGCATACACAGCGGCGAAGTCGAGTTGCGCGACGGCGACGTGTCGGGCATCGGCGTGAACATCGCGGCGCGCGTTGCCGCGCTCGCCGGTGCCGGTGAGCTGCTCGTCTCGCGCACCGTCACCGACCTCGTTGCCGGGGCGGGCTACGTGTTCGCCAGCCGCGGGCGCCACAGTCTGAAGGGCGTGCCCGGCCACTGGGAGCTGCTGACGCTGCGTTGAGCGGTGAAGCCCGCCGGTGGCGCCGCCGCTACGGGATCGCTTCGTATTCCTTTTCGGCCTTCAGCGCTTTGCCACCGAAGATCGACGCGTACTGGGCGTTCGCGTTGTTTTCTTTGCCGCCGCCGACCCAGGACGAACCGCGCGAGGCGCGGTTCTGAGCGCCGCCGCTGACCGACGCGACGAAGCCCGCTTCGTTGAGCTGTCCGCCGCTCACCGACGAGTCGAATCCGTTCGCCAGATTCCGCTGCCCGCCGCCGGCCCACGCAGCTTCGCCGCTGGCGACGTTCTCGAAGCCGCCCGTGACCGACGAGAAGGGCCCGCTGATCGTGTTCGCGTCGCCCGCGAGAACGCCGCCGAAGCTGGTGAACGTCTGCTGTTCGCCGAGGATCAGATCGTGCGAGCCGGTCTGCGCATGTTTGCCGGAGTTCTCGTCGTAGCCGATGATGATGTTGCCCGCGCCGTTGACCGCACCGGCGGTCGTGCCGGAACCGGACACGACCTGCAGGTTGACGCCGGTGAGCCCGATCGTCGGTTTGCCGCCGACGCCGCTTTCGCTGTAGCTCATGTGCGGCAGGATCTTGTTCAGGGTTTCGAGGCCGCCGGCACCTGGAAGCTCCAGGGCCACGTAGGTCAGCGTTTTCGTGTCTTTGCATGTGCCCGCTTCGCCCGCGATCACCGGTTTGCCGGCCTTGTCGGGTATGCAGATCGTGGCGGTGGATTCCGCCGCCGCGTCGCCGGCCGTCAACATCAGTGCCGCGAGCAGTGCGGCCCATCCGAGCGTCAATGCCCTCATCAGTAGCTCCGATCCGTTGGTGTCGCGTCACGCCGCACGGGCGCTCGCGGTGCGCCCCGCCAACGGCGGTCGCCCACGATCGGCGGGCGCCCTTCCCGCGTGGGAGGCTACGCCCGCAATGCCCGTGCGATGCGAGCTCGGGGAGCGCGCTGGACGGATGTACGTCGGGCGGGCGGAGCGTCGGCGTGGTCCCAGCGCGACGTAGACTGCTGCGCGATGCGACGGGGCCCCGCGCTCATCCCGATGCCGGGCCGCGCCCCGTGAGCGCCGTCTTCGCTCTCTGCGCGGCGTTCTCCAACGCGCTGTACGTGACGACGCAGCATGTGGCGAGTACCTCGGGAAGCGTCGCGCGGGCGTCCGGGCTGAGACTCGTCGGGCGCCTCCTCCGCAGTCCCCTGTGGCTGTTCGGCTGGGCGGCGGGACTCGGCGCGTTCGTGTTCCAGGCGGCCGCCCTCGAGCACGGTCAGCTGTCGATCGTGCAGGCGCTGCTCGTGACCGAGCTCGTCTTCGGTCTGTTGCTACGGAGGGTCTGGCTCGGCCAGGCGATCCGTGCGGCTGCGTGGGGCGCCGCGGCGCTGACGTGCGCCGGTCTGGGCCTATTCGTCGCCGTCGATCAGCCGCGCGGCGGCATCGTGACACCGAGCGCGCACTCGTGGGTGGCTGCGCTGGCGACGTTCGGCGGCGCAGCCGTCGTGATGACGCTCGCGGCGCGCCGGGGCTCGCCGGTGCGGCGGGCTGCTCTGTACGCGTCGGCGGCCGCGATCGTGTGGGCGCTCGTTGCGACGTTCATCAAAGCCGCCACCGACACGCTCGCCGAATCGGGGGTCGCCGCCGTGTTCACGCACTGGCCCGTGTACGCATTGGCCGTCGGTGGCGCCGCGGGGGTCGTGCTCGTTCAGGCAGCGCTGCACGTGGGGCCGCTCAGCGTCTCGCAGCCGCTGCTCGTGATCGTCGATCCGTCGGTCAGCGTCGTTCTCAGCGTGTGGCTGTTTCACGAGCGCTACACGCGCGACGCGACGACGACCATCGGCAGCCTGTTCGCATTCACAGCAATGTGCGTGGGCGTCGTCGCGTTGACGCGCTCGGCGCCCGCGACGATGCAGCCGCTCCCGCAGGACTCTCCGGCGGCGTGAGCGGGCGAGTGTGCGAGCGCGTCGGCTCGAGCCGGCGCCGCGCTCGGCGCTCGCTGGTCAGGCTCGCCCGCGGCTCAGCAGCTGCGCGAGGAGATCGACGCGGGCTTGGACGTAGTCGCGCAGCCGATCGCAGTCGGCGCTGCTCGCGTCGGCCGCGAACGGCGGGCTGACGTCGAACTGCGCCGCCTCCTCGGTATGACCGGCCCTGCCGAGCGCGGCGCCGAGGCCGCTCGCCCAGCTCGCGACCGATCCGGTGAGCTCGACGAGCGACATGCGCGCCGCAAACCGATCGAGGCCGTGCTGCTCGACGGCGAGCTTGCGCCGCAGCCGCGCGATCGCCTCGACGGCCAGCGAACCCCAGGCCCTTTCCTGCTCGATCCAGGCGGTGAACCGCGGCGCGGGTGGAGGGATCGGCGATGAGGCCACTGGAAGAGGCTGACCGATGAGCGTGCTTCGCGGCCCAGTATCGCCGATCGCACGGGGCGGGCTGAGGGACAGCCTTTCGGAGCCGGCGGGCTGCGCTTTGTAGTCTGGCGCGATGACTCGTCGGTCGTTTTCCAGGGCGGGCGTCGCCGGCGCACTCGCAACCGGCGCCGTCGCGCTCGCCGGGTGCGCAGGGGCCGAACCGGGCGCGGCGAAGTTCGTGCGCGAACACGCCGCCTCGCTGGCGCCGGCAGCAGCCGCCGTGCGGCGCGCCGAGGCGCAGGCGGCGGGCCTGCACGCACCGCTGCGCGGCGCGCAGAAGGCCTCGTTGGAGCACGCGGCAGCGCTCGCTCGCCGTAGCGTCGTCGGTGTGAGCGAGTGGAGCGTGGCCGAAAAAGGCCAGGAAGAAAACCTCGAACAGGCCGAGCGCGAAGTAACCGAAGGCGCGGCGCGCCTGGTCACGGCGATGTCCGCCCTGCAGGTCTATGGCGCAACTCCGAGCCCGGCATCGCTTGCGCGCTACAGCAGCGAACGCGCGCGCGGGCGTGAACAGTGGAATCAGGGGATCGGTCAGCTGTGGTATCTCGCGCACCGAGCGGACCCGCCGACGATCTAGCCGACGGCCCTCGCGTCCGCGTCCGGAGGGCCGCGCGGGCAGGAGCTCGCGGGACGCGCGCGCGGCGCCGGTCGGCCGCTGCGCTGCCCTATGATCGCCTCCCCGGCCGATCGGAGGAACATGTCAGAGGATCAGGATTGGCGGCTGAAGGCCGCGCTCGAGACGCAGGACATGCGTCGCGTGCTGGATGACGTGCTTGCCGCCGTACGGGCCCCGCAGGTCGTCGAGGAGACCGGCGAGACGTTGCCGCACGACGTCGCCGTCACCCACGATGGAAACGTGCTGTTCGTGTACGCCGCCTCGCGGGAGTCGCTGGCGACGGCTCGCCGCGCGATCGAGGCGGTCCTGCGCCGCGGCGCGGTCGGCTCGAGCATCTACGTCAGCCACTGGGACGACGCCGTCGATCAGTGGGTGCAGGTCGAGCCGCCGCCGAGCGAGGAGCAGTTGCGCGCGGCGGAGGCGGCCGAGCGCGACGCCGACGCCGTCGAATCGCGCACGCTGATCGTGAGCGCCGGCAAGTGGGTCCGCGCCGAACTCGAGCAGTCGATGCGCGAATGGGCCGACAGGCTCGAGCTCGAGTGCGAGATCATCGAGCACAGGCATCTCCTCACGACGCAGGTGGCGTTCACGGTCACCGGGCCGAAACGCCGAATCGACGAGTTCGCGGCGGGCCTGCGCGCGCAGGAGATGGCGACGCTCCGCACCGAGCGCGCCGTGATGGTCAGCCCGCTCTGAGGCTCCACGATGCTCGGGTCTCGTGTAGCGTGACGCGCACATGGCCGACGCTCCGAAACCGCTCACCGGACGCTGCCTTTGCGGCGGCGTGACCTACAGCGCGGACGCCGAGCCGATCATCCAGGCCGTCTGCCACTGCGCGGACTGCCAGCGGCAGACGGGCAACCCGTTCTCCGTGCTCGTCGTGGTGCCGCGCGCGGCGTTCGAGGTCGAGGGGGACACGCTGGCGACGTTCGCGACGATCGGCGAGGATCACGGCGAAGAGACGCAGCGGAGCTTCTGCTCGGCGTGCGGCTCACCGATCTTCAGCATCGCCGCCGTCGCGCCCGAACTCGCGTTCATCAAGGCCGGCTCGCTCGACGACTCGTCATGGCTCGAGCCCGCCGTGGAGGCGTGGACGAGCTCGGCGCAGCCGTGGTCGCCGCGCTTTGAGCAGGCTGCGCAGCTCGAGCGCGGGCCCGAGTAGCGTCACCCGCCTGCGGCTGCGGCGTCGGCTCGGGCGAGCAGTCGCCGATCGATCCGACGGCAGCGCCTGTCCACGCGCCTGACCGTGGTGCGGCGATCACTCGACGGGCGGCGCGCAGGAGTATGGTCACTGCTGCCGCTGGGCACATCTCACACACTCTTCGCAAAAGGGGATCGCCGATGAGCACGCAGACGACCATCGACAGCGCCGAGCTCTTCATCGGAGGTGAGTGGATCCCACCTGAGGGCAGCGGCCGCATATCGGTGCTCGCCGCGAGCACCGAGGAGGTCGTCGGCTCGGTCCCGGACGGGACGAACGCCGATATCGACGTCGCGGTGCGAGCTGCGCGCTCGGCGTTCGACGACCCGAGCGGCTGGTCGTCGTGGTCGAGCGAGGATCGCGCGCAGGCGCTCGAGCGACTCGCCGGGGCGCTCGCAAGCCGCGGCGAGCAGATCGCACAACGCGTGTCGCTTCAGAACGGCATGCCGATTTCGTTCGCGCTGCAGGTCGAAGCGGCCTTTCCGGCCCTGCTCGCTCAGTACTACGCGGGGCTGATCCGGCAGACCGCGCTGCAGGAAGACCGCGCCGGGCTGCTCGGCGGGACGATCCACGTGGTGCGCAAGCCCGTCGGTGTCGTCGGAGCGATCGTGCCGTGGAACTACCCGCAGACGCTCGCGATGTTCAAGCTCGCGCCGCTGCTCGCCGCGGGTTGCACGGTCGTGATGAAGCCGAGCCCCGAGACGGTGCTCGACAGCCTGCTGCTCGCCGAGGCGATCATCGAGGCGGGGCTGCCGCCCGGCGTCGTGAACCTCGTGCCCGCCGGCCGCGAGGTCGGCGCCTACCTCGTCGAACACCCCGGGGTTGACAAGGTCGCGTTCACCGGGTCGACGGCGGCCGGACGCACGATCGCGCGACGCTGTGGCGAGCTGCTGCGCCCGGTCACATTGGAGCTCGGCGGCAAGTCGGCCGCGATCGTGCTCGACGATGCCGACCTCGCCGGCAGCACCGAAGCGCTGTTCGCTGCGACGATGGCGAACAACGGCCAGACGTGCAACATCGGAACCAGGGTGCTCGCGCCGCGCGCGCGCTATGACGAGGTGCTCGAAGTCTTCAGCGGCCTCGCGAACGCGCTCGTCGTCGGCGACTCGCTCGACCCGGCCACACAGGTCGGTCCGGTGGCGAGCGCTCGGCAGCGTGAGCGCATCGAGGGCTACATCGCGAAGGGCCGGGCCGACGGTGGACGGATTGTCGCGGGCGGCGGCCGCCCGCCGGAGCAGGAGCGCGGCTGGTTCGTGCAGCCGACGATCTTCGCCGACGTCGACAACAGCGACACGATCGCACGCGAGGAGATCTTCGGGCCGGTGCTCGCAGTGATCCCCTACGACGGCGTCGAGGAGGCCGTAGCGATTGCCAACGACTCGGAATTCGGCCTCGGCGGCAGCGTTTGGAGCCGCGACACCGAGCGCGCGCAGGATGTGGCGCGGCGCGTGCAGACCGGCAGCATCGGCATCAACCACTACATGCTGGACCCCGCCGCCCCGTTCGGCGGCGTGAAGGCGAGCGGTATCGGGCGCGAGCTCGGCCCGGAGGGCCTCTCCGCCTACCTGCAGCTGCAATCGATCTACGAGGCGCCGGAGCCCCCGCCGGCCGACTGAGGCAGGACGCTCGCCGCTGATCGACGCCGACGTCGGCTCCCCGCTTCGACCTGAGCGGGAGGGCCGGCCCGGTGCCGGCTTCGACAGGTGTGCCGCGCGCGGGGCGCGAGTTGCTCCACCGGTCGAATGCCATGGCCGACGACGCACGACAGAATTGAGATCGAGTCCGGGTCCGCCGGACCGCTGCCGGTTGGGCGGTTCTGCGCGTCGCCGGTGTGTGCCACCGTGGAGGAGGAGGGTGCCGATGTGCAGATTTGCCGCCTATCTCGGTGAGCCCGTGC
>Ga0075021_10001739_pt1 | contig 11253 bp, 12 predicted proteins | sample ColStrG_CSR_2012_FD_72749 | JGI IMG/M metagenome (GOLD analysis project Ga0075021, IMG submission 72749) | Freshwater sediment microbial communities in response to fracking from Pennsylvania, USA - Cold Stream Run_MetaG_CSR_2012 | ecosystem: Environmental > Aquatic > Freshwater > Creek >... | reverse complement strand
CCCCCGCCACGAGGCCGCGCTCGGTGCTTTCCCCGGGTCAGATTGCGGCCCTGCTCGCTCGGCGTGCACGCTCACCACTGGGTTGGCCCAAAGCGCGGACCCTGTCCCCGAGGGCCATGATCACGGCTAGCACGCGTAGGATCGCCAGGGAGTCCCAACCCTGAATGGTCTTCACTCTAGTGGCCCTCGCATCCGGTCGACCGCCCTTCTGGCGTTACCTACTCGTCGTGGGACAGTCGTCTCTCGCGATCGAGGGGGTCGCTTTGAAGGCCGGCGTCCCGAGGTCGCGGATCGACCCAGTGGCCCCACCGGGTCCAAGATCACAGATTGACGTGAACACCTAGTAGACCACGTCGCATCCGGCCCCTGTGGCCACTGAGACCAACATTGCGTCAGGGTTCTCCCTGAGCCCCGCGACGTCGTGAAGTGGCGCGTCGCGAGCCCTCGGGCAAGAGCGACACGGCCTCCCATGCCTCAAACCCCCGGAGGTAGGTGTCTGGGCTGATTGTTGAGATTCACGCGGGTTGACCTGATAGCTCAGCCGGCGGGTCACCGGGCAGCAGTCAGCGCGGGGTCGCGCTGAGTTCCACGATGATCATCTCGAGGGCACGGGCCGCTCTCGGGGCGGTCCAGGATGACGGTGATCTGCTCCCCAGGCCCATTCGCCAGTCGGCGAGGGTGTCGATCTCGTGGTTCCGCTGCGTATTTGAACAAGGTTCTCGATCCGCCAGCGGGCCCACGCCAGCACAGCAACGACACGTCGGTGGCCGACAGGTCGCTGGTCAGGACCCGCAGGATCGGGGTGTTGTTCTCAAACAATGTCCACGTTCCGGGCGGCGCCGTAGCCGTGATCTTCACCATCTCATGGGCGAGCAGCACCGCGATCCGCCGCCCGTCGCAAACGGTCCAGGACCGTCGAGGGGCTAGTGTCGCCGGGGCCAGTGAGGCGCGCCGGTACATGACCGTGTGGGCGCCGGCGGCGCAGTTCGCGGTGAACGCGCTCGGGTAGGCGCCACCGCGGTCGAGGCCAGGCTGGACCTTGGCGTCCGGGCCTGGGACCAGGCGCAGCTTGGGTGAGCACGGCTGTTAGGGGCGAGCTCAGCCCGGATGGTTCCCCGCTACCGAACACCACCGCGCGGCCGTGCGCGTCAACAAGCGCGGTGTCGTCTCGTCCGGGCCCGACGTGGCGGCCATAGGTGTTCCACCGTTGTCAACCGGATGGGCTCCCGGGTAGGGGCACGAAGTGCTCATCGATGAAGTAGCCCGTGTCGAATGTTCCGCCCGGATCGTCACCCAGTTCCACGAGACTCGGGACATGTTCGCTACCCCCGCTGCCGCATGGATTCGGCCCCTTACTCCGACGCCAATCTTAGACGAGAACGAGCAGTAACCAGCTGCAGACGCCAAAGTCGCCGTCGACAACTGGCATACTAGTGCTGTGAGCACCAAGACGCTCGTCGTGAGCGAAGGCTTCGAGGGTCACCGTCTAGTGTACGTGCGCCTTATAGCGGGCGGACTTCTCGATGCTGGGCAGCAGGTAGCGGTCAGTATGACCCGCGAGGGTATTGAGTCGGAGGACTTCACTTACCATCTAAGTGACATCGCGGGATCCATTCGGGTAATCCCTCTCCCGGCCGGGCGCCTTAGCTGGAAGAGGCTTCGGCGCCTCGCCGATGCCGAGGGATGCACCCGCATCGTGCTCCCCGATGGGGATCGCTGGGCGATGAAACTGAGTGTCCGTTGGCCCCGCTCATGCCAGCCGCCGGTAACCGTTCTCGTGACACAGGACCCCGATTGGAGCACGGATCCTTCTCGGGCTCGTCGGGCCCGGCTGAAGCTGAAGAGCCTTCTACTCGCCCTCGGTGAGCACCAAAGCGGCGTGAGTCTTGTATTTCTCGGAGCCCCAGGCCGAACCAAACAGCACCGAAAACGAGTTGCTCCGGATCCGGTTATCTTTGGAGCGGGGCATCTTGACCCTTTCGAGCTCAGGGAAGAGATGGGCATGGACCAGAAGCGCTACTGGTTCCTTGTTGCCGGAGGCATCTCCGCTCGAAAGAACCTACCCTTGGTCGTCGCCGCACTAATGCGTTTGTCGGTACCCGATCTAGGTCTTCTCGTCGCTGGACCCGTCGATCCAGCAGTTCGATTAGAAATCGACCCCCTGCTTGATCAGGCGAAACGATGGGGCTTGGCCGTGATTTTGAATGACCGAGTCCACAGTGATCATGAGATCAACTGTGCGGTACAGGCTACGGATGCCGTCGTCGTTGCCTATAGCACGGATTCACCCAACTCAATGACAGCCAAGGGGGTGCGCGCAGGCCGTGCCGTCGTCGTAGCGGGGTCTCCTGTTCTCTGCGACTGGGCGCGCGATCTTGGCATACAACTTCTGGGCTCCCTCACGCTAAACAGTCTCGCCAACCTGCTCGAAAGTGCAGTGGGGTCACCGCCACCTCCACCCGACCTCAGATTGGGGTCCGAAGGGTTCGTGCGAGAATTTATTTGATCCGACATTCCATAACTCTACCCGACCACCTCACAGAGTTCTGGCACTTCAAACGGATGAGCGAGTTGGGGTGGGTTCCCTCAGCGTCAAAGCAGACCGGAGTCGAGGTGCGCGTGCCCATCAGGGTTGGGAGCAGTTGGGCGTTCTGGCAGGCCGCCGGGCTCGCGGTCATAGTCGGATTTGTGACCGGAATCATCGCTAGCCCACTGACGACGGTTCTGGTGTTGGGCGCCGTGGCCACACTGGCCTTGCTGACCAACCCACTGGGCCGCGCGCTGCTGTACGTCGTTGGCGGCCTAATCGTGCTGAACTCCGACTCCGGAATCACCCCTGCGAAGCTTACCTATCTTGCCGTTGTGGTGGTGGCGGTCGGGGTCGCAATGCACCGACTTCATCAGGCGCGCTCCGAACCTTGGCTGCAACCATTCCGGCCGCTCCTGCATGCCGTCTGGCTACTATTTGTGCTCATCGGCGTGGCCGCGCTAGTCGGCAGCCGCGCCACAGCATCACCCCAAGGCATCGCCCGCGACGCGGTCACCTACCTGCTCATCGCCGGGGCGGCGCCAGTCGCCCTCGATGCCTCCTCGGGCATTTCTCCACGCGGGGCACGCAGACTGACTGTGCTGTTCGGTGTGCTGGGAGCCGCCGGCTTCGCCGTTGCCCTGCTCCACGGGCGAGGGGTTTCCGCGCTGGGCGTGGATCGGATTCTTCTACCCACGTTCGTCCTACCGGTTCTGGGATTGTGTGTCGCGGCCTCGCTCGCACTTGCTCTGCGTCAATTTCGATGGCTGCCCGCCGTTATTGTTATCCCAGCGCTCACCCTGGTGACCGGCACACGTACGGATTTGGTAGTAGTCGTCAGCCTTGTAGCGACCTTTGGATCAAGACATAAGATACGCGCATCCATAGTCAGCGGCGGAATGATCCTTCTTGGTGTCGTCACCGCTGTGGTATTGGCCGTTCCTTTGCTCGTGGTGTTCACTAGCACGGACCCTTACTTTCTCACCGACCGGTTCAAGCTTCTGCAACAGTTCCTCTCTGGGGCGGCGGACCCGTCCTATCTGCAGCGCGCTTTCGCCTACCGCTTCACCCGTCAACTGTTCGATGGCAGCCCTGTGTTCGGCGTCGGTCTGGGACACCTATTTCCCGATCCGCAGACCGGACAGATCGGAACTTCGTACTACTTGGACTCACCCCTGCTGTTTCTCGCCAAATTTGGTCTATTCGGACTCGCGCTTGGAGTGCTCGTGATTGTCGGATTCATCCGCAGCTTCATTGCCGTGCGAGACGCCTACGGCTGGGACGTGACGGGCACGGCGGCTAGGGCGTTCGGATGGACGATGCTGGCATTACTGCCATTCGGAGCCCCGACAGAAGAAAAGGGATTCGCGCTAGCCGTACTTCTGCTCGTTCTCATGTTTGGGGCTCGGGCCCGAGCCGGGCAACTGCTTGAAGCTGGCGGTCGGATCGCAGTCTCCGAACGTGACGCGGGTCCGTAGCCATTACACTTGGGCGCAGCCCGATCCTCTTCGCGCATTGGGTTATCGCCTGCGGCATTTGCTCGATCGAATTCACTGTTGTCAGGGACTGTGCCGTTGCAAAGCGCCGGACTTCAGGCGCCGGAGTAAAGTCGGCTCAGATCTCCGGTGGCAGTTGACTGGCTGGCCCTGTCAGCAAGGCTTTCTCGTTGGCGTGTCTCCTCGGAAGTCTCTTGAGATATGGTATCTTCGGGCCGTGGGTCAGGGCGAGTTTGCGAAGCTAAGGGAGCTGGGCGTGTTGTGTCTGGTCCGCCGCGACGGGCGGGTGCTGGTTACCCACGGCCGGACCTTGCTGAACCGCCTCGACGGGGATGACCCGGCGATGCGGAATCTCACGATCGTAGCGTTAACCGATGCAGGGCGGCGTGTCGATGACGTGACCCGGGCTTTCGGGTTGACCGCGAAGCACGCGTGGATGCCGTGGGGGGTCGCCCGTCGAGGGGGTTCGGCGAGTTTGGGGCGCCGGCCGCGCCGGCGCCCCAAACTGTCGGACCGCCAGGTCGCGCGGGCGTGGGCAGGGGAGGGGTGGACTCAGCAGTCGATCGCTGACCGGCTCGGGGTGGCCCATCGGTGAGCAGCGAGCCGCTGGCCCGCCTTGGTCCTGCCCCGGAGCAGCAGGCCTTGTCAACGCCCGCCCCACAGACCGCTGAAGACAGTGCCGACGAAACGGCCGGCGTGGCGGTGGGTGAGCCCGGTAGCCGCTTGGCCGGTAGTCACTGGGCGCAGGCGGGAGTCTGTGTTGGTGGCGGTTACACGTGCGGTTCGGGTCACGGCCGCGGTCACCGCTTCGGCCCGGATCGGTTCTAGCGCCTTTGCGTGCCGCAATGCAGGCGCAACATTGCTGCACCCCTACCTGGATCGGGTCGGGATGGCTTGAGGACATCGCAGCCGCGGTCGTGGCCACCTCGGTGATCGACTGGTCCCGTCCTTCCCAGCATGGCGCGGCAGCGGAGCTGTCGGCGGCCCCTGCCGACGGCAGCGGCAGTCACCTCTCTGAGCGGCGTCGTCCGGGGTACTGGTTATGGGCCCCTGCTCGCTGCCATGCTGACCGCGGCACCCGAAACCGTGGCCGTGGCCTGGGCTGTCATGGCGGTTAGGGCGGTCGTGGAACTCGGCCTGCAGCGACCCGACCCCGGCGACAACGCAACCCCTGACGACGAGGCCCTGGAGTCGGCCCTCCAGACTGCAGTGGTCCCACCGGCCCGTCCGGGTTGGCTAAGTTGGGTACGAGCGGCAGGGACTACTACGAGTGGGAGTTCTCAGTGGGTGTGGGTGCAGGCCGAATCGAGAGACAGCTCGCGGACGAGAACCGCAGGAGAGTCGCATGAGTAGCGGAACTACCAATGCCATCGTACTCATCACGGGCGGGACTGGGTCTTTCGGCTCGACGATGACCCGACGGCTGCTTTTGCAGGATGTCGCTGAGGTGCGCATCCTGAGCCGGGACGAAGCCAAACAGGACGACTTGCGGAGGTCCCTCAGCGACCCACGAGCACGCTTCTATGTCGGCGATGTGCGCGATAGGGCGAGCGTCGCCGACGCATCGCGCGGAGTCGACCTGGTTTTCCATGCGGCCGCACTGAAACAGGTGCCATCTTGCGAGTTCTTCCCATCGCAGGCTGTTCTCACAAACGTCATTGGTAGCGCCAACGTGATCGAGGCTGCAGCAGCGGCCGGGGCGCGCTCCGTCGTTTGCCTGAGCACAGACAAGGCTGTCTATCCCATTAACGCAATGGGTATGACTAAGGCACTAATGGAGAAGACCGCGCAGGCCTTCGCCCGCAACAACCCGGGTTCACGAACCACCGTCTCTGTCGTGCGCTACGGGAACGTGATGTGGTCCCGGGGCTCCGTGATTCCGCTCTTTGTCGAGCAGATCAAGGCAAGACGTCCCCTGACGCTCACCGACCCCAACATGACCCGCTTCCTGATGTCGCTGGCCGAGTCCGTCGATCTCGTGGAGTACGCCTTCGCCCATGCGACTCCTGGCGACCTGTTCGTCCGCAAAGCGCATGCATCGACCGTTCAAGACCTCGCCATGGCCCTGGCCGGAGTCTTCCAGGTCGAGCCCGACATCAGAGTCATCGGAACCCGACATGGCGAGAAGCTGTACGAGACCCTTCTAAGCCGTGAGGAGATGGCTAAGGCCGAGGACAGGGGTGACTACTTCCGGGTCCCCCTCGACGACCGCTCGCTTGACTACGGGCTCTACTTCGATCAGGGCGACAGCCGCCAGGCTGAGCTCGAGGATTACACCTCCCACAACACCCAACGCATGGATGTTTCCGGAGTGGCACGATTGCTGCAGACGCTGCCTGAGGTCAAGCAAGCAACCGGGGCGGTGGTTACGTGAAAATCGCCGTGACTGGGGCCGACGGGTTTCTTGGCTGGCATGCGCGATGTGCTCTCAAAGCCCGGGCGGCCGATGAGGTGGTCACCATCAGTAGGCAAGTCATGATCGATGAACGAAGCCTGTCCATCAGGCTGGAAGGCGTCGATGCCGTGCTTCACCTAGCCGGCACAAACAGAGCTGATCCGGCGGCACTCCGCAAAGAGAACCTCTCCGCCGCTGAGCGGCTAACAACTTCTCTCGACCTGGCTGGGGAACGACCTGTCGTCGTTTACGCGAACTCAATCCAGTGTGGGAACGGCACCCCGTTTGGCGACGGCAAGCAAGCAGCGGCCGAGCACCTCGATTCTTGGGGCCGGGCGAGCGGAGCCGCCGTCGTGGACGTTCGCCTGCCCAATCTCTTCGGTGAACATGGCCGACCGCACTATAACTCCGTGGTGGCTACCTTCTGCCACCAGCTAGCCCAAGGGCAAGAACCCTCAATTCAAGAGGACCGCGAGATCCCTCTGCTGCACGTACAAGATGCCGTCGATACAATGCTTACAGCTGCCGAAGAGAGGCGGCCAGGCACCGTAACCCCCCTAGGGCAATTAATCAAGGTATCTGCACTGCTAGCCCGGCTGCGCGGATTTCGAGACCTCTACGCCACCGGCGACGTTCCTGACATTACGGATACACTTGACCTCTCGCTCTTCAACACTTACCGGTCCTTCTGTTTCCCAAATCATTTCCCAATCCAGCCACCCCTACGCGAGGATCCCAGAGGAAGCCTCTTCGAATGCGTACGAGGCTACGGCAGCCAGGCACAGGTGTTCTGCTCATCTACATACCCCGGACTCACACGCGGGCAGCACTTCCATCTGCGAAAGGTCGAAAGGTTCGTGGTTCTCCGTGGGGCGGCGGTAATCGCGTTGCGGCGGCTTTTCGATAACAAAGTGATTCGTTTCCAAGTCACCGGCGAGTACCCTTCCATTGTCGACATGCCGACAATGTGGGCGCACTCGATCACCAACGTCGGCAATGGGGAGCTGATGACCCTATTCTGGGCCAATAGAATCTTGGATCCGCGAAGCCCAGACACTTTCCCCGAGCGAGTCGAGATCGAGGAGAGTGCGACGTGAAAGTAATGACCGTAGTCGGCACCCGGCCAGAGGTTATCCGACTGTCCAGGGTGACGGCGCTGCTTGACGAGAGCGTGGAGCACGTGCTGGTTCATACCGGACAGAACTGGGATTACCAGCTTAACGGGATATTCTTCGACGAGATGGGAATACGCCCACCAGATCATGCCTTGAATGTTGATACGTCAAGCCTCGGAGCAGTTCTCGGCGACACACTCCGCAAGACCGAGGAAGTGCTCAGGCTCGAGAGGCCGGACGCTTTTCTCGTCCTTGGGGATACCAATAGTTCCATTTCTGCCCTCGTGGCAAGAAGGATGCACGTACCTGTCTACCATATGGAAGCAGGCAATCGTTGTTTCGACCACAATGTGCCAGAGGAAACAAACCGCAGATTCGTGGATCATATCGCGGATTTCAATCTTGTCTATACCGAGCATGCGCGTCGAAACCTCTTGGCCGAGGGCATCCATCCACGCCAGATCATGCTGACCGGATCGCCACTTCGTGAAGTTCTCGACTTCTATAGATCAGAGATCGACCGCTCGCAAGTCCTCACCAGACTTGGTCTAGACGTTGGCAAGTATTTCTTAGTGAGCGCACATCGGGAGGAGAATGTCGATTCTCCCACGCGGCTCACTTCCTTAGTCGAAGGCCTTGCTGCCGTCAAAGAGGCCTGGAGATTGCCAATTCTCGTTTCCACCCACCCAAGGACAAAGATTCGACTCGAGCAGTTGGGTAGTAGTGTTGATTTGTCAGGGATTAGCTTTCATGAACCGTTTGGGTTCTTCGACTACAACAGTCTACAGATGCACGCGCGCTGCGTCCTGTCTGATAGCGGATCCATTAGCGAGGAGGCATCTATCCTTGGGTTCCCCGCAATAACGCTAAGAAACTCAATCGAGCGACCTGAAGCCCTTGAGTTCGGCACCATCATGTTGGCATCGTTCGCCCCTGAAGTACTGTTAGATGCTATCCGTGAGATCACCCGTGTCTCGCGGAGCTCGACGAACTCGATTCCGGTGGAGTACGAGATTGCGGATACATCGCGTCGAGTCGTGCGGTTCATTGGCTCAACAGTGCCTGTTGCGGATATCTGGCTCGGGCTGAGGTCCTGAGTAGCCCACTATCGGTACGCATCTGCCGCCCCGATCACCGCCTCCACCGTCGCCCGCGGGAACGCCCGCGCCAACATCCTGCCGAGATCCGGTCCCGAAGCTATCCCCTTACCCAACAGACCTACGCGCATGAAGCCATGACTTGATGGTATTGCTGCCAGCCCCCACCGTGTAGCCTAATGGGGTGTCACTCTCTTACAGGCAGGGTGGTTCGCGCATGACATCGGCTGACGGCAATCGCAAATTAGAGGCAGCGCGACCGCAGGGTGGCGAGAATGTGCGGAATCGTAGCGATAGTCGGTGATGGGCACGCGGCACTCGGTCATCGCCGCGGTGAGGCGCTGGACCTCTTGACCCATCGTGGACCAGACGATCGGGGGTCGTGGGCGGACCGCTATGCCTGGCTTGGAACCCGACGATTGTCGATAATCGATTTGAGCCTGGGCGGGCATCAGCCGATGGTTCATGATCCAAGCGGCGTCGTGGTCACCTTCAACGGCGAGATCTACAACTACCTCGAGTTGCGCGCCGAACTCGAAGCTGCCGGACACATCTTCCGAACGCGGTCAGACACCGAGGTGCTCCTCGCCGCCTATCTTAATTGGGGGGCCGACTGTCTCGGTCGGCTGAACGGGATGTGGGGATTTCTAATCTGGGATCCGCGCCATCAGCGCGCGTTCTTCTCGAGGGATCGACTCGGAATCAAGCCGTTCTACTTCGCGCTGGTTGATGGGGGACTGAGTGTCGCGTCTGAACCAAAAGCCCTTCTCGCTCTCCATCCGGCTCTGCGCCGGGTCGACGAAGCGACACTCTATGGGTTCCTCGCAGAGGGAAGGCTCTACGCGGGTAACGGCAGCTTCTACGACCAGATCGAAGTGCTCCCAGCTGGGCACTGGGGGACTTACGTTCCGGGCGCTTCTGCGCCGGACATTCGGGCATACTGGGAGCCCCCGGCTCCGATAGAATCCGACCCTGACTACCGTGACGCAGCAGACGCGTTCGGCAAACTGCTTACAGACTCGGTCAGGCTCCGCATGAGAAGCGACGTAGCCATCGGATTTACCCTTTCTGGAGGACTCGACTCATCGGCGATCCTCCAAGCCGGTCAGGCCACGCAGTCATCCCGCACGCGGCGACTTCGTGCATTCACGTCTGTGTACCCGACCTCACCAGGAGCCAGGATAGTCGACGAGCGGCATTGGGCGAATCAAGTCGCTGCTAAGTATGACCAGGTCGAACTGGAGGAGGTGCCGGCGGATCTTGGTGACTGGTTAAGCGTGCTTCAGCGGATCGTCTGGCACATGGATGGTCCGGGCTATTCACCTGCGGTCTTCCCTCTATGGAAGATCATGGAGAGGGCACGGGAGGCGCGAGTGCCGGTGCTTCTAGAGGGACAAGGCGCCGACGAGCTACTCGGTGGCTACGCACAGCACGCCGCGGTGGCGCTCTGGGAATCGCTGTCAAGTGGCAGACTACCCGCCTTCGCGCGAGACTTCACCTCCTACTCGCGAACGTTCTCCACAAAAGCACTCACGCTGTACTTGATCCGGGAGCGAGCCAGTTTCGCGACGCGCGCATACCGTCGGAGAGTAGGTGCACTAGGCACACTGGAGCCGAACTTTGTTCGGCAATTCAAGACTGAGTCTACGACAAAGCCAGCAACAACGGTCAACGATCGACTGGAGGCGGACCTGACCCGCGATATCCTTCCGGGACTGTTGCACTACGGCGATGCCATCAGCATGGCTCATTCCATCGAAAGCCGCCTGCCATTTCTTGACTATCGTGTCGTCGAGTTTGTGTCCGCCATGCCGGCGGGGTTCAAAGTCGGAAATGGTGAAACCAAACGAATTCTTCGAGATCACCTCCGGTCGGTTGGTCTTCAAGTCATCGCTGATCGTCCTGACAAACTGGGCTATCCCACTCCTACGTACTCTTGGCTAGCCGACAACCGCGGAGCTGTCCTTAATTCCTTGCTCGTCGCGCCTGGTGCAGAGATTCACACCTACTGCCGTCCAAAGCAGATTGAAAGGTTGATCGACTACCACGTTTCCGGCCGCAGTGGGGCGGGCAATCACCTCTACCGGCTTCTTACGACCGAACTTTGGCTTCGAACCTGCATCGCCCAGAGGACGACGGGCACCACGTGAATTATCGGCTTGTACGACTTGCCGGGCCCCCCGGTGGCGTGTGGTGGTCACGTAGGGCTCCGTGTGCGGTTGCAGACGTCGTGGAATGTCTTCGAGTGGTTGGCAGTGCAGATGGCGAAGGAACCGCCACATCAACCGTCGGCCGAGACTCAGCCCTCCGGACGTAGTCACGGGCGGACTGTTGAGATTCAAGCGACGCTGACCTGGTAGGTCAGGGGCGTCGGTCTCGGGCAGATTCGATAGTGTGACGTTGAGGTCCTCGGCGAGAACTGGAGGGCGAGGGCGACGCGGCGGCGTCGGGGCCGTTAAGGGTGATGGTAATGGTCATGTAGTGGACGTGGCCACCTTGGATTTTCAGGTGGCGCAGGATCGCCCGGTGCTCGTTCGGCTCGGCGAGGTAGGCGCTTACGTGTTCGGCGAGCCAGGCGTACGTGTTCGGTGGCGAGCCAGGCTTCGGCGTGGAGGCCAGTAGC
>Ga0075021_10001738_pt1 | contig 11259 bp, 10 predicted proteins | sample ColStrG_CSR_2012_FD_72749 | JGI IMG/M metagenome (GOLD analysis project Ga0075021, IMG submission 72749) | Freshwater sediment microbial communities in response to fracking from Pennsylvania, USA - Cold Stream Run_MetaG_CSR_2012 | ecosystem: Environmental > Aquatic > Freshwater > Creek >... | reverse complement strand
GGTCCGGGAACAGCAACAAATCTATCGGCTGCATCGAAGCCCACCCTTGCAAAAAACGCAAGGATGGGGCACCCTCAGTTGGAATGGCGCACACAAATCTCAAAGGTGGGCCACCCGCCAGCTTATGGGATAGGCACGGGAATTACTGACGAGTCCGCCGTCGGAGCAGCCAGCGCAGGTGCAGGTTTGGGTCTTACGCTTGCAGATGCGGCCTTAGAGGGTGGCAAGGTGATACCCGTCCTCGGCAATTTTCTCTCGGCAGGCATAGGACTATACGACGGTTATCAATTGGCGAAGACGATTCAAAAATGCTGGTAGGAAAGTTCAAAGGCCTAGTAGTTCATCCCTGGTGAAATACCGATGTTTGATTACGAATCACCAAAGCCGAAAGAACCTGTCGACTACACAGGCCTAAAACTTGCTGCTTTGGTGGCACCGGTATTCTTTCTCGTTACTTTCTTGTATAACGCCGATGCAGGCCTGGCCGCTTATATGGTGGTGGGCGTGATGATCTTCGCCATCAAAATCCGCTGGCATTTAAGGAAACACATCTGGTTCTGGGCAATCATTGCTGTTATCTTGGCGCTCCACGTCCCATTAGTGTTTATGGTTCGATGGCCGCAAGGACACGCGCCTACGATTTTTTACGCAATGCCGATCGGGATCGCGGACTTTCTGGTCATCTCGGGGGCTTTGAAGTTCGCAGAACAACTCCTCTCGAAAAATTCTTCTTCCAATGATGAACTGGGAAGCTGAGGTCTGTGTCCGACGGAATAAACCAGGGACAGACGGAACCTTCCCCATTCGTTCTTCGCTCTTCCCGTCAAGTCTACTTTAGTAGACTTTGACGTACACGAAAGTAGACGTATGTTCCCATAGGAACATTTTGGTCAGGCTCGGCGCACGGGCCGCGTTTTCTATCTCGTTCGCCAGGACGCGCGGGCTAGATTCAGGATGAAGAAAAGGTGGCCGGAAACTTCCGGCCACCTTTTGTTGGTTCGTGTTCGTTCGAGTTGCTAATAGCTGTTGCTACTGGCCGTCCTACTGAACGATCAGCGTTAGGTTGGTGAGGTGGGTCGGGGTACCGGTGCCGGTGCCTGTTGCGGTGATGACGACGGTGTAGGTGCCGGCTGGGGAGCCTGCGGAGCGGTGGTCATCGCATCCGCCAAGGCTGAGCAGTACCGGCAGCACCAGCGCTCCTAGCACGGCGCCCATGCGGCGGCGCTTTTTGTTGCCAGCAAGCATCATGCCGAACACTCCGAGCCCGCTCAAACCCGCCCAGAGCGGGGCGTTCCCCGCCGGAGAGTCTGGACGGCCCGGCTGTGTGGAGGAAATGGTCCGGCCCTGCGCCGTGGTGATGGTGAGGGCGGTGGAAAATGGAGTGACGCCATTGGCGGTAATCGAGGCCGGACTAAACGAGCACGCCGCCCCCGCGGGCAAACCGCTGCACGCGAAGGTGATGGTGCCGCTATAGCCGCTGCTGCCGCTCACGCCGAGATTGAACGTGGCCGGAGAACCGGCAGTGACCGTTGCATTGGGAGTGTCGGGCGTCACCGTAAAGTTCGGCAGAGTTCCGGCACCGCTGGCGTTGAGCAGGACGGTGGCCCCGATAAAATCGTCGCCGGCGGTGACGACATCCATCGCACCGTCGCCATTGACGTCAGCCAGAGCCAGGCCAAAGGCATAGCCTCCAGAAGGGTACTCCACGGGGCTGGACAGGCCTTCGCCGTTGCCGAGCAGGACGGAAACGGTGCCGAACTGCGAATTGGTGACAATCACATCGGCCAATCCGTCCGCGTTGATGTCAAAAATCTTGACGTAGGAGGGATAGGGCAGATCAATGCTGGGGTTCTGCAAAGTGGTAGAGAACGGAATTGGCGATTGGAACGTGCCATCGCCATTACCAATAGCTACGACGACGCCCGTGGGGGTTGAGCCGTCGTCCAGCGTGAAGGCCAGGTCCGCCTTGCCGTCCCCGTTTAGATCGCCCACCGCTACCGAGTAAAGCCAATTGAAACCGGCCGCTACATCGGACTCCGCATTAAAGGTGCCGGAGTTGTCGGCCTTGCCCAGAAGCAGGGCGATGCCGTTGCTGGGGCTGGCGTTGAGGGGCACGATCAGGTCCAGATAGCCGTCGCCGTTGACGTCGGCGGCGGTCAGGTCGTCCGCGGATTGCGAAACCGGATAGTTTGCGGGAGCGGAGAAGTGACCGCTACCGTCCCCGAGCAGCACGCCAACATCGTTGGATGCACGGTTAAACACCGCCAGGTCTATGTGGCCGTCGTGGGTAAAGTCCCCGGCGACAATTCCTTTGGGTGAGGCTTCGGACGTATCGGTGGGGTACGTGGTCGAACCGAGTGTGAAGGTACCATCGCCAACGCCCGTGAAAATGGAGACGGTGCCAAGATTTGAGTCTGCGGCCGCGATGTCCGGATGTCCGTCGCCGTTGAAGTCGGCCACAACAACACTCTCGAGACGCCCGCCGCTTCCATAGTTGACGCCGGGATGCAGGCTACCGTCCGCCCGCCCGAGAAACACGGTAATGCCGATCGTGGTATCGCAGCAATTGCCCATCACGAAATCGGGGATGCCGTCGCCGTTGAAGTCGCCGGTGGCCAGAGTAATGCCAGAGGCGTTGCCGGCGGCATAGTAGTTGAAGGCGGAATGGAAAGTGCCGTCGCCGTATCCCTTGAGAAAGACGTAGCTGAACTCGTCATCGCTGACAACCACGTCGGCCAGGCCGTCCCCATTAAAGTCGGTCACAATTGCGGGAGTGCTAGGGTATCCACCGACGGCGTACCCGACGGTGGGGACGGTGACCGTACCGTCGCCAAGCCCCAGCAGGATGGTGACATCGGAACCGTTGTTGTTGGTGACAGTGATGTCGGCCTTGCCGTCGCCGTTCACGTCGGCGATGGTCGCCGCCTCGGGAAGGACGTCGGCGTTGCTGCTTCCAGGAGCCGAGGCCGCGGCATAGTAAACGCCGGTTTGAAATGTTCCGTCGCCGTTGTTCACGTAGACGGTGACGTTTTCGTCGTCGCAGTTGCTGCTAACGATCTCGGCTTTGCCGTCGCCGGTGAGGTCCCCCGCCGCCAGAGAACATGTGTCATAGGCAGCGTTGGGCGTAACCAGACTCGAGCCGATTTGCTGAAAACCGTTGGACGATTGCAAATAAACGTCCACCCGTTCCGTGGTGTAATTCAATCCGGCAAAATCAACCTTGCCGTCGCCGTTGAAGTCGGCAAACACCAGACCATCGGGAGCGAATCCTGCCAGCGCCGTGGAAGTGCCGTTCAGGAACGTGCCGTCGCCATTGCCCAAGATGGACCAAACCAGGCCGGGGCTGGCGGTGTCCACAGCCAGGAGGTCGAGTTTGCCGTCGCCGTTCAGGTCGGTAAGGATTCCGCCCTGCAGACTGCTGGATGAAATATTGAAAGTGCCACCCTGCACGGCGTGGGCGAACATGCCGTCGCCATTCGAGTCGCTGATCCAAACGTCAAAGGTGGAGGAAGATGCGGAATGAATTTGAATCACGTCGGCTTTGCCGTCGCCGTTGAGGTCACCGACCAGGATTGGGTCACTGTTTGCAAGCGTGGTTAGCAGCGGCGCCTGGAACGTGCCGTCGCCGTTCCCGAGCGCCACCGAAATGGAATACACCGCTCCTTCGCCGTTGTTGTAAACCTGGCATACTAGGTCCTTTTTGCCATCGCCATTCACGTCGGCCTCGAAAATTTGACCTTCGGGCTTGCCGCCGGCCGGGACTTGCACCCCGCTGACCAAGCCAAACGGGTTCACTGAGCCGTTGCCCGCGCTTGAGTTGGCCCGCCGAAAACGGGAATGGGCGGGCCGGGCGGCGCGAAACCCTGCCGTATCACGCCTGGCCGGAGACCTCCCCTGTTTGTTTGGGCGGGGGGACTTCATTGCGTTCTTCGCAAAGGGATGCTTTGCTGGATGAACAACGTTGAACTGGCTGGAATATCGGTTTTGAGGTTGAGAGGCATAACTCGAGAGCGAGGCCAGCGCAAGCACAATTGCTAGGGCGAAACGTTTTCTCATTTGGGGAAAATTCTCCGTTTTGGAAAGTCGGCTAGGGATCGGCACACAGATGTGCCGGCAGCAGCCTTTATCTCTATGCAACGCACACTCCAACTTCGAGCCCTGGCTCTTATTTCTTTGGAACGAAGGGGCGCTGGCTGCGATTTGCCTCCTTCCCTCGCCAATCTCTACAATAAGAAATTACCCGCACACACCCGTGGGTTCCCGAAAAATCTATGATTCATTTCCCGGTCCCCGAAGCCCTTACTTTCGATGACGTTCTTCTGCTGCCCGCGCATTCGGACGTTGTCCCCTCCGAAGCCAACACCCAGACGCAGCTGACCCGCAAGATCACGTTGAACATTCCCATTGCCAGTTCGGCCATGGACACGGTCACCGAGTCGCATATGGCCATCGCGCTGGCGCAGCAGGGAGGGCTGGGCGTGGTCCATCGCAATCTGACCATCGAAGCCCAGGCCAATGAAGTGGACAAGGTGAAGCGCTCGGAAAGCGGCATGATCGTGGACCCGGTGACCATGCATCCGACCGACAAGGTCAGCGACGCGCTCGAGGTCATGCGCAAGTACAAGATTTCCGGCGTGCCCGTGACCGACCGCGGCGGCAAGCTGGTCGGCATCCTCACCAACCGCGACCTGCGATTCGAGACGCGCTTCGACGTGCCGATTGATCAGGTCATGACCAAGACAAACCTGATCACGGTGCCGGTGGGTACGACTCTGGAAGACGCCGAAATCATTCTGCACGAACACCGCGTGGAAAAACTTCTGGTGGTGGACGACAAGTACATCCTGAAGGGCCTGATCACGGTAAAGGACATTCAGAAGAAACTGAAGTATCCGAACGCCGCAAAAGACACGCATGGCAGGTTGCGCGTGGGCGCCGCGATTGGCGCGACCGGCGACTTTCTGGAACGGGCGCAGGAACTAGCAAAGTACAACCTGGACGTGCTGGCCATTGACAGTGCCCACGGCCACTCCACCAAAGTGCTGGAAGCGGTAAAGAGGGTCAAGGCGGCACTGCCGGAAATTGAGTTGCTGGCCGGCAACGTGGCGACGTTCGAAGGAGCCGAAGCGTTGATGCGCGCGGGTGCGGACGGCATCAAGGTCGGCATCGGGCCGGGATCGATCTGCACCACGCGAATTGTCACCGGCGCGGGCGTACCGCAGATCACTGCGATTGCGGAGGCTTATCGCGCCACGCGCGGATCTGGCGTGCCGCTGATCGCCGATGGGGGCATCAAGTATTCCGGCGACATCAGCAAAGCGCTGGCCGCCGGCGCCAGCGCGGTGATGATCGGGTCGCTGTTTGCCGGGACCGACGAAAGCCCCGGCGAAACCATCCTCTACCAGGGGCGCGTTTACAAGAGCTATCGCGGCATGGGTTCCATGGGCGCGATGGCGTCGGGCTCGGGTGAACGCTATTTCCAGCGCATCGAAGACCAGGCGGACATGTCGGTGCTGGAAGCGGAATCGAACCGGCTGGGCAAGCTGGTGCCGGAAGGGATTGAAGGCCGCGTGCCGCATCGCGGGTCGGTGGCCATGATCGTGCATCAGATGGTCGGCGGATTGAAGAGCGGCATGGGATACTGCGGCTGCGCCACGATCCCGGAGTTGCACGAAAAAACAAAATTTGTCCGCATCAGCGGCGCCGGCCTTCGAGAAAGCCACGTACACGACGTCATGATCACGCGCGAGGCGCCCAACTATGCGGTGGAATAACGGGCTGTGCGGTTCCGCGCTCGCGGAGGCGCGTGCCTAGCTTGGATTCCTCGCACAAGCAGTTGCTGCGGGCATGGGTCCCGGCCGTGTTGTGGATGGGCATCATCGCGGTGGAGTCCACGGACTGGCTGTCCGCACATCACACCGGGAGATTTCTCTATCCCCTGCTGCACTATTTATTTGGCGTGACCGAGGAAGGCTTCGCGCCTTGGCATTTTCTGATCCGCAAAGGTGGGCATGTCTTTGGCTATGCGATGCTCAGCTTTCTTTTGTTCCGTGCCTGGCGCGCCACTCTGCCCATGATGGACAAGCGCGGCCGAACGCTGCGCTGGGCGGGCATGGCGCTGGGTATGACTACGCTGGTCGCCAGCCTGGATGAGTGGCATCAGAGTTTTCTTCCTTCCAGAACGGGTACGCCGCGCGACGTATTGCTCGACGCAGTGGCGGGAGTCAGCGCCCAGGTCCTGATTTTGTTGTGCCTTTTGCCGGGCCGGCGGCAAGCCTGAGCCGTCGAAGCCTGCGTGAATTTACGACCCAGCGCGCCGCGCCGTCCCGGACAGGAGCAGGATCGCGGCCGCCGCAGTCGCCAGCGCTGCGGAAAGATAGAACGGCACGCCCGCTCCATATATCTTCCACAAACCTCCGGTGATGAGGCTGGCGGCCAGTGTAGCGACGCTGGTCACGAAGGCATAGATTCCCAGGGCGCGCCCACGCACTGCAGGGACTACGGCATCCACGACCAGCGCCTTCAGGACGGGCTGGGTCAGCGCGTAGTGAAGTCCATAAAAAGCCATCGTAATCCAGAGAGCGCGCGCAGACGGGGCGCGGCCGAAGACGAAATACACCACCGCAAACACCAGGTATCCGGCTGCGGCGAGGAAGCGGCGGGGCACGCGGTCACTGAGCCAGCCCGCCGGCCACGAGGCCAGCGTGTAGGTGATGTTGAACACGAGGCCGAACAATGGCGCCAGAGCAACTCGAACGCCAGCGCCCTGGGCACGCAAGACAAGGAACATGTCGCTGGAGTTGCCCAGCGAAAATAAAGCCGCGGCCAACAACACAAGATAAAAAGCGAAGGGCAATCGCGCTGCGGAAATTGATTGGCCGGATGACGGCTCCATCGGCTTGGGCCGGGCGGAGTGGTCGGTCTCGCGCACACCGAACAGCGCGACCAGAAAGCAGAGCGCTCCCGGCACTGCGGCGGCCAGAAAGACGCCACGCGCGCCATAGTGGGCCATCAGGGCGAGCGCAATCAGCGGACCCGCGATGGCCCCGGCGGTGTCCATGGACTGGATGAGGCCGTAGGCGGAGCCAAGCCGCGCCTTCGGCACGGACTCGGCAACCATCACATCGCGAGGCGCGCCACGGATACCCTTGGCCAGGCGGTCCGCGAAGCGGATGCCGAGTACATACACCCACGACGTGGCGAAAGCGAGCAGCGGCTTGACCGCGTTGGCCAGAAAGTAGCCGCCCACGACCAGCGGCTTGCGTCGCGGAGAGCGGTCCGCCAGATAGCCGGAGAACAGTTTGGCAAACGACGCCACACTCTCGGCAAGCCCTTCAATCAATCCCAACTGCGCCGGGCCCGCGCCCATCGAGGCCAGGAATGCGGGCAGAATCCAGTAGGCCATTTCGCTGGCCGTGTCATTGAGAAAAGAAGTCGTGCTGAAAACGTATACGTTGCGGCCGAAGGAAGACGTGCGCTCCGCGCGCGGATCAGGCATAGAAAGTTGTATCACGCCAGCGGGAGACGCAGAAGGACGCGGGGCAGGAAGCGCAGGATGAAATTGAGATGGGACCTGAGGACCGCGAACTGGCCGCTGACGACTGCTCTTCAATACATCGCGTCGTACTTGGTCACATTCCACTGACCGGCTTTGGGTTCGACGGTGACCGCGAACTGTTCCTCATAAGTGGCGCGCTGGCCGGCATTGCTGCTTCGCTTCCCGCGATAGTGAAGAATGACCAGTGGTGGATGGTCTTCCCACTCCACCAGTTCCCAGGAAAGCAGCGGATGCTGCGCTTCCGACGAGCAAATAAACTGCGCATATTTCTTGCGATAGTCGTGCTCCCACTGACTGAGCAGATCGTCACAGCGTCCGTCCTGCAGCTGGCGCAGAAACTTCGCCGCAGAGCGTTCGATGGTGCGATCACGCAGCGGGTTCAGCTTGATGCTGATCGGCAGGCCGGTCAGCGAGTCCTTCTCTTCCGAGCGGGCAAGCACCGGGCCCTGGTTGCTGAGCCACCACACGTATCCCAGAAAAACGCAGACGAGCAGAACTCCTGCGCCGACGGCAATGCCGATCTGGGTGCGAGTTACAGCCATGCGGATCAATCTAAAGCCCCAGGTGGGCGGAGACAAGGTTACTTCCGGAGCCCGCGCAGGGGGACATGTACCAGCAAGTTCGACGAATAATGGTGCGAAAAATAAAAGGGGCGCAGACTGGCTGCGCCCCTGATGCGGAACTAATACTGTGTTACGGTTTGGGTTTGTCACCGCTGGTAGAGGTCTCGCCGCCGCTGGGGGCAGCGCTGGTATCGGCCTCTTCCATGGCTTTCTTGGCGGCTTCCGCCTTCTTGGCGCGGACTTCGGCGCGCTTTTCGCGCTTCTCGTCCAGTACCTTCTCGCTGCCGAGCAGTTCGATGAAGGCGCCTTCGGCGCCGTCACCTTTCCGCCAGGTGGTGCGGACGATACGGCAATATCCGCCGGGGCGGTCGCCAAAGCGCGGACCAATGGTGTCAAACAGCTTGGTCAGCGCTTCGCTGGTCATCAGGTAAGCCGCCGCCTGACGGCGCGCGGAAAGGTCTCCCCGTTTGCCGAGCGTGATCATCTTCTCGAGAATGGGGCGAATGGCCTTCGCCTTCTGGATCGTCGTCTCGACGCGCTCTTCCACGAGAATGGAAGTCACCATATTGCGGAACATGGCCCGGCGGTGTGACGTTGTCCGTCCGAGTTTTTTCCCAGCTACTTTGTGACGCATGGCATAACCCTCTTTTACTTTTCTGGTGTCAACTTCTTCTTAGTACTGGTCGTCCGGACCGTAAGCCGAAGCCGGCAACGGCACGTTCGACGTCGGACCCGGTACGGCGTTTCCGTGTTCGTCAATCTTCATGCCCAGGCTGAGGCCCATTGTCGAGAGAATTTCCTTGATTTCATTCAGCGACTTGCGGCCAAAATTCTTGGTCTTCAGCATTTCGGCTTCGGTCTTCTGCACCAACTCGCCGATGCTCTGGATGTTGGCATTCTTGAGGCAGTTATAGCTGCGCACCGAGAGTTCCAGCTCTTCAACGGAACGGTTCAGGTTCTCGTTCTTGATCTCGGGCTTGGTTTCGTCCGAGGAAGATCCGGCCTCGATCTCTTCTTCAAAGTTGATGAAGATGTTCATGTGATCTTTCAACAACTTCGCGGAAAGACCCAGCGCATCCGCAGGCGTCACTGAACCATTGGTCCAGATTTCGAGCGTCAACTTGTCGTAGTCGGTGATCTGCCCGAGACGCGCAGCCTCGACCGAGTAGTTGCACTTGCGTACCGGCGAGTGCACGGAATCAATCGGGATGAACCCGATGCCGAGGTCGTCCTCGAAGTTGCGGTCGGCGGAGATGTAGCCGCGGCCCCGTTTGAGCCGCATTTCCATGTCCAGACGTCCGCCCTCGCTGACCGTTGCGATGTAGACGTCCTTGTCGAGAACCTCGACGTCGCCGTCGGCCTCGATCATTCCGCTGGTGACCACGCCCGGCTGGTCAGCACGCAAATAAATCGCCTTGGGCGCATCACCGGCAAGCTTGAAGGGCACCTGTTTGATGTTGAGGATGATGTCAGTCGCGTCTTCGACCACGCCGGGGATGGACTGAAATTCGTGCAGCACGCCTTCCATCTTGATGGCGGTGACGGCCGCGCCTTCGATCGAGCTCAGCAGCACGCGCCGCAGGGCATTGCCCACGGTGGTGCCGAAGCCGCGCTCAAACGGCTGCGCCCAGAACATTCCGTACTTATCGGTGAGGGAGGAGGAATCGCTGGCTAAACGTTTCGGTTTTTGAAAACCCTTCCAAAGCATTGTGTTCTCCTTCGGCCGCGTGGCTCAGGACTGGCATCCCGGAACTGGTCCAAAGTTCCGGTCAGGCGCCAGCCACAGGCTGATTCGGCTCGAATGTAACGGACCGAAAATCGGTCGTTGGCCGTGCGTCGCTTGCCATCAACGGGATGGGCCAGCGCCGAACAACCTTCGACAAACTTCGACAAACGATTACTTGCTATACAGTTCGACGATCAACTGTTCGTTGACCGGCAAATTGATGTCTTCACGTCGGGGCAGGGAAAGAATCTTGCCCTTAAAATTATCGCGGTCCACTTCCAGCCAGTTGGGCAACGTACCGTGGCTGGCGAATTCCTTGGCCATTTCCAGGATCACCAGCTTCAGGCTGCCCTCCCGCACGGCGATCTCGTGTCCGGCATTCACCGCAAACGATGGGATGTTCACCTTACGTCCGTTCACCGCGATGTGGCCGTGACGCACAAGCTGACGGGCCTGGCGGCGCGACTGCGCGAAGCCCAGGCGGAACACCACGTTGTCGAGGCGCCGTTCGAGCTGCTGCAGCAGCAATTCGCCGGTGACGCCCCGCGAGCGCGCCGCTTTCTCAAAGTAGTTGCGGAACTGGCCTTCCTGGGCAAAATACATGCGCTTGGTCTTCTGCTTCTCGCGCAATTGCAGGCCATATCCAACGATCTTGGCTTTGCGGTCTTTGCCGTGCATGCCGGGGGCAAAATTCCGCTTCTCGATGGGACACTTGTCGCTAAAACACTTTGCGCCCTTGAGGAACAGCTTCATGCCCTCGCGGCGGCAGAGTCGGCAAACTGCTTCGGTATAACGGGCCATGTTTCTCCTTAAGATGGGACCGGTTTACAGGACTGGCTTCCCTTCTTCCCGGTCGGTTAACAAGTTCTCAGTTCTTGGTTGTCAGTTCTTGGTTCTCAATCGCTGAGAACGTAGAACAGAGAACCGCTTCCTACACTCTTCGTCGCTTCGGTGGTCGGCAGCCGTTGTGCGGAATCGGAGTGGTGTCGCGGATGGAGCGGACGTCAATTCCCGCCGCCGCCAATGCGCGAACCGCCGACTCGCGTCCGGAACCGGGGCCGCTCACCCTCACGTCTACGCTGCGTACGCCGTGATCGCGCGCCATACCGGCCGCGTTCGACGCCGCCTGTTGCGCCGCGAAGGGCGTGCCTTTGCGCGAACCGCGAAAGCCCAGCGATCCCGAACTCTTCCACGACAACACATTGCCGTTCATGTCCGTAATGGTCACGACCGTGTTGTTGAACGAGGCCTGGATATGCACCAGTCCATGCGGAACGTGCTTGCGTTCCTTCTTCTTGAACTGCTTTTTCTTGCCTTTTTTGTCCGGTGCGGCTGCGCCGCCTGCTGCTGCTGGTTTTGCCATAGTTAGCCTTTAGCTCCTAGCCTTTAGCCTTTAGCCTTTAGCCTTTCGC
>Ga0075021_10001737_pt1 | contig 11266 bp, 11 predicted proteins | sample ColStrG_CSR_2012_FD_72749 | JGI IMG/M metagenome (GOLD analysis project Ga0075021, IMG submission 72749) | Freshwater sediment microbial communities in response to fracking from Pennsylvania, USA - Cold Stream Run_MetaG_CSR_2012 | ecosystem: Environmental > Aquatic > Freshwater > Creek >... | reverse complement strand
CTCGCCCGACCCGGCGGTGGCCGAGTGCCAGCGGGACATGACCGACGTGATGGCCCGGATCCAGGCGCAGGCGTTCCCGCCCGATTTCGACCCGGAGATCCAGGCCCGCATCATCCGGGTTTTGGGCTTCATCTGGTTCACGTCGCTGTTGGCCTGGGTCAACGACTGGGTCGGCTCCAGCGACACTGGTGAGGAACTGGCCTCGGCCGCGCACCTGTTGTTGGATCAATACCCCTGACCGCAGCGTTACCGGAGGCAACCCACGTGGACTGGAAGCTCGAACTGGTGGTGGTTCCCGTCTCGGACGTGGATCGCGCCAAGGCCTTTTACGCCGACCAGGTCGGTTTCAACGTGGACGTCGACCACCGGGCCGGCGAGGACTTCCGCATCGTGCAGATGACCCCGCCGGGCTCGGCGTGTTCCATCACGCTGATGCGGAACGTGGAGTCGGCGGGCACGGTGCAGGGCCTGCACCTGATCGTGTCCGATATCGACGCGGCCCGCGCCGAGCTCGTCGAGCGCGGCGGTGAGCCCAGCGAGATCTTCCACTTCGACGAGGGCGGCCAGGCCCCGGGGCCCGACCCCCAGCGCAGCGACTACGGCTCGTTCCTGTCCTTCAGCGATCCCGACGGCAACGCCTGGCTCGTCCAAGAGGTCAAGGGAACGTAGACCGGGGCCTGAGAAGCGGGGCCGGCCTGTCAGGTGGGCGGGTTGTGGGTGATGTCGTGGGGCTCGTCGGGGATGACGCCGGCCACGAGGTCGGGGAGGAACTCGCGCAGGCGGTGGGGGAGCACCGGTTCGGTGCTGGCCAGGAGCTCCTCCAACGGCCACCAGCGATGGCCGGAGAACGCGGCGGCCTCCAACATCTCGAGCCGGGCCGGACGCACCTCGTGGGCTTCCTCGCACCAGGCCACATGCACGCGCTCGTGTTGGTCGAAATGCCACCCGCCGAAATCGAAGACCGAATGCTGCACCCACACACACGGGCCGATCTCGGCCGCCGTAATGCCGGTCTCCTCCCACAGCTCGCGCCGGGCGGCCTGCTCGCTCGATTCGTTGGCGTCGATCCCGCCGCCGGGGATCTCCCACCAGGGCGGCTTGGCCCGGTCCGCGGGGTCGCTGGCCGACAGCAGCAGCACGTGACGGTCCTGGTTGAGCAATACGACGCGAGCGGCTTGGCGCCGCAGGGTGTAGCCGCTCATCGGCGTGATGCCGATCGAAGAAGGGGGCCTCGCACGAGGCTGCAGCCTACGACGGGGACGGGCGGTCGGATGCGTCGTCGCCATCGGCGGGCGACCACGTGGCCACCAGGCCTTCGAACGCCGGTGTGGGGCCACTCAACCATCGAGGGGAGTAGGCGCACACGAGATGATTGGCGGGCGCACCGGTCGGAGGGGACTTCGACGGTGCGGGAGTAGATGGGGGCTCAGGGGCACTGGCCATGGCGAAACCTTCTCCTCATTGAGCGGGTATCTGCCGGTTCGGTTGGTCCGCCGCTCACCTGAGTGAACGTCGGGGCGTAAGCGTAGGAAGTATCCGGCGTAGATACCGATCACCCCCCACGGTGCTGCTTCACCCCTAAGAGCCCTGAAGCAGCGCAGAGGTTACGTGCCCTTTCAATATCGGGCGCGGATGCCTTCTCCTGAAGCAATTCGTCAGCCCGCCGTCGCCTCGTCGATCCAGTCAATCCACCGCACGTGGGGTTGCACCCACCCCAGAGCCACATGGTCGGTGCGGTCGTGATCCCAGATGCCGAGGCCCAGCAGCGTCGGCGAGATCTGCGGCTCGACCGCCGCGGGCCGTACGGGAGCCGGCACCCAGGGGGCGTTGCCCTCGTACTCGGCCGTCACGAAGGCGATGGTGCGATCGGCGCCCAGGCGGTCGAGCGTGGCGTGCAACTGCGCTTGCTCCTCGGCGGAGAAATAGGCGAGCACCCAGGTGGCGTCCAGGCAGGCGACCGACTCGGGAGGGACGGCCTCGATGGCGCGCGCCACCAGATCCACGGCGTTGCCTTTCCACACCTCGGGTGGGTGGACCCGGGCTAGGGCGAGGGCGGCCCGAAAGCGCTCCACCCGGTGCGCCACATCGGGCCACAGGCACGACTCCAACCAACGGGTGGCATCGGGGTCGGTCACGTCGACCGGGTTCAGGTCGATGCCCAGCCGGGACGACACCCGCGTGGTCTCCACCGGCAGCGGTGGGCGCAACGGCCCGCGGACCTCACAGCTGAGCCGCACGGTGGCGTCGGCGGGACCGCTCTCCCGGCCGTCGCTGTAGGTGATGTGGAACTGATCGAAGAACAGGTTCAGCCCCGCGCTGCAGCCGACCTCGATGAGGGCCAGCGGTCGGTCGAAGCGCTGCGCCACCACCCCGAAGGCGGGAACGAGAGCGGCGGCCCGACCCACCTCGTTGGTTTGGATGGCCCGACGTTCGAGGCGGTCGGCCAGGAAGTCGCGGCGAGTGAGGACCAGCTCGCGAAACATCGGCCACGGGTCAGGCGTCAGCGCGTCGGCGCCGCCCACCACCGCCTCGTAGTGGCGGGCCAAGGCCAGGTCGGGCTCGACCAGGGTGAGCTCGCGCACACAGTCGAGGAAGAGCACCCCGGCGAACGGCGAACGGTTGTGGCGGCTGATGAAGGCGGGGACCCACAACTCGGCGGCGATGTGGCGGGCCAGGTGTTCATAGAGCGGGCTGTAGCCGGGGAACTCGTTGTCGGCCAACCACACGAAGACGCCCGCTAACTTGGCCGCATCCTGGGCGACGGCGGGGTCAGCCAGATCGCCGAACGGGTCATCATCATCTCGCTCGGGAACTTCGGCCTCGGTCACCCGGTCACGGTAGCGCTCGACCTCTGACGCTTCGTCAGGTCGGCCCGGTGGCCAGCGGTACGCTCTGGCCATGACGACAGGCGCGAGCCAGCGGGGCGACGAAGGCAAGCGGGGCGATCTGACCTGGGGGACCACACCCCGGCTCGTGCGCCGGGCCGCCGAGAACCACGAAGGGCGCGCCGCGGTCGTCGACGGGGACGTGACCCTCAGCTATCGCGACCTGGCCGAGGCCGTCCACCAGGCCGCCCGCGCCTACATGGCGGCCGGAATCGAAGCGGGGGATCGGGTGGCGGTCTGGGCCCCCAACCTCGTGGAATGGATCATCGCCGCCCTCGGTGCCCACAGCGCCGGGGCCGTGCTCATCCCCCTCAATACCCGCTTCAAAGGGCATGAGGCGGGAGATGTGGTGTTGCGGGGAGGTGCCCGCATCCTCGTGACCGTGACCGACTTCCTCGACACCGACTATGTGGCCCTGCTGCGGGAGGCGATGGGTCCGGCCACCGCCGAGAGGCCAGTGCAGGGACTGGCCGGGCTCGAGCGGATCGTGGTCATCCGGGGTGAGGCCGTCGACGGGACCCAGTCATGGTCGGACTTCCTGCGGGGAGGCGATGCCGTGGACGGCGCCGATGCCGACGCCCGCGCCTTGGCCGTCGAGCCCGGCGACTTGTCCGACATCTTGTTCACCTCGGGCACCACCGGCAAGCCCAAGGGTGTGATGACGGCTCACGGCCAGAACCTCCGGGCCTTCGGTGACTGGAGCGACGTCGTGGGGTTGCGAGAAGGCGACCGCTACCTCATCATCAATCCGTTCTTCCACGCCTTCGGCTACAAGGCCGGCATCCTCGCCAGCCTCATGACCGGCTCGACCATCTACCCCCAGCTCGTGTTGGACGTGCCCGACGTGATGCGTCGCATCGCGTCGGAGCGCATCACCATGCTGCCGGGCACGCCGACGCTCTATCAGACCATCCTCAACCACCCCGACTTCGGCGCCACCGACTTCTCGTCGCTACGCCTGGCCGTGACCGGAGCCGCCGCCATCCCCGTGGAGCTCATCTTGCGCATGCGGGCCGAACTCCACTTCGAGACCATCATCACCGGCTACGGGCTCACCGAGTCCTGCGGCATCGCCACCATGTGCCGTTACGACGACGACCCCGAAACCATCGCCAACACCTCCGGTCGGGCCATCCCCGAACTCGAGGTCCGCTGCGTGGACGACAACGGGGCCGAGGTCGCCCGCGGCGAGCCGGGAGAGGTCGTCGTGCGGGGCTACACCGTCATGCGCGGCTACCTCGACGACCCCGAGGAGACGGCCGCCGCCATCGACGGCGACGGTTGGCTGCACACCGGCGACATCGGGGTGATGGACGAGCGCGGGTACCTCGACATCACCGACCGTATGAAGGACATGTTCATCGTCGGTGGCTTCAACGCCTACCCCGCCGAGATCGAGAACCTGATGTTGGCCAACTCGGCCATCGCCCAGGTCGCTGTCGTCGGTGTGCCCGACGAGCGCATGGGAGAGGTGGGTGTGGCCTTCGTGGTGCCCCGCCACGGCCAGACCATCGACCCCGACGAACTGGTGGCGTGGTCGCGCCAACGCATGGCCAACTACAAGGCCCCGGCGCGCGTGGTCGTCGTCGACGCGTTGCCCCTGAACGCCACCGGCAAGGTGCTTAAGTACGAGCTCCGGGCCCGAGCTGTCGAGGGCTGAGTTCGCCACGGGCCCGGGCGCGCTCAGGCGTCACGCCTCGGAGCCGTTCACCTCGACGGTGACGGCGAACATGGCGCTGTGCGAGTCGAGAGCGCGCACCGCGCCCGCCACACGCACGCCGGCGACCTCCGCCACCTTGGCCGGAATCGCCTCCGATGGATACAGCGTGAGACGCACGCCGCGATCCCCGCGGCTGGCCCGCACGGTGGCGCCGACGTCGGTGAGGCCGTGGGTGTCGAGCACCCAGCGGAACATGTCGGTGGCGACCGCCTCGTGTTGGGGCAGTCGCGCTTCCACCGCTTCGTGAAGCGCCGGCAGCAGCGTGTCGGCGTCGGCGGCGATGGTGGTCGCGTAGGGAGCCAGCGGTGAGTCGGTCTGATCGCCGACGAGGACCACCGGGATGTACTGGCGCAGCGCGCACCGGACACCCTCTTCGTGGGGGGCAAGATCATCGCCGTGCGCTTCGGGTTGGGTGGTCACCACCACGGCCGAGACCGCGTGGTTTTCGAGCGGACAGGTCCGACCGGCCATGAGGCCGTTGCAGGGAAAGGCGGGACCGCCTTCGTCCGCGCAGCGAGCGACCTCGAGACCCGCGGCGGTCAGCTCCTCCACCACGCCCGCAGATGACCTGCCGTCGCCTTCGAGAACCAAGACTCGCATACGACACCAGCCCCTTCAGAGCAACGGCCCCGATGGCCGTTGCAACCTCTGGGATCACTGTCGGGGAGATTCGGGTGCCGCACCAGGGACCAAAGTCCCTGCCCGGGCGGGCTCGGGCGGACCCGAGCGGAGCGTGGTTCAGGTCCCCTGGCGGCGGGCGGCACGCTCGGACAGCCGAACGGCGTACACGGCGGCCTCGGTGCGGCGCGACATGCCCATCTTGGCCAGGAGGTTGGACACGTAGTTCTTGACGGTCTTTTCGGCCAGGAACATCTCGTCGGCGATCTGGCGGTTGGTGAGCCCGTCGGCCAACAACGAAAGGATGCGCCGCTCCTGGTCGGTGAGGTGCTTGAGCCGCTCGTCCTCTTCGGGGCCGCTCCGCAGCCGGTCGAGCACCTTGGCCGTCAGCTGGGGGTCGAGCAACGACTCCCCGGCGGCCACCCTGGTGACGGCATCGACCAGATCGTTCGTCTTGATCTGCTTGAGTACGTAGCCGGCGGCCCCGGCGACGATGGCGTCGAACAGCGCCTCGTCGTCGGAATACGACGTCAGCATGAGGCATTGGATCTCGGGGTGCCTCGACCGAATCTCGCGGCACACCTCGACGCCCGAGCCGTCAGGGAGCCGCACGTCGAGGATGGCCACGTCCGGGGAGGTGGCCGGGATGCGCCCGTAGGCCTCCTCGGCGGTGCCGGCCTCGCCGACGACGGTCATGGTGGCGGTGCTCTCGAGCAACTCGCGCACCCCGCGACGAACGATCTCGTGGTCATCGAGGAGGAAGACACGGATCACTGCACCAGTCTCGCCCACGGCATCAACGCGGGCACGTCGGTGGTGAGGATGGGACCAAAGTCCCGAGGTGTCGTGGACCCCGGACCCTGTCGATACGGGCGGCGTGAGCGGATTCTGAGCAACACCCGCCGAAGAGTCGACGCAGCCGCGCGTCACCGAAGTCGGCGCCAGCCCCAGGAGCACCTATGTCACCCGCCTCATCGACCAAGGACCGCAGCATGGCCTCGGTCTTCGCCATTCTGCTGGCGCTGGTCGCCTTTGGTATCTCTACTCTCGGCATTGCCGTGTTCCGCAACTCCGACGGGGGGTCGGTCACCACCCAGGCCGCACCGATCGCGGTGAGTCTCTCGGAGTACAAGATCGCTCCGGCCACGATCACCGCGCCGGTGGGGCACGTGCAGCTGAGCGTCACCAATGCGGGAACCATGGTCCACAACCTGTCCGTCACGCCCGGCGGCAAGCGCACCCCGGACATCCCCGCCGGCACTACGGTGACCCTCGATTTGGGCACCCTGGCGGCCGGGACCTACCAACTGGTTTGCCTGGTGCCCGGTCACGCGGACTCGGGTATGAAGGCGACCCTCGTTGTTTCGGCCGATGCGTCGGCGTCGGGATCCGCAGCCACGGGGTCTGCGTCGGGGTCGACCGCCATGAGCGGCATGGACATGAGCGCGACGGCGGGCGCCGACGACTACGCGGCGATGGACAAGAAGATGACCGAAGGCATGGCTGCGGGCCTGGCCACCTTCGTCAAGGGCGACGCCACCAAGGGAGTCGGCAACCAGAAGCTGGCGCCGACCATCGAGGCTGACGGGACGAAGACCTTCAATCTGGAGGCATCGATCATCGACTGGGAGGTCTCGCCCGGCAAGACCGTCAAGGCCTGGGCCTACAACGGCATGGTCCCCGGACCGTGGATCCGTACCGAGCCCAACGACAAGGTCAAGGTCGTGATCAAGAACAGCCTGCCGGTCTCCACCGACATTCACTTCCACGGCATCTCCACCCCGTTCGGCGAGGACGGAGTCTCCCCGCTGACCCAGCCGCCCATCGCGCCGGGCGAGACCTACACCTACTCGTGGACCAACCCCAACCACCCCGAACTCGGCATGTACCACGCGCACGCCAACGGCCAGATCGCGGTGCTGAACGGGATGTTCGCCGTCTTCCAAAGCGGGGACGTGGCGATGCCGGCCGGCCAGAAGATCGGCTGGGAGACGATCCCGGCGAACCTCAAGGTCACCCAGGAGTTGCCCATGGTGCTCAACGATGCGGGCGCGATCGGGTTGACCATCAACGGCAAGGGCTACCCGGCCACGGCGCCCGTGGTGGCCAATCCCGGCGATGTGGTCGAGGTGCACTATTACAATGAGGGTCTCCAGGCTCACCCCATGCATCTGCACCACGTGGAGCAGTTGGTGATCGCCAAGGACGGATGGCCCCTGGCCCAGCCCTATTACGCCGACACCATCCTCATCGCCCCGGGCGAGCGCTACACGGTGCTGGCCATGCCGACGACCAACGACATCGGCGTGTGGGCGTGGCACTGCCACATCCTCAGCCACGCCGAGAACGACAGCGGCCTGTACGGCATGGTCACGGCGATGATCGTCAACGACCCGAACGCCAAGAAGTAGCCGGCAGGCCGTCGCGGTCCCGACGCGGGGACGTGTACGTACCGAAATGGTAGGTACACGTCCCCGCGTCCTAGATCGGACGTTCACGCGGGCTTGGTGGCGAGGAACACGTGGGCGAACACTTCGAAGGCTCGGGCGTTCTGCTCGCCTCCCGATCCGCCGAACGCGTCGACGGCAGGGCCGACGGAGATGTCGGTGAAGCCGGCGGCGGTGAGCAGCGCGCACCAGTCATCGACGGGCTTGCCGCCGGCGATGCAGCCCGTCCACAGGTCGATCGAGCACACGGCCTGCTCGGGAAGCGGTACGCCGTTGGCGATGTCGGCGAACTGGATCGCGCCACCGGGCTTGAGGGCGCGGTGGGCCTGCGCGAAGACCGCGGTCTTGTCGGCACACAGGTTGATCACGCCGTTGGAGATCACCAGGTCGGCCCAGCCGTCGTCCACTGGGAGCTCCTCCAGGATTGCCTCGCGGAACTCGACGTTGCCGAGTCCGAGTTCCGCCGCTGTTTCGCGGGACTTGACCAGCATCTCGGGGGTCATGTCCACACCGATCACCGCACCACCGGGGCCGACGGCCTGGGCGGCGATGAAGCAGTCGAACCCTCCACCCGAGCCGAGATCGACGACGTGGTCACCGGCGACGGGAGGCCGCAAGGAATGGGGGTTCCCGACGCCGGCGAACGACTCGACCGCCCGATCGGGCAGGGCATCCACGACTACTGAGTCGTAGCCGAGCAGCGCGGCGAGGGGCCGTCCGGTGTGGAAGTGGAATGAACCGTGCGGGTTCGTGGCCACGTCCTTGTACTTGTCGCGCACGTCGGCTCGCAGAGCCTCCGGGTCGACGCTGATGGTCTCGGTCATTGGTGTACGCCTCCATGGTTGGCGCCCGGCACGGTGCCCGGGCTCTTGGTGGTCAAAGGTTCAGACGCGGGCGCGGGCGGCATCGGCGCGGCGCCGCGGCTCGTGAATGCCTCCAGGGAGGTGAGCGAAGCGGGAAGCTCGATGCGGGCGAGTTGTCTATGACGGATCCAGACCAGGAGAACGCGCCGCCAGAATGTGCGGGGATGAAGCTCGACGTTGACGGTGACGTGAGCGCCGCCGGGATGGTCGGCCACCGCCCAGGTCCAATGGGCGTAGGAGGGGTTGCCGTCGTCGGTGGCGGATCGGTAGCCGAAGCGACGCCGAGTCAGGTCAAGTTCCCGCACCGTCGCGCGGCTGTGCCAACTCTGGCCGAGTGCGTGCATCTGGACGACCCATTCGCCACCGACCTCCAGGGCCTGGGGCTGTTCGATCACACCGGTGATGGCGCGGTTCCAGTCGGGGAGGCGGGAGATGTCGGTGATGACGCTGAAGACTTCGTCGGCCGGCGCGTCGATGACGCGGGAGGCGGTGGCGTGGTGGGTCATGAGGGGTGGTCCCGTTCGGCTCAGTAGCTGAACGTGGTCGCGGCGTCGTCGCCGATCCACTCCCACAGGGGAACGGTGCCTTGGAGTTCGGCGCCGGTGATCAAGGTGGCGTCGTCGAGGTTCTTGGAGTTGAAGCAGATCGGACACACGTAGTAGCGGCCGCCCGCGGCCTCGTAGCGCTTGGCCAGGTCGGCGAGCGGGGGACATCCGTCGCAGCCGACCCCGACGGCGGTGCCGTCGAGGGCGAGGCGGACGGCCTCCTTGGTGAGGAACATGAGGGTGGGGCGGCCGGATTCGGCGGCGCCGACGGCGACGAGGTAGGCGACGGTGACCTTCTCGGTGTCTTCGAGGCCGGTGGTCAGGGAGATGACGGCTTTGTTCGCCATGGTTGATCCTCTCGGGTGATCAATTGGAGTCGGCATGGGTGCCGTGGAGGCCACCCACGAAGCACGGTACGGATGACGCCGATGGGCGTCGTCCGGCGTTCGCCCTACAAACCGAGAGGTTCGAGCGAGTCGAGCAGGCCGTGCTGCATGGCGAACAGCGTGGCCGTCGATCGGGTCGAGGCGCCGATCTTGATGTAGATCCGCTCGATGTGGGTGCCGGCTGTCTTCGGGGTGATGCCGAGCGTGTGGGCGACCTGTCGGTTGGAGGCCCCCCGGGCGATCAGTGCCAGGACTTCGACCTCTCGGGGGGTCAGCCCGGCCGGACCGACGGCTCGCTTCGGTCGTCGCTGGCCGGCGGCGGCCAGCACCGCGTCGACCGCGTCGGCGGCGAGGCGACCAGCGCGGACGTCCTGGCGAAGCTCGTTGGTTGCTTCCTTCGGCGTTCTCGCCGGGCGGTAGGGGCGAGGCTCGATCATGGCCTGGTAGGCATCGGCCGCCGCCAGGATCCGCCCGGTAGTTGGAACGGCCGAGCCCGACAGGCCCCGGTGATAGCCGGATCCGTCGAGCCGTTCGTTGGCCATCGAGGCGATGGTGCCGATCCGAGCGAGGGCCGGTGGACGCGAGAGCGTCCGCTCGGTGTAGTAGGCGTACATGCGCATCCGCTCGGACTCCGTGGCCGTCAGCGGACCGGGTTTCTCGAGGATGGTCGCCGGGACCCCATGCATGCCCACGTCATGGATCAGCGCCGCGCGTCGGAGGGTCACCACGTCGACGGCGGGGAGACCGCACGACTCCCCGGCTTGGGCGGCCAAGGCGGAAACAGCTCGGGAGTGACCGGAGCGACATGGTGATCGCAGATCGGTGAAGTCGGCGATCACCTCCAGCGCCTGATCAAGCGCGGACTCGGACAACTGCTGGCGGAGACTGGGGTCGCCCGCGATCACTGCCGACCAGTCCGGCGTCTCGTCCAACCCATCGAACAGGTCGGGGGCGCACGCGCAGAACTCGTCGACCATCGACGGGTCGAACTGTTTGGCCCGTCGCGCTTGTGCCATCTCGATGGCGGCGTCGGTCCCGCCGCTGTGTTGGGCCACCTCGGCACAGTCGGCCAAGTGGAACAGCCGGACCGATGGGGCGACCTCGTCTCCTCCCACGCCGCCGGGAACGCCCGTCCCATCCCATCGGGTGAACCACTGCAGCAGCGGCTCACTCACCTCGTCACCGAGCCCAAGCCGCTCGGCCATGCTCGAGGTGGTGAGACAGTGCGACATGAGGCCACGCTGGATGGCTTTTCCTCCGGTGGCGACCAGACTGCCGGCGAGGCGCAGCCGATGGAGCGGCGGGCTGCCGGTCCCCACGTGGCGGAGTGCGAACCTCATCATCGGCAGACCCGCCAGATCCACCTCGTAGCTGTCACGCCGGAACGCGATGTCATCGCCGAACCAAGTCGCCACCTGCGACGTGTCGGCCACGCAGCCCACCCAGGCCAGCATGGCCACGTAGTAGAGCGACGAGGCGGTGTCGTCTTCGATGCCCATGCGCTCGCCGAGACGGGTGGCGATCGCCCACGACCGCAGCACATGCTCCATGGGCTGGCCCAACCCGAGGTCGGTCGCCAGCGAGAAGGCGGCGAGGAGGTCGGCCAGGCAGAGCCCAGAATCCCGATCGTTGGGAGCCACCCCAACAGCCTACGAGTCGAGGCCGTCTGGCCCGATTCTTGTCCTGGTCGGCCCGGATCTAACATGGCGTCAGATCTTGAGGCTCCGAGGGTGGAGCGCCGGAAGGAACAGCGTGGATCTTCGGTATTCGGAATCGGAAGAACGGTTCCGCAAAGAGCTTCG
>Ga0075021_10001736_pt1 | contig 11267 bp, 7 predicted proteins | sample ColStrG_CSR_2012_FD_72749 | JGI IMG/M metagenome (GOLD analysis project Ga0075021, IMG submission 72749) | Freshwater sediment microbial communities in response to fracking from Pennsylvania, USA - Cold Stream Run_MetaG_CSR_2012 | ecosystem: Environmental > Aquatic > Freshwater > Creek >... | reverse complement strand
TGCCGACGCTGACTGCAGCCGCGAGCGCGACCGCGGTTGCGCAGTTAGTCGCTATCGAGAACGCGCAACTGCCGCGCGAAGACTTGGCCGATTTCGCCGTGCGTTTCAAAGGGGTATCGCCTTCTCAGGCGTATCCCAAATGCACAGCACCCGCTAAAGGCTATGACGTCGGTGCGGCACGCACCTTTACGCTGAGCAATCAAGATGACAACACCCTTTTTCAGGTCCAGGCCCAGCTCGAATACAAAACCGATCATGTCTACATGTGGGTGCAGACCGCGCCCCGCCGGGTGAACTTGAACGCTACTCGCTTGCGCACGGCAGCCGATACGTTCGAGAAGAAGATTTACCCAACCGATCGCGCTTTCTTTGGTGAGGAAGACTCACCGGGTGTCGATTGCGATGTGCACGTGTATGTGCTGCACGTCACCGGCGTCGGCAGCACCGTCGGCGGCTACTTTTCATCACCCGACGCCTATCCACGCGCCGTCCGATCCGACTCGAACGAAGGCCAGATGTTTGTGGTGAATGCCACGCCCGGTTACACCGGCTCGAGCCCAAACAGCGAGCAGTATCTCAGCACGCTGGCGCATGAGTTCCAGCACATGATCAGCTCCAACCAGACCAACGGCAAGGCGCTGTGGCTGGAAGAGGGCGCAGCTCAGCTAGCCGAACGGCTCAATGGATTTGCAGACTCGGTTGGCACGGTGTATGACTTCGCTTCCGCGCCCGAGACGCAGCTCAACACCTGGGAAGAGGGCACGGCGGGTGGGAATGCACGCCACTATGGCGGCGGTTATTTATTTTGGTCGTATATCTATGACCGCTTTGGACCCAGTGTGACCAAGGCCCTGGCCCGCAACCCTGATCGCAGCATCCCAGGCATCATGCAAGCGCTCGGTGACCAACACGTAACCAACCCTGACACCCTCACCCCATTCACATTTGAGCAACTGTTTAGCGATTTTGTCGTCGCCAACTGGATGGGTCGTCAAAAACTCGAGCCGAACCGCAACCGCTACAACTACGCATCGATCGCAGTGCCCCCGATGCAAGCGCATGCGGCGCTCAGCAAGGCCGACTACCCCTTCAGCACCCGCGAGACCGTGCCCCAATTTGGGACGCAGTACTACACCTTGAGCGGTGATAGGCCGCTCACCATCACCTTCCACGGTGCCGACGTGGTGCGGCTTTTGCCGAGCAAGGCGAATGCGGGGCCGTTTTGGTGGAGCAACCGCGCCGACCAAAGCGATCCACGCCTGACGCGCGAACTCGACCTGAGCAAGGTGTCCGACGCAAATTTGAAATTCCGGGCGTTCTACCGGCTGGAGAAAGATTACGATTTTGCCTATGTCAGCGTCAGCGCGGATGGCGGGAAGACCTGGACGCTGCTCAAGACCACGACATGCACCAGCGAAAACAAACAGAATGCGAACTTGGGTTGCGGGTTTAACGGTTCATCCGGCACTGGGGATGCGCCGCAGTGGGTGGACGAGCAAGCCAGCCTGAAGGCCTATGCCGGTAAGAAAGTGCTCCTGCGCTTCGAATCGATCACCGATGCGGGTGTAAACCGCGAGGGATTGGCGATAGACGACGTGACGATCCCGGAGATCGGCTTTAAGGACACGGCCGACACGACCGACCCAGGTTGGAAGAGCGAAGGCTGGGTGCGGGTCGACAATACCTTGCCGCAGTTCTGGTCGGTGCAAGCGATCGTGACCAAGGCCGATGGCACGCGCCAGGTGCGGCATCTCGAAGCTGGGAACGCCGGCGCCACGCTCACGCTGAACTTTGGCGGCGATGTGAAGAGCGCGGTGCTGGCGGTGTCGGCCACCACGCAGGTGACCACCGAGCCGGGCAGCTACGAACTGACCATCCGCTGAAGGGTTCGCACATGGCCCCAGGCTCTTTTTTGACAAAAAAGAGGCTGGGGCGGGGTCTAGCCGGCATTTGTCCGCCAAATGTCCGGGTTGATACCCGGCCGCTAGCAGTGCTCTAATGTCATTGGACATATAACTAAGCGCATCAAGGAGAGGAACTATGTCGTCCGGATTTGGATTGTTAGGTTTGATCGGCTGGGTCCTGTTGATCGCGCTGGTCTTGTATGTGGCTTATGTCGTGGCCCAGCGTAACCAGGGACGGCCCGTCAAGTTCTCGCTAGCGGTGATCGGATCGCTGCTGGCGGGCGGTGTGTTGCTCAACACGCTCTCGAGCGGGCTGGCGACCATCCCGCCCCAGGAACGAGGCCTGGTGCTCAATGCCTTCACCGGCTATCGCCCGCCCGTGCTCGAACCTGGCGTGCATTTCATCACGCCGTTTGTGGAAACCGTCAAGCGCTACAACATCGGTCAGCAGAACTACACCATGTCAAAGACGCCGGCCGAAGGCCAGGTGGCCGGCGACGATAGCGTGACCGCGCGCACCGCCGACGGTCAGGAGGTGTTTATCGATGCCAGCGTGGTGTATTCGGTTGATCCGACCAAACTGATCGAGACCTACGTGCGCTACAACAACGACAACTGGGAGAGTGTGCTGATTCGGCCCCAGTCACGCAGCATCATTTACAACAAGGTGGCGCAATACCGAGTAGAGGAGGTCTATAGCACCAAGCGCGATGCGCTGCGACAAGCGATCGAAGATGAGCTGCAGGTTGTGCTGGCAAAGAACGGTTTCCAGTTGCAATCCTTCCTACTGCGCAACGTGACCTTTAATCAAGACTATGCCAAGTCGGTGGAGGATAAGCAGGTCGCTCAGCAAAATGCGGAGCGGGCGCGCTTCCTGGTGGACCAGGAGCAGCAGGAAGCCGAGCGGGTGCGCGTGCAAGCCAAAGGCCGAGCCGACGCGACCGTGACACAAGCGCAAGGTGATGCTGATTCTCAGGTGATCAAGGCCAAGGCCGAGGCACAGGCGTTGCAACTGATCGCCACACAGCTAAAGGACAACCCCAACCTGTTGACCTACCGCTATATCGAGAAGCTGGCGCCTGGGGTGCAGACGATCTTCCTGCCGAGCAATCAACCGTTCCTGCTCGACCCAGCCAGCTTTATCGGTCCTGGCGCCACACAGGCACGGGCGACGGCAGCCTCAGCGACGGCGTCAACCCAACCGGCTCAAGCGGCCCAACCGACGCCAGCCCCGCCGGTCGCGGGGGCTGCGGTGCCTGCGGCAACGGCGACGCCGGTGCGCTAGCGCATAAAGCCGGATTGATCCATTCGGTTTGAAACACGTGGCTGGATAGCGCCAGCCACGTGTTTGCCGCTTTTCATATCGTAGCCTGCGATGGTGTATCGTGCAGGCACGATGTCGGAGACGGCCAGGCGCAATAGCAAAAGCAGCGTGTATCACGAGCTGGTCGAGGCGATCAGTCAGCCGGGTTGTCCGGTTTGCCGCCTGATCGACCGGGCCGTGCGTCAATATGTCGACATGTTCTTCTATGAGAACATCACTACCGTCGCCAGACGCACGGAGATTCGTGAAGCGCGTGGCTATTGCTCGGTGCATGGGGCCCTTCTGACCGGGCACACCCGCATGCTCGGCTCGGCCATCGTGCACCAAGACGTGATCAACGATGTGCTGCGGGACTTGAACAAGACCCTGCCCCCAACAGCCCCAGCCAGCGCACGGACTCGTGAGCGGGCGTTAGGGCGCGATGAGGCGCGCAAGCCGAGTGCGCTTGACGACCTGACATCTGCCCCGCTGCGCAACGTGGCCCTAAACGCGATCCGGCCAAAGCGACTATGTCCGCTGTGCGACTATGAACGCGACCGCGAGAGCGTGCTGCTAAGGGCGCTGGTCGACCACATGCCCGACCCGGCCATGCGGGTAGTGTTCGAGAGATCATCTGGCATCTGCTTGCCGCATGTGCAGGTGATGCTTGGCCTGCGTGGCGTCAGCGCCGAGGGCTTACGTAGGACGTTGCAGATCGAGCGCGATATCCTGCAGGCCCTCAAGGTCGAACTTGAGGCCTATATCGCCAAGAGTAACGGCAGCTACGACTACGAGGGTATGGGCGAGGAGAGTGACTCGCCGCTACGTGCGATCAAGCTGGTATCGGGTCGGGTATTTGGACGGCGCTAAGCGCGTCACGAGCGTCACGAGCGCTTTGATGCATGGGTGACCGGTTATTCTGGCCGCTCACCGGCCGCGTCCAAGCGGCGCTTCGCCTCGGCATATACGCCTGGGCTGAGTGCGCCTTTTTCAGCCGCCGCCACGTTCTCACGCAGATGGTCTGGATTCATCGTCCCGACGATGGTGGTGTGGCACCCGGGGTGGCTGAGGGTAAATCGTAACAGGAAGGACGTGCGGCTTTCGCCTGGCTCACACAACTCATCGAGCTTGGCCTGCTCATACGTGGCCCAGCGATCTTTGTTGCCCAGGCCACTGCCAGGCTCGCCGCGCGCTACGCCGCCGCGGATGATGATGCCCGCCCCGGCTTTGGCAGCCTCGGTGATCTGGTTTTCGTGCCGGCGCTCGAGGGCCGAATATGGGATCTGGAATGCGTCAAACACGCCCCAGCCAATGTAGGTCTTGAGATGCGGCGCGGTCGCCGAGCAGCCGATGAAGCGCACCACGCCGGACTTCTTCAGCTCTTGCAAAGTATCGACCACCTTGAACTTTTCGGCTGTCTCGACGTCGGGGTTGTGTAGTTGCAATAGGTCGAGCGTGCCGGTGCTCATCTTTTGGGTCGAGTCGGCCACGTTGCGCAAAATATTCTCGCGCGTCCACACATGTGGCGTTTCGTCGTGGTCACCGGCGAACTGCACATGGCAACCGCACTTGGTGGCGAGCAAATAATCCTGGCGGCGGCTGGACATATGACGGCCGATATATAGCTCGCTCAGGCCATAGTCATTGGCGGTGTCGATGAAATTGATACCCGCGTCAAGCACCGCGCTCAAAATCGTCTTTGCCTCGACGTCGCTGCACGGCCGTCCACCCCAAATGCGGTTGCCGCGCACTTCCATCGCGCCGTAGCCCAGTTGGGTGGTCTGAAATCCGGTTCGTCCGAAAGGTTTCTTGGGGAGTGCCATGGCTGGAATTGTCTCACCGCGGAGGCGTTTTCGCCCATCGGCTAAGATGGGCACTCTTGGTCACTTGGTCACTTGGCCGCTTGGCCGCTTGGCCGCTTGGCCGCTCGGCCGGTCAAGGACGCACTCGAAAGCGAATATCGGAGGAGTTCATGGGAGCACATCGGAGGAGCAGCTGCGTGGCGGCCCTGTTGGTCGCAGCACTTGCCACCCAATCGCCGACAGCCATACAAGCGCAAACTCGGCCCACACTCGAACATATGAAGCTGGCCTTATACCAGTAGCGTGTCTCGTCAGCGGTGCGGGCCCAACCCATCAGCGCGGGCGTCACTGGCGCCGAACGTGCTCACCCAACGACGGCGCGCGATCTCGTGGGTAGCTACGCCGTCTTTGACTCAGCGCGCGACGGCAACTGGGAGATTTACCGGGCCGAGAACGGGGGTGCATCGATTTCACGGCTGACGGCCAACTCTTCCGCAGACATTGAGCCGCGCATCACGTTCGATGGCAGCAAGATCGCATTTGCGTCAAATCGCGACGGCAACTACCAGATTTACACGATGGACCCAAATGGCGCTAGTCAGACGCGCCTGACGCATAACACTGCCACAGATGTTGAGCCAGTGTGGACACCCGACAAGTCGCGGATCTATTTTGCCTCGAACCGGAGCGGCAACTATGGCATCTGGACCATGACTCCCGACGGTGTATGGCAAGCGGCGTATGCTGTGACGGCCAATGACGCGTTCGAGCCAGCGATTGGACTGGATGGCCGCGTGTCGTGGGTGGAGATGACGGATGCGGCCAACGCCCTAGGCCAGGTGCGGACCGGCTATCCGCAAGGCGGAGGGAGTGTGGTTTCGGCTAGTCCATGCCGGTATATGGGTCATCCATTTTGGTCACCGGATGGCAAGCACTTGGCCTATGAGTGTGATATCGATAATGACTTCTGGACCGAGATCGTCGTGCAAGACGAGCCAGTAGATGGCAAAAGCCCTTTTATCTTTGACCTAAAGACGGATCTTGTCGACGCCCAGCTCGATGGCAACCAGCTCCGGCCAGTCTCGCTCGTCCCGGGCGTTGTGAATATTGCGGATGGCTCGGCCCAGCTGCTGCCCTTTGCGACCGGGGCTGAAAGGCATGTCGATTGGAAATGGATCGACACACAGCCCCCTTCGGCCGCCATAGGGTCTTTGCCAAAATACACCCACGATGGCGACCACATTCCGCTCACCTGGGGTGGCAGCGACAGTGGCCCAGCGGGGGTCGCGTATTACTTTGTTGATTACAGTCTTGATGGTGGCGCGTGGCAATCATACCGGCAGTGGACGGCAGATACATCGGCTGACTTTACCCCGCCCCAGTTTGGCCTCTCGAAAATTGGCTTCCGTGTGCGCGTCATGGACAAGGCGGGCAACGATAGCGGCTGGCCGGTCGCTGCCCCAGGTGCGAAGGAGACGCTCCTGTATTCTGACGGGGTTACCGGACGGTTGTCTGACAATCGTGATATCCCGATGAACGGTGTGACCATCCCGATCAGCGATAACATCCCGGCCACAGTCACGACCGCGGCTGATGGGTCGTTTTTGGCGCCGTTCACCAAGATTTCGCCCACGCGCTTTCACACCATCACGATATCGAAAACCGGTTATGCCGCCTTGCCTGCCACGAGCAATAGCGGCCTGCTCGGATTGCGGACCTACCGACCCTATGTTTTCGCCAGTGATGATGTGATTCGGAATGGGCATTTTGATGTCTCGGCCTCTAGCTGGCTCACGCATGGGAATGTCTCGATTGGCATCTTTAACGGTGCCGGTTCAGTCTATGGACAAAGTGCAGAGTTATCAGTGCCCAGCGCCTCGCTTAGCCAGCGTGTGACGGTGCCGGTGAGCATGACGAATCCGACCCTGTCATTCAACTACACCTGGTTCAATTACGACCCTTCCAATAGCGTCAACGCCCACTTTCTGGTTGACGTTTTTGATGGCCCCATAAAGACAACGGTGGCCACGCTGACGTCTACGGTCAATCCACTCGGCTTTACGGCCGACCCAGCTTACTCACTGGCGTGGGTGGATATGCGACCGTGGGCAGGCAAGAGCGTCACGGTCACGTTTGAGGTGACCGCCTCGAATGGGCCCGCAACGGGGATCGTGACCAGTATTCAGGCGCTATTGGACGACATCTCCCTCAGCTCCTGGCTCACACCCGTTCCTAACATAGTCACACTGCTGGGGGGTGCGACGGGCGGGGCTGTCGGCGGTGCAAAGGCGATGAGCCTGACCCTGACCGACCAGAACTTCATCGCACCCGTGACGCTCCGGCTAAACACGACACTGCTGAGCGATGCACGGTTCATCGACGATAAAACGATTCCCGCTACCTTGCCCGCGAATTTGCCGTTTGGCCGCTACGACATATACGTGACCAACGCGGGTGGCCAGGAGAACGTGTTGCCCGGCGGGTTCGTGGTCGGCAACGAATTGTTTGCGCCGGTGCTTGTGCGCTGAGCGCAAGAACGCGCACGTGCTCTGGCAAGCGACAGGGCTACCGGCCATGAACCTGGTTACTGGGTCGATCGGCCACAAGCCAATGTCATCCAAGTGATGGGGGCTCGAGCCGTTCATCCGACCCGTCAGGCGTATGGGGTGTGCTGTCTTGATCGCTCGTCCGTGTCTCCGGCAGCACAAACGGCAGGCTCGTTTGACGCACCTGTGGCGGGTCGATTTTTGCTGGGGTCGAAAGTACTTGGCTGAGCCCGTCGGGGTCGTGTGGCTCGGGCCAAATCTGAGCGCCTAACTTTTGTAGCCCAACACAGCCTTGATCGGGGGGGGTGTTGACATGGACAAACACGGGCACAAAATGCAATTTCTCCAATTGCTCGGCCGCCCCTGCCCACGTGCCGCCCTTTTGATAGTCAGCGTGGATGACCAGGGCGGCATCCGACAGGGCATAGATGAGCTTGTTGCGTTGCATGGCGTTGCCGACATGAAAGGACGCACTTGGATCGTATGGCGATACCAAGACCAACCGCCCATTCATCAGATACTCGCGATGATGGCGTTGCAAGGCCATGGACTCGAGGCTGTCCGCCAACACAGCCGCGGCAGTTCCGCCTTGACTCAAGGCGCCCAGCATCGCCGTTTGATCGATGCCACGCGCGCCACCCGAGATCAGCATGATACGGGCTTGGGCAGCGAGACGGCCGACGGATTCGGTGTATTGGGTCAGCGTCTGATCGGCGTTCCGCGATCCAACCACTGCCAGCCCGCTGTGGCCGAGTAGCGCATGATCCCCACAGCCATACAGCACAGCCGGGGTGTTGTCTTTTAAGCGGGCCCTGAGTCGCGCTGGGTAGTCCTTGTCCGCCCGGCTCACGACCCACATGGCCCGGGCCTGCCAGCGCTCCAGCGCCTGGCTCAGGAGGAAGCCGCGACCAAGCAGCCGCTTGAGACGTTCAGGGTCAACACTGCCTTGACAATCATCGATCAGCCGACCCCCATCCGACCCTAGTAGGTCCGATGGTTGATGGTGTGTTTCGTAAAGCACGCGCGCCAGTTTCTTGTATTCACCCGGCGTCAGCACCTCACGCGCCGCCTCGCTACGGCCCAGTGTCAACGGCGCAGTCAATAGCAAAATCGCTTGGGTGTTCTCAGACAGATGAGTCATGTACCTTGTCCAGTTTGAGCCAGGGCGACCGGAAATACGTCGCGGCACCCATGTGTGCATAACAGCCAAGCTGCAATCGTGAACGTCCAGCGTGAATCTACCATATCGTCAATCAAGAGAACGGGTCCTGGGGGCATTTCCAGGGGCGACATCGCGAGCGAACCGTCCAGATTGCGCGCTTGCTGCACGCTGTTTTGCATTGTTTTCTGTTCAGGCCGCGCGTCGATTTTCGCCAGCACCTGTTGGAACGGCAGCTGCAAGGCGTCCGCAAGCCGGCGGGCAAAATCGGGCACGAGTATCGGGTGCCTGAGCGAGGGGATGCTCGTCACCCAGTGCGGTGCAGGCTGTGGGTTCCAAGATTGGATCATGCCCACACACGCCGCGACCAACTCGTCTGCGAAGTGCCCATCTTGATATTTGCCTTGACGCACGAGCGCGCTCCAACCCGCATCTCCCCAGATGCTGAGGGCTCGGCCTTCTTGCGCCCGGTGAAGAGGCTCGATGGTTGGTTTGCTACCGAGGCGATACTGGGGCAGCCCGCCTCTGGCCCATCTCTTGCGTGGCTCGATGACCAAACTTTTTGCGCGCGTGAACGCAATGGCTTCGGCGACCAGCGCTTTGTTCACCGTCGATGGTAAGCCGGGCAGTTGCGGGGGTGAAGCCGTCGCAGCCGCCCGAGGGTCCCCATCCAGGGCATTGATCAAGAACGCCATGTGGCCGCCTTTGAGCTGCACATACGCTTGCATTTGGCGCTGCTCCTGACGGCGCAAGTTGGTCAGCCGCTCCGCGCGGTCCCAAAAGCCAGGGCTTAAGGGAGCGGCGGTCAGTTGATAGGTATCCCGCTGTTTGGCGATGGGCGCTGGGCTCTCGAGCGATAGCAGCAACAGGGCCTTGTCGATCCGCCCATGGCTCAAATTGACCCGTTGCTGAAGATCGTAGTTCGACAACCCGTGTGGGGCTGTCTCGAGTGCGGCCAGCACCTCCGCCACTTCCGCGCGGGTCGGGAAGGCGCTCTCGACAAAGAAGTCGTTGATGTCGCCTTCCTCTTCACCGCTGAGCAAGATGCCATACGCCGCGTCAAGTGCCCGGCCTGCCCGGCCGACTTGCTGATAGTAAGCAACCACCGACCCTGGCGTTTGATAATGAATCACGAAGGCCAGGTCTGGCTTGTCAAACCCCATGCCAAGTGCCGTGGTCGCGACCAGCGCTTTTACGCGGTTGGCGAGCAGCCCCGTTTCGAGGTCTGAGCGATCATCACCCGACTGGCCTGTATAGGCTTCGACGGCCAAGCCACGCGATTTGAGCCAGTCGGCCACCTGCAGCGCATCCCGCACGGTGAGGCAGTAAACGATGCCGCTGCCCACAAGCGTTGGGATTTGCGCTGCCAGCCAAGCCATGCGCTCTGCCTGGCTTGGCAACTGGATTGTCTGCAAGAATAGTGATGGGCGGCTCAAATCACCCCGTGAGACGGATAAATTTGGCCCGAGGATCGTTTGCAAGTCCTGCATGACCCGATTGTTGGCCGTCGCTGTGGTCGCCAGCAGGCGTAAGTTGGCCGGTAGATTGTGCACAACGCGTTCGATGAGCCGGTAATGCGGGCGAAAGTCGTGCCCCCAATCCGAAATACAGTGGGCCTCATCGATCACCAGCAACCCAACCCGATTCGCAACAGGTGCCAGGACATTTGAACGGAAATCGTCGTTGCCAAGACGTTCGGGCGAGATTAGCAGAATATCCACCTCGTCTTTTAGCAGGGCGGCCGTGACCCGCTTCCAATCTTGGGTATTATCCGAATTGATGGTCTCGGCCCGCACGCCCATCCGTTCGGCTGCCAGGATTTGATTGCGCATCAGCGCTAGGAGTGGCGATATCAACATGGCCGGGCCAGTTCCCAGCTCACGCAGCAGTTTGGTGGCGATGAAATACACGAAGCTTTTGCCCCAGCCGGTTTTCTGCACCACGAGCAACCGGCCGTGTCCCCTGACGATGTGCTCAATGGCCCCCTCCTGACCTTCCCGAAAGGTCGCATCGGGCTGGCCCGATCCAAGGCGAAGGAGTTCTAATGCGCGTGCATGGCTATATGACATAGGCTTTACCCGTCGAGCCCCAGGGTCGAGAGGGCGAAAACGCCCCTAGCGTAGCGCGGCAGGTGCCACTGGGGCCGCGTATAATGCCGACTAGAACAAACGTCCTATGGCCCGAAAATCCACCCCATCCATGAGCACTGCCAGCGCGAACGGCGCCAGCGACGGCGGCGACGGTCTCGTCCAGGAAACCCTCGATCTGGAAGACAGCCGCTACGGCCGCATTCAGCGCTCTGACATCAACGAGCAGATGCAGACCAGCTATCTGTCGTATGCGATGTCGGTCATCGTCAGCCGCGCCTTGCCCGACGCGCGTGATGGGCTAAAGCCGGTCCAGCGCCGCATCCTGTTTGTGATGCATGATACCGGCTTGCGCCCCGACTCGCCCTACCGCAAGAGCGCCCGCATCGTCGGTGATGTGCTCGGCAAATACCACCCACATGGCGACCAGAGCGTGTATGACGCCATGGCCCGCATGGCGCAGGAT
>Ga0075021_10001734_pt1 | contig 11279 bp, 10 predicted proteins | sample ColStrG_CSR_2012_FD_72749 | JGI IMG/M metagenome (GOLD analysis project Ga0075021, IMG submission 72749) | Freshwater sediment microbial communities in response to fracking from Pennsylvania, USA - Cold Stream Run_MetaG_CSR_2012 | ecosystem: Environmental > Aquatic > Freshwater > Creek >... | reverse complement strand
ACCAGCAGCTGTTTGCCTTCGTATTGGCGCGAAATGGCGGCGCCGAGCTCGGCCGCCCTCTCTGCGATCTGTTCCTTGGTGATGACGGGGATCAGAATGCCGGACACGCTACATCTCCATGACCATGGCAATTTCGTCGCATTCGGGGAATTTGGGGCAATGGATGCAGTCCGCCCAGACCTTCTGCGGGAGCTTTTCCTTGGTGACTTCCTCGAAGCCCATCTTGGCGAAGAAATCACGCTGGTAGGTCAGGGTGAACACCTTGTACACGCCCAGGGTCACCGCCTCGGACAGGCAGGCCTCCACGAGCTTGCGCCCCCAGCCCTGCTTCTGCAGGTCCGGGTGCACCACCAGCGAGCGTATTTCCGCCAGCTGCTCCCAGCAGATGGACAGGGCGCAACAGCCCTTGATGAGCTTGTTGTCGTCCGAGGCCAGCACGAAAAAATCGCGCAGGTGGGAATAGAGCTGGTTGTACGACCTCGGCAGCAACAGCTCGCCCTTGGCGCATTCCATGAGCAGGGTGTGGATGGTCTTCACATCCTCGATGCGAGCCTTGCGCAGGTAGAAGCCGGACATCGGCTAGGCCCCAAGAAGCTTTTTGATGATTTTCTCCAGTTCAGGACCGGACATGTACCCTTCCTGGGAATGCGCCACCTCGCCCTTGGGCGAATAGACCACCGTGCGCGGGATGGCGCGCAGGGAGAAGGCCTGGGTGACGTCGGGCTTGGCCAGGTACACGGGATAGTTGAACCCGGCCTTGGCCGCGAACATGGCGAACATGGCGGGATCCTGATCGATGCTCACGCCCATGAGGAGAACCTTGTCCTCGGGGAGGCGCTTGCGCATCTCGATGAGTTCGGGAATCTCCTGGCGGCAGGGAGGGCACCACGAGGCCCAGAAGTTGAGCACCACGACCTTGCCCCGGGCCTGGCTCACGGCCTTGATGATGTCCTGCCCGGAAGCGGCTGGTTCGCCCTTGGCCGAGGCCTGTGCCTGGGCGTAACCGGCGGTCACGGCGGCCAGCGCGAACGCCAGCACTACGATACGAAGAAGTTTCATCCGTTGCTGCACCTTTGGAATCGAATAGTCTTTTCGAGATATAGCGCGTGTGGGCCTACGCGTCCATGAGCCTTTTCGCCAGGCGCACGGCTTCCACGGCGTCGGTGGCATGGCCATGGGCGCCGATGGCCCTGGCGAAGGACTCCGACACCACGGCCCCGCCCACCATGACCAACTGGTCCATGCCGCGTTCACGCAGGAGCTTCACCGTGTCCTCCATGCGCACCATGGTGGTGGTCATGAGGGCCGAGAGCCCGATCAGCCTGGCTCCGGACTTTTCCGCCTCGTCCACGATGCGGCTGGCGGGCACGTCCTTTCCCAGGTCGATGACGTCGTATCCGTGGTTTCTGAGCATGAGCCCCACGATGTTCTTGCCGATGTCGTGGATGTCGCCCTCCACGGTGGCCAGCACGATGCGGGGGCGCTTCTCGCCCCCCGAGGCGGCCTCCAGCAGGGGCGTCAGGCGCTCGTACCCGGCCTGCATGGATTCGGCCGAAAGCAGGAGCTGGGGCAGGAAGTATTGCTTGCGCTCATAAAGCACGCCCACGTCCATGATGCCGGGGATCAGGTGTTCGCTCAGGATGGCCGCCGGGTCCTGGCCTTGGGCCAGGGCGTCTTCCACCATGGAGAGGACCACTTCCGTGCGCCCGGCCACCACGGCCTCGCGCAGGCTGGTCACGGCCTTGTCCTTGGCCTGGCGCACGGGGCTGCCCGCGCCGCCGCCGTATTTCCAGTCCGCGCAGTTCTCGATGAACTTCGCCGCCTGGAGGTCCCGGGCCAGCAGCACCTCGGAAGCCAGGCCCACTTCGCGGGGAAGGGGCGTGGACGGGTTGGAGATGTGCGCGGCCATGCCCGCTCCCAGGCACATGGCCAGGCAGGTGGCGTTCAGCAGCTCGCGCGCGGGAAGGCCGAAGGAGATGTTGGAGAGCCCGAGCGTGGTGGGCAGGCCCCACACCGCGGCGCAGTGGCGGATGGTCTCCAGGCAGTGCCTGGCGGCCTCCGGCTTGGAGGACACGGTAAGGGCCAGGGCGTCCACCAGGATCAAGCGCTTGGGTATTCCCAGGGCTTCGGCCTGGATGAGCAGGGCCTCGATGGCCGCGATGCGCTCGGAGGCTGTGACGGGGAGCTTCTTCCCGGCCAGGGGCAGCAGGATGAAGGGCGCGCCGTGCAGCTTGCACAGGGGGCCGAGCTGCTCCATGCGGCCGGGCTCGCCGCTGATGGAGTTCACCAGGGCGCTTCCGGGCACGGCCCAGAGGGCCTCCTCGATGGCTTCGGGCTTGGTGGAGTCCAGGCACAGGGGAGACAGGAACCGGGCGGTGAGCTGCTTGACCAGGGCGGGCAGCAGCACCTCCTCCTGGACCATGGGAGCGCCCACGTTGACGTCCAGGACTCCCGCTCCGGCCTGGACCTGCTCTTCGGCCAGGCGCAGGGCCTCGGCGAACTGTCCGGCCTGGAGCTCCTCGGTGAGGACCTTCTTGCCGGTCGGGTTGATGCGCTCGCCGATGCAAACGGCAGGCAGGCCAACGCCCACGCACACGGACTTGGAGCGCGAGGTGAGCACCAGGGGGCGGCCCTCGACCGGCTCGGGCTTCACCCAGGTGCGGCTGCCCGCGGCCTTGGCCAGGGCCTCGATGTGGGCCGGGGTGGTGCCGCAGCAGCCGGACACGCACTTGGCGCCCATGTCCAGGAAGGCCTTCATGCTCTCGCCGAACTCGGCGGGTCCCATGGGATAGACGGTGACGCCGTTTTCCAGCCTGGGCAGCCCGGCGTTGGGCTTTATGAAGAAGGGAACGTCGATGCGCGGCAAGAATCCCCTCGCCACGTCCAGCATCTGCTCGGGTCCGAGCCCGCAGTTGATGCCCAGGAGCTCAACGCCCAGGTTCTGCATGGTGTCGGCGAAGGTGGCCGAGGGGGTGCCGGTGAGCGATCCGCCGGGCTCGAAGGTCATGAGGATGGCCACGGGCAGGTCGCAGACCCGGCGGGCGGCCAGCACCACGGCCTTGGCTTCGGCCAGGTCGAAATGGGTCTCGGCGATGAGGAAGTCCACGCCGCCCGCCACGAGGCCCTCGATCTGCAGGGCGAAGGCGTCCACCAGCTCGCGCATGGAGAGGGTGCCCAGGGGCTCGACGAAATGTCCGGTGGGGCCGACGCTGCCGGCCACGAAGGCGTGGTCTCCGGCGGCCTGGCGGGCGGTCCTGGCCAGCCCGGCGTTGAGGGCGCGGATGTCGGTGCCCGCGGGCAGCTTGAAGCGCGTGCCTCCGAACGTGTTGGAGGTGACCACCCGGGCCCCGGCCCGCAGGTAGTCCTCGTGCACGGAGCGCACCATGTCCGGGTTTTCGAGTCCCCAGAGTTCGGGGGAAGCCCCCGGGGGAAGCCCCCTGGCCTGCAAAAGCGTACCCATGGCTCCGTCGAAAACGATGACCTTGTCGTCAGCGAGAGCCTTGCGAAAATCCGGCACCGTTGGTCCCTCCTAGGTAGAAAGCCTTTGGGTCGTACTGAAAAACATTGAATCCGGCAAATGAAAAGCGTATGGAGGAATGCTCAAGGCGTTTCACGCCACACGGACAGTATCATGAGCACCCAAGAGGAACTGACCGAGGAGAAGAAGCTCCTCCCAACGGAAAGCGATGACGCCGGCGACGCCAGTTCCGCCGAATCGCCCGTTGAGGAGCTTGCCGAAGACTCCCCGGAAGAGCTGGATAGCGACGAAGACGCCCCCGAGGAACTCAGCGAGGACGGCGCGGACGAGGTTGTGTTCAACCTCCCCGCCCACAAGATTCCCTCGGTTCCCTCCACCGGGCGCGACAACCTCCACGTCTACCTGCGCGAGATCAGCAAGTTTCCGCTTCTGAACCCCGACGAGGAGTTCGAGCTGGCCAGGCGCGTGCGCGACGAGGCCGACCAGCGCGCGGCTTTCAGGCTGGTCACCTCCCACCTGCGCCTGGTGGTGAAGATCGCCATGGACTTCCAGCGCCGCTGGGCCCAGAACGTGGCCGACCTCATCCAGGAAGGCAACGTGGGCCTCATGCGCGCCGTGAAGAAGTTCGATCCGGACAAGGGCATCAAGTTCTCCTACTACGCCGCCTACTGGATCAAGGCCTACATCCTCAAATACATCATGGACAACTGGCGTCTGGTGCGCATCGGCACCACCCAGGCCCAGCGCACCCTGTTCTACAACCTGAACAAGGAGCGCCAGCGCCTCACGTCCCTGGGGTTCGACCCCTCGGTCACCAACATCTCCAAGAGTCTTCGGGTCTCGGAGTCGGACGTGATGGAGATGGACCAGCGCATGGCCCGCAACGATCTCTCCCTGGACATCACCCTGGGGGACGACTCCACGTCCACGCGCCTGGACTACCTGCCCGCGCTCACCCCGGGCATCGAGGAGATGCTGGCCAAGGACGAGATCGCGGGGCTCGTGGAAAAGCACCTTCAGACCATCATGCCCAGCCTCTCCGACAAGGAGCGCGACCTCCTGGAACAGCGCATCCTCTCCGATTCTCCCGTGACCCTGCGCGAGATCGGCGCCAAGTACGGCATCACCCGCGAACGGGTGCGCCAGATCGAAACCCGACTTTTGGATAAGATTCGCGACCACTTCGTCAAACGCATAGGCGATTTCGGGGCGGAGTGGATTCGTAAGGAAGAGTGATCATTCCCATGCAGAAAATACTTTGCGCCATGCTCGCGGTGCTGACGCTTTGCGTCGCCGCTTGCGCGCCCAAGAAAACGGCCCCCGTGGACCCCTCCGCCAAGGGGCTCACCCAGGGCGCCGCCACGGACTACTATTTCCTGCTCTACCAAGAGCTCGGCCGCCAGGGACAGCCCCAGCAGGCCGCCCTGGTTCTGGAAAAGCTTATCGAGCTGGCCCCGGCTCCGGAGCTTTACCGCGACCTGGCCAACCTCTATTGGGGTCTGGGCGATCCCGAAAAGACCCGCACCGTGCTGACCGAGGGACTCAAAAAGTTCCCCGGGGAAAAGATCCTGTATTTCTACATGGCCAACTCCTATCTGCTGCAGCGCCGCTTCGACGAGGCCATCGCCGTGCTCAAAGAATATCTGGCCACCCATCCCAAGGACCAGACCACCAGCCAGGAGCTGGGCGCGGTCTACATGGAGGCCGGGCGCTTCCAGGAGACCCTGGACTTTCTGGCCGCCGTTCCCAAGGACAAGCGCACCCCGGCCATGGCCTACTACGAATCCAAGGCCCTGGCGGGCCTGAACAAGCGCAAGCAGGCCATGGAAAAGCTGAACCAGGCCCTGCGAGAAGACCCCAACATGCTGGCCGCCTGGTCGGAGATGGCCTTCCAGTACGAACAGGCGGGGGACCTCCGTCACGCCGAAGAGGCCTACCGCCGCATCCTGGACCTGGGCGAGGACGGCCCCGAGGTCTGGACCAGGCTCATACGGCTGGCCATCAAGCAGAAGAACGAAGCCAAGGCCGTTGAGTTTCTCGACAAGGCCCCGGCGGACCGGACCTTCCTGTTCGAGATCATGGGCCTGTTCATCGACGAGGGCTTCCAGCAGGGAGCGGCCAAGGTGCTTGAGCGCCTGGCCCAGGAACAGCCGGGCAATCCGGACGTGATCTTCCTCCAGGCCATGATCGCCGTGGACAAGGAAAAGAACCTGGAAAAGGCCTTCACGCTGCTCTCCCAGATTCCCAAGGGGCACAAATTCTACGACAGAAGCCTCTCCACGCGCATCCAGCTGGCCCTGGACGCGAACCAGCCAGAACGGGCCAAGCCCCTCATAGAAGAAGGCAAGGCCCTGTACCCCGACAGGATCGAGTTCTGGTTCTTCGACGCCATCTACCAGGACAAGCTGGGCAACCTGGCCAAGTCGGCCGAGATATCCCGCGAAACCGCCGACAAGTGGCCCACCAACACCGAGGCCCTGTACCGCTACGGCGTGGTCCTGGAGCGGCTGAAGAACCGGGAGGAATCCCTCAAGATCATGGAGCGGGTCCTGGCCATGGAGCCGGGCAATCCCGACGCCTTAAACTTCGTGGGCTACGCCCTGGCCGAGGACAACCGCGAACTGGATCGCGCCCTGGACCTGGTGGGCAAGGCCCTGATGGCCAGCCCCGACAACCCCTACTACATCGACTCCATGGCCTGGGTGTATTTCAAGCGCGGCGAGCTCAAGAAAGCCTGGACCGAAATCCAGCGCGCCGTGTCCAAGCCCATGGAAGACCCGGCCATCTGGGAACACTACGGCGACATCGCCAAGGCCATGGGCAACGCCAAGGAAGCCCGCAAGGGGTATGCGCGCGCCCTGGACATGAATCCGTCCAACGCGGGCGAGATCAAAAGCAAGCTGGACGGCCTGAAATGATTCGGCCGTGGCGAAGCGTGACCGGGCTCATTGCCGCTTTGTGCTGTCTGGCGCTCTTTGCCGGATGCGCCCCAACTGGCGGCAAGACCGGCCCCGAGGCGGACCAGGCCCGCGACTTGTGGTCGCGGATGGTCTCGGGGACTGGCGACGCGCCCAAGTCCTTCACCCTCTCGGCCAGCCTGTCCATCCAGAGCCCCCAGAAGTCCGCCCGGCTGCTGGTCAAGTTCTGGGGCAACCTGGAGCGGCCCCTGCGCCTGGACCTGTCCACAGGCATGGGCCAGACTTTCTCCATGTGGCGCGAGGACACCCTGGGCTGGATAGCGGTCTATCCCCTTTCCAACCAGGCCTTCACCCATAAGGACACCAAGTCCGCCCTGGGCAGGCTGGGCATGCCTCTGCCCCTGGACCTCAAGGCCCTGGCCGCCCTTTCGGCCGGGCGCTACGACATGCTGCTCCCCGCGAATTTCAAGAGCGTCACGAGAACGTCCAAGGGGTTCGAGTACAGTTTGCCCATGGCCTCGGTGTTTTCTTCGGTCACCCTTGACTTCGAAGGCAAACCCATCCATATCGTGGGCAAAGGTGTGGAACCCTGGAGCGTCGACCTAAGCGAGTTCTCGGCCCCGGAGCCGGGCCGCGCGCCGCTTGCCCAGCGCATCCAGCTGACCACCCCGGGCGGATTGCAGGTCATCCTGCGGATCAAAAAGCTGGAATTGGGCCCCGAAGCCATGGCGGCGGATTCCCTGGAACTCCCCCTGCCTCCACAGGCCAAGCACGTCCCCCTGGACAGGCCGGGCGACTTCAGGGCTCCCGATTTGCCCTAAGCTCCGCGCCCGCTGGCCGGGGCCATCGAAACCGTATTCCGACCAATCGCTTGCAACAGAAAACTCGCATCGGGGCATAGCCATGAGCACTCCCGTCATCTTCGGTTCCGACCACGCCGGCTTCTCCCTCAAGGAGCAGCTGAGAACCTACGTCTCCGGTCTCGGCTTCGAGGTGGTGGATGTGGGCACCAACAGCCAGGAAAGCTGCGACTACCCCCTGTTCGCCTTCCGGCTGTGCGACCTGGTCCTTGAAAAGAACTGCCTGGGCATCCTGATCTGCGGCACGGGCCTGGGCATGTCCATGGCCGCCAACCGCCGCCCGGGCATCCGGGCCGCCCTGTGCGCGAGCGAGTACATGGCCCGCATGACCCGCCTGCACAACAACGCCAACGTGCTCTGCATGGGCGAGCGCTGGATGGGACCGGGCCTGGGTGAATCCATCACCAAGACGTTTCTCGAAACCGAGTTTGAAGGCGGACGCCACCAGCGGCGCATCGACCTCTTCGACACCCTTTAGAAGGAAACTGCCATGTCCGCGATCAACGAGAAAGACCGCCTCGCTGTCAACGTCATCAAAAGCCTTGTCATGGACGCCACCCGCAAGGCCAATTCCGGGCACCCTGGCGGCCCCATGTCCTCGGCGGACATGGCCTACGTCCTTTTCAAGGATTTCCTGCGCTACTCCCCCGAGGACACCACCTGGTTCAACCGGGACCGGTTCATCCTCTCGGCCGGACATGAATCCGCCCTGCTCTACAGCCTGCTCACCTTCACCGGGGCCATGCCCCTGGACGACGTCAAGGCCTTCCGCCAGTGGAAGTCCCGCACGCCGGGACACCCCGAGGTGCACCTGACCCCGGGCGTTGAAGCCACCACCGGCCCACTGGGCCAGGGCTTCGCCATGTCCGTGGGCTTCGCCACCGCCGAATGCATGCTGCGCGCGCGACTGGGCAAGGACATCTGCGACCACTACACCTACGTGCTGGCCTCCGACGGCGACCTGCAGGAGCCCATCTGCCTGGGGAGCGCTTCCCTGGCCGGACACTGGGGCCTGGGCAAGCTCATCGTCTTCTACGACTCCAACCAGATCCAGCTTTCCGGCCCCACCAAGCGTAACGACTGCACCGACTACAAGAAGGTGTTCGAGGGCTTCTGCTGGCACGTCATCGAGATCGACGGCCACGACCACGAGGCCATCCGCCGCGCCATCACCCAGGCCCAGATGGAGACCAGCCGCCCCACCCTCATCATCGGGCACACCATCATCGCCCACGGCACGGCCACCCGCGAGGGAGACTTCGAGACCCACGGCGCCCCCCTGCCCCCAGAGGAGATCGCGGCCACCAAAAAGAAAATGGGCCTGCCCGAGGACAAGAGCTTCTACGTTCCCCAGGAAGCCCTGGAGCATTTCCGCTCCCGCTTCCCGGAGCTGCGCTCGGCCGTATCCGAATGGACCCGCACCTTCGAGGCCAAGCTCGACCGCGACCCCGCCTTCCAGGAAATGTGGCGCGTGGTGAAGCGCTCCCCCGGCAACCGCACCTTCAAGTGGCCCGCCTTCGAGATCGGCTCCAAGATCGCCACCCGCTCCGCCTGGGGCAAGTGCCTGGAATCCCTGGTGGACCAGCTGCCCATCCTGGTGGGCGGATCGGCCGACCTGGACCCCTCCAACATGACCGTCAAGTTCCGCGAGGCCGTGGGCAACTTCAGCGCCAGCGAGCCCATGAACCGCAACCTGTCGTTTGGCGTGCGCGAGTTCCCCATGGGGGCCATCGTCAACGGCATCGCACTGCACGGCGGATTGGTTCCCTTCGGGGCCACCTTCCTCATGTTCTCGGACTACGAGCGAAACGCCCTGCGCATGTCCGCTCTGCAGCACCTGCCCGCGCTGCACATCTTCACCCATGATTCCTTCTGGTTGGGCGAGGATGGCCCCACACACCAGCCCATCGAGCAGGTCAGCTCGCTGCGCCTGATCCCCAACATGCTGGTCATGCGCCCAAGCGACGCCAACGAGACCGCACTGTGCCTGGAAACGGCCCTGAAGCAGACCAGCAGGCCCACCTGCCTCATGCTGTCGCGCCAGAACCTGCCCGTGCTCGATCCCAAGACCTACCCCGGCGTGCTGGATGGAGCCACGAAGGGCGGCTACGTGCTGCGCGACGCTCCCGGCGGCAAGCCCGACCTCATCATCATGACCTCCGGCTCCGAGGCCCCCATGTGCCTGGCCGCGGCCGAGGCCCTCACCGAACGCAAGGTGCGCGTGGTGAACATGCCCTGCATGGAGCTCTTCGACGAACAGCCCCAGCTCTACAAGGACGAGGTCCTGCCTCCCGAGTGCGCCTGCCGCGTGGCCGTGGAAGCGGGCAGGCCCGAGCTGTGGTACAAGTATGTGGGCTGCAACAGCCTGGTGCTTGGCATCACCCACTTCGGCGACTCCGCCCCCGCCGAGGTCCTGGCCCAGGAATACGGCTTCACCCCCGAAAACCTGGTCAAGCTCGTCCGGGAGCGCATCGCCCTGGGCGGCTAGTCCTCACTCCCCGGCTCAAACCTCAAGTCCCCGCCCCGGCAACAGGGCGGGGACTTTTTTGAGGGCGGATCCTTCCCGGAAACGTTCTGAAATACTCGGTACATGGAGCGTTTTCGATCCCTCCTCTCCCCTTCCCCTACTTTTTTGAAAATTTTTCCCAGGATTGCCTTTTTTTCACTTGACCTTTCCCAAAATGCATTTACCTTCCCTCTGCAAACGGCATCGGTCTTGTTGAGTGTTGGGTCAAGCGTGTGCTTCGCTCCAATTTGATAAGAATGAATGCCAAATACCATTTTGGAGTTTATGCACATGGCTAAGAAATTGTATGTCGGCAACCTGCCCTTCTCCGCCTCCGAAGACGACGTCCGCGACTACTTCGCCCCCTACGGCGAGGTCATTTCTGTGGCTCTGATCACCGATCGTGAGACCGGCCGCCTGCGCGGCTTCGGCTTCGTCGAGATGAATGACGAAGGTGCCCTTGCCGCCATCGAAGCCCTGGATGGCCAGAGCTTCATGGGTCGTAACCTGAAGATCAACGAAGCTCAGGAGCGTCCCCGCCGTTCGTTCGACAACAACCGTTCCGGTGGCGGCGGCGGCCGTCGTCCCTGGTAGTTCCAGCCACATTACCCACCCAAGCCCCATCCCTTTTGGGATGGGGCTTTTTTTTTCCAATACCCTGTACAGCCGGAGGTGTTCCGATGGCTAAAGACGACGGAATCGAGATTGCCGGAGTAGTGCAGGAAGCACTCCCCGGCACCATGTTTCAGGTGCAGCTGGAGACCGGGCAGAACGTCCTGGCCTACCTCTGCGGCAAAATGCGCAAATTTCGCATCAAAATTCTTCCCGGCGACTCGGTGAAAGTGATGATGTCGCCCTACGACCTCACCAAGGGCCGCATCACCTTCCGGGCCAAGTAGTTTCCTTGCCATATCGCCGGCCGAGTTTTCGCCGGTGAATGCGGACGGGCGGACTTCGCTATGCGAAGCCCGCCCGTCCGGTCTTTACGCAGGCGCTCTTTTTCTCTAGGTTCCCCGGACCAATTTCCCCGGAGGCCACATGGAAGCTCCCGACCGCAACCTCGCACTCGATCTCGTCCGCGTCACAGAAGCAGCCGCCCTGTCCAGCGCCCGCTGGCTCGGCAAGGGCGACAAGAACGCCGGCGACCAGGCCGCCGTGGACGCCATGCGCCTCTCCTTCAACACCATCAATATCAAAGGCGTCATCGTCATCGGCGAAGGCGAAAAGGACGAAGCCCCCATGCTCTTCAACGGTGAAGAGGTGGGCTCGGGCGCCGGCCCGGCCATGGACGTGGCCGTGGACCCCGTGGAAGGCACCCGCCTTCTGGCCTATGGCCGCCCCAACGCCATCTCCGTCGTGGGCGTTGCTCCCAAGGGCTCCATGTTCGACCCCGGCCCCAGCTACTACATGCAGAAGCTGGTGGTGCCCTCCCAGGCCCGCGACGCCGTGGACCTGGACGCCCCCGTGACCGACAACCTGCGTAACGTGGCCAAGGCCCTGGACAAGGACGTGGACGA
>Ga0075021_10001732_pt1 | contig 11288 bp, 12 predicted proteins | sample ColStrG_CSR_2012_FD_72749 | JGI IMG/M metagenome (GOLD analysis project Ga0075021, IMG submission 72749) | Freshwater sediment microbial communities in response to fracking from Pennsylvania, USA - Cold Stream Run_MetaG_CSR_2012 | ecosystem: Environmental > Aquatic > Freshwater > Creek >... | reverse complement strand
CTGGCCCATCTGGGCCAGGAGCGACCCGTCGCGGTAGGCGGCCAGGGAGTGCACGATGGACTGGGGATGCACCAGCACCTTCACCCGCTCCTGGGGCATGCCGTAGAGCCAGCAGGCCTCGATGACCTCCAGGCCCTTGTTCATGAGGGTGGCCGAGTCGATGCTGATTTTGGCCCCCATGGACCAGTTGGGATGCTTGAGGGCCTGGGCGGCGGTGGCTTTGGCCAGGTCGCCGGCGGGCCAGTCGCGGAAGGGGCCGCCCGAGGCGGTGAGGATCAGGTGGTCCACGTCGTCGCCCACGTGCCCGGCCAGGGACTGGAACAGGGCGTTGTGCTCGGAGTCAACCGGCAGGACCACGGCCCCGGACTTACGGCAGGCCCGGCGGATCAGGTGTCCGGCCAGCACCAGGGATTCCTTGTTGGCCAGGGCGATGACCTTGCCGGCCTTAGCCGCGGCCAGGGTGGGCGGCAGACCGGCCGCGCCCACGATGGCCGAGAGCACCACCTGCACTTCGGGCAGGGCGGCCAGGGTCACGTAGGCTCCGGGTCCGCTTAAGATTTCCGGCGCGTATCCGGCCGGGAGCATGCCTTTGAGCTCCTTGGCCAGGGCCTCGTCCAGCACGGCCAGGTAGCGCGGCCTAAAGCGCGCGGCCTGTTCGGCCAGGCGGGCGGCGTTGCGCCCCCCGGCCAGGGCGGTGATCTCGAACTGGCCGGGATGGTCGCTGGCCACGGCCAGGGCGGACTCGCCGATGGACCCGGTGGCCCCCAGCACGCACAGGCGGCGGGGAAATGGGGGGAGGTCTTCAGCCTTGGGCAATGCGGAGATGTAGTCGATCATAGGTACTGGGTCAGGTTGCGGGCGAGCGCGTACACCAGGATGGCCGGGATGAGCCCGTCGGCGCGGTCCAGGATGCCGCCGTGCCCGGGCAGGAGGTTGCCGGAGTCCTTGATGCCAGCCGCGCGCTTGAGCGAGGATTCCATGAAGTCGCCCATCTGGGAGGCCGCGGACAAAAGCGCGCCGAGCAGCGCGAAGGCCGCAAGCGAGGCCTTGCCCCACAGGGCGGCCGCCGCCAGGCACACGGCAACCGTGGCCAGGAGCCCTCCGATGCTGCCCGCCCAGGTCTTCTTGGGGGAGACAGAGGGCCAGATCTTGGGGCCGCCGATCAGGTGCCCGGCGTAGTAGGCCCCGGTGTCCGTGGCCATGACCACCGCCAGCACCAGGGCGGTCTCGCCCGGGCCGAACGCGGTCAGGAACTGCAGGCTGCCGGGAATGTACAAGAGCGCCGCCGCCGTGAACCAGCGCGGCGGACCGTCCGGAGCTCCCGGACCGGCCTGGCCGTTCCCCTTGTGGAACAGCCGGGCCAGCTCCTCCAGCCAGAAGGCGGCCAGGGGCACGGCGAAAGCCGCTCCCGCCCCTAGGCGCCAGCCCAGCCAGACCATGAGCGCGCCCAGGACCAGGCAGGCCCCGCGCACGCAGCCGCCCGCGCCGGGGAAGAACCCCGTGAATTCCCACAGCCCGGCCAGGGACGCGGCCAGCACCAGCCCGAACAGGGGCCACCCGCCAAGCCAGATGCACAGAGCCAGGACCGGCAGTCCCACGGCGGCGGTCACCAGCCGGGAACGGTGCGAGCTTGCCAGCATCAAGCGCCCGGACCGTAGACTTTTTCGGGGTCGAACACCTTTGGGGAGCACTCGCGGCCCTCTCCGTCGGGTCCAAGCTCCGAGAAGAAGCAGGAGCGGTAGCCCGTGTGGCAGGCCGCGCCGCCGATCTGCTCGATCAGCAGCACCACGGCGTCGCGGTCGCAGTCCAGGCGGATGGATTTCACCTTCTGCACGTGGCCCGAGGTGCCTCCCTTGTGCCAGAGCTTGCCCCGGCTGCGGCTCCAGTAGTGGACCTCGCCGGTCTCAAGGGTCTTTTCCCAGGAAAGTTCGTTCATATAGGCCAGCATGAGCACTTCGCCGGTGCTGGCGTCCTGGGCGATGGCCGGTACCAGGCCGCCGCCTTTCTCGAAATCGGGTTTGAACATGTCTCGTCCTTTAAGAGTTGTGCTGGGGCACCCTAATTGCCGCCCACGGGCAGGGTCAAGACCGGCGCGTTCTTGGGCGGGTCGGCCGATTGCAGCGCGAAGATGTTCAGCATGAGCTGGAACACCTCCTTGGAGCGGGAGTCCTCGTTGCGGATGTAATACCACCAGCCGGAATGGTTCACGGCCACGTAGGCGTCGGCCGGGCGGGTGCGCGAGGAGCGGATGTCCATGATGTCGGCGAACTGGGAGCGCAGGTCGAAGGCGGCCTTTTTCGTGACCAGCTCCTTGGGCGTGTCGATGCCCTGGGACAGCAGGTCCATGGCCCGCAGGCAGTTGCGCAGGCTGAAGGGGACCACGGTGATGCCGCTTAAGTCACCTGATTCCTCGGCCAGCTCGTGCTCCTTGACGTGCACCAGGCGCAGCTTGGCCACGCGGTAGCCGTGGCTGGTGGTGGCGGTCTTGAGTTCGATGCCGATGAGCTCCTCGATCTTTTTCAGCGACGCGTCGTCCTTGAAGCGCATGGTCATGAGGGTGATGTTGGGCTTGTCCTTGCCGGGGGAGGCGGTGACGATGTCCAGCTCGCCGCGGTCGTCCATGCGGCCGATGGTGTCGGAGAGCTCCAGTATCTTGCGCAGCGTGTCGGGGGCGAAGTAGCCCGCGCGGCTGTCCACGAAGAAGTCCTGGCGGCCCATGCGCGTGACCAGGATGCGGAAGAGGTATTCGATGTCCCAGCCCGCCCGGTAGAGCACCACGAAGCGCTCCAGGTCGATCTCCGCCAGGAACTGCTGGGCGTAGGTCTGGCCCTGGTAGGGGGTGTAGGTCACGGTGGGGGAGTCCGAATAGGAGGCGGTGATGTTGGGCGTGTAGTTGTAGTAGACGCCCTTCAGGAAGTCCCGCTGGTCCGGGAAGGTGCCGGTGGCCGAGCCGGTCACGTTGTAGTTGAAGCTGGAGGCGATGGAGCCCACCTGCAAAAACAGGGGCTGCTCGAAATATTTCATGCGCACCAGGTTCAAAAGCATCTCCTCGTTGGAGGAGCGCTGCACGGCTATGTTGTAATCCATGCGCGTGGCCGGGAGCTTGGCCGGACCCAGGGAGCAGCCCGGCGCCAGAACAAGGGCGAGCAGGAGTGCGATACGCGTCGTCATGGTACGTCCTTGGCGGGATTTTCCCCCTGCATAGCCTTGATGGGCCGTGCGGGCAAGGCGGACGCGGTTGCGCGGATTGCGGAATTTGTGCATGCAGGAGGGCATGGAGTCTTTAAGCGCCAGGACCGCGTCCTACATACTCCGCGCGAGGCGGCTGCTGGAGGACCTGCCCGCCGATGACCCCCTGCGCGAGCTCCTGTCCGGCCTGACCGAGGTGGCCGAGCGGTCCCGGTCCATGTACGGCAACGCCCTGCAGGCCATGTATTCGGGCACCCTGGACGGGCAGATCCTCGACGCCAACCCGGTCTTCGCCTCCATACTCGGCTATCCCTCGGTGGAGGCCATGCTGCCCATCACGGATTTCGCCCTCAAGCACTACATGGTGCCCGAGCGCCGCGCCGACCTGGTGGCCGAGCTGCGCGAAAAAGGCTCCGTGCGCAACAGGGAGGTCCACCTCAAGCGCCTGGACGGCACGCCCCTGTGGGGCCTGGCCAACATCCGCCTCTACCGCGACGCGACAGGGCGCGAGCTCATCGAGGGCATCACCGTGGACGTCACCGCCCGCAAGGTGGCCGAAGAGGCCCTGGCCGCCAGCGAGCGCCGCCACCGGCGCATCCTGGAGACGGCGGGGGAGGGCTTCCTCTTCATGGACCTGGATTTGACGATCAAGGACGTGAACGAGGCCTATTGCCGCCTGGTGGGGCGGCCCCGGGAGGAGGTCCTGGGCCGGTCGCCCTTCGACTTCGCCACCCCGGAATACGGGGATTTCCTGCGCCGCAACCGGGAGCAGCTGCTGGGGAAGGACTACCGCACCTTCGAGGGCAGCATCCTGCGGGCCGACGGGCGGGTGGTCCCGGTGCTCATCCACGGAAACACCCTGCGCTGCGAGGACGGCACGCCCATCGGCAACGTGGCCTTCGTCTCGGACATCACCGAGCAGAAAAAGGCCCTGACCCTGGCGGCCGAGGTGCAGCGCGGCCTCATGCCGTCCGGGCCGCCCCGGGACACGGGCCTGGACGTGGCGGGCATGAGCGTGCCCAGCCAGTATGCGGGCGGCGACTACTTCGACTATCTCGTGGAAGGCGGCTCCCAAGGAGTTTTCCGTACCGTGGTGGGCGACGTGACCGGCCACGGGCTGGACGCGGCCCTGTTCATGACCACGGCCCGGGGCTTTTTGCGCATGCGCTCGGCCCAGCCGGGCTCCCTGGCCCAGGTGATGACGGACCTGAACGCCCATCTGGTGCGCGACACCAGGGATTCCGGGCGCTTCATGACCTTGCTGCTCATGGAGTTCAGCCTGGGTGCCGGGATGCGCTGGGTCAGGGCCGGGCACGATCCCGCCCTGGTGTACGACCCCGTTTCCGGCGAATTTACCGAACTGGGCGGACGGGGCATGGCCCTGGGCGTGGTGGACGACGCGGCCTACGAGGAGTTCCAGGCTCCGTGGCCGCGGCCCGGGCAGGTGCTGGCCCTGGGAACGGACGGCATCTGGGAGGCGCGAGGGGCTTCGGGCGAGATGTTCGGCAAGGACCGCTTCAAGGAGGCCATCCTGGCCAGGGCCGATCTGGGGGCCCAGGCCATCCTGGAGGGCGTGTTCGCGGACCTGCGGGCGTTCGCCGGGCCTGTGCTGGAGGACGACGTCACCCTGGTGGTGGTGAAGGTGCCGCCGCAGCCGCCCTGGTGAGGGTGGCCTGGCTTGGCCGGGACTATCCGGCGCCAGTGGATTTTCTCATAACCGCGACCCTCAGGAGGGCCTTGGTGCGTACTCTGCTCTTTCTGCTTCTGCTTGCCGTGCAGGCGATCACGGCCCTGGCGGCCGAACCCGTGGTCATCGGCGTGGTCTACAACCTCACGGGGCCCATGGCCACCCTGGACGCGCCGGGCTTTGAGGGGATGAAGCTGGCCGTGGCGGCCATCAACAAGCGCGGCGGGGTGCTTGGGCGCCCCCTGGCCCTGGAAGTGCGCGACGCGGGTTCCGACGTGGAGCGCTGCCGCGAGGCCGCCCGGGAGCTGGCCGGGCTCAAGGTGGCCGCGGTCACGGGGCTGAACGACGCCGACTACGCCCTGGTGGCGGGCGAAGCCGTGACCAGAAAGCGCGTGCCCTTCCTCACGGCCGGGGCCACCCTGCCCACCCTGCCCAGGCTCCTGGGCCCCTATTACTTCATGACCTGCTTCGGCGACGACGCCCAGGGCAAGGCCCTGGCCAAGTTCGCCCTGCGGCGCATGGGCGCGGACACCATGCTGGTGCTGACCAACCGCGACACCACCTACACCACGGCGCTTTCCGGCTATTTCATCAAGGGCTACGCCGCGCGCGGCGGCGCGGTGGCCGCCAAGCTGGGCTTCGCCACGGGCCAGGCCCCGTCCGGGCTCGATGGGGCGGCGCGCGGCTGCAAGAGCCCGGGAGCCTGCAAGGGTCTCTTCGTGTCCGGCGTTCCCGAGGACGCCTCGCCCCTGGTCAAGGCCCTGCGCGCGGCGGGACTTGCCGGGCCGGTTTTTTCCGGAGACGGATTCGACACGCCCTTGTTGTCGGAAGTCGCGGACCTGGCCGCTCCGGGGATTTTCTTTTCCACCCATGTGTCGTACGACAGCCCGCGCCGCCAAGTCCGCGACTTCGTGGAGGATTGGACGGCCGCCCACGGCGCGGCTCCCGTGAGCGGGTTCGCGGCCCTGGGCTATGACGCGGTTGGGCTCATCGCGGACGCCCTGCGCCGGGCGGGCAGCAGCGCCCCCCACGCGGTGCAGCGGGCCCTGGCCGCCACCCGGGCCTATCCCGGCGTCACCGGCGACATCGGCTATCCCGAACGCTTAAGCCCGCCGGAGAAGCCGGTGACGGTGATGCGCTTCGAGGGCGGCAGGCGCATGTTCGAGGCCGAGGTGCTGCCCTAGGGAGCTATTGTTGCGAAATTTCACAAGCGGCCCCCGGCAGGACCCACACCGGGCATCCGCTTGGCAGGACGGCGTGCCGGGCCGGTTCCCGGCGGCTGGAAAATGCAGAAAAATCCTGCCTTAAGCCCATTGGCGCGTTGACGGAAAGCGCGCCCCTGTGCTAGGCCTTCCGCACTTGTGAAGCAAAGCACGAATGCCGCGGTGTCCGGGCGCTTGCCGGAAGGTCGCCGGGGAGGTTTCGTTGGTCTTTAAGAATCGGGATAAGGGAACCTGGGACGGCATCGAAAAGGCCGCCCTGATGGGCACCAATTTCGTTGCCCATACCGTGGTCGGCCTGGTGTTCGGATACTACTGCGACAAGTGGTTCGACACCGCTCCCTGGGGGCTGCTCATCTGGCTGATCCTGGGCATTGTGGCGGGTTTCCGCACCATGTACCTGGACGCCATGAAGATGAGCAGGAACCAGGGCCTTCCCAAGGCCTCCGCCGGTTCCGGGCCGGACGCGGACCCCGCCAAGCCCGGGGACGGCGGCAAGAACGGAGGCGCGGGCCATGCGTAGCCAGCTCGACCGGCTTCTGGCCCTGGCCGGGTTCCACCACGCCGAAGGCCGCGCCCTGCTGCGCGACCAGATCGTGATGGCCCTGGTGACCAGCCTCATGGCGCTGGTCCTCTCCGGAGGCGGCACATGGGGAGTGGCCTACGCCTGCGGGGCCGCCCTGGTCACGGTGAATTTCTGGTGGATGGTGCGTTTCGCCCAGGGCCTGCTGACCAGCACGGCCGGCGCCGTGGGCGGGGCGTTTTTCAGGTTTTTCGTGCGCCTGGGCATAACCGGCGCGGGACTCTATGTGATGATAGTGGAGGCGGGATGGCCCGTGTGGGCGGTCCTGGCTGGCATGTCCACGGTGATGGTGACGATTTTGGTGTGGGGGGCCCTGAGAAGGTCCGGGTCTAATAGCGCGAAGGAGGCCTAGGGTATGGCTGGCGGGTTGGTTCTACCGGTTTCGTTTTTAGAGTTGGCGGCCGAGGGAGCTGGGCTTCACATCCCCAGTGAGGTTCTTTATTCATGGCTGGCCATGGCTGTGCTCCTGACCTTGGGGCTCATCACGTCCTCGAGCCTCAAGATGGTGCCGGGGGGGTTGCAGAACTTTTTCGAGTTCGTCATCGGCGGGCTTGAGAACTTCACCGTGGAAACCATGGGCGAGGACGGCCGCAAGGTCTTCCCGGTCCTGGCGGCCATCTTCCTCTACATCCTGACCTGCAACTTCATGGGCCTGATCCCCGGCTTTGACTCTGCCACCAACAGCGTCAACCACAACGCCGCCATGGCCCTGTTCGTCTTCGTCTACTACAACTACTGGGGCATCAGGAACTGGGGACCCGGCTACATCAAGCACTTCATGGGCCCCATGCCCGCGCTTGCTCCCATGATGATCATCCTGGAGTTCATGAGCCATCTCGCCCGCCCCTTGTCGCTGACGCTTCGTCTGTTCGGCAACATCCGCGGCGAGGAACTGGTGCTCATCCTGCTCTTCATGCTGGCGCCTCTGGTGTCCACGTTCCCGCTGTACTTCCTGTTCATGCTGGCCGACTTCATCCAGGCCTTCGTGTTCTTCATGCTCACCCTGGTCTACCTCAAGGGAGCCTTCGAACACGCCCACTAATCCCGGGGGAAATGGTCATCTGACCAAACAACATACTATATTGAGGAGATTATCCATGCGTAAGACTCTGCTCATCGCTCTGAACACCGTCGCCATGCTTGGCCTCGCTTCCCTCGCTTTCGCCGCTGACGGCGCCGGCTCCGTCGGCCCCATGGCCGCCATCGGCTCCGCCATCGGCATGGGCCTGGCCGCCCTCGGCTGCGGCATCGGTCAGGGCATCGGCGTGAAGGGCGCTTGCGAAGGCATGGCCCGCAACCCCGAGATCGGCGGCAAGCTGACCACCACCCTGATCCTGGGCCTGGCCTTCATCGAATCCCTGGCCATTTACGCCCTGGTCGTCTGCCTGATCCTCATGTTCGTGAAGCCCCTGGGCGCCTAATCACGAAGTTCTAGGCCGGGAGGCCCCAAAAGGGCCTCCCGGTTTTTTTCCTTAACGCGGGCCGCACGCGACAAAACCCTAATCAAAGCGAAGCCGTGAAAAGCGAGCACATCCCCCGCGCAACAATCCAACGGCTTGCCCTGTACGTCCAGGTGCTTGAGAGCTTCCGGCGCGAAGGCTCGGAAGTGCTCTCCTCCGAAGTCCTGGCCAAGGCCTGCAACGTCAACCCGTCCCAGATACGCAAGGACCTCGCCTATTTCGGCGAATTCGGCGTGCGCGGGGTGGGCTACTTCATTACCGACCTCATCTCCTCCATCAAGCAGGCCCTGGGCGTCGACCGCGTCTGGAAGGCCGCGCTGGTCGGCGTTGGCAACCTGGGCAAGGCGCTCCTGCGCCACCAGGATTTCCAGCGCCGGGGCTTCCACATCGTGGGCGCCTTCGACTGCGACCCCTTCAAGATCGGCGAGGAAGTCTCGGGCCTCGAGGTCATCTGCTCGCGCCGCCTCAAGGAAAAGGTCGAGGAGCTGGGCATCGAGATCGGCCTCATCACCACCCCGCCCGAACGCGCCCAGCGCGCCGCCAACTACCTGGTGGACGCGGGCGTGCGCGGCATCATCAACTTCGCCCCCTCGCGCATCAGCGTGCCCGACACCATCGCCGTGGAATACGTGGACTTCTTCCACCACCTCTATGCGGTGGCCTTCAGCCTGACCCTGGACAAACAAAACCGCTGACGGCACAAGGGGGCAGGGCTCGCGCCCGCTTCCGCCCCCGCTCCGGCGATTGAGCCGCCGCCTCGGGCAGCCGCGCGGAATCCATCCGCTTTGCGGGCGCGCCCATACGAGGTTCCATGCCGCGTCACGTCGTACTCCTCACCGATTTCGGACTGGCCGACCCCTACGTGGGCCAGATGAAAGGCGCGCTCACAAGCCGCGCGCCCGACGCGTCAATCATCGACCTCAGCCATCAGGTGGAGCCCTACGACATCCTCCAGGCCGGATTCTATCTGGCCGCCAGCCACGCCCACTTCCCGCCGGGGGCCATCTTCGTCTCCGTGGTGGACCCGGGCGTGGGGGGAGACCGGCGCATCCTGCTGCTGGAGAAATTCCACCAGTTCTTCCTGGCCCCGGACAACGGACTCCTGAGCCTTCTCATGCACCAGGGCGGCCCGAGCATCCTGCGCGACGCCACCCCGGCCTGGCGGGGGCAGGCCAGCGCCACCTTCCACGGACGCGACCTCTTCGCCCCCCTGGCCGCCCGGTTGGCCTTGGGAGAAGGCCCCGACGCCCTGGGCGAAAAGATGAATCCCCACGCGCTGGTCCGCCTGCCCGGCAGCGAACCGGTGCGGACCGAGGACGGCATCGAAGCCATGGTGCTGCACGTGGACCGCTTCGGCAACTGCATCCTGAATCTCGACTCCGAAACCTGGGAACCGGTTCTCTTCAAGGCCCGCAACCCCGTCCTGGCCGGTCCCGGCGAAATACGGCTGCACCCGGTGCTCACCTATGAGCGACTGGAAAAGGACCAGCTGGGCGTCATCAAGGGCAGCCAGGGCTACCTGGAACTGGCCATGAACCGGGAGCCAGCCGATAAGGCCCTCGGGTTGCGTCCCGGCCACACTCTTCGCATCCTCCTGGAGAAACGCTGACGTCATGCACCCGCATTCATTCATCCATGCCCTGTCGTTTCTCACCCGCATCGTCCCGCCCCGGACCCTCGACCAGGCGGACTTCCCCAGGACCCTGATCTGGTTCCCCCTGGTGGGGCTCACCGTCGGGGCTGGCGTGGTGCTGCCGCTGTGGCTGGGCCTCTTCGCCGCATATCCATGGCTGCAAGGCTGGGCCGCGGCCGGGCTGGCCCTGTGGTTCACCCGGGGGCTGCACGCCGACGGGCTGGCCGACATCGCCGACGCCTGGGGCAGCGCGGCCACGGGCGAGCGCTTCTGGGCCATACTCAAGGACAGCCGGGCCGGGCCGTTCGGGGTCATCGGACTGGTTGTCGTGATCGCCGGGCAGATGACCGCCTTCGGCTATCTGGCCGCGCAGGGCCGCCTTGGCGCGGTGTGCTGGTGTTTCGTGCTGGGGCGCACGGTAAGCCTCGCGGCCCTGTGCCTGGGGCGCAGGCTGGTCCGGCCCGGGCTGTCGTCCCTGTTCGCCCCGGGAGCCACCTGGGGCATGCTGGCCACGGCCACGGCCCAGGCTCTCATCCTGGGTATCGCCCTGGCTGATCTGCGTACGGTCGTATTCGCGATAGCCGCAGGCGCGCTGGTGCTGGCCTTCCTGGTCCGGCTGGCCAGAAGGCAGCAGGGAATGAACGGCGACTTCATGGGCGCCGCCATAATGCTTGGCGAACTGGCCGGAGCATTGGCCGCTTTGATGTAGGAAAGAAGGAGGGAAGAAGCCTCCGGCGGCCAGAGAAGGGAGAAAGAGAATATGCCTCCGGCGGCCAAAGAGGGCTCTGCCCTCTCTGGACTCTCCCGCTAAAGGAACTTCGTTCCTTTAGAATCCTGTATTGCTTCGCACTCGGGAGCGGAAATCGGTTTTGGGCGGTGGCGTTTGATGCGATAAGGGCGGGTGATCAAAACAGCTGTGTGGGCTCGCCTCCCGTGAGAGCGCTCCTGAGCGCGGCGGCGAACACCTCCACGGGCTGCGCCCCGCTGATCTCCTGCCCGCCGATGAGAATATGCGGGACGCTGCGCACACCACGCTGGATGGTCGCCCTCTCCAGGGCAAGAACATCCTCAACGCCTTCATCGGTGGCGAGAAACGCGGTGGCCTTGGCCGGGTCCAGGCCTGATTCCCCGGCCAGCGCGGCCAGCGTGCCGGTATCGCCGATATCCTTCCCCTCCAGGAAATACCCGCGCAAGATGCGCTCCGCCAAGCCGTCGGCCAGTCCAGCCTTGCCCGCGAGCCACGTGAGGCGGTGCGCCTTGCGCGTATTGGGGGTGCGTTCCATCAGGTCGTAGCGGAACTCCATGCCCTCGTACCTGGCCGCCCGGTTCACCTGGGCGTCCAATTCCATCGAATACTCCAGGCTGCCGAATTTCTGGATTCGGTAATCCCGGCGCGCGAGGCCTTCCTCGGGCATGTGCGGATTGAGTTCAAATGGCAGCCACGTGCGTTCGATGCCGATGCCGGGGGGTAAGGCGGCGAGGGCCTTGTCCAGGCGCGCATGGCCCACCAGGCACC
>Ga0075021_10001731_pt1 | contig 11291 bp, 10 predicted proteins | sample ColStrG_CSR_2012_FD_72749 | JGI IMG/M metagenome (GOLD analysis project Ga0075021, IMG submission 72749) | Freshwater sediment microbial communities in response to fracking from Pennsylvania, USA - Cold Stream Run_MetaG_CSR_2012 | ecosystem: Environmental > Aquatic > Freshwater > Creek >... | reverse complement strand
TCAGGCGGGCTTCCTGCACGCGATGGCGGCCGTGGTGGTGGCCAGCATGTCCCTGTCGCGGGCGGCGAACCTGGAGTCCAGGAAGGGGGCCACGGCGGCCAGGGCGGCCGGGTCCGAGGAGCGCTCCAGGACCTGGGCCTGGAAGCCGCCTCGGGCCAGGGCGTCCAGGTGGTCGTCCAGACGGTGGCGGGGCAGGTCGCCCGGGTCCAGCAGGTTGTCCCACACGGCCTGGGAGAAGGTCAGGAACTGGAAGGGATATTTGAAGAAATGGTCGCGGTAGTCCACCTGGTGCAGCATGGCCCCGCCCGGAGCCAGCACTCGGAAGCACTCCCGGAAGCAGGCCAGGGGGTCGCGCACGTGCTCCAGCACCGAGTTGGAGACGATGAGGTCCACGGAGCCGGAGTCTAAGGCGGCCAGATCCCGCACCCGGCTCACCGCGCCCGGGATGGAGCTGGAGTCTCTCCCCCCGTGTCCTCGGGAAGCGTCCGGTGAAGCGCTGCCGAAGGCGTCTGTCGCGGGGCGCGCATGCGGCCCTGGACGGCGCCTGGAAACGTCCTGGGCGATTCTCGCATCCAGTTCCGTGTCAAAGGGCGCGAAGGGCTCCACGCCCGTCCAGGAGCCCGAAAAGCGGGCCGTCCACTCGTGGCCGGTGCCGTTGGTGGCGCCGCAGCCCAGCTCCACCACGCGGATGCCCGTGATGTCCACTCCGGCAAGGCGCGCCAGCCGCTGGTAGGCGGTGACGATGGGCTCGGGGTCCAGGCGGCCCTGGTTCACCCGCCAGTAGGGCACGTAGGCCCCGATGCGGTCCAGCACGGGGCCGCTGAAAAGAAACCGCCGCACCAGGCGCAGGCTGACGTATTCCAGGTTGGACCAGAGGATCATGGCCGCGCTCCTGCCGGACAGGGCACGGGGCCGGGCTCAGGCATGCCGGTCAGGCGGCGCGGGGTCACGGTCACGGCGCGGTCCCGCTTTGGTGGCGTCCGAGCACCCACAAGTTCCACAGGGCCAGGCGGTGGTCCGCCTTGCCTGAGCGGTGTTCGTCCTCCAGCTGTGCAGCGAAACAGGAATCCATGCACCGGGGCAGCGCCGCGCCCTTCACGCGCAGCAAGCCTTCCTGGAACCATTTCCCGATGGGCGCGCCGAAGCCCTTCTTCTTCCTGTACAGGATGTCGCGGGGCAGCAAGGGCTCCAGGGCTTTTTTCAGGATGTACTTGCCCTGGCCGCGGCGGAACTTGAAGCCGTGCGGGATGCGCCGGGCCAGGTCCACCAGCTCGATGTCCAGGAACGGGGCGCGCACTTCCAGCGAGTTCAGCATGCTGGCCCGGTCCACCTTCACCAGGATGTCATCCTGAAGGTAGAGTTTCGCATAGAATTCCAGGGTCTTGTCCACCATGTTCGCGGAAGGGGCATCATCCCATGCTTGGATGGCCTCGCTGTAGACCTCTTCCGGGTCACAGGGGGCGGTGAACAGTTCCGCCAGCATGGCGGGGTTGGCCGGGCCCAGCCAGACCGGATTCCAGAGCTTCTTCGAGTACGAGAGCCCGGTGAGGAAACGGTTCGCCTTGAAGGAGAAATGCATGTTGGAATGCCCCACGGGCAGGCGCGCGGCCAGCATGCGCAGGGCCTGGTGCACGGGCCTGGGGCACAGGTCGGCGTACCGCTCCGCGGCCGCCAGGGCCTTGAAGGGATCGTAGCCCGCGAAGAGTTCGTCGGCCCCGTCCCCGCCCAGGGCCACGGTGACGTGTTTGCGGGTTTCCCGGCTGAGCAGGTAGGTGGGCAGAAGCGAGCTGTCGCCCATGGGCTCGTCCAGGCGCGCGGTCAGGTCCGGCAGGATGTCCAGGGCCTTGGTGAGGCTTAAGCTGTCCTGGTGGTGGCGGGTGCCGAAAAGTTTGGCTGCGCGCTGGCTGTACGCGGATTCGTCGAAGCTCGCCTCGGAGAATCCCACGGAAAACGTGCGCAGGGAATTCACGTGCCTCGCGGCCAGGGCGGTGATGGCCGAGGAATCGATGCCGCCGGAGAGGAACACGCCAAGGGGCACGTCGCTCATGAGGCGGCGCCGCACGGCCCGGTCCAGGATGTCGCGGATTTCTTCTCCCCAGGCGGCTTCCGGATCGCGGGGGAGAGTGTCCATGGGCTCCACCCGGTAGGTCCAATAGCGATCGATGCGGGAGGAAAAATCCCTGAGAGACACCAGCATGGAGCATCCGCCGGGCAGCTTGCGCACCCCGGCGTACAGGCTATTCGGGGCCGGGATGAAGCCGTAGGCGAAGTATTTGCGCAGGGACAGCTCGTCCTGCGTGTCCGGAACCTGTGGATGGCGGGAGAGCGCGGCCAGTTCGGAGGCGAAGGCGAAGAAGCCGGGCCGGACGTGGTAGTAGAGGGGTTTTTTCCCGAAGCGGTCCCGGGAGAGAAACACCTCGCCCTTTTCGGCGTCGTGCACGGCAAAGGCCCACATGCCGTTCAGCCGGTCCTGGATCGCCGCGCCCCACTCCCGGTAGCCGTGCAGGAGCACCTCGGTGTCGCAGTGACCGGTCAGGAACCGGTGTCCCTTGGCCTCGAGCTCCCGCCTGAGCTCGGCGTGGTTGTATATCTCGCCGTTGAAGGTGACGGTGAGCCGCTTGTCCGTGGTGGCCATGGGCTGGGCGCCCGAGGCCAGGTCCACGATGGCCAGGCGCAAGTGCCCGAAATGAAGGCCCTGCCCCGGATGGTGGTACGTCCCGCTGCCATCGGGGCCGCGATGGGCCATGCGGGCCATCATGGCCGCCAGGACGGCTTCGTCACCGGCTCCGGCGAATCCGCAAATGCCGCACATGGGGGCTTAGTCCCCGCAGTCGCAGTTTCGGGTCTTGTCCACGATGTAGGTGGGTTTGTCCTGGGACTCGTGGTAGGTGCGCATGAGTATTTCCGCGATGAGGCCCATGAAGATGGACATGAAGCCCATGAGGAAGAACACAACCACGCTCAAGGGGAGCGGAGTCTCGATGAAGCTCTTGCCCATGAAAAACTTCAGGTAGAGCATGAGCACAAAGAGCAGGAAGGCCACCAGCAGGGCCACCAGGCCGAACCCCCCGAAAAGGTACATGGGCTTCTGGGAGTACTTGTCCAGGAATTTGACCACCATGAGGTCCAGGATGACCTTGATGGTGCGCTCGAAGCCGTATTTGGACTGGCCGTGCACGCGCGGATGGTGGGTGACGCCCACCTCGGTCACCTTGGCCCCCTGCCAGGCGGCATAGATGGGCACGAAGCGGTGCATCTCGCCGTAGAGCTTCACGCCCTTGATGATCTGCTTGCGGTAGGCCTTCAGGGAGCAGCCGTAGTCGTGCAGGTGCACGCCCGAAATAAACGAAATGAGGAAGTTGGCGATGCGGCTGGGAAGGTTGCGCTTCAGGGGGTGGTCCTGGCGGTCCTTGCGCCATCCGGAGACCACGTCATAGCCCTCTTCCAGCTTGGCCAGGAGCTTGGGAATGTCCGTGGGGTCGTTCTGCAGGTCGCCGTCCATGGGGATGAGGATGTCCCCCGAAGCGGCGTCGATGCCCGCCATCATGGCCGGGGTCTGACCGAAGTTGCGGCGCAGGTGGATGACCTTCACCTTCTTGTCGGCCTGGGCCACTTCCTTCAGGCGGGCAGCAGTCTGGTCAGTGGAGCCGTCGTCCACGATGATGATCTCATAGGGGCGGCCCATGGTGTCGAGCACCCCGGAGAGCTTCTCGTGCAACGGAAGGACGTTGTCCGCCTCATTGAATACGGGAATGATGATCGAAAGGGATTGTTCACGCATGCTTGCCGTGTGGACTACACCAGAGCGCCCCGGGCATCAACCCTGGGGAGAATCGCTCTGGCGCAGGGGACGAAGGTCGATGAGGAAGGCCCCGGTCCGCAGCGGCAGGCGCGGGAAACGCGCCTGGTCCAGCACCGCGAAATGGGTTCGGGCCTGGGTCATGGTCTTGATGGCCTGGCCGAAAGGCTCGAAAAAAGGGTCGCGGGCGAGAAACGCGGGGGTGAAGTGGGCTTCGTCCACCACCAGGAAATCCACGTGGAACGTATTCGCGAAGCGGATGACCTCGTCCGGGTCCTCGGCGTAATAGGCTTCGAAGAGACCGTCCAGGCGGGGCCGGATCTGGTTCCAGAAGCCCACGCTCCAGGGTTGGGCCAGCTCGGTGTTGATGAATCCGTTGCGCCTGGCGAAGGTCTGCACGTTGTCCATGAGGTCCGGATGCCCGGCCACCATGGAGTCCTTCGGAGTGGCGGCCTCCACGCCCTCGTAGATGGCCTTGTCCGCGCGCAGGTCGTAGAGTCCCACTCCCATGAGGCGCACCCCGCCGAGCATCGCCAGCCCGGCCAGCAGCGCCGCCGTGGCCCCCCTCGCGGTCCAGATCCGCCGCGCCGACCACGCCGTGCAAAGGCAGGCCGAGAGCAGCAGCGCGTAGAGCAGGTTGACCGGGTACTGCACGTAGCGGTCGGGCACGAACAGGGCGAAGGCCATGGCCCGGGCCGCCACGTAAAAGATGAGGAAAGACCCTCCGAGCCAGACCAATGGAGCGGCCCGGCGGCCAAGCTCCTTCCAGTCGAGCAGGCGCGCGCCCTTCCGGATCGGCCAGGCAAGCCCGCACAGGCTCGCAATGCCCGGGACCAGGGTCAGTTCCTTGAAAAGGCCGATGCCCTCGAAGGGGAAGTAGACGAAATCGAGAAAAGGGTTGGGCAGGGGAGCCAGGTCCAGGCGGCCCTTGGGACCGAATTCCGGCCGGCCGGCCGTTTCCGCCAGGCTCACCAGGGGGCCGAAGCCCTTCATGGCGTACACCTGGGCGAAGGCGAGAACGGCCAGGGCAGAGGCGACGAGAATCGCCCATTCGCGCCGGGTTGTAAGCCACGGCCCGGATTCTCCCCGGATCAGAGACCAGCCGCGCCGGGCCGCATAGGCCAGGGCGCAGGGCAGGAAGATGTAGGGGATGAAAAGCGCCTGGGCCGCGAGCACTCGCCCCAGCCATGCCCGGCTGCCCGAAAGCCAGGCCAGGGCGAAGGCGGCCAACAGGGGGCTGGCGTAAGCCCTGGACAGCCCGCCCGCGATGTTGTCCAGGAAGAAGGGCATGAGCCAGCCCGCGGCCAGGGCGGCCCAGCCGCGCTCGCGACCGCCCAGGCGGTTGCCCAGGGCCATGAGCAGCAGGCACTGGCCGCAGTAAAGCACACCGGTGGCCACCTTGCTGAACTGCAGCGGGTTCATGAACCACGAACCCAGCCAATACAGGGCTTTCACGCCCCAGGGCACGTAGGCCTCGGCGTAGGCGTTGACGATGTCGGCGGGATAGAGGGCGGGATCGAGCCAGCGCTGCATCCAGAAGATCTGCTGGCGCAGGTCGTCATTCAGGACGAACGGGCTGATCAGGGATTTCCAGTGGGCCAGGCAGAACACGGCGGCGCTGGCGGCCAGGGCCGCCAGCCACTGGGCCGCCGGGATGGGCGGAGTGTCCGGGCCTGGGACCCGATGTTCAGTGGTCATGGCGTGGGGGCCGACGCGTCCGATCAGATTTCCCGGTCGTAAAGCCTGAAGGTGCGCCATTTGCGGCCGCCGAACATCTGGAGGGTCTTGTTCCACTTAATCAGCGACTCGGGGATGAGCGAGCAGTCGCACCACACGCCAGCGTCCTTCCAGCGGGTCAGGGTGATCATGATGTTCATGATGAGGGCGTAGTGGAGCTTGCGCCACTGGTGAGACTTCTTCACGCCGATGATGATGGCGCGGGACGCCTTCAGGGGCGCGATTCGACAGTCGTAGAGCAGGCGCAGCATGCCCAGCCAGTTAAGCCGCCCCTTGGTCTTGTGCAGGGTGTGGTTGATGTCCGGGGCCACGACGCTGAAGGCCAGGATTTCGCCGTTTTCCTCGACGAAGCTGACCAGTTCGGGGCGCAGCACAGGTTTCAACTGCACGAAGATGTCGTTGAACTGGCGTTCGGTCAGGGGAACATGGCCCCAGTTCTTGTCCCAGAGGGTGTTGAACATATCCAGGACTTCAGGGCCGCGCTTGATGAATTCGCTGGTTTTGCCCTGGGTGATGGTGAGCCCGGCCGCGGACATGATCTCGTCGCGGCGCTTGATGAGTTCTTCCAGGGGCATGGGCAGCTTGTCGATGATGTAGCCGAACCAGTCGAAGGCCTTCTTGAATCCCCAATTCTCCACGAGTTTTTCGTAATAGGGGGGATTGTAGGTGTGGAACATCACCGGGCGTTCGCCGTAGCCCTGAATGAGCAGCCCCACTTCGTCGTAGATGCCGAAAGAGAGGGGGCCGTGCAGCTTGGTCTTGCCCCGGGCCTTCACCCAGTCGGCCGCGGCCTGGAACAGGGCGCCCGCAATGTCCTGGTCGTCGATGCATTCGAAGAAGCCGAAGAACCCGGTGTGGGTGTCGTGGTGCTTCTCGTAGGCGAAGTTCAGGTGCGCGCTGATGCGTCCCACGGTCTTGTCCTCGTCCTTGGCCAGGAACAGCTGGACCTCTCCCACCTCGTAGAAGGGGCCGGTCTTGGGGTCCAGGAAGGAGCGCAGGTGGGAAAGGACAGGGGGGACCCAGGCGGGGTCCCCCTTGTATATCTCGAACGGGAACTGGATGAAGTCTTCCTTGTCCTGTTTGGAGGACACGGGGATTATGCGGACTGCCATGCTATTTCTTGGGGATGATGGTCACCTGCGCCTTGAGACCTTCCTTGAGGGCGTAGTCGGCATTGGGCAGGGTGAGTTCGATTTCGTAATAGGAGGGCTGCTGCAGGGCCGTGGGCAGGGGAGCCCAGGGGATGCGGCTCACGGTGGCCTTGAATTCCTTTCCGGGGATGGAGTCGAAGACAACGGTGGCCTGGTCGCCCAGGTTCAGGCGCAGGGCTTCGATCTCGTGCACCTGGGAGCGGATGAGGATGGGGTCCAGCACGCCCACCTGGAACAGCTCGTTGTCCCGGGAAAGCTTGACGCCCTTTCTGAGCTCTGGGTTGATCCAGAGCACGTAGCCGTCCACCGGGGCCTTGATGATGCCTTCGTTGGGCAGCACGCCGAAATTGGCCTTGGGGCCGAAGCGTTCCCGGGCCAGCTCCAGGCGCTGCTGGGCCTGTTCCTTTTCCCCGGCCAGCTTCTCCTGCTGGGCCACGCGCTGCTTCTCCAGAACCTCGATCTCCTGGGCGTTCTGGGCCAGGGCCTGGGAGGTGGCCATGTTCTGCTTCTCCATGACCTCCAGCTCCTTGCGCTTGACGCGGAGCTTGTCGATATCCTTGCCGGTGGTGGCCAGCTGGTGTTCAAGGTCCTTGACGGCGGCCAGGGAGAGGGTGCGCTTTTCGGACATGCGCGTCTCCAGGGGAATCTCGTAGGTGGCCAGGATGTCGTCCTTCTTCACCTTCTGGCCGATGGCCACGGGCAGGGACATGATCTGCGAGGTATAGGGCAGGGTGACGGAGAGCTTGAGGGGGCTGTAAAGCTTGCCTGAAAAGATGATCTCCTGGGCCTGGGGGGACGGCTCGGCGGCCTTGGCCTGCGGGGCGGCGGGCGCCGGAGTCTGGCTCTGGGCCAGGGCAGCGCCCGACACGAGGGTCAGGGCAAGAGAGAGGCAGAGTGTGCGGATCATCATCACTTATTTCTCCCAGGCGGCGACGTCGATGTATTGTCCCTGCAGGTCGCCGGACAGGTGCTTGAGGGTGAGCAAGGCTATGTCGCGCTTGACCTGCTCCAGCAGCATCTTCTGGCGCGAATCGAAGTACGCGTTGCGGTCGGTGACCAGCTTGTCGAAGTCCAGCTGGCCGGTCTTGTGGCGGTATTCGGTCTGCTCGTCCTGGAGCTTGTTGAGCTCCATCTGCGAGTTGGCCAGCATGAAGTCGGCCGAGGTGGACTGGTATTCGGACATGGCCTTCTGCACCGAGACCATGAGCTCGAATTCCTTGGCCCTGGCTCCGGCGAATACCTGGTCCAGCTTCTTGTACTGGCGGGAGATTTCGCGGCCCTTGGTCCAGTAGTCCAGCGGCATGCTGACGTTGATGCCCGGGTAGAAGGGGAAGCCGCTCTTGTTGGAGCTGGTGCTGGTGTTGTTGAAGGCGTCCACGGTCTGGAAGGTGAAGCCGAAGGTAGGCAGGAGCTTCACGTAGGACAGGCCGATGTTCATCTTCTGGAGGTTCTTCTCGTACTCCTGGATGCGCAGGTCGAAGAGTAGGCCCGAATCTTCTCGTCGGTGACGTCGGCCGGGCTGAACTTGCCCAGAATCTGCTTCTTGGCGGCGGCCACGTCCAGGTCGAGCTTGCTGGCGAAGGGCACGCCCATGATGAACTTGATGTCGTCCATGACCATGGCCCGCATGGAGTTGATCTTGTCGTCCTCGGCCTTGGCCATCTGGATGCGGGTCTCGGCGATGCGGATGTCCAGCTGCGTGGCCTGGCCCATGCCGAGCCTGGTCTTGAAGAAGTCCAGGTTCATCTTGGCCATGTCCTGCTTCTTGCGCACCACGTCCTTCTGTTCCTGGATGGCCGAGAGCTGGAGGAAGTCGGCGGCCAGGCGCCTGATGCCTTCGCCGATGACCTTGAGGTGGCCCAGGACCGCGATGTTGGTCATCTGGTTCTTGGCCTTGACGTCGAAGGTGGAGAGAACGGGGTTCCACTGGCCCGTGGAGAAGCTGATGGTGTAGGGCTTGTCCGTGGTGCCGTCGGTCTTGGTGGGCATGCGGAACCAGTAGGTGGTGTTGATGCTCACGGTGGGGATGAACGTGCCCCAGGCGTCCTGCACGTCCAGGCGCTTGGTTTCGATTTCCAGGGCGCTTCTCACCAGCATGGGCGACTGCACCAGGGCCACGCGCACGCACTCGTTGAAGTCGGCGGGCTCCTTGACGGTGGTGGACATGTCCCGCATGGCGTCCTTGGGGGGCGGCATGTCCTGGCCCTGGGGCTGGGGAGCGGCGGGAGCCTTGGCGGCGTCGGCCTTGGTCTGATCAGCCGTTTTTGCCGGGGGTGCCGAAGGCAGCGTCTCGGACTGCATGGGCTTCACTTCGCCCGCTTTCACCGTGGAGGCCTTACTCTGCTGGGCCATGGCCGGGGAGGCCCAGGCCAGGGCGAGGCAGACCAGGACGGCCAGGGCTTTGACACGGGTTGCGAGCCTAACCGATCCAGCTGTGCGGTGCATCATGTCTCTCCAGAGCTTATAGGGCCAGAGCTTATAGGGCCAGGACTAATAGGGCTTGAGCAGTCCATCGGACAGAAGGCTTCGCCGGGAGCAGCGCTCGGCTGTGGACGCATCGTGGGTGACGATGACCATGGCGACCCTGGCTTCCTCGGTGATTTTCACGAAATAATCCATGACCCTCTCCGAGTTGGCCTGGTCCAGCTGGCCCGTGGGTTCGTCCGCCAGGATGAACTCGGGCTCGTTGACCAGGGCCCGGGCGATGGACACGCGTTGGCGTTCGCCGCCGGACAGGCGGTTGGAGGGCTGGCGCACGCGGTGCTCCAGGTTGACCCGTTGCAGGGCTTCCATGATCATGTCCGACCTGTCCCGGCGTTTAACCCCTGTATAGATCAGGGGCAACTCCAAATTCTCGTATACAGTGGAATTTTCGAGCAAATCACAGCTCTGGAACACGAAGCCCATTTTTTCGCGGCGAAATATCGCCTGGGCGTCGCGGTCCAGGGAGAGCACGTCCACTCCGGCCACGTTGTACACGCCGCTGGTGGCGGGTTGGAAAATGCCCAGGATGAAGAGCAGCGTGGACTTGCCCGAGCCCGACGGGCCCATGATGGCCACCATCTCGCCACGCCGGACTTCGAGGTTGATGTCTTTGAGCACCGGGATGGTCTCAGCCCCTGAATTGTAGTTCTTGGTCAGGTGCTGGATGTCGATGACGAGGTCGCTGTTATTCATAACGCATGGCGTCCACGACCTGCATCCGGCTGGCCCGGATGGAGGGATAGAGTCCCGAACCGATGCCCAGTACGGCGGCGAAGGCCAGGCCAGCCGAGAGGCACAGGAAGAAAAGCCCCTCGGGAGGGCTGGAGCCGAGCATCCGGCTCATGTATTCGATGCCCACGCGCCCGATGACCACGCCCAGGAAGGCGGAAGTAAAAGTGACGGTGAGGGCCTCGAAGAGGAACTGCCACAAAATGTCGGAGTCTTCCGCACCCATGGCCTTCTTGAGCCCGATCTCGCGGGTGCGGGCCGTGACCGCGGCCATCATGATGTTCCAGATGCCGAATCCGCCCAGCACGAGCGTGGCGCCGATGGAGGCGTAGATGAACAGGCTCACCCACCAGAACATGCGCTGCACCTGTTGGAGCGGCTCCCAGGCCACCTGGACGCGCAGGCCCTTGCTGGCCTGGCTGGTGGTGATGACCGTTTCCAGGGCGGCGGCCACCGGGGCCACGTCGTCCCAGGTGTTACAGCGTATGTACAGGCTGGAAATTTCGGAAATGTTGGGGATGCGCGCCTTGGCGGTGCTGATGGGCAGGAAGGCCATGAGGGTCTTGTCGGCCGCGCGCACGCCGCCGATGATGCCCACCACGTGGTAGAGGTTGTTGTCCAGGTTCAGTATCTGCCCGATGGCGGCCTCGGGCGCGCCGAAGATGGTCTTGGCCAGGTCCTGGCCCAGCACGCAGACCTTGCGGCCCTCGGCCACGTCTTCGGCGGTGAAGAGGCGCCCATAGCGGGGGGTGAAGGAAAAGAGCGACCAGTAGTTGGAGTCCACGCCGATCAGGTTGAATCCGTAGACTTTTTCCTGGTAGGTGGTGGTGGCGCCGCTGCGCAGCCTGCTGGTGGTGACATCCCTGACCCCGGGAATCTGTTCCACGGCCTCGATGGTGCGGGTCCGGAACCATTCCTGGCGGTCGTACATCTGGGGGTCGAAGTGGGCGGCGATGATGGTGGCGCCGCCGAGCAGGTCCAGGTCGTTGTTGAAGTTGGCCTTGAGATCGCGGCCCATGGTGACGATGGTGATGAATCCGGCGGTGCCCAGCGCGATGGCGGCCATGACGCCTATGTAGCGGCGCCGCTTGCGCACAACCTCACGGAAGCTGATCCGGATGAGATCCCGGAAACGCAGGAGTCTCGTCCCGCGGTCTGGCGGGAGGAAACCGGCTGCCCGAAGGCTTTGCAGTGATTTGTTTGCCATGCTTCTCGTGAGGCGGGGATCTCGCCCTCGCCCTGATTAGACTATCTGAACAATGTTACAGTTACAATAAAGATTGGCTGGAGCGCGCCCCGGCGATGGTGGACGCCTGCCCGGCCGCCGCTTCTTCCTCGGCCGCCACCTCGTCCTGGTCCTGGATACGGATGCGGTACTTGCGCGACATCTC
>Ga0075021_10001729_pt1 | contig 11300 bp, 12 predicted proteins | sample ColStrG_CSR_2012_FD_72749 | JGI IMG/M metagenome (GOLD analysis project Ga0075021, IMG submission 72749) | Freshwater sediment microbial communities in response to fracking from Pennsylvania, USA - Cold Stream Run_MetaG_CSR_2012 | ecosystem: Environmental > Aquatic > Freshwater > Creek >... | reverse complement strand
TGCCGAGCGCATCGCCGGCGCGCGAGCGCACCCACCAGTCATCGTCCTTGATCGCCGCCAGCAGGAACTTGACCGAATTGGCATCGCCCACTTCGTTGAGCACTTCGACCGCGGCGCGCCGCGAATATTCGTTCTCGTCCTTGAGCACCGGCACCAGGAAGCGGATGGTCTGCGGGTCGCGGGCCTTGCACAGCACTTCGACCGCGCGGTTCTGCACCTCGATTTCCGGATCGCGCAGCAGCGCGGCGATGCGCTCGGTCTCCATCGGCCCATCCTGCTTGGCGAGCGAGGCCAGGGCCGCCGCGCGGATGAACTTGTTGCCGTCGTTGATCTGGGTGTGCAGCGCGGTGCGCACATCCGGGCGGTTGAAGCGCCCGAGGATGGCGAGGATCTGCAGGCGGGCCATGGTGTCCTTGCCCTGCAGGCGCCCGAGCAGTTCGGGCACGCCAGCCTCATCGACCACTTCGCCGATAATGCGGAACAGGGCCCCCTTCTCGTTGGCCTCCTGGGCGTAGGCGGCGGTCAGGAGCTCGCGCACGCTGAAGCGCGTGCGCTGGGCATTGATGATCTCCAGCACCGCAGATTTGGACACGCCAGGCCTGGTCAGCGCCTCGAGCAGCAGATGCGGGGGGTAGCCGCGGCTGCTGGTGAGCGCCCAGGCGACGCCCGCGACCACGCGCGGACTGCCGGTGATCAATGCCTCGACATAGCTGGGGAAGGATTTCACGGTCGCGAGCGAGGCCAGCACATCGACCAGCGCCACCGTGGCGTGCTTGTCGGCGTCCGGCAGCGCCGCCAGGATCGCCTCGATGCCGGCCGGCCCGAGTTCCTTGAGCTTGGCCACCGACTTCTGGGATTCGGTGCCCAGAATGTCGGTCGACGACTTGATCTGGGCGATCAGCCGATCGGCCCGGAAGTTCGAAAAAAAGCTCATGGGTCAGATGATTGCCAGGTCCGGCCCTTGCGGCGGTTAACTGCCGAATTATGCCACGATTGGCTCGCCGCCCTGTGACCTGCGTCTGGTCTGCGGCGCATCGGATAAACAGGCTAGAATCGCGCCCCCCAAACTCAAGCCCGGAAGCGCCGCAGCGGCGATACCCCATGGCCGATTCCGCCCAGATCCGCACTGTTCTGGAACAGTACGTCGACCCCTACCTGCAACAGAGCCTCGGCGCATCAGCGAGCCTCAAGGACCTGCGGATTGAGAACCAGGTCATCCTCGCCGATGTGGTGCTGGGTATTCCGGTCGGCGGATATGAGCAGCAGTTCCGCTCCGGCCTGGCGGCCCACCTGGCCGCCCAGGGCCACGCGGACCTGACGCTGCAGCTCAAGCTGCGCAGTGCCATCGTGGCGCACAGCGTGCAGCGCTCGCTCAAGCCGCTCCCCGGCGTCAGCAATGTCATTGCCGTGGCCAGCGGCAAGGGCGGGGTAGGCAAATCCACGGTCGCCGTGAACCTGGCGCTGGCCTGGGCGAGTGCCGGAGCGCGGGTCGGCATCCTCGATGCCGATATCTATGGGCCCAGCCAGCCCCTGATGCTGGGCCTCGAGGGCCAGCGGCCGACGGCGCCGGATGGCAAGCACCTGGTGCCGCTCGAGGCGCATGGCATCAAGGCCATGTCGATCGGTTTCCTGGTCGATGCCACCCAGGCGCTGGTCTGGCGCGGGCCGATGGTGACGCAGGCGCTGACGCAGCTGCTTGCGGATACGAGCTGGGGCGAACTCGACTACCTGGTGGTCGACATGCCGCCGGGCACCGGCGACATCCAGCTCACGCTCTCGCAGAAGGTGCCGGTCGCCGGCGCGATCATCGTCACTACGCCGCAGGACATCGCACTGGCCGATGCGCGCAAGGGCCTGGCGATGTTCGAGAAGGTGTCGGTGCCGGTGCTGGGGGTGGTCGAGAACATGAGCCTGCATGTGTGCACGAACTGCGGCCATGTCGAACACATCTTTGGCAGCGGCGGCGGGCAGCTCATGGCCGACCAGTACCAGGTGCAGCTGCTCGGCGAGCTGCCGCTGGATGCGCACATACGCGAGGAGGCCGACAGCGGCCGCCCGAGCGTTATCGCAGCGCCCGGGTCGCCCCGCGCCCTGGCCTATGTCGAGATGGCGCGCCGCGCTGCCGGGGCGCTTGCCCGGCGCGGGCGCGATCGCAGCGCCCTGTTCCCACAGATCGTCGTCGAGGAATCCTGAAGCACCATGAGCATCAAAGCTGATCGCTGGATACGCCAGGCCGCAGCGCAAGGCATGATCGAACCCTTCGAACCCGGCCAGGTGCGCGTCGTTGACGGGCAGAAGATCATCTCCTACGGCACTTCGAGCTATGGGTACGATGTGCGCTGCGCGCGTGAATTCAAGATATTCACCAACATCAACTCGACCATCGTCGACCCGAAGCAGTTCGATGCCAAGAGCTTCGTCGACGTGGCGGCCGACGTGTGCATCATCCCGCCCAACTCCTTCGCGCTGGCGCGCACGGTGGAATACTTCCGTATCCCACGCAAGGTGCTGACCGTGTGCCTGGGCAAATCCACCTATGCGCGTTGCGGCATCATTGTCAACGTGACGCCGCTCGAGCCCGAGTGGGAAGGGCACGTGACGCTGGAATTCTCCAACACCACGCCTCTGCCGGCCAAGATCTACGCCAACGAAGGCGTGGCGCAGATGCTGTTTTTCGAATCGGATGAGGTCTGCGAGACTTCGTACCGCGATCGGGGTGGCAAATACATGGGCCAGCAGGGCGTGACGCTGCCCAAGGCCTGAGCGCCGCCTCCTGGTGGGCGGTCAGTTTCGCGATCTTGCAGGTTGCTTGATCAGGCTGTCAGCCGGGATTCCCAAGCCTCGATGCAACTTCCAGATCATATCGAGGGTCAGTGGGCGTTTGCGATTGAGGATCTCGTAGACACGATTCAGGCGGCCGATCATGGGCTGCAGGTCCTTGGCGGTAAGACCGTTCTGATCCATGCGAAAGCGGATGGCCTCCACGGGGTCGGGCAGATCCAGGGGAAACTTCTGGCGTTCATAGGCCTCGATGAGCGTGACCAGAATATCCAGGCGTTCGCCTTCGGGCGTATTGCGCCGCGAGCCCATCAGGGATTCGACGCTCTTAAGCGCGGCGCGGTGATCGCGAGCGGTACGGATAGGGCGAATATTCATACGGATCTCCGTCAAATGGCTTGTGCATCGATTCGATCGTACTGTGCGTGGGTGCCAATGAATCGAATATAGACCACCCGGTAGGGATAGTTGATCCACACGACCAACCGGTACTTGTGGCCGGCGATATTGAAGACCACCCTGCCGTCACGCAGGATGCTGGCGTTGCGAAAATCGCCCTTCACATCGGCTGGCGACGACCACTCGGCTTTGAGAGCGTGGCGGTACCAGGCCAATACCGGCTCGTAGGCGTCCCGGCTGGCGTCGCGGTCGCAAAAAGACTTCAGAGTCGAAAGCGCGATCACCCGCATGTGATCAGTTTAGTCCCAAAATGGGACTAAAATCAAGAGGCAATTTTCAACCTGATTCAGTCGCGGTGCAGCGAGCGCAGTTCCATCACCCATTCGATGTCCTGGTCGTGCTGCTGCTCGGCGCGCAGCGGAATGTAGCCGTAGGACGGTGCGCACCAGAAGCGCGTGCTGCGCGAGGAATTGGCGCGGTGGCTCCGGTAGATCACGGTGGCGATATCGCCCAGCGGCGTATGCAGCGTCTGCTCGCCCACCCGCGAGTACTCGTAGTCGCGAATGCCTGACTTGTCGAACAGCGCAATGCCCTGGGGCATCTTGCCGGCGGCCAGCGCCTGGATCAGCGCCACCTGTACCGACAGGTCGTCCTGTACGCCGGCGCGCAACGCGACATCGACACTGGCATCGTCGATGCGCCCGCTGACGCGCAATTTTTCCCAGTCGAAGTTCAGGTCTGCGGTCTGGCTACCGGAACTGCCCTGGCGCGCCGTGAAATGCAGTGGCCGCACGCCCTCGGGTCCGATGCTCATGCGGCTCTGCAGACTGGCGGTGGCGGCCGAGAACAGCTTGAACAGGCCGCGCGGTTCGGTGCTTGAGCTGTAGGTCCATTCCTGCGGCGAGAGACGCTTGAGCGCAAAGGAGGCGCTACCGGCATTCATGTCATGCCACAGGAACGCGTAGCGGGTTTCGAAGGGGCGCAGCTCGTCGGCAGCCGGTGCGCTGGCTGCAGCAGCCGGAGTCGTTGTGGAGGGCGCCGCAGCGGGCGTCGCCTCGCTGGCAAGCACGAGCGGGCCACTGGCCATCAGCAGGAGGGAGAAAATCGCTTCCGGCACTTTCATCGGCATCAACCCCTGATCAACGGTGCGCTCAAGGCCTGGCCATCGAGCATCGGCGTCTCGCCGCGTAGGCTCAAGCGCCCGGCGGCGATCAAGCCTATGACTTCAGGATAAATGATGTGTTCCTGTTGCTGAACCCGGGCTGAAAGGCTCTCCGGCGTGTCGCCGGGCAGGACGGGCACGCGCGCCTGCATCACCAGCGGGCCGCCATCCAGCACGCCCGTGACGTAATGCACGCTGCAGCCGTGCTGCGCATCGCCTGCTGCCAGCGCCCGCTCGTGCGTATGCAGGCCAGGGTAGAGCGGCAGCAGCGAGGGATGGATATTCAGCATGCGCCCCGCATAGTGGGCAGCAAAAGCCGCTGAGAGTATGCGCATGAAGCCGGCGAGCACCACCAGCTGCGCGCCACTCGCATCGATGGCGCCGCACATGGCCTGCTCGAAGGCGCTGCGATCGGGAAATCCGCGTGCCGCCAGCACCTCGACCGGCAGAACCAGTTCGCGCGCAGACGCAATGCCGCCGGCCTCGGGCCGGTCGGCAATCACCAGCGCAATGCTGGCGTTGATAGCGCCGCTGGCGCAGGCACGCGCGATCGTCAGCATGTTGCTGCCGCGGCCGGAAATCACGACGCACAGCCGCAGGCCGGCGTCGCTGCTCATGGATCGATGAGCACGTCGCCGCTGCCTGGGATCACCTCACCGATCAGCTGGGCCTGCTCGCCGGCAGCGCGCAGCAGCTTGAGCGCTGCGTCGGCATCGCCCGCTGCGACGATCACCACCATGCCGATGCCGCAGTTGAAGGTGCGGTACATCTCGCGCGCCGTGATGTTGCCGGTGCGCTCGAGCCAGTCGAATACGGGATCGTGCGGCCAGGCCTTGCGCTGCAGCCGCACCGCCAGGCCTTCACTCAGCACGCGTGGAATGTTGTCGCTGAGGCCGCCACCGGTGATATGCGCGAGCCCGTGTACCGGCAACGCTGCCATCAGCTGCCGCAGGGATTTCACATAGATGCGCGTTGGCGTCAGCAGGCGATCGAACAGCGGCTTGCCCTCGAGTTGCGTGCTGGTGGTCGCACCCGCGACGCTCAGCAGCCGGCGTATCAGCGAATAGCCGTTCGAGTGCGGACCGCTCGATGAGAGGCCGATCAGCGCGTCGCCCGCGCGCACCTTCGAACCATCGATGATCGCGTCGCGCTCGACCACGCCGACGCAAAAGCCGGCCAGGTCGTAGTCATCGCCGTGATACATGCCGGGCATCTCGGCGGTTTCGCCGCCAACCAGCGCCGCGCCTGCCTGCGCGCAGCCCTCGGCGATGCCGGCGACCACGCGGGCAGCGACCTCGATCTTCAGCGCGCCCGTGGCGTAGTAATCGAGAAAAAACAGGGGTTCGGCACCCTGGACTACCACATCGTTGACGCACATGGCCACCAGATCGATGCCGATGGTGTCGTGGCGCCCGGTCTCGATCGCCAGGCGCAGCTTGGTGCCTACGCCGTCGGTGCCCGCGACCAGGACGGGCCGCTTGTAGCCCGCGGGAATTTCCACCAGCGAGCCAAAACCGCCAATGCCGGCCAGCACTTCCGGCCGCTGCGTCCGCTTGACCAGCGGCTTGATGCGCTCGACAAAGGCATCGCCGGCCTCGATATCGACGCCTGCATCTCGGTAGCTGTAACTGCGCTGGTCATTCATGCCGGGACTCCAGGCGTTATAGTAGCGAACCCATGCGTCATCTGCCGAATATCATCTGCCTGCTGCGCATCGCCCTGATCTGGCCGATCATCGATGGCCTGATGGCGCAGCATTTCGAGCGCACGCTGCTGCTGTTCGTGGTGGCCGCGGTCAGCGACGGGCTGGATGGGTGGCTTGCCAAGAATTTCGGCTGGACCAGCCGGCTGGGCAAGATCCTCGATCCGCTGGCCGACAAACTGTTGCTGGTGGCGGTGTTCCTGGTGCTCACCTGGATCGGGCTCACGCCGCGCTGGTTGTGTGTCGCGGCCGTGGCGCGCGATGTGATGATCGGTGCCGGCGCCTTGCTGTTCCGCGTGGCCTGGGGCCCGCTGCGCGGCCGGCCGATCCTCTCGAGCAAGATCAATACGCTGTTGCAGCTGTTGTACGTGTCGCTGGTGATCCTGCGCGGCGCCACCGGCCTGCCGCCGCAATCGGTGCTCGATGCCTTCGCGGTGCTGACGATGCTGACGATACTGATCAGCGGCTTCGCCTACCTGCGCGAATTCACGCGCCGCGCATTGCAGACGGCCGCCCAGGGCAGCTGAGTTCAGGCGTGCGCCAGCTACCCTTGAGCGTACGGCTGCGCGATCGGGCACAGTTCGCGAACTTCCTGCCGGGCCCGAATGCCGCGGCGCTCGCGCAGCTGCGCGCGCCCGTCGCGGCCGGCACGCCGGGCGTGGCTGGCAAGCCAGGCCTGACCTGGCTGTACGGCCCCGCGGCCAGTGGCAAGTCGCACCTGTTGCAGGCGCTGGTTGCCGAGGCAGGCGATGCCGTGTTCCTGCCGCTCTCGCAGCTCACGCCTTTGGGTCCGGCCGCGCTGCAGGAATGGCAGGGCGGGGCTGCGCTCTATGTCGATGAGCTGGCGACCGTGCTGGGCCACCCCGAGTGGGAACGCGCCCTGTTCGGCCTGTATCGCGACTGCGAGGAGCGCGGCGCGCCGATGGTGTTCGCCGCGCGCGAGCCGCCCTCCGAACTGAATTTCGCGCTCAAGGACCTGGCTTCGCGCTGTGCGGCTGCGCAGCGTGTGGCGCTGCTCGGACTGGATGAAGCGCAGCAGGGTGTGGCGCTGTCACTGCACGCCCAGGCGCGCGGCTTCGAGCTGCCGGAGGACACCCTGCGTTACCTGCAGCGGCGCCTGCCGCGCGACATGGGCAATCTGTGCGCCGTGCTCGATGAGCTGGATGAGGCCGCGCTGGCCGCGCAGCGTCGCCTCACCGTGCCCTTCATCAAGAGCCTGTTCGATGCACGCGCCCCGGGCAGCGCGCGGCAGTATCGCGTGTCCGGCAAGGTGCAGGGAGTGTGGTATCGCGCCGCGGCGCAGCGCCAGGCGCGCGCGCTTAAGGTGACAGGTTACGCGCGCAATCTCGAGGATGGCGCTGTCGAGGTGCTGGCCTGTGGGCCGGAGTCCGCCGTGCGCGAATTCACCGGCTGGTTGTGGGTGGGCACGCCCCAGTCACAGGTGAGCGGCGTGCTGGAGACTGCGCTGCCGCCCGGGGATTTCAGCTGGCCGAAGGAATTCACGACCGCTTGAGTGCCATGCGGCCCAGATCATCGGCGCCGTTCCAGTAGCGCGTCCAGCGCGTCACCACTTTATCCGGATAATCGCGCGTCAACGTGGTGCCGTTGTAGCGCCCGAGCGCGCGGCGCACGTCGTTGCGTTCGCTCTGCAGGTAGTGACGCAGGATCGCACAGCCCATGCGGATATTGGCTTCGATGGTCACCAGCTCGCGCCGCTGCATCCCGAGCTGTTCGGGCCAGAAGGGCATCACCTGCATCAGGCCCACCGCACCGGCGCTGGAGACCGCCCAGCGATTGAAATGACTTTCGACATCGAGCACCGCGAGCACCAGCCCCGGCGGGAGCGGTGTGGCATTGGCGCGATGCGTCTCGCAGTACACCGTGCGCAGGATCGCCAGCCGGTCGTTGTGATTGGGGAGGTAGCGACGCAGCCGCGGCTCCATCAGCGTGTACCAGACGGCCGAATCGTATCGATCCTCGAAGCAGCGCGCCTCGGCGATGGCCTGCTGGACCACGGCGCGCAGCTCTGGATCCTGCTGCGCGGCGCGCGCGCCGGGGGCGCTTGCGCCGGCGGCACACGCGAGGCCGGAGCCGAACAGCGCCAGCAGCGCTGCGCTGAGCGCGAGCAGCCTAGCGCGGCAGCAGCGCCAGGCGCGCCTGTATGAAGCCGACGATATCGGCAAGGGGAATGTCCTGGTTGTCGGTCGCGGGACGATGGCGGTATTCACAGGTGCCGGCCTCGAGTCCGCGCTCGCCGAGTACGATGCGATGCGGAATGCCGAGCAATTCGGCTTCCGCGAACTTGACGCCCGGCCGCGCATCGCGATCGTCGTGCAGTACCTCGATGCCGGCCGCGCTGAGTTGTGCGTACAGCGCATCGGCGCGCTCGCGCACGCGCGTGGATTTCTGCAGGTTGAGCGGAATGAGTACCACATGGAAGGGCGCCAGCGACTCCGGCCAGATGATGCCACGCTCATCGTGATGCTGTTCGATGCTGGCGGCCACGATGCGCGTCACACCGATGCCGTAACAACCCATGAGCATGGTCACAGCCTGGCCGGCCTCATCCAGCACCGTCGCGTTCATCGCGCTGCTGTACTTGCTGCCCAGCTGGAAGATATGGCCGACTTCGATGCCGCGCACAATCCTGATCCGGCCCTTGCCCGAGGGGCTGGGGTCGCCAGTGACCACATTGCGCAGGTCGGCGGCGGTGGGGGCGGGCAGGTCGCGCTCCCAGTTCACGTCGACTAAATGCGCATCCACGACATTCGCGCCGCAGGTGAAATTGGCCATCGCCAGTGCCGCGTGATCGGCATAGATCGGGCAGCTGAGGCCCTTGGGGCCGAGCGAACCGGGCTCGCTCCCGGTGGCGGCCTTCACTTGCTCGGCGCTTGCCATGCGGAGCGGCGAGGCCACGCCCGGCAGTTTCTGAGCCTTCACGGCGTTGAGCTCATGGTCGCCGCGCAGCAGCAGCGCCACGACACCGCCCTCGCTCCCATCGACCAGCAGCGTCTTCAGGCATTGCTGCGCCGGCACCTTCAGGAAATCGCTCAGGGCTGCGATGGTCTTCATGCCTGGCGTCGCCACCTGGCGCAGCGCGCCGCCGGGTGCAGCGCGCGGCTCGGCCGGAGGCAGGGCTGCCGCCAGCTCGATGTTGGCAGCGAAATCATCGCCATCGGAAACCGCGATGGCGTCTTCGCCCGACTCGGCCAGCACCTGGAATTCCTGCGAGCGGTTGCCGCCGATCGCGCCGCTGTCGGCCATCACCACGCGGAAATCCAGCCCCATGCGCGTGAACATGCGCGAATAGGCGCTGTGCATCGCGGCGTAACCCTCGTTCAGCGAGGCCTGGTCGAGGTGGAAGGAGTAGGCATCCTTCATGATGAACTCACGCCCGCGCATCACGCCGAAGCGTGGCCGCACTTCGTCGCGGAACTTGGTCTGCAGCTGGTAGAAATTCACCGGCAGCTGGCGGTAGCTGCGCAGCTCGCGGCGCGCGATGTCGGTGACCACCTCTTCGTGCGTGGGCCCGAACACATAGTCGCGCTTCTGGCGATCCTTGATGCGCAGCAGCTCCGGCCCGTACTGCTCCCAGCGGCCCGATTCCTGCCACAGCTCAGCCGGCTGGATCGCCGGCATCAGGATTTCCAGCGCCCCGGCACGATCCATCTCCTCGCGGATGATGGCCTCGACCTTCTTGAGCGTACGCAGCCCGAAGGGCAGCCAGCTGTAGATGCCGGCCGCGAGCCGCCGGATCAGCCCCGCCCGCAGCATCAGCTGGTGGCTTAAGACTTCGGCCTCGGCCGGGGTTTCCTTGGTCGAATTGATGGGGTAAGCGGAAAGACGCATGGGTTTGGGGCTGTCGTTGGGACTAGGGGGTTGTAAACAGCCTGCAATCCTAGCAGATGGATGTTGGACGGCACGCCGGGCGCCCCCTATCATGCAGCGCTCATGGATGAGCAAGAACTGCCCAAGCCCCGGCCCCGGCGCCGCGCCATTTACCTGCTGCCGAACCTGCTGACCACCGGCTGCCTGTTTTCAGGCTTCTACGCCGTGGTGGCCGCGATCGACGGCAACTTTGAACGCGCCGGGTTGGCGGTGTTCATCGCGATGATATTCGACACGCTCGATGGCCGCACCGCGCGCCTCACCCACACCGAAAGTGCCTTCGGCAAGGAATACGACAGCCTGGCCGACATGGTGGCCTTCGGGCTCGCCCCGGCGATCGTTTCCTACCAGTGGGGCGTGGCGCGCATCGCCGAATATGGCTTCGCCTGGGGCCGTTTCGGTTGGCTGGCAGCCTTTTTCTACTGCGCCGCCGCCGCGTTGCGCCTGGCGCGCTTCAACACGCGCGTCGCCACGCAGGACAAGCGCTATTTCGAGGGCCTGCCGAGTCCGTCTGCGGCCGCGGTGGTTTCGGGCTTCGTCTGGGTCTCGAGCGAATGGCGCGAGCCTGGCCTCACGGGCCTGATCGTGGCCTTCGCCGTGACCGCGCTGGCCGGTGCGCTGATGGTCAGCAGCCTCAGTTTTCCCAGTTTCAAGGGTTTCGACCCGACCAAGCCCGTACCCTTCATCACCCTGGTGGTCGGTGCGCTGATGTTCGTGGTGCTCAGCATCGACCCGGCGCGCGCGCTGCTGCTGTGCTTCGGCACCTACGCCCTGTGGGGACCCTTGTCCTGGAGCTGGCGCAAGCTGCGCCGCCAGATGCGCGGCCCCGGTGTGAGCGGCGGTACGTGACGGCGACATCCGCACAGCGCGCGCAATATCTTGAGGCGCTGGGCATCGAACAATGGAAGTTGCGCCGGCCCGTTGCTGCCGGCGAGCCGATAACGCCAGCCATCGCAGTACCCGCGAGCGAACCGATTGCAGCGCCATCCCGCGGCGACTGGGACAGTCTGGCTGCCGAAGTGCGTGGCTGCGTGCAATGCGGCCTGCAGGCCACACGCACCCAGACCGTTTTTGGCGTTGGCAATCGCAACGCTGACCTGCTGGTGGTCGGCGAGGCGCCGGGCGCCGATGAAGACCGGCAGGGCGAGCCCTTCGTGGGCCGCGCCGGCGTACTGCTCAACGCCATGCTGCGCGCCTTGGGCCGCCCGCGCGAAACGGTGTTCATCGCCAACGTGCTCAAGTGTCGCCCGCCCGGCAATCGCGACCCGAGTCCCGAGGAAGTGCGCTGCTGCCTGCCATTCCTGCATCGCCAGATCGCGCTGCTGCAGCCGAAGCTGATGCTGGCGGTGGGGCGCATCGCGGCGCAAAACC
>Ga0075021_10001728_pt1 | contig 11300 bp, 7 predicted proteins | sample ColStrG_CSR_2012_FD_72749 | JGI IMG/M metagenome (GOLD analysis project Ga0075021, IMG submission 72749) | Freshwater sediment microbial communities in response to fracking from Pennsylvania, USA - Cold Stream Run_MetaG_CSR_2012 | ecosystem: Environmental > Aquatic > Freshwater > Creek >... | reverse complement strand
GACCTTCGCCGACCAGGCGGTCATTGCGATCGAGAACGCGCGGCTGTTCAACGAGACAAAGGAGGCGCTGGCCCGGCAGACGGCTACGGCCGACGTGTTGAAGGTCATCGCATCGTCGCCATCGAACCTCCAACCGGTGTTCGACGCCATTGCTGAGCGTTCGAAAGGGCTGATCGGAGCTCACTCGACCACAGTGGTCCGCTATGTCGACGGGATGATTGAATTGGCGGCCTTTACGCCCATCAGCCCGGAAGCAGACGCGACGCTTCGGGCGATGTTTCCCAGACGGCCGGAGGCTGGCAATCCGCGGGTCGAACAGGTTCTCCGCGGCGAGATTGCGCGGATTACCGACGCGGAGTCCGAGATTGAAGTTCAAGCATTAAGAGATAGTGCGCGGGCACGAGGCTGGCGCAGCTTACTGCTGGTGCCGCTCAAGGACGACACCGCCGTTATCGGCTGGATCAGCGTCACCCGCAAGGAGGCCGGCGCGTTCGCCGATAAGGACGTTGAACTGTTGCGCACCTTCGCCGATCAGGCGGTCATCGCGATCCAGAACGTGCGGTTGTTCAGCGAGGTGCAAGCGCGCACGCGCGACCTAACGGAGTCGCTGCAGCAGCAGACCGCCACCGCTGACGTGCTCAAGGTCATCAGCCGCTCGGCGTTCGATCTTCAGAACATTCTCGACACCCTGATCGAGTCAGCCGCTCTGCTTTGCACCGCAGAAAGAGCAGCCCTCATCCATCAAAAAGGGCAGACGTATGTTAGGGCGGCTTTGCACGGCTTTCCGAGCGAGGCCGTTGCTAAGATGAAAAACGCCGCTGTTGACCTGAACTCTGCCACCATTGTGTCGCGCGCGCTGCGACAATGCGCGGTCGTTCACGTTGCGGATGTCAATGCTGAGCCGGACTATCCAAAAACGACAGCTCAAATTTTGGGAGGTGTTCGCACCGTACTAAGCGTTCCGCTAGTGCGAGAAGGTCGGCCAATCGGTGCAATCACGCTGAGCAGAACTCGAGTTGACCCTTTTACGCCGAAGCAGATCGACCTGATCCGGACCTTCGCCGACCAGGCCGTGATCGCCATCGAAAACGCGCGGCTGTTCAACGAGACCAAGGAAGCGCTGGAGCGGCAAACCGCGACGGCCGACATCCTGAAGGTGATCGCCAGTTCGCCCGACGACGTGCAGCCGGTATTCGAGGCCATCGCGACCAGCGCCAACCGCCTGATCGGAGGCTTGTCGACTGCGGTGCACAGCCTTGTCGACGATACGCTTCACCTGACGGCCTTCACGCCAACCAGCCCGGCGGGCGACGCGGCCCTGCAAGCGTCGTTCCCCAGACCGCTGTCCACGCTTCCCTGGGGCGAACAGATGCGCAATGGCGAGCTCGTCCACATCCCTGACGTTGAAGTCGAAGGAGCCATGTTGCCGGATTTGCGGGACTTGGCACGGATGCGCGGCTTCCGCAGCATGCTCCGTGTGCCGCTACTCCGCGACCGGGCGCCAATCGGTTTTATCAATGTGACACGGGTAGAGCCGGGCATGTTCGCCGCTCATCACGTGCAGCTGCTTCAGACTTTTGCCGACCAGGCCGTCATCGCCATCGAGAATACGCGGCTATTCAACGAGACCCGGGAGGCGCTGGAGCGGCAGACCGCGACCGCCGACATCCTGAAGGTTATCGCAAGCTCGCCGTCGGACGTGCAGCCGGTGTTCGAGGCCATCGCGGCCAGCGCCAACCGGCTGATTGGCGGCTACTCGACCTCCGTCTTGAGCATCGTTGACGACACACTGCACCTCTCGGCCCTCACGCCAACCAGTCCAGCGGCCGATGCGGCCCTGAAGGCGTCGTTCCCCAGACCGCTATCCACGCAACCCTGGGTCGAACCGACTCGCAAGGGCGAGATCGTGCACATCCCCGACATTGAATCCGAATCCGCCGTACCAGCGCATTTACGGGAGGTGTGGCGGATGCGCGGCTTCCGCAGCTTTATTCTGGTCCCGCTGCGGCGCGACGGGGCGTCCATCGGAATGCTCAGTGTGACGCGCAAGGAGCCCGGTCCGTTCGCAGACCATCACGTCCAGTTACTGCAGACCTTCGCCGACCAGGCCGTGATCGCCATCGAGAACGCGCGACTGTTCAATGAAACGAAGGAAGCGCTGGAGCGGCAGACCGCGACGGCCGACATACTAAAAGTGATCGCCAGCTCGCCGGATGACGTGCAGCCGGTATTCGAGGCCATCGCGGAGCGCTCTAACCGGCTGGTCAACGGTCTGTCGACCGCGGTGTATAGCCTGGTCGGCGACATGGTGCACCTGATGGCATTCACGCCAGTCAGTCCGGTGGCCGATGCCGCACTGCGGGCTTTCTTCCCCGCGCCGCTGTCGCAGTCCAATATGGCTGCCGTCGGCAAGGGGGAGACGTACAATATTGTCGACTCGGAAGTCGAATTCGCAACACAACCCACCTCGCTGGAGCTGGCACGGCTGCGCGGCTGGCGCAGCTTGCTGGGCGTTCCCTTGCTTCGCGAGGGTAAGCCCATTGGCCTCATTACCGTCACGCGGGTAGAGTCGGGTCGTTTCGACGATCTCCATGTCCAGTTGCTGCAGACCTTCGCCGACCAGGCCGTGATCGCCATTTCGAATGTCGGGCTGTTCAATCAATTGCAGGACCGTACGCAGGAGTTGTTGCAATCCCTCGATGACCTCCGCACCGCGCAGGACCGCCTCGTTCAGACCGAGAAGCTGGCGTCGCTCGGCCATCTCACCGCGGGCATTGCCCACGAGATCAAGAATCCGCTCAATTTCGTCAACAACTTCTCAGCCTTGTCTGCCGAATTGATCGATGAAATGAATGAGGCCCTTTCGGACATCAGTTTCGATAATGATAAGCGAGAAAAACTGAACGAGATTACGCAGATGCTAAAGAGCAACCTTGAGAAGGTTGTGCAGCATGGTAAGCGCGCCGACTCCATCGTAAAAAATATGCTGCAGCATTCACGCGAAGGCTCCGGCGAGCGCCGTCCCGCCGACATCAACGCGGTCGTCGACGAGAGCCTGAACCTCGCTTATCACGGAGCTCGAGCCGAAAAAGCGGGCTTCACCGTTACGTTGCAACGTAAATTTGATCCGGCTGTCGGCATGGTTGATGTGTATCCGCAGGAGGTCACGCGAGCCCTGCTGAATTTGATATCAAACGGATTTTACGCCACGACGAAACGCAAAGCGGACGCCGGTGACGGCTTCGAGCCAACGCTTTCCGCAACGACTAGGAACCTCGGAGACAAGGTTGAGATCCGTATTCGCGATAACGGGACTGGCATTCCGGAAGAGGTCAAAGAGAAAATATTCAACCCCTTCTTCACGACCAAGCCCTCGGGCGAAGGTACCGGGCTTGGCTTGTCGATGAGCCACGATATCATCGTAAAACAACACGGCGGCAGCATCGATCTCGAGACCAAGTTCGGACTTTTCACTGAGTTCAAGATCATATTGCCTCGAACGAGCAAAAGGTAATTCGCTACACCCATTTCACCGACTGACCAGCGTCCAATTTGCTGCGATGCATGAGTCCGTTTGTGGGCACGAAACGGACATGGTGCGATGTCCGAGTTGAGTCCGCTTGGTGATGCGGAAGTCGCATTTCAGGGCCACGAAGACCGTTTTTGACCGGGAACGGACGTATGGCAAACGCGCAACAGCAGTGAGGCGTTTATACGACTGACCGCAACCATGTGGCAAAGGCTCGGATGGTCTTCTCGCGTGGATGATCAGCCGTGCGAACGAGGTAGAAGCGATATCCCGGCAGACACAAATCAAAGGGCCTTACCAGCGTGCCGGCCGCGAGTTCGCGCGCCACGAGCACATCGCTAAAAATGCCGATGCCCTGCCCGGCAATCACAGCCTCGATCGCATGCAGCTCCTCCCTAAAGCTCAGGTGGTCCATGTCCTTGGATTCCGGCAGGTCGCGCCACTTGCGTCGCGCAGCGCCTAGCCATCTCTGCCAGGTCGGAGCCCCGGCATCGGACGGTGACCACCAGCAATGAACGAGGACCTGTCCGCGAAGACCGGCGGCTCGCTTCAGGCCCGAGGCAAGCAATTCGGGACTGCAGACGGGCCAAAAGGAATCGCTCAGAAACTCCTCGGCGAGACCATCCGTCGGCAATGCGCGGGCATAGCGAATGGCGACGTCGGCATCGCCGGCACGCAGGTCCAACATGTCGTCGGTGCCGATCACCTCGAGAGGCGCATTGGGGCGCACCTTCCTCCAGCGGGGCAGGCGTGGGACAAGCCAGCGGCTCGCAAAGGCGTTTGTCGTCGTCACGCGAAGCGGCTGCGCGTCCCCATCGCGCTTCACGGCGGCGAAAGCTGTGACAAACGTTTCGAGGCCGTCGCAGATGATTGGAAAGAGACGGGCTCCGGCCTCGGTCAACGTGAGAGGCCGCGGCCTGCGACGAAATAAAGCCCGCCCGCAATAACGCTCCAACTGTCGTATCTGATGGCTGATCGCTGTCGGCGTCACGCCGAGTTCGGCCGCGGCCTTCTTGAAACTCAAATGTCGCGCCGCAGCATCAAAGGCGCGCAACTCGATCAGGGGCGGCAGCTTGTTCATTCCTGCAGTGTAGATGAAAATCCTTCACCCTGGGCTGAATTATTCGAGTTTGCTCTTGGTGCGGCCCAGGCGAAAGAAGACATGGCGGCCCAAACGAGGAGTGCCCCATGAGTTCAGTTCGATCAGTTGATGAGGTCGTCGGTGAACTTTCCGGCACGTTCTCCGGCCAACTCCTGAGACCGGCGGACGCAGGCTACGATGAAGCGAGAAGGGTCCACAACGGTCTGGTGGACAAGCGCCCGGCGTTGATCGCCAGATGTCGTGGCGTCGCCGACGTGGTCGATGCCGTCAACCACACGCGCAAGCTGGGCCTCGAAGTCGCAGTTCGTGGTGGCGGTCATAACGTGGCAGGGCGCGCTACCATTGATGGCGGATTGGTGATCGACCTCTCGCCGATGAAGGGAATTCACGTCGATCCCAAAGGCCGCACGGTACGGGCGCAGGGCGGCGTCACCTGGGGCGAGCTCAACCGGGAAACCCAACTGTACGGTTTCGCGGTTACTGGTGGGGTTGTTTCCAGCACCGGGATCGCCGGGCTCACCCTTGGTGGCGGGCTCGGCTGGTTGATGGGCAAGCATGGCCTCGCCCTCGACAATCTTCGATCTATCGAACTCGTCACCGCCGATGGCAAGGTCGTACGGACCAGCCAGCATGAAGAACCCGATCTGTTCTGGGCCGTTCGCGGTGGAGGCGGAAACTTCGGTGTGGCGACGTCGCTCGAATATCAGCTCCATGCGATAGGTCCCACGGTCACGGCCGGCCTCATCGCGCATCCGTTCGACCGAGCCCGCGATCTGCTGAGATTCTTTCGCGACAGCACGGCCTCCCTGCCCGATGAACATACGATCTTCGGAACCCTCACTCATGCTCCAGACGGTTCGGGCACGAAGATGGCGGCCATGGCGACGTGCCACTGCGGCTCGCTTGAGGCCGGCGAGAAAGCAATGCGACCGCTCAAGCGCTTCGGGTCTCCCGTCCTCGATGCGATCGGTCCGATGCCGTACTGCCAACTCAATGGGATGCTCGATAGCGCCTATCCGCGAGGGGCGTTCAACTATTGGAAGTCGAGCTTTCTTGCCGAGCTGAGCGACGATGCCATCGATACGATGATCGCCTGCTTCGCCCGATGCCCGACCTCGATGGGCCAGCTTCTCCTCGAGCACGTCCACGGCGCTGCGGCCCGGATCGGCATCGGCGACACGGCCTTCCCGCATCGCGCGGTAGGCTACAACTTCCTCGTTCTCTCCCAATGGACAGATGCGACCGACACCGACGCGTGCACTGCCTGGGCGCGCGAGACCTACGCAGAGATGCAGCCCTTCGTCGCTCCCGGCCGTTACGTGAACTACCTGGATGACGATGAGGCTGGCGACCCGGTCCCCGCCGCCTATGGAGCCAACTACCGGCGCCTCCAGGAGCTCAAGATGAAGTACGATCCGAAAAACTTCTTCCGCATGAACCAGAACATTCGGCCGCTGGCCTGAGTCAATCTGACGCGCAGTGAGAATCGGGGGAATGGTCCATTGCCGATTCTGTGCCGGCCTGCCCCGCGAGGCGACGACACCGAGGAAGACGCCTCTCGACTGCTCGCAGGCAAATGGGGGGACGCTTCCTTAATCCAGAAGCCAGCCTTCTGCGGCAGCCGCCGCCCGAAAGGTTCGCCAAGCGTGAATTTCGCTCGCGTCCGATACCCCGGCATGGTTCAGAGCCTGCCTTGCCGCCTGCCAATGCGGCTTGTTTTGATTGGAAAGCCGCATGTGCATCAAAAACGAATAAGCATCATCGGCACTCTTGATCCGGTTAGCGCCGGACTCTGCTTTAAGTTTCAGGGAGGTAAATGGCATTTTGCGGCCCTATGAGATCGTCGAGAACACAACTACGTCTTGGTCTACTCAAGAGTCAATTAGCTCGCGCGCGGGATAGGCTCGGCGGAAGTCAGGCTCGTCGCCGACCAAACGACCAACGCAGACACCAAGCATGAGCCCGTGAGCGACATCGACATTGTGGTTGGTGGGTAGTCTGAAAGCGCTTGACTCCAAATGGCCGAGTAGAAGCGGACGTTAGCCCGTTGAAATTCGTAGCGATTTGGTGCCGCCAGCGCCGCGCGGCGATCGGTTACCTTCGCTGGTTGTAGACGTCGATGCAGACCGCTCCGAGCAACACCAGGCCCTTGATCACCTGCTGGTAATCGATGCCGATGCCAAGAATCGACATGCCGTTGTTCATTACGCCCATGATCATGGCCCCGACCACGGCCCCGCCGACGCGGCCCACACCGCCGTAGGCGGAAGCACCGCCGATGAAGCAGGCGGCGATGACGTCGAGTTCAAAGCCTGTGCCCGCCTTGGGCGTCGCCGTGTTCAGGCGCGCCGCAAAGACTAGCCCAGCCAGAGCGGCCAGACCCCCCATATTGACGAAAGTCAGGAAAGTAAGCCGCTCGGTCTTGATACCGGACAGCTTCGCGGCTTTCGCATTACCGCCGACGGCGTATATTTGTCGGCCAATCACCGTTCGCCTCGTCACGAAGCCGTACAGGGCGATCAGCGCCGTCATGATGACAAGGACGTTCGGCAATCCGCGATGCGAGGCGATCAGGTAGGCGAAATAGAGCACCGCGCCTGACAGCACGGCACTCTTCGCCACAAAGAACGCATAAGGCTCGACTTCGATCCCGTGCGACTGTTCGCGCGCGCGGCCTTTGGCGCTGGCATGGAGCAGCGCCAGCGCCAGCACGACACCGATAAGCAACGAGGTGGGGTGCAGTGTACCCATGTCGGGTAGCAGCTCCGGGATGAAGCCCGACGATAATTTCTGGAACGCTGCCGGGAACGGCCCCACGGACTGGCCCTGCAGGAATGCAAGCGCGAGGCCCTTGAAAACCAGCATTCCGGCCAGCGTGACAATGAAGGAGGGAATCCCGAAATAAGCGACCCAGTAGCCTTGCGCCGCCCCGATCGCGGCACCCACCAACAGGCAGGCAATGAAAGCGATAGGATAGTCGACGTGATAGCGGACCATCAGCACTGCGGCGACCGCGCCGACGAAGCCAGCGACCGACCCGACCGACAGGTCAATATGACCGGTCACGATCACCAGCAGCATGCCGAGCGCCATGATAACGATGTAGCTGTTCTGCAGCACGAGATTGGTGAGATTGAGAGGCTGCAGGAGCGTGCCGTCGGTCACGACCTGGAAGAACAACATGATGGCAAAGAGCGACAGCAGCATGCCATAGGTGCGCAGGTTGTGCTTGATGAAACCGGCATGCCGGCGGTCCTCAGGAATGGAAACCGTCTTGTCGGTCATGGCCGCATTTCTCCGATGCGCGCGTCGCCGTCGCGTTTGAAGGCCTTGTTGCGCATGATGGCGCGCATGATCTCTTCCTGCGTTGCATCTGCGCTGGCAAATTCGCCAACGAAGGCCCCGTCGTTCATCACGCAGATCCGGTCGCAGACGCCGAGCAATTCCGGCATTTCCGACGAGATCACCACGACGGCTTTGCCGGCCTCCGCCAGTTCGTTGATGATGCAATAAATCTCGTACTTCGCGCCGACGTCGATACCGCGGGTCGGTTCGTCGAGAATGAGGACGCTGGGGTCGGTCATCAGCCATTTCGACAAAACGACCTTCTGTTGATTACCCCCGGAGAGTTGGCCAGTCTCCTGGTAGACGTCAGAGCACCGAATGCGCATCCGGTTCCGGTAATCGCTGGCCGCTTTCAATTCTCTGGCGTCGTCGATCACCCACCCCGAGGATACCTGATCAAGGCTCGCCAAGCTGACGTTCTTACGCACGTCATCGGCAAGGATCAGGCCGAACTGCTTGCGATCTTCGGTTACATAGGCGAGGCCCGCGTCGATAGCCGCCGCGACGTTGGAAAGTTCGACCTCACGGTTGTCCAGCCGAATCCGGCCGCTGATGTCACGGCCCCACGCCCGACCGAAGAGACTCATCGCGAACTCGGTACGGCCCGCGCCCATCAGGCCGGCAACGCCCACTACTTCGCCACGCCGCACGTGAAAGTCGACATTTTTGATTACCTGCCGCTCGGGATGGAGTGGATGGTACACCGACCAATCCTCCACCACCAAAACCGGATCCCCTATCCTGGCGTGACGCTCCGGAAAGCGGTGAGCGAGGTCGCGGTCGACCATGCTGCGGATGATTCGGCCCTCTTCCACCGGCTCGGTTCGGCAATCGATGTCGTCGACGGAGCGGCCATCGCGCAACACCGTGATGCGGTCGGCGGCACGGGCGACCTCGTTCAATTTGTGGGAAATCAGGATCGAAGCGATGCCCTGCTCTCGGAACGCAACGAGGCGATTGAGCAGCGCCGCACTGTCGATCTCGTTGAGGCTGGCGGTGGGTTCGTCCAGGATCAATAGACGCACTCGCTTGGAGAGCGCCTTCGCGATCTCAACCAGCTGCTGCTTGCCCACGCCAAGATCGGTAACCAGCGCGTCCGGGGACTCGCGCAGGCCGACTTGGGCCAGCAACTCCTCGGTGCGTCGATATGCGGTGCCACGGTCGATGACACCGAATCGCGCGGGCGGATGCGACAGGAAGATGTTCTCCGCGATCGACATCAGCGGGATCAGCGCCAGCTCCTGGTGAATAATGATGATCCCGAGCGCCTCGGAATCGTTGATGTCACGAAAGCGCCGCTCCTTGCCGTCGAAGATGATCGTCCCTTCATAGCTACCGTGAGGATATACGCCGCTGAGCACTTTCATCAGCGTCGACTTCCCGGCGCCATTCTCGCCCACCAAGGCGTGAATTTGGCCAGCCTCTACTGTAAAATTGACGTCACGCAGCGCCTGCACGCCGGCAAAGGTCTTGCTGACGCCGCGCATTTCCAGCATCGCCGTCATCGGATTTCCTCCCGCAGCGCCGATTCATCCTGGCGAGTCGAGCACGCGCGTAGCACCATGCATGCCGGCGGATTCGCTCACTCGAACTGCGAACGCTTATAATAACCGCTCTCGACCAAGGCCTTCTCCCAGTTGCTCTTGTAGACCACCACCGGCTTGAGCAGATAGGAAGGTACCGTCTTGACGCCATTGTTGTAAGTCTTGGTGTCGTTGACGGGAACTTCCTTGCCACTCAGCACCGCATCAACCATGTCAACGGTCACCCGAGCGAGATCGCGGGTATCCTTGAAGATGGTCGAGTATTGCTCGCCGCGCAGCATCGCCTTAATCGACGGAATTTCCGCGTCCTGTCCGCTTATGATCGGCATCGGCAGATCCGGACCGCCATAACCGACGCCCTTCAGGGAGGAGATGATTCCGATGGAGAGGCCATCATAGGGCGACAGCACCGCATCAACGCGCTTCTTGCCATAGTAGGCGCCGAGCAGGTTGTCCATGCGGGCCTGGGCGGTCGCGCCATCCCACCGCAAGGTCGCGACCTTGTCCATGCCCATCTGTCCGCTGACGACCACCAGCTTGCCGCTGTCGATGTAGGGCTTCAGCACCGACATGGCGCCGTTGTAGAAGAAATACGCGTTGTTGTCGTCGGGCGAGCCGCCGAACAACTCGATATTGAACGGACCTTTGCCCTCCGTCAGGCCAAGCCCCTGCTCGATCGACTGTGCCTGCAAAACACCGACCTGGAAATTGTCGAAGGTCGCGTAATAGTCGACGTTCGGGGTGTCGCGGATCAGGCGGTCATAGGCGATCACGGTGATGCCCTTGGCCTTGGCCTGCTTGAGCACATCGGAAAGAGTGGTGCCGTCGATCGCCGCGATGACCAGCACCTTGGCCCCCTTTGTCACCATGTTCTCGACCTGGGAGAGCTGGTTTGGGATATCGTCCTCGGCATATTGCAGGTCCGTGCCGTAGCCGCGCTCCTTCAATACCTTCACGATGTTGTTGCCGTCATCGATCCACCGTGCGGAGGACTTGGTCGGCATGGCGATCCCGATCGTCGGCTTGCTTTGCGCAAACGCGACACCGCTTGACGCGGCGACGGCAAGGCTCGCCAGCGCGAGCGCGAACAATGCGGTCTTGTTGAACATGTTTTACTCCCATTGTTTTTGGATTGGGCAATGTCAACGAAACGTCGCCGGGTCGTCAATCCAGAACTGCAATACGAGTTTCGGGCTGGTCACCTCTTATCAATTGGTGAGCTTGACATCGGGCTCCGGCCTGCATGGTCCGTTGATCGCTCGGGGCGCTCCCAGACCGATCTACTGAGCATCCTACAGCAAACCAGACGTTGATGGATGCGTATAACACCAAGGGGAGTTTCGTAGACAAGGAGAAAGCTTCAAAGGCGCTCGAAGAGGCACAAAAACAGCGCGATCAAGTCCGCGAACTTCAAAAACAACTCAACGAACTCGACGGATAATTTTCAAACCGGGACGCTACCCCCGCTTTCCCCATCTTCACGAAAATATATTTCAACGTCCATTGACGCTGCCTAGCCGCACTCAGCGCTCGTCAACATTTGGCCCGGCGACACAAGGGTTTCCCCCGCTTGTTAGTTCGCGTGGCAATGCCATTTGTCCGCATGCACGGGCCTATTGCGAGGCCAGCGAAGATCGGCCCGATCCGGAAACCACGATCTCCGGTCAATACGACAACCCCGTTCGCGTCATAGCCTTCAACGCTGCCGATCGCCCGTGGCCCTTAGCGGACGAGAACGAGCAGACGACTCCGCGGCTCTCACCGGATGCATACCGTCCAG
>Ga0075021_10001727_pt1 | contig 11304 bp, 13 predicted proteins | sample ColStrG_CSR_2012_FD_72749 | JGI IMG/M metagenome (GOLD analysis project Ga0075021, IMG submission 72749) | Freshwater sediment microbial communities in response to fracking from Pennsylvania, USA - Cold Stream Run_MetaG_CSR_2012 | ecosystem: Environmental > Aquatic > Freshwater > Creek >... | reverse complement strand
ACGTCGTCGCATCCGGTGGAGCGTGGTGGTATCGAACCGAAACCAACGCGGCCGATATCGACAAGATCGAGGCCGCGTGCCGGGACGGCGGCACGTCGTTCCACGCGGGTGGCATCCACCCCGGGTATGCGGCAGACCTGCTCGTGCTAACACTGGCCCGCATCGTCGACCGAATCGACCACATCCACGTCTACGAGGCGGTTAACTTCAACAAAGACACGCTGAAGTATCTGGACGAGATGGGGTTTGGGAAACCTCCCGCAGAGTTCGAAGCCGGCAATCTGTTTGGGACCGCATGGCCGCTGTTTGCGCAATCGCTGACGATGGTGGTGGAGGGAATCGGCGAGACGGTCGACAAGATCACGACGGAAGTCGAGATCGGGCTGGCCACGCGCGACATCCCGTACGAAGGAACCGAGGACATGGACATGCCCGGCCTCAAAGGTGTGATCAAGACGGGCACCGTCGCCGCCCAGCACCACAAATTGACGGCGTGGGTGGACAACGAGCCCTTCATCACCCTGCACGAGATGTACTCATTCATCGAGCATGACGCCATTGAGCCCAGGCCCGATTGGGACGGCTACTACCACTACCGGGTGGTGATCGAGGGCGATCCAGGCACCGAGCTGATCCTGCGCGGGGTTGCCGACGCAAAAGGCGACCACGGGAACCCGGGTTACACCTGGACCGCGATGGAACCGGTGAACACGATTCCCGCCGTCTGCGACGCCCCACCGGGGTTCATGAGCCACAACGAACTCGGACTCATGCCCCTGCGCGGCCTCCTCCGTCAGTAGCGCTGCCGTAGCCGCAACATACATTGTGAAGGTTGCTACGCTCGCGTCGTGGCAAAGAGGGGCGGAACCGACGATCAGCGTAGGGCACGCGGCGACCAGACCCGTCGGGATCTGGTGGACGCAGGACGAGCTCTGTTCGTCGAGCGGGGCTACTTCAACACCAGCATCGGCGATCTGGTCAGCAGGTCGGGAGTAGGTACACGCGGCGCGTTCTATCACCACTTCAAGGACAAGGCCGAGTTGTTCCGAGCCGTGTTCGAAGAGGTGGAGGCGGACCTCACCTTGCGGTCACTGGCCGCGCCACCCGCGGGGGACGACCCGTGGGACCGCCTCACGCGCGGCCTGCACGGGTTTCTCGAGGCCGCACTCGAACCTGAGGTGCAGCGAGTGATCCTCGTCGACGGCCCGGTCGTGCTCGGCTGGCGGACGCTGCGAACCATCCAGGAGGCCAACAGTATCGCCTTGATCGACGAAATGGTCCGAGCTGCGATCAAGCACGGCGTCATCGACGAACAACCGGTCACAGAACTTACCCACATGCTAGTCGCGGCGCTCGAGGAAGCCGCGTTGCTGGTCGCCCACGCCGCCAAACCCGCCAAAGCGCGCGAGCGCGCCGCCAAAGTCCTTGACCGGCTGCTGCTCAGCTTCGCTGTCGATCCTCGAAAAACTCAGCCGCGATAAGCCTTCGGCTGCAGGCTCGCGACGATGCATGACCTTTTGGAAATGATCATTTACGCTAATCGCATATAGTACTTCTGCGCTCCTGATAACGTCGCTCTCACCCTCTGCCCAAGGAGAACCATGCAGCCCGAAGACATGATCCTGGTCAGCGTCGACGACCACCTCGTGGAGCCATCAAACCTGTCCAAGAACTCGCCGAACAAGTTCGCTGAAGCCGACCGCTTCGACCGCACCGTTGCTGCGTCGCTCGGATCCGTCGCTGCCGCGCTCAATGTCTGAGTCCCACGGCCTGCGGGTCGCCGTCGTTGGCGCCTCCTCCGGGCTCGGCCGTTGCATCGGAATCGGCCTCGCCGAGAAGGGCGCACACGTTGCGTTTCTCGCACGCCGGCACGACCGACTGGTCAACGCAGCCAAGGAGGCAGGCAACGGCGCCGCCGCCGTTGCCTGCGACGTGACCGACGCAGCGTCCTGCGAACGTGCCATGTCTGAGGTGGTCGACACGTTGGGCGGCCTAGACGCCATGGTCTACACCACCGGACGGGGCGTCCTGTCCCCCCTGGCGGACGTGAGCGCCGACCAGTGGGCACAGTTGTTCGCCACCAACGTGACCGGCGCCTCCCTCGCCACGGCCGCCGCGGCACCACACCTGGCTGCGACGGGTGGATCGGCGGTCTACCTGTCGTCGCTAAGCGCGTCCTACTCCACGCCGTGGCCGCTGCTCGGCGCCTATTCGGTCAGCAAGGCCGCACTGGACAAGCTTGTCGAGGCCTGGCGTATCGAGCACCCCAACATCGGCTTCACGCGGCTGGCCGTGGGCGACAGCTTCGGCGGGGAGGGCGACTCGCAGACCGAGTTCAACAAGAATTGGGACCCGGAGGCGATGGAGAACGCCATCAGATTCTGGATGGACCACGGCTACATGCAGGGCGGCCTAATCGACGCCGACCATCTTGTCGAGATGGTTCACTCCGTACTCCGCTGCGGCAACAGCAGTTTCATTCCCTATCTGACCATGGCTGCCCGGCCAGCCGACGCGGTGAAGAAACTTCGAAACTGGTGAAGGAATTCAACAGTGACACCAAACACGGCTCAGTAATCATCTCGTCGATCCAACGAAGGAGACCTCGATGAAGTCGAAGGCAGCGGTGCTGCGGGGCGTCGGCGTTGACTGGGAAGTCACCGACGTCGACCTCGACCCGCCCCGGGCGGGTGAGGTGCTTGTCAAGATGGCCTACGCCGGCATCTGTCACTCCGACGAGCACTTCCACTCCGGGGACAGTGTGCCGAGCAAGGAGATGGAGGAGATGATGCGGGCCGCAGGCGTGACGGTGCCCGAATGGTTTCCCCTGCTGGGCGGGCACGAAGGCTCGGGCGTCGTCGAGGAAGTCGGGCCTGAGGTCAAGACGCTTAAGCCCGGCGACCACGTAGCTATCTCGTTCCTTCCGGCCTGCGGCAACTGCCGATGGTGCTCGACCGGGCACACCTACCTTTGCGATGTCGGCGCCCACATCTACAGCAAGAACATGACCACCGACCACACCCCCCGGCGCCACCTCGGCGACGAGGACCTGATGGCGATGATGCAGGTCGGCACGTTCTCCGAGTATGTCGTGGCCTCCGAGCGGTCCTTGGTCAAGATCCACGACTGGATCTCGCTGGAAGCTGCCTCACTCGTATCCTGTGGCGTGACAACGGGATTTGGATCAGGATCGGTCGCTGCGGGCACGCAGATCGGCGACACCGTCGTAGTGATCGGCGTCGGCGGCATCGGAATGAATGCGGTACAGGGCGCAAAGGCGGCCGGCGCTAAATTCATCGTCGCCGTCGATCCGGTCGCATTCAAGCGCGAGGTCGCGCCGACGTTCGGCGCCACTCACACCGCGGTCGACGCGGGCGCGGCGCTTGAACTCGTCAAAGAACTCACGTGGGGTGTGATGGCCGATCGCGTGGTGCTGACGCCGGGGGTGCTGCCAGCCGATCTCGTCATGACCGCGATGATGCTTCTGCGCAAGGGCGGCACCTGCGTGTTGACCGGCATAGCGAAGTTGACCGACATGATGGTGCCGCTGGTCCTCTCCGACATGGTCAGCTCGTGTAAGACTTTGAAGGGCGTGCTTTACGGCGAGATGAATCCCCGCGACGCGATGCCGATGCTGTTGTCGATGTACGAAGCGGGCAACCTGAAGCTCGACGAACTCGTCACGCAGACATACAAGCTCGACGACATCAACGAGGCCATGAGAGATCTCCGCGCAGGCAAGAACATCCGCGGCGTGATCGCCTTCGAGTGATCGAACCCGGCGCCAGGTTGCCGGTTCACGGCAGCGTGATGCACGGCGCGTAGGAGGTGGGTGTTACGGCCGAGATTCGCTTCGACGATATCGTCGGTGTACGCGACGACTATGCAGCGGCGTTGCGTGACGTCGAACGTGCGCTATGGGCGCAAGACCTCGTCTCCCCCGTCATCCTGGAGCTGTGCAGGTTACGGATCGCTCAAATCCTTGGATGCGCAGCGGCGTTGGAGTACTGCACCCCGGAGGCGATGGCTGCAGGGCTCGACGAGACGGTTGTCGCATCATTGACGCGGTGGACGACGGACCCGGGCTTCGACAGCCGGGCAAGAGCCTGCTTGGAGTACGCAGAGGAGCTCCTCCTCGACGCCCAGGGGGTACGTGACGAGCAGGCCAGTGCTGCGATCGCCGAGGTTGGAGAAGGGGGATTTCTCGTGCTCACCTACGCGTGCGGCCTGTTCGAGACCACTCAGCGAGCCCGGCTCGTATTGGGTGCGACGAGGTGGTGAGATGAGCAGCGTGCCCCGGACCAGCATCACGTTGGCCGACGCCGTGCCCGAGCTCGGCGCCGCACAGACGCGCTTCCAGAAGGTGGCTTACCCCGGATCCGTCGACCTGGTCACCCGCGAACTACTGCGAATCCTCAGTGGCCGGCTGTCGCACTGCACGACGTGCCGCAACCTGCGTTTGAACGCCGCGATCGATCGCGGCTTCGACGAGTCAGCGGTCGACAAACTCCACGACCCATCCGCTAGCGGTCTGCCCGCTCGACAGCAAGCCGTGCTGCGACTCACGCTCGCCTTCCTCACGGCTCCCGAGACCTTTCAATCAGCCGACTGGGCGGAACTACGTAGCTACTTCTCCGACGAACAGGTTGCGGAGTTGATTCTGGACCTTGTGCGGTTCCGACCCGGCTCGAAGCTCGTGGTCGCAGCCGGCTTCGAACCCGAGGGCGACCAGCTTGTCTACGCCTGATCGTGCCGCATCAACTGCGCAACCGAAGGTGGGCCATTGCGAATGAAGCCGTACAAGATCGATACCGAAGTTCTTGCGAAGATCGCGAAGGAAGCCGTCGGCCGCCCACTGGAGGGCGGAGAACTGCTCGACCATGTCGTCGAGATGATGTCAGCTGAGTACCCCGACCTCATCGCCCCCACACGCGGCCGCTGGATCGGCAACAAGGCCGGCGGAATTCTCGGCAAAGTCAGCCTGGTGTACTTCAGTCCCCGAGAATATGTCGTACTGTTCGGTTCGCCCACTGGGACGCAAGGCTTTTCGGGTCGCTACAAGCATGTCGCGATTCATAAATTCCTGCTAGCAGGCCAGATCGATTCATACGATTTGGAATCCGATCAGATTATCCCGATGACACTGCACCCAGGCGAACGAACATGCCTCGAGAAGGGGCACACTCGGGGTCTCACCATCCACCCCGGCTCGTGGCACATCGAGTACGGACGTGGTGCCGTCGCCACAACCCTGCCGTTCGCGCTGGCCGAAACACTCTTGACATCATTGGAGTTGTCTTCGTTAGCACTCTCCACGAAGGAATTCGCACGGCTTATGCTCAGGCGTCCTAGTCGCTAGTCGACGTCAAGCGCCGCTGAGGAACCCGCGAGGTGCGGTGAGTACCAGATCGTTGTACGTTGCGATTCCGGGCGCGGCGGCGACCACTGCCGGAATGGCGTTGATCGCTGGCATCGCCGTAATGATCATTCCGAGGACCATGAAGTCCCTTAGACTCTCGGCCTGGAAGTCGGCGGGAGGGAGGAAGTCGAGTGTCGTTGTCACGGATGGCTGGCCGGTGATCTCGATGAGGTAGCCGCCCGGTTTCATCTGCCAATCTGGATCGAGGGTTTGTCCTTTGCGCCAGCGCATCCTGATCTCGATGACCTCGCGATCTCCGACTATGCCGCTCCAACGCAGGTCAACCCCGGCAACACAGCCCTTCTCGATGATCCAGTCGGCTGGAAGGTGAAGGTCTTCCGTCGTCTGCGCGTACACGGCCGAACACCGCACGTCATCGAGTTCAACGCCGATGGCGTCGGCCAGCATCAACACGGCTTCCCGGAATATCGCCGTTCCAGTCGCCGTCATCTGTTGAAGATCTGGATGGTCGATGGGCTGACCGAACCCCACCGGCTTTTCGGTCTCCGGCGAATCGTAGAGGGTGCTGTCGCCGAACTCGGTGATGGCCACCTTGTCGATACGATCACATATCGTCGCGGAGACTATCGCGAGCAACTGGGCTACGCCCGGGTTGATACCAGATCCGAAGATCGTCGAAGAACCCCGATGGCAAGCAGCTTCGATTCGGTCGCGGTCTTGCCCGAGGTTGTATCCGTTGATGAACGAGGCCGTGGAAACTACGTTGATCCCGGCGGAGAGGATGTTCACTAACTCGTCTACGTCGGGCCACATCGGGTTGTAGACAACACAGTCTGGTTGAAGTGCCAATAGCTGGTCGACGTCGTCGGTTGCCGTCACACCAAGGTGTTCGATGCCCGCAAGGTCGCCGGCGTCGATCCCTACCTTGTCTGCTGACCATGCATAGCAGCCGACGAGTTGAAGATTCGGGTTCGCAGCGATCGCGCGTACCGACCTTCGCCCAACGTTCCCAGTCGTCCACTGTGCGACTCGTAGCGGCACTGCTTCTCCTTTGGTGTGGTGTGCGAAGTTCACCGCGGCGATGAAGGACGTACGCGGCAAGAACATCCGCGGTGTAATCGCGTGGGACTGACGGACGACTTCAGCGGCGTTCCCACCCTTGCGTCCAAGCGTCGATCGCGACTACGTCCTCGATGGGCTTCCGGCGCACAGGATGATGCCCCCCTTTAGGCCAGCCGGCTGTGATCAAAGTGGCGATCCGCCAATCGTCGGGAATACCGACCAACGCGCGCAACTCGTCCCCGCACGAGTCGTGCCACAACGTAATGGCGGCACCGAGCCCCTGCGCGCGAGCCGCCAGGAGGAAGTTCTGTACCGCGGGGAAGATAGATCCGCCTTGTTGGAGATCGCTAGCTCCGCGCTGCGGCTGGACACAGAACAACACGCAAACGGGGGCATCGCCGCCGACGTGCATGTGCTCCCACATCGCGCGCAGGACACGGGATTTCCGGTCCACCGCATCCTCGGACGGAGTCTCGAACCGGTAGAAGTCGGCCATCACCTCCCATGTCCGCTGAGCGCCGGCCGAGATTGCCGCGCGCACTTGCGGAGATCGCAGCACGACGAAACGCCACGGCTGCTGGTTCCCTCCGGACGGCGCCCAAGTGGCGGACTCCAGGCACTTTTCGATCACGTCGTCGGCGACTGGATGGGGTCGATAACGCCGCACCGCCGAGGCTGAGCTCATCACCGACCACAGATCGGCTGATGCCTCCGTCATCGCTCAGCTGCCGATGACATGACCCCGCGCCAGCGGGCACCCCGCACCGGGCCGACGACCAGTGGCAGATCCAGCGTCGACAACAAGCCTGGAGGTGCGGCGATCACTGCGGGAATGGCGTTGAGTTCACGCATGACCGTCGCATAGGTCAGGCCCCGCATATTGCTTCCCCGGCCATGCATCTCAATGTCGACGGTGTAGGTCGGCATGCCCTCGAGGATCACCCGATAGCCGCCGAGCGGGGACGGGTGCTTCGGCCAGTCGGGCGCGGAGCCTTCGCCCATTCGGGTGATGTGCTCGAGGATGATCCGTTCCTCGCCGTCCACGATCCCGGCGAGCTTGAATCGCATTCCCCCCATCGTGCCGGGTTCCACCGGACCCGATGCGACGTCGTAGCGTTCGGTGGCCAACCACTTTTCAATCGTAGTCTTGACCTCGTCCAGCGGAAGCCCGACACCGTCGGCGACCAAGTGGACGATCGGTGCCCACAGTGCGGCCAGTCGAGTCGTGTCGAACAGCGGAGCAGGATGGTCCGGCGGGTGACCGAATCCCATGAAATCAAACATGATGTCGGGCTGGTTGATGGGCCCGTAGTCGAGGATCTCCTGCATCGTGATGGTGTCTACCCGGCTACTGAATCCGGTCATTGTCAAAGCGATGACGTCATTGGCCCATCCAGGATCCACTCCACTGTTGAACAGGCTCGTTCCCCCTTCGGCACAGGCATTTTCGAGCAACTCGACCGTTTCGGCGTCGGCCGCGGGGGGATAGCACAGTGGCACCAAGGACGTGCACACAACGTTCTTGCCCGCGCGCAAGCAGCGCGCGATGTCCTCGGCCGCCTCTCGGTAGCGGTAGTCGCCAGACGCGAAATAGGCGACCACATCGGCAGGCTGGGATAGGGCGGCGTCGATGTCGGGCGTGGCGATCACACCCGTTTCGGGCATTCCACAAAGGTCGCCGGCGTCGCGCCCGTGCTTGTCGGGGTTGTGCACGACCACTCCGACAAGGTCCAGCCCGGGATGCTTGATTAGCGCTCGCAGGGCACCCACCCCCACTTGGCCGGGTCCCCACAGGATCACTCTGGGTTTGACACCGTCAGCCACCATGCGTCACCTCCTCCACCGAGCGCCATGCGAGAATATACCTTCTCAATAACTAATAACGGCATTGCCGCCAGCCGGGACGGCAGCGAAGGGAAATCCGTGAGCGACTACCAGTTCCTCAAGTGGGACACCCATGATGACGGCACCATCGTGCGGATCTCACTCAACCGCCCGGACCAGCGCAACGCCCAGAACCGCGGCATGCTTGTCGAGCTCGACGAGGCATTCGCAAAAGCCGAAGCGGACGACACCGTGCGTGTGGTCATCCTCGCCGGTGAAGGCAAGATGTTCTCATCGGGTCACGACATCGGGTCCAAGCAGGCCATCGGGGAGTACATGCCAGGCCCGAATCAGCACCCAACCAGACGTGTCAATGGCGGCACGCGCGAAGGCGCCGAGAGCCGCATGCTGCAGGAATGGCATTACTTCTTCCAGAACACCATGCGCTGGCGCAATCTGCGAAAGATCACCATCGCCCAGGTTCACGGCGACGTGTTCTCGGCCGGCCTGATGCTGATGTGGGCGTGTGACCTGATCGTCGGCAGCGAGGAGGTGCGCTTCGCCGACGTCGTCGGTACCCGGCTGGGCATGTGCGGAATGGAATACTTCGGGCACCCCTGGGAATTCGGGCCACGCCGCACCAAAGAGCTCATGCTCACCGGTGATTCGATCGACGTCCACGAGGCCCATCAGCTGGGGATGGTCAGCAAGGTCTTCAAGCGAGACGAGCTGGCCGATCGCACACTCGAAATGGCCAGGCGTATCGCCGCCGTGCCTACAATGGCGGCCCTGCTGATCAAAGAGTCGGTCAATCAGACCGTGGACAACATGGGCTTCTACAATTCACTGCAGGCGTGCTTCTCGCTGCATCAGCTCAACCACTCACACTGGGCCGAAGTACGCGAGGACAAACTGCCGCAGGCCGGAGAGGAGCACGGTGTCCCCCATTGGCGAACAGCGCCGCCCATTGTGCCGTCGGTCAAGGACAAGGTCCGCTCCGATGCGCAGTAATCGACGTTACCGGTGACGGGCGGCGCGGACTCGCAGCTGCCCGCCCTGCGTCCGATGGACGTCGACGTTCCGGGGCACCTGTTCGCCGATCTACCGTTCTACGACGTTGTCGACACTGACTCGACCGTGACTGTCGACCTGCATAACCGGCCGGATTTGCACAACAACCGCGGAGCGTTGCAGGGCGGCCTGGTCGCAACCCTCATTGACATCGCCGCGGGACGCCTCGCCATCAAATTCGTCGAACCAGGCGGCGGCGCCGGCACCGCGGACATGTCCATCCACTTCGTAGCGCCGATCACCACCGGACCCGCGAGGGCCACTGCCACTCTGGTTCGGGCCGGCACGCGGCTAATTGTGGTGGATGTCGACGTGACCGACGTCGGTCGCGACCGGCTGGCCGCTCGTGCCACCCTGAGTTTCGCCGTCCTCAACCCGCGCTGACATCTGCCTAGACGGCGCCATAACGCATTTCGGCGACCCGGTCGAGGACCACCGACGGCTCGCCGTAAACCATCGCCCAGCCGCGCGCTCGCCGGTAGTAAAGCTGGATGTCCTGCTCCATTCCGAAGCCGTAGCCGCCGTGGATGTGCAAACTGTGGTGGGTCGCGTCGCGTGCCGTCTCGTAAGCGAACACGAACGCCATCGCCGCGAGTTCACTGGCGCGGTCGTGCTCTTCGGTGAACGCACAAGCCGCCTTCAGGCCCAGCAGGCGCGCGCCGTCGACCGCAGTCGCGCTGTCCGCCAACGGATGCGAGACCGCCTGGAAGGTGCCGATCGGCGTACCGAACGCGTGTCGTTGTTTGGCGTAATCTGCGCCGATCTCGACTGCCCGGGCGGCGATACCCACAAGCGCCAGGCTGGTGAGCGTCAGCCAGCGATCCAGCGCGACAGCGTGCAGCGCGTAGGCCGCTGGGCCGTGCGCCAGGGCAACCGAATGGTCATCGACGGGAACATCCGCGAGCGGCATCGACGCCAGGTTCTCGACCTGGCGTAGCCCCTTACTGATGGGCACGACCACCAATTCATCGTCCACTAGTGCGACAACGGCATCGGCGACGGCACCGGCCGGGACGAGCTCAATGCGTTGCCCGTGAGCGGCTCTCGGCGCGAAGGTGATCATTTGGTCACCGGCGAGCGCTGCGGCCAACCGGGCCGCACCCGGTTCGCCGCACTCGGCGAGCAGCCGGGCAGCGACCTGTGTCTCGATGAGCGGTGCCGCCGCGATCGCGCGGCCGTGCTGTTCGGCGATGAGCGCGAGATCGAGTTCGGTTGCGCCCCAGCCTCCATGCGCCTCATCGACGGCCATCTCCACGACGCCGGTATCCGCCAACGCGCTCCACAGCTCTGGATCGAATCCGAGCGGCTCCGCGTCCCGCACCCTCTCAGGTGTGGCGAGCCGCGCGTACAACGCCACGAAAGCGTCGACCAACTGAACCTGTTCACTGGACAGGGTCAGGTCCATGTCGTCAGCCCACCTTGGTGAATATGTACACTCTCAGAAAGCGAGAGTAGCAGTTCTGCAACATGCCGAATGCCGGTGGCTCTGCTCTCGAATAGGCTATGTCAATAGCGAGGATTGGTGATGGCCATGCATTTTCAGCTTGAGAAGGAGGCCGTCGACTTCCGCGACGAGGTGCGCGCCCACCTCTTCGACGTCCTGACACCCGATGTCGAGGAGCGGATCTACCGCAGCGGCGTCGCGCACGACGAAGAGTTCGCCCATGGTCTGGTCGACAAAGGGCTATTCGCGCCGGAAGGCAGTGCCATCCAGGTCCAGCTCCTCAAAGAAGAGATGATGCGCTTCGATGCTCCGGTGTACCTGTCGGAGACCTCGCGCATGGTTGCCTCAGTGATCAGCCAGGCCGGAACACAGGAGATGCAGGACCGCATCGTCGCCAGCGCGATGAACGGTGACATCACCATCGCCCTCGGCTTCACCGAACCCGAATGCGGTTCCGACGTCGCGGCGGCTCGGACTAAAGCGGTGCGTTCGGGCGATGACTGGATCATCAACGGATCGAAGA